>Ga0075418_10007833_pt1 | contig 12007 bp, 7 predicted proteins | sample SoiMetdeltSBSDD2_FD_81776 | JGI IMG/M metagenome (GOLD analysis project Ga0075418, IMG submission 81776) | Bulk soil microbial communities from a Populus tree surrounding site in Tennessee, USA - Soil MetaG P. deltoides SBSDD2 | ecosystem: Environmental > Terrestrial > Soil > Tree plantation...
CCGCCGTTGGCCCGCCTCCCGCGGGCGCCGCCACACGCGCCGACAGGGCAATCCGCTGCGACGTTGCTCGAAGCAGTTCGGTCAGCGAGTCCTTGTCGCCGAGCACGCGCCGCGACGACGCGTATGCGCCTTCGGCCAGCCGCTGTGCGTCGGCGAACTTCTTTTCCTGCTCCAGAACCACCGCGTGAACGAGCATCGCTTCGATGGTCTTCTTGTCCTCCGGGCCACGAGTACGCCGGAGGCCCGCGACGACGCGTGCAGCAAGCGGCTCGGCTTTCTCCGGCTTGGCGTCCGACACGTAGGTCACCGCGAGCTCGAGCGTAGACTGCAGCGTGTCCGGATGATCCGCGCCGAACCGCCGGCGCTGCGCGTCAACGACGCGCTCCATCCGGGCTTCGGCAGGTCCCCATCGACGCTGGCGGGCGTCGATGGTGCCGAGCAGGAGCATGGCCTTCAGGGTGTCGGCGTCCTCCTGCCCCTGCAGGCGACGGCGAAGCGCCAGGGACGCGTCGAGCTGGGCGACGGCCTGGTCCCACATGGACAGGCCCATGTAGGCGCGGGCGACGGCCTCGCGAACGCCGGCTTCGACCAGCGGTTGATCCGCGAACGCGCCGTCAATCCTCGCCGCAGCCCGATCCAGCGCGCCGCTGACGCTGAGATCCGGCCCCGAGCCGCGTTGCGTGCCTCCGCTGACCTGCTCGAAGAGGTTCTTCTGCAGGAACTCGCTCACCGCCTTCGCCGTGGCCGACTCGGTATCGGCGCGCTGCTTCTCCGCAACGGCGCGATCGCGCTCCTGCCTCGCCTGCCCCTCGGCGGTGACCGCCAGCCCCTTGGCGGCCAGCGCTTCGTCTCGCGCTGCGGTGGCGGCTCGCTCGGCAGCCGCCGCCCGATCGCGATCCTGCACGGCCGCGGCCTCCGCACGGCCGGCGCGGATCGCCTGCCACGTGCTCACGACGACGCCAGCCACGAGGACGACGAACACCGCTGCGACGCCGGCGACCAGCGCCGTGTGCCGCCGGGCGAACTTCTGCAGCTGATAGCGCGTGCTCGGCGGCTGGGCGACGATCGGCTCGTCCTTCAAGTGGCGCGTGACGTCCGCGGCCAGCTCCGCCGCCGACGCATAGCGGCGCGTCTTGTCCTTCTCGAGGGCCTTGGCAGCAATCGTCTCGATGTCGCCGCGGTAGCGGCGATCGATCGAGCTGAGCTTCGACGGATCCTGCTCGCGGATGGTGTGCAGCGCCTCGTGCAGCCGCTTGCTGATGTCGTACGGCAGCCGCCCCGCGAGCAGCTCGTAGAGGATCACGCCCAGCGCGTAGACATCGCTGCGGATGTCGATGTCGAGCGGATCGGCCAGCACCTGCTCGGGGCTCATGTAAGCCAGCGTGCCCACCAGTTGCCCGACGTCGGTCTGCATCGTGGCCTGGGCGTCGCTGTCGGTGACGCGCGCGACGCCGAAGTCCAGGATCTTCGGCTGCCCGGCCTCGTCGACGAGGATGTTGCCCGGCTTGAGATCGCGGTGAATGAGCCCCCGCTGATGCGCGTGGTGCACCGCCTCGCAGACCTTGACGAACAGCGCGAGCCGCTGGCGCACGCCGAGACGATGCGCATCCGCATAGTCGCGCAGGGTCTCGCCGCGGATGAATTCCATGGCGAAGTACGGCTGCGTTCCGTACCCGGTGTCGGCCGTCCCGGCGTCGTAGATCTGCGCGATGCCGGGATGCTGCAGGCGGCCGAGCGCCTGCGATTCCTGGGCGAACCGGCGCAGCAGCTCCGGGGCCGCCAGGCCCGGCTTGATGACCTTCAGCGCAACCGTCCGGCGAGGCTGATCCTGCTCGGCTTCGTAGACCGCGCCCATGCCGCCCTCGCCGATCAGGCGAAGGATGCGGTAGCGGCCGAACGTGGCCGGCAGCGCCGCCGCCACTCCGACCACTCCCGCAGCCGTAGCCCCCGCAGACGTCGGGGCGCCGTCCGCGAAGGTCTCCGCGTTCTCGGAAAGCGTCGGCAGCCGCCCGCCGCCGGACGCCGTGCCGGCGGCGAATGTCGGCAGGTCTTCCGGCCTGGAATGCGGGTCGCTCATGGCGAGCGAAATGTACACCGTGGAACCGTCAATGCAACAGCTGGTTTCGCGGCGTCGGCAAGATGGGCGGCCGATGGTCCACGTCGGCTGAATGTGTTCCAGGCTGACACGGAGCTGATCGAGTTCATCTGCGAGGAGAACGAGAAGAACGTCGTTCACCTCGTTGGAAAGTGATCAGTCAGAAGTCAGAATGCCCTACTTCCCCACCGCGTGCGCCGCGTCCCGCTCGTTGTCGGTGCAGTGATAGTCGATCAACTCGGTGTCGGCTACGAGGTGTTGCCTGAGCGTGACCGCAAACGGCCGCGTGTAGACTCTTCGATCGTCGATCGTCAGCTCGATGTCGAGCCGGCCGAAGTTGACGCGCCGGTATCGCTCGGTCATCGTCGCCCCGTCGCTCATCGGGCTGCCGTTGCGATCGAGCCAGATGCCATCACGAAAGCCGACGGTCCGCACCACGAGCGCGTCGCCCTCCCACTTCCCCGTCGAGTAGCCGTTGAACGTCGGCGCCGGATCCTCGGGCAGCGGCCTCCCGTCCGTGAAGATCTGCCGGTAGGTGACGTCGCGTTCCGAAAGAATCACGAACAGCCCTGGAAGCTGGATGAACTTTCTGAACGGCGGGAAGGTGAGCAGCCGGACGACGCCGCTCGGCCGGCAGAAGGCGACCGGATCGTCTCGCCCGAGCTGTTCGGAGCGCTCCTTCACCAGCGCCGCCGCCCACGGCTGATACGGCAGACCACCTCTCAGCCCGGCGCCGAGATCGAAGAACTCCGCCCCCGGCAGATAGTCGGCGGGACACCCGTCCGCACCGCACGGACGCGGCTCGAGCTTCCAGATGCCTGAGAGGTCAGGTTTGCCGTCGGCCGCTCTCGGAGCGGGCGCCGACAGATTGGGCTTGCCGTCCTTCGTCCGCGGCACGCCAGGCGTCGGATAGTTCAGCCACTGCGCCTGCACCGGTGCACAGACGGCGAGCACGGCGACGACGATGAGACGACAGCGAAGCATGCTGATCCATCCTTCCTATATCTGGACGATAGGCCGTATGAAGGCCCTCTTGTTGACCGAATCGCCGTTGTGCGACGCCTGCGCCGCCCCCCACTGACACGGTACCAGCATCCCGAACACCGGCACACGCTGACCGAGGTACAGGGATGGTTGCCGAGAATGGGATCGAGTACCTTCGCGCATACCCCGATGCACAGCATGCACGTTAATCGACGCTCGTGGGCGGCGCTGTTCATCGCGGCCCTGTTCCTGACATTTGCTCGCTCGACGGCGCAGTCCCGTGTCGGACGGTTCCCTGCGAATTCCGCAACGGGCGTGAGTCCGGATACGCATCTGGTGCTCACGTTTCCGAGTGCGCCCGTCGTCGGAAAGTCCGGGCACATCCGCATTTACGATGCGGCGGACAACCGGCTCGTCGACACGCTCGATCTGAGCATCCCGCCCGGCCCGACGGCCGGAGTGACGGGCCCGGCCGCACCATACACGCCGGCGCCGTACGAATACACCACCGTGCATCCGACGAATGCCGACACGCTGCCGGGGACGCCCTCGGGTGCGGCCGTGCCGACGTCGCGTGATTACCAGCTCACGATCATCGGCGGGTTCAGCGACGGCTTTCACTTCTATCCTGTGATCGTTCACGACAACGTCGCAACGATCTATCCACATCACAACCTGCTGCGGTACGACAAGACCTACTACGTGCAGATCGACCCCGGCGTCCTGACACTGGCGGACGGCAGCTTCCGCGGCATTGGCGGCGCGTCTGGATGGAGATTCACCACGAAGAAGAGAGCGCCCGCCGCGAACTCCGCCCGTGTGGTCGTGGCCACCGATGGGAGCGGCGATTTCACGACCGTGCAGGGCGCGATCGACTTCGTGCCCGATCGGAGTCCGCGTCGCGTCACGATCTTCATTCGCAACGGCAACTACGAAGAGATCGTCTACTTTCGCAACAAGTCGAACATGACTATCCAAGGCGAAGACCGCGACAAGGTCGTCGTCTTTTACGCGAACAACGAGGTCTTCAATCCTCATCCATCGAACATCAGCACCAACGAGTGGCCGGGCACGTTCCCGTCGCGCCGTGCTGCGTTCATGGGCGACAACTCCACGGACATTCATCTCGTCAACCTGACGATCAAGACGACGGCGCGAGGCCAAGCCGAGGGTCTGCTGCTGATGGGCGATCGCAACATCCTGAGCCGCGTCACGGTCGTCGGCTCCGGGGACGCGCTGCAGGTGAATGGCCCCGTCTACATTACCGACAGCCTCATCGTCGGCGACGGCGACACGATCCTCGGCCGCGGGCCTGCGTTCTTCTATCGCACCGAGTTGCAGTCGAACGGCGTCTTCATGTGGATCCGGAATACGGCTGCGAATCACGGCAACGTGTTCGTCGATTGCACGTTCAGAAAGCGGGGCTCCGGGGTCACCGAGCTGGCGCGCGCGCCGGTCAACAACGGCCGCGCGTATCCCTATGCGGAGGCGGTCCTGATCAACGCGAAGCTGGAGGGAATCAGCCCCGTCGGTTGGGGAGCGATGGGCGGAGACACCATCAACATGCACTACTGGGAATACAACAGCACGAACCTGAGCGACGGGAAGCCGGTGGACGTCAGCCAGCGCCGGCCGGAGTCGATGCAGCTGACGAAAGAGAGAGAGGCGGACACGATTGCCAACTACAGCAATGCCGCATTCGTGCTTGGCTGGACGCCGGCGCTGGAGCCGCTGAGTCTCGAGCGCTGAGCACTCCCGATAGAACCCCAGAGTCCCACTGGCTAGAACCTGTGCCAGACGCCATCGAGACGCTGCTGCCCGACTCCTGGACGGCCATAGTCGCAGACGCCCTGCGAAGAAACAGCCTTGAGCCGGGCTATCTGGTTTGGCGTCAATGCCTGACTATAGTCTTTGGGATCGATCGGCTTGAGGGTGCACTCTTCGTCCGTCTCCGTCTAGCATGCATCGGCGACTTCCGGCGGTTTGTTACGCACCACCTTCACCGCGGGTGAATCCTTCGAATGGTCCCGTCGCAATGTTATCCAGCCATGAGTGATCTTCAATGCGTCAACGCATACAGCACGATGTCCGTCGCCAACGCGTAGCCCTCGGGTGAGAACGCCGCGAAGTATTGCGGATCATCTCCCTCCCGTTCCATCGAGTCGCCGATGTCAGTGTTGTGGGTCATCGCCACCATGACGCGTCCGTGCCCATCGGCGATCACGCGGAAATCTGCGTGGGGACTGTCGCTTCCCCGCTCTCTCGGGTCGCTACCAGGTCCGCCCCACGAGAAGATACTTGGCACCTGCTTGACTTCGGTGATGGTGACCAGCGCCTGTCGGATCGGATCGGTCGGCGTCGTGTCGACAATGGAAAACTCTGGCAGGACACGCTTGATCTGGTGGCTCCACTGATCCCACGCAGCCGTGCCCCAGAAGTCGTCCACCCAGAGGAACCCGCCCTTGAGCAAGTACTCCCGCAACCGCTGCTCCTCCGCATTCGAGAGCGCTACGGTACCGACATCCGAACCGATCAGCACAGGACACTCGAACAACTGATCGTCGGTGAGCTGCACGACCCAGTAGTTGACATCGCCGCGATTGTCCCGGCTGACGGGAGTCTTGGTCAGTTCCGAAAGGCGCGTCAGCAAGTTGATTTCGCCAAACGGGTAGTCGGTGCTCCAGCCAATCCCGCCAGGTTCCGACCGGTTGCTGCGGAACATCCACTTGCAGATGGTGAATCGACCGTCGTTGAAGTCCTTCGGGGGAACCCGAATGCCGGCCCCGGCGCCTTCAATGACGCCAAACCGCTGCGCTAGCGACACCGCGCCGCTGACGGCGATCAGTGCGAGCACGAGGGTGAGACCAGCACGCAGGCGCGGCATGGATGGATCGTAGTGTAAGGCGCGCGCCCGCGATCAACTCGGTGTAGACCACGCGGGTGTTGCCTGAGCGTGACGGTAAACGGCCGCGTGTAGACCTTGCGATCCGCTGTCTACTGCGAACCCTCGCGTGCCGCGCCGTCGCCACCAGGTGCCGGGCGAGCCTGCAGCAGGCTGATGGTGACGCCGGCGAGCACGAGAACGCCGCCCGCATAGGTGGCGCCCCCCGGCGCTTCCTGCCGGACGATCGAGCCGAGCACCACCGCGATGATCGGGATCGCCAGCGTGATGACGTTGAGGCGCACGACGTTCCACTTCGTGACGAGCCAGGCATAGAGCGCGTACGCGCCGAGGTTGCCGGCGACCACGAGATACAGGATCGGCCACCATTCCTGCCGCACACGCGGCAGCGCGTGCCGTTCGCCGAGCGCCACGCTCGCCAGCAGGCACACCACCGCTCCTGCGGCCGCGCCGATCGCATTGGTGGTCCAGGTTGACGGCGACGTCCCCTTTTTCAGGATCACGGCACCGAGCGCCGCGCACGTCGCGCCGGTCGTCACGGCGGCCAGCGCGGCGATCGGCGCACCTCGCATCAACTCGCCGGAGAACACGACGGCCACGCCGGCCAGCCCGACGACCGATGCGATCAGCTGCCGCACCTCCAGCGGATGAACCCGGAACAGGTGCGCGAAGATCGCCGTCGTCAACGGAATCGTCGCGTAGATCACCGCGGCGGTTCCGCTCGGCACGCGCTGCTCACCCCAGTACAGCAGGGCAAAGTTCACACCGTAGTTGAGCGACCCATAGGCCAGCGCCGTGCGCACCGCAGCGCGGCCGCCGAACGGCGCGGCCGTGGCGAACGCGACAGCCAGATAGAGAGGGACGGCGATCAGGAGACGCACCGTGGCCGCCCAGAGCGGCGACACGGTCTCGTTGCCGATCCGGATCACCAGGAACGTGCTGCCCCAGATCACACACATCGCGAGCAGCGCCGCGTACATGCGTGGATCGTGGGCCTCGCGAGCGGCGGTGGTCATGAGAGGCTGGTCTGCCCCCGCGTCTCGTTCGTCGACACGTCGCGTCAATTCACCTGACGTCGGGGGTTACGATCGCGCAGGCTCGATGTCGACCTGGATGTTCCGCCATTTCTGCTGCCGGAAGCGCGTCACGCTGAGCGTGGCCCGCGTCACGTGGCCGATGACGATCGACATCCAGATGTCGGCGGGCTGCAGCCCACGCGTGGCCTGAAACACCGCGCAGAGACCGAGCGGCACCACGACCTGCGACACGATGGAGATGTAGAGCGGGCTGCGCGTGTCGCCGGTTCCCTGCAGTCCTCCGGTGTAACTGAGGGCCGCCGTGATGAAGAACCCTGACACGCTCAGATACAGGAGCAGGTGCCGGGAGAGATCGAGCACCTCCGGATCCGTCATGCCGAACAACACGGTCAACAGGAAGTCGGGAATCAGCACGAACAGCGCGCCGATCGCGGCCGCGACGCCGAAGCCGATTTTCGATGCGACCCTCACGCCCGCGAACGCCCGGTCGGGATTGCCGGCTCCCAGGTTCTGGCCGGCGATGGTCGCCGCCGCGCCCATGAGGCCGGTCGACGTCCAGGTGATGAGCGAGAACAACTCCGTGTAGCACACCGCATACGCCGCCTGCGCGGCGGTGCTCTGGCTCAGCGATCCGATGAACCGGAGCAGCAGCACGCCGCCGACGTTCATCGCGATTCCCTGCACCCCGGTCGGCAGTCCGAAGCGGAACAGCGACTGGATGATCTTGAAGTCGGGCCGCCGATCCATGCCGCGTTCGAAGTGGATCACCGAGTCGGGTCTGCTCAGCCGCCAGATCCCGTAGGAGGCCACCAGGGTGCTGCTGGCGATCGTGCCGAACGCGGCGCCCACCGTGCCGAAAATCGGAATCAGCACGATGTTGAACGCCACGGTCAGGACGGTCATCGCCAGTCCGAGCCGCAGCGGCGTCCGCGGGTCGCCGGCGGCGCGGAAGGCACCGCTCAGCATGAAGAACATCATCATGCCGAAGATGCCAAGGAACATCGCGCGCAGGAACGGTAGCGCCTCGTTCTTCACTTCGGGCGAGGCGTTGACGATCGTCAGCAGCCCGGGAGCGCTGACGTAGCCGATGGCTGCCAGCAGAACGGCGAGGCCGAAAGCCGTCAGGAACGCCTGGTAGACGACGCGATTGACCTTATCGGGCTGGTTGGCGCCGGCGAAGCGCGCCACCAGCACGGCCATGCCGGTGAACAGCGAGCTGATGAAGACGATGACGACGACGACGATCTGCCAGCTGACGCCGATGGCGGCGTTGCCGGTGTAGCCGACGAAATGGCCGACCATCGCATGGTCGATGATGCCCTGCAGCCCTGCAATCACGTTCTGCAGCATCGTCGGCCACGCCAGACGCCAGACTGCCGATCCGATGGGCCCCTCGACGATGGAACGATCGAACGTGCGTGCTTTGACCGCGGTTTCCGACACTTCTGCCGAGTGTACTACGGCGATTTTTGATTTGCGGTCTGTGAGGGTTGATTCGTTGGTGATTGGGGATTGGGGATTGGTGAAGTACTGCTGATTGGGAATTGGTGATTGATCCGGACCAGATTCTCGCGGCAGCTGTCACCGTTCGGCCTTTTCCCAACGGCGATCATTATCGATTCCGCCGTGCCGTCTCCCGGGAACGCACGAGAATACGCGTCAACTCGTCGGCTTCTTGCCAGAGGGGTCGAGTCGCCTCGCGCGACGTGATGTCGGATTCGATCAGCACCTCCAGCCAGAGCGCGGCCTCGTCCACCTCCTCGATGGCGTTTCCGAGCTTGTAGACGAAGTCGGCCCGAGACCGAGCCCGGCAGGCAGCACGGTAACCGGACGCCGTAGCACCGGCCGCACCCGTCAGCTGTACGGCAATCTCTCTGTGGATGGGATCACTAGGGATGGCGGTCTTCGCAAACCGAATGACGTCGACAGCAAATTTCTTGGTTCTCGATCTCAAGTCGTCCGGAGTCATTCTCAACTCGGAGCATGATCCAGACCAGTCACCAATCAGCCGATCTCAAAGCCCAATCATCAATACCTCACCAATCCCCAATCAAAAATCACCAACGACTCACCAATCCCAGATCGCAAATCCCGCAATCCTCATACATCCAACTCCCTCGCCTCCTCGGCGCGATCCATGATGAAACGAAAGCGCGCGGACGCGTCCTTGCCCATCAGCTCGTTGATGATTCGATCGGTGGCGATCTGATCGGCGATCTCCACGCGCAGCAGCCGACGCGTCCGCGGGTTGAGCGTCGTGTCCCACAGCACCTTCGGCATCATCTCGCCGAGGCCCTTGAATCGCGTGATCTCCGGACGGCTGCGGCCGTTGGCGTGCGACTTCAGGAGCCGATCGCGATGCGCGTCGTCGAGCGCCCAGAAGGTGTCCTTGCCGATGTCAATGCGGTAGAGCGGCGGCTGCGCGAGAAACACGCGGCCGTTCGTCATCAGCTGCGGCAGATGACGATACAGGAAGGTCAGGAGGAGCGTCGCGATGTGGTGGCCGTCGGCGTCGGCGTCGGCGAGGATGATGAGCTTCCCGTAGCGGAGCCGGGCGAGGTCGAAGCTCTTGCCCATCCCGCAGCCGAGCGCGGTGACGAGGTCGGCCAGCTCCTTGTTCTCGAGGACCTTGGCGAGTGTCATGCCCTCGGTGTTCATCACCTTGCCGCGCAGCGGGAGAATCGCCTGCTTCGCGCGGTCGCGCCCCTGCTTGGCCGACCCGCCGGCGGAATCGCCCTCGACGACGAACAGCTCGCTGTCCTCGCGGTGCGCGCTCGTGCAGTCGCTGAGCTTTCCCGGCAGGTTCAGGCGGCCGTTCGTCGCCGTCTTGCGCGTGACCTCCGCCTGCGCCGCGCGGCTCGCTTCGCGCGCCCGCGCGGCCAGGATGATCCGCCCGACGATCGCCTCGGCCGGAGTGCGGTTGTGGTTCAGCCAGTGTTCGAGCGCGGGGCGCACGGCTGAATCGACGATCGACGCAACCTCGGGATTGTTGAGGCGATCCTTCGTCTGCCCCTGGAACTGCGGCTCTTCGATGAAGAGGCTGAGCACCCCGGTCAGACCCTCGCGAATGTCTTCGGCGGTCAGCGTGACGCCCTTCGGGGAGAGGTTGTGCGTGTCGATGTAGTTGCGCACCGCCTTGCCGAGGCCGCCGCGCAGCCCGTTCTCGTGCGTCCCGCCGGAGCCGGTGGGAATGCCGTTGACGTAGCTGCGCACGTGCTCGTCGGTCGCTTCCGTCCATCGCAGCACCAGATCCAGGCGCGGCGCGCTCTCGCGCGACAGCTCGAAGAGCACATCGTGCACCGGCTTGGCGCCGCGCTCGGCGACGATCTTCTCGAGGAACGCGGCGAGCCCTTCCTGGTGCTGGAATACGGCTTTCGTGCCGTCGACCTCGTTCTCGAAGGTGACCTTGACCCCCTTGTGGATGTAGCTCACCACCTCGAGCCGCTCGCGGATGAGCAGCGCCTCGAAGGCCGTCTTCGGGAAGATCGTCGAGTCGGGATGGAAGTAGACGGTGGTGCCGCTTCCGCGCGCCGCCCCGGTCTTCTTGAGCGGGCCTGTCGGCTTGCCGCGCTTGAAGGACATCTCCCACCGCGCGCCGTCGCGCTTGACGGTGGCGACGAGCTCGGACGACAGCGCGTTGACCACGCTCGCGCCGACGCCGTGCAGGCCGCCCGCGGTCTTGTAGCTGCCCTTCTCGAACTTTCCCCCGGCGTGCAGCACGGTGAAGATCACCTCGACCGCGCTCTTCTTCGTCGTCGAGTGCTTGTCCACCGGGATACCGCGGCCGTCGTCGCTGATGGTCACCGAGCTGCCGTCCTCGTGCAGCGTGACCACGATGTTCGAGGCAAAGCCGTTCATCGCCTCGTCGACGGCGTTGTCGAGCACTTCCCAGACGAGGTGATGCAGGCCGGCGGCGCCGACGCCACCGATGTACATCCCCGGCCGCTTGCGAACCGGCTCGAGGCCTTCCAGAACGGTGATGTCTTTGGCGGTGTAGGTGGACATCGACAAACTGTCGGAGGGAACTTCTGAGATTATACCTGCGGGCTGCGAGAGCTTCCGCGGGCATGCATCGAGCGCGCGCCGGAGAATCGCTATACTGCTGGGACTCGGAGGAGTCAGACCAATGCGATCTTCCATTCGGTTCAGCCTGGCCACGGGAGTCCTGTGCGCCGCCGTCACCGCGCTCGTCGCGACCGTGCTGGATTCGCGGAGCAGCGCCCAGCAAGCACAGGGAAGCGGCCCTCAGGGCGTCATCACCGGCGTCGTCCAGGGCCCCAAGGGACCGGAAGGCGGCGTGTGGGTCATCGCCGAGACGAAGGACCTGCCCACCAACTTCATCAAGATCGTCGTCACCGACGAGCAGGGGCGGTTTGCAGTGCCGGAGCTCCCTGCGGCCAGCTACAACGTGTGGGTGCGCGGATACGGGCTCGTCGATTCGAGCCCGGTGTCGCTCAAGCCAGGCAGCACGCCGGTCACGCTGAAGGTCACCGCCGCAAGCACTCCGCAGGAGGCTGCCAAGGTCTATCCAGGCAACTACTGGCTGTCGCTTCTCGAGCCGCCTGCGAAAACGATGTTCCCTGGAACCGGCGCCAAGGGCAACGGGGTCGGCACGGGCATGCTGAGTCAGAACCACTGGATCAACTCGCTCAAGTCCGACTGCAACTTCTGCCATCAGCTGGGCAACGCCCTGACGCGCAGCGTCGACCATGTATTCAAGGCGAAGCCGGAGCTGAAGACGCACGCGGAAGCATGGGAGTGGCGCCTCGGGACCGGCGTCCGCGGCGACAACATGTACGCCGTGCTCGGGACACAAGGGAAGGATCCAACGCTCCGCGTGTTGTCCGACTGGAGTGAGCGGATTGCCAAAGGCGAGGTCCCGCCGGCGCCTCCCCGCCCGCGCGGTGTCGAGCGCAACGTCGTGGTCACGCTGTGGGACTGGGGCACGGATCACTCCTTCATGCACGACGAGATCTCGACGGACAAGAA
>Ga0075418_10007834_pt1 | contig 12006 bp, 9 predicted proteins | sample SoiMetdeltSBSDD2_FD_81776 | JGI IMG/M metagenome (GOLD analysis project Ga0075418, IMG submission 81776) | Bulk soil microbial communities from a Populus tree surrounding site in Tennessee, USA - Soil MetaG P. deltoides SBSDD2 | ecosystem: Environmental > Terrestrial > Soil > Tree plantation...
GTGTGCCAGGGCGGGCAGGGCGGGCCGACCCCAGGCGCGGGCACCAGCGGGAGCAGGGTGGCGGGGAGTAGGCGGACGCGGGCGGGTGGGACTGCGTGAAAAGTGCTTTATTTTTCCTATCCCTCCGCATGGATAATGAGGGTCGCCGGCCCAAACATTGTCTGCTCAACGGTGATCTGGGGCGCCGTTGCTGCCGCTGTCGCGGCCTCCGCCTGTGTAGAAATGGGGCAGCCTGGGCCGCCGCCAAATCAGGGGACCCAGCAGCAGGGCGGGGCCTGTTGGAACAGGCATTAGCCTTTGCCGAGCAGATTGGGACCACCTTTCTTGTTGCCCTGGGGGAGGCCTTCCTGGCGGCGTACCGGCTGGCGCTGGGCCAACTGGACACCATGCCAGCGCTGTGCCAGGAGGCTCTGCGTGAGGGGGAACAGACGGCCGATCGCTTCGCTCAGGCAGTGGCCTGCCGGGCGCTTGCGGAAGTGTGGACGCTGGGAACCACGCCTAACCGCCAGCAGGCCGAGCAGTCCATGGGGGAAGCCATACGGCTCTTCAAGGAGCTGGAGTTTCGCCCAGAACTGGCCCGCAGCTATGTGTGCTATACGCGACTGCTTCAGCAGTGGGGGCAGCAGGACATGGCGGCCCACTACCTCAGTGAGGCCATCAGCATGTTCCAGGAGATGGGCATGGACTGGGACCTGGCTCAGGCCGAGCGGATGCGATGCGCACTCTTCAGCATGGACGGTCGATAGAGTGCCGTGCTGCAAGCAGGTCGGGGAGCTTCTGCTCTGGCTTCTGGCAGCTGAGCATAGTGCAGCCAGGTGAGAACCGCTATAATCTGCCCGCGTCACATTTCGGCACGACATACTCGTAGGTCTTAACCAGGAGGGCATATGGCTGCACTGCAATGGATTGGCGAGCCGATCAGCGAAGGCGGGGTCACGGAGCGTAGATTTGACCTCGTGCGTGAGACAGGTACTGTCCCCGGCATCCTGTGGACTCCAGCGCAACAGGATCGTCCGATACCTCTCGTGCTGATGGGGCACGGGGGGAGTGGCCATAAGCGCGCTGATCGACAACTGCTGCTGGGCCGGCGGTTTGCCGGGGTGATGCAGATGGCAGCAGTGGCCATCGACGGGCCTTTGCACGGGGATCGCGTGTCCGCGCCACTCGACCGTCGTCAGTACCAGGAGCGCATGGCGGCTATGGGCGTCGACAAAGTCACCGATGGCATGGTCGATGACTGGAGTGCTACGCTCGAGGCTCTCAGCCATCTCGATACCATCGATGCCAATCGCGTCGCCTATATTGGCTTCTCTATGGGGACACGCTTTGGGCTGCCGTACGTCGCCGCAGCCGGGGCTCGGCTACGCTGTGCCGTGCTCGGCAAAAACGGTATGCGCCAAACATCCGCCATGCCGACAGCGGTCAATATGGCCCAGCGCTTCAAACAGGATGCGCCCACCATTAAGGTGCCGGTCCTCTTCCACGTACAGTGGGATGACGAGCTGTTCCTGCGCGATGGGCAGTTTGAGTTGTTTGATATGATCGGGGTACAGGACAAGCAGCTGATCGCCTTCCCGGGACCGCATGGCACCGCGACACCAGCGGCGATTGAGGCGTGGTGTGCGTTTGTAACACAAAAAATCAGTGGTTAGTGATGAGGGGGCAGTGGTCAGTGAAAAATCGGGTGTGTACTGACCGCTGATCACTGACCGACGCCAGCGTGGCTTGCGGTGTTGCGCGAGACATCACGATGCGAAACGAGGGGCCGATAGTACCAAACCTCAGTGCCTATTGCTAGCTCCTGATGAGGCAGATGACCGCAGTAAGCCAGTCTATTTCCCAAGCCCTTGGAGCCAGGCACGTGCTGGCTGCACGTCGACCGGTTCCGGCTTCGTACAGCGCTTGCCTCGGACACCGCGGCTGATGGTAGAGGTGCGGATCGGGCACGTGCCGAACGCCGTGCCGAACTCCACTGTGCCCTGGATGACGGTCAAGGTCGTCTGGCCATCGTCTTGGACTTTGATATTAAATTCGGTTTCACGTACGGCAGCAGTCGCGACAGGGGTCTCGACTTCGAGCTGCTTTGGCCCTGGACCTGTCTTGACCCAGATCTCGCCCTGTTTCAACCGCAGGATCTGTGTGGTACCGTTGGCTTTTTCCCAGCGATACAGCAGTTTGAGGATCGTGTGCTCGTTGAGTGCGACTTCGATACCCTCTTGGATGGTAATCAGGGCCTGACTGGAGCCTTCGGTCTGTAACACATCCCCCTCGTACAGTTGGAGAGCCCCTTGCCCTTGCAGGCGGTCCTCAATCTTATCAGTCCGGATCACGACCAGAGTCCCGATGGCGCTCTGGGTTTTCCCTAACAGCGCGCTCTGCGCTATAACTGGCGTGTACTCCCCAAGGAGCAGCAGGCTCACAATCAAGCCGAGCCCCAGGGGGCCTTGCTGACCTGGATGACACCATGTGCGTATATGACGACTAGCCCGCATAACTGTGCCCTTCCCTTGCCCTGTATAGCAGCGCTTAGCGTGAGACCACAACACGAATCGGTTTGCGGCCGACCGGAACCGTGGCAATCACCTCATTGGTGCCTGTGTCAATTACGAGAAGATTGTGCGACCCTTCATTGGCGACGAAGAGGCGCGTCCCTTCAGGACTCGCCCAGATCCCATTGGGGCGCTGTGCCTGGAATGACCCGACATCGATCTGCTCGATAATACGCGCATTCTGCACATCCGTATTGAGCACCACGATTTGGTTCGAGCCGCTCACCGTCACATAGGCGTATGGGCCGGCCATTCCCTTGTAGGCAAAGGCGATCTGCTGCGGGTTCGGTCCCACTTCAATGCTGGCAACCTTCGTCTGGGTGGCAGGATCGATGACATAAATATCATTCTCGCCAGTATTGGTCCCCCAGATCCGTCTGTCCGGCCCCAGGACTAAGAAGTGCGGATTCGTCTTTACCGGAATGGTCTCTATCACCTCGTGGGAGGTAGTGTCGACAACAGTGACATTTTTATCTTCTTGATTACTCACATAGGCAAAGCGCCCATCAACGGAGAAGGCAATCCCAGTTGGGCCATGCCCCACCGGGATCGTCCCGAGGATGCGATAGTTCGTGGTGTCGACGATAGATATGTTGTCCTCACCGATATTCGCCACCCAAGCATAACGATTGTCGTTGGTCAGGGTGACCACATGGCAGCGGCTCCCGGTGGGGATCGAGGCAATCGTCTCGAGGGTGTTCGTATCGATTACTGAAAGCTTCCCGGAGGCGAGATTGGTTGCGAACAGGCGCGTCCCGTCACGGGAGAGTGCGAGGTCGTGGGTGGCCTGGTTTCTGGCATCAACGGTGCCAAGCGTCGTAAAGGAGACGCCGTCGATGACAGTCACCGAGTTGGAGCTCTCATTGGCGACATAAATCCGCGGGCCTAAGCGGGCAGGCGGCGCGGGTGCAGGCGGCGCGGGCTGGGGCGGCTGGGACGAAGTCTCCTGGCGGGGTGCGGGAGTACATCCTGGCAGCCCGAGGAGTAGGAGTACGAGAGCCCAGGTAAGCATCCTGGCCAAGGGCCTCTGCCTCTGCATATGTTCCCCTCTCTAAGTTAGCGCACCTGTCCCACCACGAGTTGACCGTCGACCTCACCTTTCTTGACCGGGTGCTGATTCTGGGCCGTGGCTGCCGGCACTTTTTGCGAGACGTAGTTGTAGAGTTCATCAATAGTGATCATATTGTCGCCATCGAAATCAGCCTTGCCACGCAGACCTTCGAGCAAGTAATACGTAAAGACCCCATGCCGCATGTCAGGGCGCTCCTCGCTAACTTCATTGCCTCTGCTGGCAGCGAGGACCACGCGGCCTTTGACGTTCGAGAGCCGCGTGAGGAACGCATCAGAGACCACGGCGCGTCGTCCTCCTGTACTAAAAGTCCGACCAGTCGTCGCCCCGCTGAAGCAGGTGTCGGCAATGAAGACGACCCGTTCCGCCGCCAGACGCTCGAAGATGATTTCTACCTCGCGCATGGGCAAGCCGGTGGTGTAGAGGTCATCAGGGTCAGCATCATACACCACCAGGTACTTTTCCAAGCCATCGTTATCAGGGCTAGTGGAATCAGTCTCTGGGGCACCGTGGCCGGCGAAATAAATGAGCACCGTATCACGGGGACTCGCCTTGCGCTTGAGCTCCGTGCCGAGGGTGCGCCGCACATTCACCAAGGTGGCTTGTTGATTGGTTAGGAGGAAGATATTGTCTTTCGGAACACCAATCTGGTTCAGCAGATAATCGTAGAACGAGAGAGCATCTTGATCGGCAAACTGCAGGGCACTGACGGTCTTATACTGTGAGATACCGATGACGGCAGCCCAGATCTTGCCCGGATCGAGCAGCCGCGGATCCGGCGTCCGCGTCACCGTTAATGCCCGGGTCGTTGCCTGATTATCCATATCGGTCACTGTTACGGCAACCTCATTTTTCCCTTCTCGCAGGACGAGAGGCTCGGTAAAATCGACATTCGATACTCGTGTTGCCCCGCGCTTGTCTTGTTGCTTGACTAACTGCCCATTCACCCGGAGTTCGATACGCGCGACGCCGCTGTCACTAGCGGCGGCGCCGAGCAGTTGCACCCGCTCAGTGGTGACCTGCTGCGTTTCAGAAGGCGAGGCAATCGCAATGACTGGTGGGGAACGCTTGACCACGCTACTTGGGGCGCTCGTGGAGGGACTGGGAGGGGCAGGCCGGTCAGTCGCAGGAGGTTGACCTCCAGCCGGCGGCGTTGAGGCTACAACTGGTGGCGGGGCTGGGGAGGGACTGGGAGGAGCAGGCCGGTCAGTCGCGGGGAGTTGACCTCCAGCCGGCGGCTTTGATGCCACAACTGGTGGCGGGGCTGGGGGACTCCCCGTTGCGACGGGAATCCCTGCCCTGGCTGTAAGGCGAATACTCCGATCCTGCCCACCGGAAGCGAGGAGAGAGCCATCTGAGGAAAATGCCAGAGTCAGAGCCGGGCCAGTGTGGCCAGCCAGCCAGGGCCGCGTCCATCTTTCCTGTGCCCACGTCCCAAAGCCGGGTCGTCCCATCAGCGCTTGCCGAGGCGACCAGCCGACCATCGGGGGTAAAGGCGACTGCGTAGACAGACCCGGCCTGACCGGAGAGTACACGACGCTCCTGGCCGCTGGCCACATCCCATAGCCGCACCTCCCCATTCGCTGCTCCGGTCGCCATCAACGCCCCATCAGGCGCAAAGGCGACAGCCTGGACTGGCCCGGTATGGCCAGTATAGACACTGCGTCTGTCCAGGGTAGCCCTATCCCACAAGTATGCCAGCGATTTGCTGCCACCTGTGGCCAGGGCTGTACCATCGGGGGAGAAAACGACAGAGAAGAGAATACCCAGGCGGCTTTTGGTTGCCTTGGTCTCTTGCCCAGCTTTCCAATCCCACAGACGCAAGCTCCCGTCATCGCCCACACTCGCCAGGCTCTGGCCATCTGGAGCAAAAGCCACCCCGCGGATTGGCCCCAAGCGGCCGCTGAGCGTCTTGATCTCTTTCCCCTGAGCCATGTCCCAGATGCGCACAGTGCCATCAGCACTGCCCGAGGCCAGGAGCTGGCTATTGTGCGCAGCAAAGGCAAGGGTCCGGACGGCACTAGTATGTCCTCGTAACAGCTTACGCTCTTCCCCCGTTACTGGATCCCACAACCGCAGCGTCTGGTCACTACTCCCAGAAGCCAGCAGCCGGCCATCCGGGGAAAAAATGACAGCGAGCACTTCGCCGCTATGGCCGATCAACGTCCGCGTCGCCCCCTCAGCATGAGCAGAGAGGCAGGCAGTAGCGATAAGCGTAGACAGTGCTAACGCGACTGCAAATACTGCCGGAGAGAAGCTGTCAACAACCTTGCTGCACAAGACCATCACAGACCATTGTTGCGAAGCATTCCACGGTCGCCGTGTGTACTGCTCTGATGACACCTGCGCGAAGCCCACTGAGATGCCATGCCTGTTGTCGCCAACATGTTACAGGAGTGTATGTCTACAACGAAGGCTATCTGGAAGTCAAGCCACAGACTGATGGAACACATAGAGCGGGCTCGACCAGGCCAGATGCCCATCTTCTTGCGTGACACAAATATAGAGTGGGTTATCCCCAGTGGCGCGCAAGGGAAGCGTGCGCGCCAGGCGCAGGGACGTATGCGAGTTGACGTCCGGCAGGCGCGATACCCGGATCTGACGAGCCAGACCGCCGGCTTCATAGACGATTTCGTCCAGACCGATAGCAGCAATGGGAATACTGAACTGGACCAGGGGCGTCTGCACAGTCAGCGTGCCAGCGTGCGGGTCTGTAACAACACAGTCAAAACCTCCCAGGCCACCGGTCGTGAGTGCTTCCCACGCTAAGGTCGTGGGGCTGGTCTGGCGCAGTGTTTTGTCCAGGTTGTAAAAATTAATAGCCGGCCCGGCGTGCACGGTATTCCCGACAAAAGTCGCCTGGCCATCCCAGATGGTTTCCCGGCCACGCCCGCGGTATTCGGCGCCCGACCAGATGACGCGCAGGCGCCGTCCCAGGTCCGCAGGACCGTAGGGGCGCACGGTCTCCAACACTTCCAGGCCGTTGCGCAGCTCAACCTTTTCAATGGGGGCCGAGGCGATCAGGTCAATTGTTAGAGTCACCTCGGTATCGGCAGTCTGAACGATATCGCCCATTATCGCCTGCCGGGTCGTCTCTGTGGCTGCTGGCCCTAACTGCGGATCTTCCAGAAAGCGCGTGGCCGGGTGGATGAAGCGCGCTTGCACGTCCATATACATACGGTTGCCGGTGGTGCCGTAGTGATGGCGTTGCAGCAGCGCCTCCCAGAGCGCTTCGCGGGTGAGCCCCCGGGCGAGCAGGCAGGTTAAACCGCCGTAGGCCCCAAACAGCGAGGCGCCCGGATAGCTGGCACCTGGGCGGCCTTTGTGGCCATCGCTATTCGAGACAATGCCGACACGATAGCCCAGATGCAGAGCGTCGTGCAGCAACCACTCGAACGTGCCCCAGGCCGAGTGAATTTCCACGGAGCGCTCCAGACGCGTGGAGTGCGAGCGTACGTCGGCATAGCGACCACCCACATGGGCAAAGACGACGGATTGGGTGCCGGCAAGGGCAGCAAAGAGTTCCTCTGAACTGTTGCAATCGGTCTCGAGGTCGCTGAGATCAGATACGAGGGCGTGGGAACTCCGGTGTAGCGGGCCGCCTTCTTCCAGGTAGAGCACATTTCGGTCGCCACCGAGGCCCGTATTCCCAGACCACTCGTAGCCTGGGAAGGTCACGAAGCGCCCCTCATCCAGGAACTCACGTGTCAGGCGCTGCAGCTCCTCCCAGAACGGCGTGGTGATCTGAAAATCATTGCCCTGGTGCACGATGACGTCCACCCCGGACTTATCGCGGGCAAAGGTGAAATAGGCGCGCGCGGAGTTGGTGCCAATGGTTTCTTCGGATTGCCCGTGTAGTTCTCCCCAGTACGGTACCAGGGTGGCTTGCTCGACAATACGCAAGGGATTCGACTGCACAACCACCTGGCCCTGCTCGTCGTGCGCCGTCACTGTGAGGTCGCCAGGGCTCGCCACCGTAAGATGGTCGATCCACCGGGTCCCACCGCTGTGCGGCGACAGCGTCACCTCCTCAGGCAGGCCAGCGATAGGGAGCGAGGACGATAGCCGCAGGCGCGCCTGTACCTGGTCCGTAGGATTCCCCCAGCGGTCTTCGGCCTTGAGCAGGAGCCGGAACGGCTCGCCCACGCGGCGCACGGTCGGTAGCTGCGCCTTCCACACGGCTGCAGGTCCTGGCACAATGCGCAATACAGGTGAGTTGGGCACTTCAAGATAGGTATAGGTGGCAATCGCATCGACCAGCACTTTTAACTCAAAGGTCTCTTCACAGAAGGTCTGCATGCGGATGCCCGGACACCCACCACTGGGGTCACCAAAGTGCACGATGAGTTGGTCGCCCTCGCGAAAAAACCCTTTGACGACTTTGATATACAGCGTTTTATCCCAGGGACGCACATAGCCCTTGACGTCATACCGATATTCCAGGGTGGCGCCATTGCTGGCTACAATGCTCACGTAATTCGGCTGATCCGGGGCCGCAAACTGGGGCCGTCCCATGTCTGTGGCGAAGCGCGTACAAATCTTGATGCTGCCAGTATCATCAATGCCAAAGTAGCCGGCTGTGTAGGTGATGGTGAAATCGACAAAGCTCCCGGCCACTACGGGCTCAGTTCGGGAAATCTCGGCTGTACCAACACGCTCCTGCAAGGGATTCGGTTTCATGCGTGTGCCACCTCATCGATACGAGCAGCTGCAAGAGACGACCACACCAGAGGCCGACGTGCCGGCCCGGGAGCGGACGGCGCCAGTGTGCACCACCTGGCCACCGGCAATGGTGATGTCGACTGGCAGCTCCTGGAACCGCACTGGCGCAAAGGTCAATGGATTATCACCGAGCACGATGATATCGGCGAGCTTCCCCACCTCAATGCTCCCGAGCCGCTTTTCCTGGAAGCCCGTGTACGCGGCGTTGATAGTCTGGCTGCGCAGGGCCTCCGGCACAGTGAGCGCCTCGCCAGCCGTGATCTTCTGGCCGCTGAGCGTCTGGTGCGCCACGGCCGTACCGAGGTCACGCAGCGGGTCCACGGGATAGTAGCCTGGCGCGTCGGATCCGAAGCTCAAGGAGAAGCCCGCGTCCCACAATGTGCGGAAGGGGAAGCCCTGTTCGGTGGCACGGCGCTGCAACATCTCCACCATCGGATCGCCCAAGAAGAAGAGAAACGGCGGATTGGCAATCGGCAAGATACCGAGCCTTTTGGCGCGCGCCACGCGCTCCGGGGTCATCATCCAGTTGCCCAGGTGCTCGACGCGGTGCCGATGGCCCTGGCGTGGTCGCTTGAGCAGTGCCTTTTCATAGGCCTCCAGGATCATGTCCATGGCAATGTCGCCAATGGCATGCGTACAGATGCGCATGCCGAGCGTGTGGTAGAGCTCGACGGTCTCGTCCAGCTCGTCCTGTTTGATGCGGATCAGCCCCTCGTGGTGGTCATCGTCGCCGGCAATGGGCTCGCTGAAGGCAGCGTTCTTCCCCGTGAACCCGCCGTCGATGCTCATCTTGATCCCACCAATCTGCAGCCACTCCGAGCCGAGGCCGTGCACAAGACCTAGATCGTGCAGGCTGTGCTTGTTGAAATTCGACTCAATGACGCGCATGAGCATGTGTATGCGGACCGGCAGGCGTCCGGTACTGGCCAGGAGCTGATAGGCTTGCACTTCTTCCCTGGTGATGACGATGTCGTGAATACACGTGACACCACGGTGGGAGCACTTCTCAAGCTCAATGGCGATCCGCTCGGCGAGGGTTTCTGGATCGACCTCGCTGTCCCTCCGCTTGACCAGGAACTGCGCCCGTTCCCGCAGCTCGCCCGTAGGCTCGCCGGTCACGGGGTCCTTGACCACTGTCCCGCCCTGCGGACTCGGAGTATCGCGGGTGACGCCGCGCTCGCGCAGAGCCAGGGTATTGGCGATAATGACGTGCGCCCCAAACGAGACATAGGCCGGGTTGCGAGGGAGTGCGCCGTCGAGTTCCGCCTGCGTCGGCAGCCGGCGCTCGTGCAGCCGGAAGTCGGCCAGCGGGCTGCCACGTGCCACGATCCACTGGCCCGGCGGCGTAGATGCGGCCCATTGCCCCATGCGCGTCACCAGCGCTTCCACGGAGTCGATGCTGGGGTCGTACAGATCCCGGCACTCCACAGACTCCACCGAGCGGCTGCTGTCGCTGGCCAGGTGCACGTGACAGTCGGTGAGGCCAGGCATGGCCGTGCGGCCATCCAGGTCGATCACCTGGGTAGAGGAGCCTGCCAGTGGCTCAACCTCGGCATTGGCGCCCACCGCCACGATCTTGCCGTCCCGCACCGCGACGGCCTGGGCCACGGAGTCGTGGACGTCCATCGTGAGGGCCCGTCCGTTGATCAGCAACAGATCAGCCGCAAGTGCATGATGCACTGCCATAGCGGTCCCCCCTTTGCGAGCGATACGTCATCGGCCTTTCGCACCTTATCCATAGGCGCACTGTATCAGAAAAACCACGTAGCGTACAGCAGCGTGCTTGACCACAGGTGTTGTGACCGGTGCCTTCTTGTCCCCTCTCCCAACGGGAAGGGCTGCGCCCTGCGCCGACACAGTCGCGCCAGAGGGCTAGGGTGAGGGGCTTTTTCCAGGGTTTGCGAAGTCCCTCACCTCTGTACTCTCCCTTGACAACACCTAGGATGCCACGTACCGTGTCCCTGTTTTCTCAGAGGCAGCTTGCAGCGGAGGGGTAGGCATGACATTTGACGAGATCTTGACTCAGGTGCTTACACTGCTGCAGCGTGAAGGGCGGGTGTCATACCGGGCACTCAAACGCCGCTTTGACCTCGATGAGGACTACCTCGAAGACCTGAAAGCCGAAATCATCCAAGCCAAGAAACTCGCCGTTGACGAAGATGGCGACGTGCTGGTCTGGACTGGGAACGCTGCGCCGGCCCCGGCGCTGGTCAGCGACCAGGAGCGCGCCCCGCTGTCATACACGCCCGCCTATCTCGCCGAGAAAATTTTAACGTCTCGTGCCGCTCTGGAAGGTGAGCGCAAGCAGGTGACGGTGCTCTTTGCCGACCTCAAGGGCTCGACCGAGTTGATTGAGGGGCTTGACCCCGAGGAGGCTCGCAAGCTCCTGGACCCAGCGCTGCACGTCATGATGGACGCCGTGCACCGCTACGAGGGCACGGTGAACCAGGTGCTCGGGGAACGGCATCATGGCACTCTTTGGCGCCCCGGTGGCTCATGAAGACCACGCCGTACGGGCCTGTTACGCCGCCCTGGCCATGCAGGCCGCCATGCGCCGCTACGCCGAGGAGGTCCGCCGGTCTCACGGTCTGGAGATGCAAGCCCGAGTGGGCCTCAATTCCGGCGAAGTCGTTGTCCGGTCCATTGGCAATGACCTGCACATGGACTACTCCGCGGTCGGTCAGACCACACACCTAGCGGCGCGTATGGAGCAACTCGCCACCCCGGGCAGTATCCGACTGACCGCCGCTACCCTCAGACTGGCCGAGGGACTCGTCCAGGTCAATGCTCTGGGACAGTTTCCAGTCAGGGGCCTGACAGACCCGGTAGAGGTCTTTGAGCTGGTCGGGGCCAGTGCCATCCGCCGACGCTTGCAGGCCAGCGCAGCACGCGGACTCACCCGCTTCGTGGGACGGCAGCAGGAGCTGGCGGCGCTGCAGCAAGCGTTGGAGCGGGCTGGGGCGGGTCATGGCCAGGTGGTAGCACTGGTCGGAGAGGCGGGCGTGGGGAAGTCGCGCCTCGTCTACGAGTTCGTCCACTCCCACCACACGCCGGGGTGGCTGGTGCTCGAAAGTGCGTCGGTGTCGTACGGCAAGGCGACACCCTATTTCCCAGTCATCGACTTGCTCAAGCGCTACAGCCACGCGGAAGAGTACGACGACACGCGCACTATCCGCGCTAAGGTCACCGGGCAGGTGCTGACGCTCGATCCGGCCCTCCAGGACACGGTCCCGGCGTTGCTGTTGCTCCTAGATGCCCTGCCGGAAGACAGCCCGTTCCTGCAGCTCGATCCACCGCAGCGGCGCCAGCGCACGCTCGACGCCCTCAAGCGGGTGGTACTGCGTGAGAGCCAGGAGCAGCGGCTGCTGCTGGTCTTTGAGGATCTGCACTGGATTGATTCAGAGACGCAGGCTCTGCTCAATAATCTCGTCGAGAGCCTGCCGTCCGCCCGCCTCCTGTTGCTGGTCAACTATCGTCCCGAGTACCAGCACGGCTGGGGTAGCAAGACCTATTACGCACAGCTGCGCCTGGACCCGTTGCCGGCCGTAAGCGCCGACGAGTTCTTGCACGCCCTGCTCGGGGACGACGCGAGCCTGCAGCCACTCACGCAACTGCTCATTACGCGCACCCAGGGCAATCCCTTCTTTCTGGAAGAGAGCGTGCGCA
>Ga0075418_10007837_pt1 | contig 12002 bp, 11 predicted proteins | sample SoiMetdeltSBSDD2_FD_81776 | JGI IMG/M metagenome (GOLD analysis project Ga0075418, IMG submission 81776) | Bulk soil microbial communities from a Populus tree surrounding site in Tennessee, USA - Soil MetaG P. deltoides SBSDD2 | ecosystem: Environmental > Terrestrial > Soil > Tree plantation...
GACGATCGATTGCGCCCAGACGGCGAGAGCACCCACAGCCGACGCCCATCGATCGAACTGATCTCGCAGCACCGAGTACACGAGGCAGATCGCGCCGACCACGCTTGCGACTGCGACCGCGCGCAGAACCGACTCCGACAGTCCTCCGCTGAGTCGCCCGACTCCGCGATACAGCAGGTAGAGCGTTGGCGGGTTGAAATCCGCCCCTGCCGCGAGGCCTCTCATGCTCGTCAGCGTGTCCTGTCGCCCCGCGACGAGCAGCGTGTGGATCTCGTCGAGCCAAAGCGGTCGCGTGAACAGAATACCCCCGCCGCAAAGCCAGATCTCGGCCGCGAGAAAACACGCGATGGCGAGCCCCGGCACGAGCGCCTCACCATGTCGTGGCGCCGTAGCTTCCGCGCGCATCAACGCGTCACGCGCGCTCATAGACCGCGAGGACGGACCGTCCGAAGAAGTGCTGAACCAATCGGTCGATGTGTCGCGACAGCGGAATCATTCTCCGATCCCACAATTCGATTTGCTGCCGCGACGGAACGCTTTGGTGAAGAAGCAGCCGATTGGCAAGTGACGCGAGGAAACCGACGCCATCGAGATACCTCAACTGATTGCGCTCGAGCGATGTCGGAAATGCGGACGCGAGCGACCGCTTCGTGTACCGCCTGAAATGTCCCAGCGCGGAGTCGAATTCGCTGTAGAGGAATCCGAATGCCGGCGACAGGACGACGATGCGCCCGCCGTGACTCAGCAACGCCGCGGCGCGCTTCAGCTCCTCGGCGTCGTGCTCGATGTGTTCGAGGACGTCGATGTACAGGATCGCGTCGAACCGGAACGCTGGATCTACATCGCCGAGGGTACCCACCTGTACACGTGGCTTGGGCGTTAGGCCAGCCCGAGCGAGGTTCGTCTCCAATCGCGCTGCCAACTGGGCATCGGGTTCGAGACACAGCCATGACCGCTGGCGTCCATCGCAGAGGTGCCGCGTCGTCTCGCCGATGCCTGCGCCGACCTCCAGGACGTCGCCACGGATGACGCCGAGGAGCTGCGAGCGAAAGTATTGCTTCCAGTTGACCGCGAGCGCGAACAGGTCGAGCTCCTCGCCAACGTACTCATACTCGCTCTGTGTGACGCTTCCAGGCTGACTCATCCGAGTGGACGAAGAATGGGTAGTCGCGCGTCGGAATGAACGTCGAGCTCGCGCGGGCGAACAACACCTGAAGCACGAACAGTCCGGCCGTAGCAGCAGTCTGGATCGTGAGCACGAGCGCGACGACGACGCCGGCGATCAACCAGGCCGGCGACGGCTGACCGGTGAACAGTAACCGCACGAGCACCACACCAAGGACCGCGAGCGACGCCGCCAGCACCACTCCGGAAGCGATGAGGATCCGTACGCCAACCCGGTCCGCGAAAACCGCGATCGCGCTCAAGCCATGGGCGACGAGCGAGACAAAGTTCATTCGCGACTGCCCGGAGAGCCGGCGTGCGCGCGCGGTCGGGACCATCGTGTATGGAATGCGCGACTGGAACACGGCCGCTGCGTAGTGGTTCCAGAGGTCCGAAACCACGACGAGGCGGTCGAGCACGGCGCGGGGGATGACACTGAAGTTGCCGACCTGCACCGGGATCCCCGTGAGGAGGTGGTGGAGGGATCGGTACAGCCGGTAGAGGAAGGTGAACAGAAAGCCCTCCGAACGGCGCGTGCGCTGCGCGAAGACGACGCTCGGCGGCCGAGTCGCGCACATCGTCTCCAGCAAGCGAGGAACATCGGCGGGGTCGTCTTCGCCGTCGGCATCCATCACGACCACGGCATCGCACGGCATGTTCGCTTCGGCGTAGGCAAGGCCGATTGCGAGCGCACGCTGATGGCCGACATTGCGGCGCAGCGACAGCACGCGAACCTCATCGATGGTGGCGGGCGGCGCATCGATCAGCCCGTTAGGCACGGCCGTGGCCGAGCCATCGTTCACGAGCAGGACGTGGGCGCAGGCGGCAACGGGCGCAAGCGCCTCACCGATCCTCGGCAAGAGCAGACGAACCGCCTGCCAGTCCTCGTAGACGGGACAGATGACAACGACCTTCCGTGACGTCGGACCGTCACCGGCGGGTGTCGGCGATGTCGCCGACGTCATGGCCGCACCACGAGGTCATCGACCTTCCAACCGCCGGATCCGGAACCGGCACTCACGTCGCACACGTATTTCGTTTGGCGCGTGGCGGGAGGGGCGATGAAGTACCCACGAACTCGGTGGTGCACGGAGTCGCGACGCGTGACACGGATGAGGTCCACGGTAGGGAATTGAATGCGCGCGGCCTCGGGTCGCAGTCTCCGAACTGCCGCCCTACACTCCGCGTATGCCTCGGCCGTGCGGACCGGCGGCTTTGGCCAGACGATGGTCACCAGGAGCCAGATGACGTTGATCGCGACCAACCCGGCGAACGCCGGCCACCCGAGCCTGGCGAGCGGATGATTACTCAGTGAGGACCTCGCGCGCGCCGATGTGATCGGGCTCCGCCGCAGTCAGACTGCGCGCGTTAGGCTTGGTCGATTCGAAGACGCGGCGATAGTCGGTGCGAACCGTGCTGTCCAGCAGCTCACTCGCATACTTGCCACGGAGCTGGTACCACTTGATCCGGAAGACATCGACCACGGCCTGCGACGCATCGCGAAGTAACCGGACAGTGGACGTTTCATTATTTCGCAGCTGCACGGGTATTCGCTTGATATCCAGCTTGTGCTTCAGCGCGAGGTACATCAGCTCGACGTCGAACGAGAACCGCTCGAGGCGCTGCAGCCTGAACAGCTCGTGGGCGATGTCGCCCCGCATCCCTTTGAGACCGCATTGCGTGTCGAAGAACCCGCCGGTCACCAGTCGCCCGACGAACTGCGAGAACAGCTCGGACGCGAGGCGTCGCTGAAGCGACAGGTCGTTGAGGTAGACCGAATCGGGCAGCGTCCGGTCCCCGATGACCACGTGAAACCCATAATCCCGAATGTACCCCACGATCACCGGGATCAATTCGAGGTCGTAGGGCAAGTCGACGTCCGTAAAGACGCACACGCTGCCGGTTGTGGCCCGCATGCCGGCGGCAACGGCTGCGCCCTTTCCTCTATTGCTGGGCAGGCGCAGCAGCCTCGCGTTCAGGGCCGCCTCCCAGGGCTGAGCCGCGAAATCGCCGCCGCCGTCATCGACGACAATCGTCTCCGCCGACATTCCGATCTCACGAAAAAACGCGTCGAGGCGGTACACCGACTCGACCGCGAGCCTCGCCGATCGATAGCACGGCAGTACGACAGAGACCTCGGGGGTCATCCCTGCTCCGTTGAACCCGAATGTTTCACACCCGCCAGCCCTTGTCTTGAGACGACCCGCCACCGCTCCTGGTTGCGGCTAGCCGGCACCCGAATGTTCGCAGGTTGACGTGTGTCGGCAATACGCGCAACACGCCGGCGCAGCGTGACGCGAGCCCATGTGCGGTCGTAAGTTGATGCGTGCGATCCCCAGACAACCGGCCAACGACTTCGGGATGGCGTCGGTTGGCGTTCGCGGCCCTCGTTGGGGCCGCCAGCGCCGCGTACGTGTTCTACTACGCCCGAGCGAATCCTGGCTTTGTGAGCGACTTCGACCAGGTGTGGGCCGGTGCAGCGGCGCTCTGGAGGGGCGAGAACCCATACCTCGTCGTCGGCCCGGGCCGCGGGTTCCACTGGCATTGGCCACTCTACTACCCAATGCCGGCACTCGTACTCACCGCGCCGCTGGGACTTCTTCCCGTCATTGCGGCGCGTATGCTGTTCGCGGGCCTGTCGTCCGCACTGCTGGCATTCGCAATCACCCGCGATGGGTTCGCTCGCTGGCCGCTCTTCATCAGCATCCCGTTCATGGTCAACGTCGAGCTCGTCCAGTGGTCGAACTTGCTGACGGCCGCCATGCTCCTCCCGGTCCTCGGCGGCATCGCCGCGGCAAAACCCAATATCGGACTTGCCATGGTTGCGCAGTCCGATCGAGCCCGGTCTGTCTGGGTAATGGCGATCGGCGCCGCCGTTCTGACCGTAGCGAGCTTTGCCGTTCTCCCGAACTGGCTCGGGTTCTGGATTCAGAACGCGTCGAGCGCCCCACATGTGTCCCCCCACGTGCTGCGGCCCGGTGGCCCGTTGCTTCTCACGGCCCTGGTCCGCTGGCGCCGCCCGGAGGCCAGGTTGCTCGCCGCGCTCGCGTGCACGCCGCTGACTCCGACGTTCTACGACCCGATAATGCTGTACCTGGTGCCCAGAACGTTTCGCGAGACGCTCGCGCTGACGGTGGCGACCTTCGTCCACTTTTTCATCGTCGTATTCAGCGGACCCATTCGAACCGCGGCGCAATGGGGCGAGATCGTATCCACGGCCTCCATCTGGGTCCTGTATCTGCCTTGCCTGATCATGGTCCTTCGGCGCCCGAACCGACGCGATGAGCCAGCTTCCGTCATTCGGACAACGTTCGCCTAACGTCGCCGACCAGTCGCCGGGGGATGCGTCCGTTCCCGCTGCACTGCGAGGCGGGCTCACGCTCCTGGGCGGAACCTGGGGTGCGTTCATCACGTACTTTTCCCTCATCGTCGCGCCCCAACATCTGGCGAAAGACTTCTCGTGGCCGTGGCGCGCAGCGCGCGTGATCCTCGACGGACACAACCCCTACGACGTCATCAGGGCGACCGGGCCCTACCCGTTCAACGTCGGGCTTTTCTATCCGCTGCCGGCCGCGGTCGCGGCGTTGCCGTTCGCCCCACTCCAGCCGGCGATCGCGGGCGCGCTCTTTTTCGGGCTGTCGTCCGGGCTGCTCGCGTTCGGCCTAACGCGAACCAGGAGTGGCCTGTCCAGGCTTCCGCTGTTTCTCGGCGCCCCGTTCTGCATGGCGGGTGTGCTGGCGCAGTGGGCCCCGCTCATGACCGCGGCAGCGGTGATGCCCGCATTGCAGTTCCTGATCGTGTGCAAGCCGAACGTCGGTCTCGCGTGCTGGACGTACCGCCCAACGATTCGCGGCGCGATCGCCGCCGCAGCGTTCGCGGCGCTCACGCTGCTGATCATCCCGAGTTGGCCATTGGATTGGCGGGAGGCGCTACAGGCAGCGCCGCGATACAAGGGCCCACTGTTCAGAGGGGCCACCGGACTGATTCTGCTGCTCGGTGCGATGGCGTGGAAACGCCGCGAGGGGCGTCTCTTCCTCGCGATGTCCGTGGTGCCCCAGCTGTCGCTGTTCTACGACCAGCTTCCACTCTGGCTCATTCCACAGACCGTCTGGCGATCGGTCCTGCTATCCGCGTTGAGCTGGGTCGCGTGGTGGCAATGGTACCCGAGTCGCGCCTTGACCTCGAGCGTTGCCGTCGCCGCGCCATGGGTCTTCTGGCTCGTCTACGTGCCCGCGCTGATCCTGCTGATCGTGCCTCCGAGCCTTCTTCGGCGTTCTCCTGCGACGAAACCCGAGCCCTCGTATCACACCAACCCGGACTCGCTGCGTGCCGACACCCGACAAGCCGTCGGCCCGTAACGCGGCACTCGCGGCGTGCGTCGCCGCGGTCGCAACCGGCGCCCTCGTCGCACACAACGTCCCCGAGTCCGGCGGCGACTTCTCGGTCTACTGGGCGGCGCTTCGTGACGCGAATCCGTACGCGCGCGGACTCCTGTATCCGCTGCCCACGCTGCTCATCCTTTCGCCGTTGCGATGGATGTCGCCGCACGATGGCGCAGTGGCCTTCATGGCGATCAGCGTTGGCCTGATGGCGTTCGGCACCGCACGCCTGTTGGGCTGGCCGTCGCTCGTGATCCTGCTGTCGCCCGCGTTCTGGTCCAACGTCTGGGATTTGCAGTGGGGACCGCTGCTCGCATCCGCTGCGCTGCTGCCCGCGTGCGGGTTCCTCGCGGCGGGAAAGGCGACCGTCGGGGTGGCGGCACTCGCCTATAGGCCTAACAAGTGGGCGGTCGGCGGATTCGTGGCGCTCGTGCTGCTGTCGCTCGTCGTGATGCCGACGTGGCCGTACGAGATGATGCATCAGGTTACGCCTGCCACGCCTGCCCGGCGCGCTCCGCACACGCCGCCAGTCCTCTGGCTCGGTGGCGCGCTTGGGCTGCTCGGCGCACTGCGATGGCGGGAGCCGCGCGGGCGTGTGCTGCTCGCCTGTACGCTGATCCCGGCGTCCGCGCAGCTGTACGACCATTTGCTCGTGTGGCTGTCGTGCCGTGATTGGCGCGAATCGCTCGGGCTCAGCGTCGCGGCCTGGATCGGGTACATTGCCTTCGTCGCTACCGCACCGCACGATCTGCCCAGCAACCCGTTCCCCTTCCAGGTCTCGATCGCGCTCTCGGTGTACGTGCCGGCGGGGTTGTTGATGCTCCTGAGACCATTACGGACATGACGGATCGTAGCGACCTCGCGCTCGCGCTCAACGCACCGCTGCGTGGTCAGGCCGTTGGCGAGGAGCTCGGTCGACGGCTGTGATCCGCCGGGTCAGGAAGATCGGCCAACGTTCCGCCCGCGGCTGCAACCCGGCCCGCGTCGACTTCGGCGCCGACCTCGACGTTAGGTTCCCGAAGGAGAAACACGACTGCCGGCAGGTACAGAAGGAACAGAAGCGAAGGGACGGAGACCGCGGCATACGCTGCGAAGCCAACGCCCTGCGCCGCGGCCAGCAGAGGGGGCCACATCGCAGCGTGGGATAGCAGCGCAAGCACGAGCGTCGTCCTGAAGCTCCACGGGAATGCGAACAGCGGCAGCGCATTGTACACGACTGGTGTGCCGGGAAGAAAACAGGCGACGAGAATCCAGCGGGCGGCCTGCCTCCTCCACCGTAACAGCGCGAGCAGGAGAAGCCATCCGACTGGGTGGAATCCGATTGGACGCAGGTTGGGATCGCGGTTGATAGCGCCCAGCCATTCTCCTACCCACCCCGGTCGAACGACGAAGGCAATCACGAACAAGACCGCGCCCGTCGCAACAGACACGCCGACCGCCCGCCACCGCCGATACGAGAGGAGCACTGGAATGTGTGCGTTAGGCTTGGTCGCCGCCACAAGGCTCAACGCAGGCGCAAGCGCGGCCGCGGCTGTGAGACCGCTCCACTGCGCGAGGGTCAGCGTCATCAGCCCCGCACCGCTCGCCAGCCCGGCCAGCGGGTACCACGCACGGCGCGTCAGCAGGAATGCGAGAATTCCGAACGAGCTGGCGCAGAATGCCGCGCGCGCCGCCGCGATTGGAAGCCAGGTGAACGGCGCGACGACGAGCAGTGCCGGGAGGGGGTAATACAGGTTGTATTGGAACGGTCCGGCGGGGCCGGGCGCGTTGGCGCGCACCGCCGCATACGGGTTGGCTCCGTCGAGCAGCGCGCGCGCCCCTGCCCACAGCTGATCGAAGTCCGACACGCCACTGGGTTTCGCCCACGCTGCGTACACCCAGTACGCCCCGGCCACGAAGCCGATCGAGAGCGAGACTAGCAGCCGCTGCGACGTGCGCGGCGGACTGGAACCTGTATTCACGCGACGAGCTGCGCGGATCCCCGCGCCCACGCCGGCCAACCTGCGACCACGCGCTCTATCCAACGCGGAGCAGGTCCAACGTTCGGGTGCCGCAGCACGAGCACAGCTGCCGGGACGACCGTACCAAGCGAAATCGCCCCCTGAATCAGGAGCAGCGTCGGACGCGATTGTTCAGCGTTGAATCCGAGGATCGCCGGCGCCGTTAGCCACGCGGTCCAGGTCAGCACCAGCGCCTCACGAAAGCTCCTCGGTATCAACCAGAGCATGAGATGGTCGTACGGAAACGCGCTGACCGGCATCAGCGTGAACGCCACCAGCGCTCGCCCTTCCGGCGTTCGCCATCGCAAGAGTCCTACGAGACCCATGACCCCAGCGGGCCACAGGAACGTCGGCACGTGTGGTATCTCCTGTCTGCCGACGTGGGAGAGCCACTCGAACGGCCATCGGGGAACCAGGAGGAGGCAAACGAGAGCAACCACCAACGCGCCTATGATGGACGACCAGCGCGGTCGATAGGCGAAGGCAACGAACCCGATGTTCGGCTTTGCGACCGCGAGCCAGCCGAGCCCCGGGAGCAATGCGCTGGCCATCATGAGCGGTGGCCAGTTGGCGACCGAGAACGCCAGGAGGAATGATGGCGACATGAGGGCTAGCAGTCGCCACCATCCCGCTGCGGTCAGCCCGTAGGCGAGCAACCCGGATGACACTCCCAGAAACGCAGCACCCGCGTGAGCGGGAGAGAGGCCGGCGAACGGCACAGCCACGAGCGCCGTCGGCAGCGGATACAGAAACGCTCCCGCTGCCCCCACGACACCAGGCACCATATCCACATACGGGTCTCGCCCAGCGAGCAGCAGGCGGGCCGCCCGAAGCGGAAACTCGAAGTCGCCAGCCCCCGATCCCGGGTGTAGCGCCACGTAGACGAGATACAGCGCCGAGATTCCCGCCCCGACCGCGATGGCGGCGCCCAGTCGGTGATGGCGCGACGGCAACGTCGAGGCCGCAGCGGGCCTAACGAGTGGCGCTGACGCTTCGAGCGCGGGCCTTTGTCTGCGCCGGACGCGCATCGTCGCGACCGACCTGGCCGAACCGCGGGTCCGACCGCAAGGGATCGAATCCCGGATCGCGCAACGCGTTGCGGAGCTCGGCGCCACGTGGCCTCGCTCTGGAGAGCGCGTCGAACGCCTTGTCGCGGTTCCCGACGACTGTCAGCCCCATTCCGAGGTACGCGGCGTCACGGACACCGAGAGTCGCTCCGGCTTTCAGCTTGGCGTTCGACAGCCGCCGCGATTCGGCGCGTGCGGCATCGATGTCGCTCCCGATCGTGGTCACGTAGAACTCGAGCGTCTCGCCCCACGCGGCACCACTCAGCCGCTGCGCCGTCTCGGCATCGCTGAACGCGTCGCGGAACTCGTCCAGGTGCGTTCGCACGCGCGCGCGCAGCGCGTACGCCAGCGGATCGTAGGCGTCGGCGCCGATGCTGGCATTCACGAGCGCACACGCATTGTTGTACCGCCGACCGACGTACTCGAGCTCGGCCAGCAATCGCAATGACACCGCGCGATCACGCTCGATCGTGAGCGCCTGGCGGAGCTGTGACTCAGCCGCCTCGTCCCGTCCGAGTCGCAGGAGTGTGATCGCATATTCCTGGTGGGCGTCCGCACTGCGCGGCGCGGCCCTGATGGCGCGCTCGTGAGCAGAAAGAGCGTTGCCGTAGAGCCGCGGCTCGCGCACGCGCTCGAAGATCGCGCGCGCCGTCCACGCGTCGGCCGTCGCGCTGTCGGCTCGAAGCGCCCGGTCGACGAGTGCCTGCCCTTCTCGAAGCGCGTCCGGCTGCCCAAGCGGACCAACACGGCCACGGCGCTCGAGCGCCACGGCGTACGCTCGGGCGAGCCGGCCCAGAACGAACGCGGATTTCGGCGCTCGTGTGAGCGCTCGCTCGAACGCGGTACGCGCGGAATCACCGGCCCAGACGTCGTGCTGCGCGAGGAAGAAATCGCCGCGGGCGGTGTTGTCATATGCGGCGGCGTCGATCACGCGCCGCGACTCGATCAGCCGTCCGGTTCCCAGAATTTCGGCGACCGCGGCCACGACCTGGTCCTCGATCGAAGCGAGGCTCGTTTGCGGATAGAGGAACTCGCGCTCCCAACGCGGCGCCTCCACGCCACGCTCGGCGATCGAAACGGTCATCGCCGCGCCGCCACGCTGTGACACGAGCGTGCCGGAGACGATCAGCTTCGCACCGGTGAGTGCTGCGAATTCATCCAACCGACCCGCGGCTTCCGCCGACGCGCGTTCGGTGGTGCCCTGGGTGGGCGCGACCACACCGGGGAGTTGGGCTACTCCATCGCCGACCCCTCGCGAAAACGCCCACGGCACGTGAACCTGACTCCCGTCGCTCAGCCGCGCGTCGAGCGGGATGATGGCGACGACAGTGGTGCTCGTCGACGCAGTCCGAGCGATGAGATCAGCGAACGTCGTTCGCCCATCCGCTCGACACGGCGGTGGGGGCGCAATACGAGGTGTCTGCGCGCCGACGCGCGCAACAGCGCCAGCGCAGAGGATTGCGGCCTGAAGGAGCCGCGATGCTGCCGAGAGTTTCACATTGAGGCGCATCGAGGCTCGCCCGCCGTCAAGTTTAACGCACGAGAATAATCTTCTGGATCGTGGTAGGTGCCGAACCAACGGGTCCCGTCGACGCCAGCGGCTTGAAGATCCCCACGATCTGCCCCCTGTCCCAAAGCTCGCCCTGGTTCGCGTTCCCGTTGGTCTTGTACATCTTCGACAACGTGAACGACCCGATCATCCGAACCGTGACCGTGGCCGACCCCTGGCACCCCGACAGGCACTGATGGAAGGCGGTCTTGATATCGACCCCGGCGGTACCGCCGTCGCTCATACAATCGCCGTTGCTCGCGATGCTGGCGCAGATGTAATTGAGGTCCCCGGGGTTTTGTTTCTCGACCGCTTGCAGTGTCGGGCCGACCATGTCACCAGGCTTGACATCGAGAATATCACCCACGCCGAGTGGGTAGCAGTGAGTCCCTTCGATGGCGTCCCGGTATTCGTTCGCACCACCACCCGGACTGGGTACGCCGTCCGGCCACTCGGTTCCGGCCGCGGACCAGTGCCTTGGAAGTTGGACCGCCTGGAAGTTGCCCGGCATCGTCGATCCCGGGACTGGATCATTTAGCCCCTGGCCCGACCCCATCTTGAGGGTAAATGTTCGCTCGGCTTCGGACATCTGCGCCAGCAACTGCCGATCGTAGTCGGTGAAATCTCGGGTGAGGTTCTCGAAGCTGTCGGGATCTCCCGTCAGCGTGCCATCCGCGATGCGCCTGCGATTGACAAGGTCCATCAAGACCGTGTACGGCATCGTCCACGGCTTCATGCAGTTCGAGTTGTCCACCGGCGCGTTGCCCCACGCGATCGCTCGCGCCTTGATGGTCGGAGCCGCGATTCCCAGCGCGCCCATGATCAGCTTGTTCGTCCCGTGGCTGACGACAACCTCCACCGCAGTGGCGTTATTCCAGTTGGCGTTTGTGTTGACGGGCGTGAAGGTTCCTGAGATGTCATTCCAGACGCCCCCAGTCACGGACTCCACGTGAACGGTGTCATATAGCGCGGTGTTTAGCCGCGCCATCCAATACGCCGAGTCCGCGGGCTGTTGTGCATTCTTTTGGTGCGGCGGATTCAACTGCACCGCGCCGGCGAGCGCGCCGGCATCCGCGGCGGTCTGGAGCTCGTTCCGCATGGTCCAGATGCGGCTCATGTCGATCGCCATGGCCGACGCAGCCATGAGGACCATGAACAAAAGCCCGAACAGAACGACGAATATGCCCTTCCGGTTCTTCAGCCGACGCATGGGATCCTCCGGGTATTCTCCGTCCCGGCCAACCGAACGATTCGCAACCCTCTGAATACCGCGAGAAACTACTGCCCGATCTTCCCGAACTCCGTGATGACCTGGACCAGCGCCGGCCCCATGATCACAATGAAGAGCGCGGGCAGAATGAAAAGCACCAACGGAAACGTCATCTTGAGCGGCGCCTGCTTGGCCTTCTTTTCCGCAACCTGTCGGCGCTTGCGTCGCAGTGTGTCGGCCGATACCCGCAACACCGTAGCAACGCTCGTACCCCACTTCTCGCTCTGAATCATGCTCGAGACGAGCGCGCGGATTTCCTCTACCCCCGTACGCTGCCAAAGGCCCCGAAGCGCCGCGTCGCGGGGAATACCGGCGTTGGTTTTCCGGTTCACCACCGCTAGCTCGTGCGCCAAGTCCGTATGCGCGAGGCGGATCTCGCGGGAAACGCGCAGTACCGCTGCGTCGAGACTGATGCCCGCTTCCACGCAGACCACGAGCAGGTCCAGCGCGTCGGGCACCGACCGGCGGATCCTTTCCTGACGCTGGCGCACAAGGCGATCGAGGAACCCGACCGGAATGATGTACGCGCAGAAGATCGAGATCCCCATGTACACCAGAAACATGAAGAAGCTC
>Ga0075418_10007843_pt1 | contig 11996 bp, 8 predicted proteins | sample SoiMetdeltSBSDD2_FD_81776 | JGI IMG/M metagenome (GOLD analysis project Ga0075418, IMG submission 81776) | Bulk soil microbial communities from a Populus tree surrounding site in Tennessee, USA - Soil MetaG P. deltoides SBSDD2 | ecosystem: Environmental > Terrestrial > Soil > Tree plantation...
AGCCCCTTCCCTCCACCAATTCAGCCGCGGATCAACCTGATATGAAGTGCCGGCCCCCCCGGGGCGGTGAAACTCGTTCGGCCCCATCTGTTCCGTGTGGCCATCAGCCATCACCGCATTGAGGCTCTTGCGGTGTACCGGCACGGGAATCACCGGCGTCGGGAAGGAGGGATGTTCGTACGCGGCGCACACCCACACTGCCTGCCAGTTCAGCCCCACGTCCGTAAAAAGTTTTGCCCGGCTCGGATCAAGCATCGCGCCCAGGCGCTTCGGCAGGATGTCCGGCCGCATTGCCACCAGCGGCGAATCTGTGACCCCAAGGGCAAACATGTTCCCCATGTAGCCGATCAACGGGCTGTCATCCCCGCTCACGGTGACCACTGTGTCCACGGGCGCTGAAGGGCAATGCCAAAATCCATCACTCCGTTGGACGTATTCGGTAAGTTGCCAGTAAACGTTGGTGCGAAAATTGGGCGCTGCCGGGTCCGTGTAATTCAATACCCCCACCACATTTGCCGGCGTTACCCAATGATTCTTCTGCTGCCACGGCAATGCGTCTTCGTGGTCATCCGCGTAGAGCGTGGCGGCGAGTCCGAGTTGACGCAGATTGGAGATGCAGCGGACGGACTTGCCCTTCTCCTTCGCCTGGGACAATGCCGGCAAAAGCAAAGACGCGAGGATAGCAATGACTGCAATCACGACCAGCAGTTCAACGAGAGTGAAACCCCTCCGAGTACAGGACTTTAACACGTCGCCGAAAGCGAGATGCTTCCCCTCACCCCCTATTGAAGTATCACTCATGCTCCCGCGCGGCGCTCCTGACGCTATCGACCGTCCTTTGCCAAGCTGGGCCATAGGCTTAAAGCGGGATTCTGTCGCAAATTACCGCAAGCGAAGGAATCCGGCTGCGAGCCTGAGAATGACCGCCTGTCGTCCACACGCTATTGGACCAAAGTCCAATAGACTAACCTCCAACGTCGATCAGGCGATTGCGCCCCTGATTACGTCATTTGCACGGGTCGCTGCGCCCGTCCGGAAGGACCTGCAGCGCGCTGGTTAGGCGGCCTAGGTCTCATTCCGGTGTCAATTTCAATGGCAAACTCAAATCGAGAATGAATATTCCATTCCGAACGTTCGGAGTCGAACTGCTGTCATCGAACACGAGTGACCGCTGATTGCGCGCCCACTCGCTGGCGGCACCGATCGCAGATAATCGAGTCGCATGCGAGCCATCCCGATTGGCTATCCAAAGCCCTCGGCTGCCCCGGTCAAACAGAAGGAATTTGTTGTCCGGTGAAACTCTCACGCCAAACGGCCTGCGATCGAAGCCGTAGAGCAGTGTCTGCCGAATGAGTTGCCCATCGAGAGAAAACTCACGAATCTCGTTCGGGGGCCAACCAGAGACGCACTCGCATGGCAAGGTCAATAGAATGTTTCCGTCGGGCGTCCAGGTGAAGTCTCCGACCTGTTGGCGTTCGCCCGCCCTCGCGAAAGCCAGCTCTGTCTGTGTCCACGATGCTACATCCACCAGCAACAACCCGTCGTGCGGACAGAAGCGGCTCCCTGCAGTGAGAATCCAGTGGCCATCCGGAGACCACTGGATGTGGGCGCCAGCGCGAAGGCCAGTATTGAAAGCATCAGTGCCATCGGGCTTGATTGTCCAGAGTTGGTCCTCCTTGTAGAAAGCAATCCGATCGCCTGCTGGACTCCATGCCGGGAAATTGCCGGGCGCGTGAATCTGCCGGGTTGTTCCGGTGTCTCGGTCATAAATCCAAATGCCGGGACTGTTCGTGTTTGAGAACGTAATGCGGCGGGAATCAGGTGCCCAGCACGGCATCGAGCCGAATCGCGACACATTAGTGACGACGCCGAAATCTTCAGCCCCTTGTCCTGAGGTTGGCGTTGCGATAGCCGGCGACCTCGTGCGCCCGCAGCCGATCAATGTGCTGGCGATAGCAAAAATGAAAATCGCAGCGGGCACTGACATGCGAAGCGATCCTACGCCCTCACCTCATGCCGTCAATTCCGAGAGCAATCGCCACCAATTCCCGTTCTGAGCGGTAGCCAAGCTCAGCGCGAATCTCTCAGCTCCTGCTCTGGCGCGATCTTCCGGCGTCACGGACAAACGCTACTGAACCGCGGCACAGTAGGGGCAAGGGAAATCGCCGTGCTGTTACGGGCGAGTCGGTAGGATAGATTAAGTGTGCTTAGCGCCCCAAGCCATATTTCCGCTGACGTGCTGCCAGTGCGACTTCGCCCCCGTCCAGAACATCCAAAACAGATTGCTTTACTTTGCTGGTTGAACACGCCAGGAAAAGAACTGTCATTGGCGCGCCGTCGTAATCGTAATCCTAATCTTACTCACCCTCCGTTCACTTCACGGGGTGAGAAATTGTCCACAGGAATTTTGTCGGCTTATGTCGGCTCTTGTCGCGACGAGAGCCGACAAGACCCGACATTTCGCAAAAACCCAAAAGTCGTCCCGTACCTTTGCCTGTAGTTATGAAATCGAAAATCGTAAATCAAAACTCCGAAATCCGCGGCTCTCCGTTCCCTCCGCGGCCTCCTGTGAAACCGGCCCGAAATCCCGTTTTGTCAAAAAGTATTTTTGCACGCCGGTGCACACCGGTACACGCAAATGCATGCACGCGCATGCACTCATGATGCCGTCTCAAAAACATGTGCGACATTTTACCGTCCGCACAGGCCTCTGCGCGTCGTATGAAACATGAATCCGAAATCGCCAACGCAAATCGGGAATACCCGGCCGTGTTTGCGCTTTTCGCGTTCTTTGGTGGCCATTCCCGATTCGGTCTCCGTGCCCTGTGGGGAACCCAATTGTACAGTGAAAACCCGGCCAAAATCCGGCCATTTCCCTGCCAAAATTCTGCCCCTCATAACAATGACTTATGCCACTCGAAATCCTGCAACTATACCGGATCTATACCGCCGACCGGTCTGGATCTGCGTTTTTCCTCGAAAAATCACCAAACCGTCTCCTCGCGGTCTGGTTGACGACCGAGCTTCCCAATGGACCGAATACGACCGAAGCTTTCCCTCTCCCCGGGGGAGAGGGATCAAGGGTGAGGGACAGACCGGTACTTTTTGTCTTCGCCTCCTGCCTCCACCCGGTGCAATTTTCCTGCGAGTCGCTGCGCGTTCCTCTCTCCCTCGGGGAGAGGGTACGGGTGAGGGACAGACTGGTAATTCTGCTTTGCCTCTCCCCAGGGCTGCGGAGACGAAGTCTCTCGCCGCGCACGGAGCCAGCCTCGGGCAAGGGTGAGGGACAGGCCGGTACTTTTGTCTTCGCCTCCTTATTTCCACCCAGAACCAAAACTGCAATGCAGCGCCTGCCGGCGGTCCTTATTGGACCAAAGCCCAATAGAATAACCCGCCGCGTGGTGTAATGGATTTCATGGCCCAAAGAGCCAGGCGAATTCTTCGCTAGGCAATGACATACCAATATGAAAACGCTGCAGAAGTTCACGGAGCCCGCGACAATTGACGTAAAGCGCCTTCCTATCGAACTCTCACCGGACTCGAGCCGCGTCATTACACGATTCTTTGGCTTTGGAGAGGAAAAACGCATGCGCGGCATTGTCGCGCGCTTGCTCGCGATTCCCGAGGCGACCGTCGCGACTCAGCTCGCCAGGCTGGAGCGCGAATTTCGGCCGATCCATGCGAACATCGACGACGTTTTTCGCGAGAACTACGCAGCCGTCAAAAACTACATCACAGACCGTGCGATCACCGAGGTGCGACAACGATTCATCGGCGCTTGCTTCACGATGGAGTATGCGATCGAGTCAGCCGCTTTGTTCAATCCTTCGATGGTCCCGGCCATTGACCAATCCAACGTCCCGCCGGGTGCCGTTCGCTTCCTCATGAGCCTTCGCGCCACTGGCGAGGGGCATCTTTCATCGATCGTCTTTCGGCGCGGCCTGGTCCACGCGGATGGCTCGGTGACTGTCGACCCACCCGGACGCTACAGCCGTCCGCTCCGTGCCACCATCCCAGCTACCTTCGAAAAGGCTGACTTTGTAAACGAATTGCGGACGCTCCGTGTGTGGACCGAACAGATGCAAACCATCCTGAATCGTCTTGGCCATCAATTTACGCGCGTCGAGCTCTCCGACGCCATTGACCAATTCCGCACTCAGAACGACATCTCGAGCGAGTTGGAAGAATCGTGCGACGCTCTGCTCGCACTCACTCAGGCCAACTACCGGATTCCGTTAGCGCAAGGCGCAGATATTTCCGAGATGGTGATCTTCCCGTTCTCCGACAACGAACGGCGCGGAATAGAGGATCTGCGACTCGTCCGTTTTACCGCCGACGACGGTTCAGTTCGCTACTACGGCACCTACACCGCCTACAACGGTTTCCAAATATTTCCCCACCTCCTCGAATACCCCGTCGGTGACACCGTGGGAGTCCACATGCTCACTGGTCGTTGCGCCAGGAACAAGGGAATGGCGTTGTTTCCCCGGACGATCCATGGCCGCTACGCAATGATCGCCCGGCTCGACAATGAGAACCTCTACTACATGGAGTCCGACGATGTCCGCGTGTGGGACGAGGCCCATCTGTTCCGTGGCCCGGAATTCCCGTGGGAGGTCATCCAGATCGGCAACTGCGGCTCACCGCTGGAGACGGAGGCCGGTTGGTTGTTGTTGACGCACGGCGTGGGTCCCATGCGCCAATACTGTATCGGCGCGATCCTCCTCGACCTCGGCAACCCCTGCCAGGTAATCGGCCAAACCACCGAGCCGATACTCGTTCCGACCGGAAGGGAGCGCTTTGGTTATGTTCCAAACGTTGTTTACTCGTGTGGTGCAATGATCCATGCCGGTAAACTGATACTTCCCTACGCCATGAGCGACGTAGCCAGCAGCATCGCAGTCATCGACCTCGCAGAATTGCTCCATGCCATGGCGCCGCAGGAAACAATGATGAGTGTTGTCAGTTAGAAAATTCAGCAGGCGTTTCCGGCCGTTGCGAAATTCCTTTGGTCCGAGGGGCGGCATTGTTCCACGACCGCTGTTTGATCTGCGGTAGCGGCCTCATGACGGCGCCACCAGTCCTGGGCCGCGTCACGGCTCCACGAACTGGCCGCCGAGCATTCGCTCAAGTCAGCTTCCATTTTGCAAGCATCAGCGGGTCGTTCTGCAGGCGTCTTGGCCAGACAGCTCATGACCAACTCTTCGAAATCCGCACAGACCGGATGACCTAATATGGATGAGGGCCTCTCGGGCGTGGCCTTCACTTGCTGCATCAGAATCTCACCGATGGTCGTGCCGGAAAAAACCGGCTCGGCGGTCAACAGGTAATAGCCGACGGCGCCCAGAGAGTAGAGATCGCTGCTCGCATCCACGGTGTCCGGTCGCTCCACGGCCTCCGGTGACATGTAGAGAGGCGTGCCGAGCGTGGCGTTGGCGCCGGTGAGTTCAAGCTGGCCTTCAAGATTGCGCGCCTTGACTAAGCCGAAGTCGAGCACCTTGATAAAGTCTGGAATGCCCCCGCGCCGCGTCAGGAAAATGTTGTGCGGTTTGATGTCGCGATGAACCAGGCCCTGTCCATGCGCCTCCCCGAGCGAAGCGCAAACCTGTCGCAGGATGTGAATGACACGACCCTCCGGCAACGGTCCGTATTTACGGACGAGCGCGTCCAAACTCAGCCCTTCCAGGAACTCCATCGCATAGTAGAACAGGCCCTCCGGGGTGCGGCCGTAGTCGTAAAGCGCAATCGTGTTCGGATGAGTGAGCTGGCACGTGAGCTGCACCTCGCGCTCAAACCGTGCGATGGTATTCTCGCTGACCTGGTTGGTATCGAGCAGCTTCACTGCGACCGGCCGGCGCATGAGCGCGTGATGCCCGCGATACACGGTGCCAAACGCGCCGGCGCCGATCTTCTCATCAAGCGAGTACTGGCCGAGTTGTCTTGCCTTGAGCGCCGCCTTGCGTGCCGAGTGCTGCCACCGGTTGGCCAGTCTCATCAGCACGAAAATCGCACCTGCCGCCAGCCCGAGGAGACCAAATATAAAAAAGAATCCCATGCGCATGATTCGGACCGGGCCGAACGCCTCCGCCACGTCCATCTCCGTCACCAACCCCAGGTCGAAATCGGGCAGCCATGTCCAGGCGCCGACGACGGGCACGCCTCGATAATCGCGATAGCCGGCGACATCGACACCCGAGCGGCCCGCAATGGATTCAGCCACCGCCCGCGTGAAAGGCAGTTCTGCACGACGTTTGGGCGAGCGGTTGGCTTTGGTCAAATCGGCCAGTGGATCGCGCAATTCCAACGTCACAATGGAACTGGCCTCTGCCGAATCAGGGATGAGCGAGAGTCGCTTCAGTTGATCGTCGAAGCGGCTTTCGGAAAGCATCAGGCCCTTGCGATCGAACGCATACGTTTCCCCGCTTCGCCCCGAGCGAGCCGTGGCAAGAATCCGCGTGAAATTTTGCTGTGGCTCCATACGCAGCCCGAGGGCAGCGACGACGCTACCATTCGCCGAGCGCACTGGCGCCGTCGCAAACATTGTGGGCACCCCCGAGCGAAGTTGGCCTCTCTCGTCCAGAAGCAGCGCGACGCTGGGAAAAGGCCGGGTGACCACAGACTTCCCGGAGAACGCGGCTTGAAAATGCTCCGCATTGCCGGGTGGCGACTTCATGCCAACGAGGTGATCGCGCGCCGAGGCCAGCACGGCTACATTGGTGTCGAGGACGACAAAGCCATTGAAGCCGTAGCGATCCAGCGTGGGCTTCAAGAGAGTTCGCAACGTCGCAAGCTCCGGCGCGTTCAACATCGTCGATTGCAAAACGCCTTGCTGTTCGGCGCGGAGAATCAAACCACTGACCAGCTCACGCAACCGCGTATCCTCTGCCGCCTGTTCGGCGTGCCCCTCCACCGTCGTCGACCATGCGCGCAACGCCTCGGTGTTGGCCGCAAGGATGGTCTGGAGGTTACCGGCGATTTGTGACTTCATCGCGCCCTCCATCCGCGCGCGCACCCACCAGCCGACGAAGGCCAGAATCAGTGCGGCGATGAGCGGCCAGACCCACAAATGCCGGCGCATGAATCCCTGGGTACGCGACAGGATATTGGCAGTGCTCGCCGATCGGGAACTGGTTGGATCAGGCTTCGCCATGATTCGGTCTCGTGCGCTTGGGACGCCGCTTCAGTACCTCTCCGGCACGAATTTGTACCCCATCAACGCGGCATTGTCGTCGCAGGCCTCCTTCATCGTGTGCCTAAGGGTGATTTGGAGTGGAAGAGCCCTTCTCCTTCTTGAGATCGGCGCGTTGCGCGTACGGATTTTCAAAACTGCCGCCAAGAGCCAGATGAAGATTGGCGCGTTGCGCAAGCTGTTCGCTCTGCACGCGCAACAATGCCTGGCGCGCAATCGAAAGACCCAGTTGTTGCTGCTGGACGGCGCGCAAATCGGCCTGGCCGAGCCGGTAAGTCGTTTGCGTCAGTTCCAGCGCGCGCTGGTTGTCGGCGACGGTGCGCTGAAGGATTTCCTGGCGCTCAGTCAGCGTTTTCCCGGCGGCAAGGGCATTCTCCACATCACCGAGGGCGCGTAACGCCAGGCGGACGTATTCGGCGAGCGCCTCCTTCTGTTCGAGCGTGCGGATCCTCACCTGCGTGTTGAGCGCGCCACCTTGATAGATCGGAGCAAGCAATTTCGCGCCCGCGCCGAACGTCGGATTCTCGAAATCGGTCTTTAATTGCAGGATGTCGCTCTGAATGGCCGCGACATTGGCGTTGAGGACGATGCGGGGCAGCCGCGCGGCCCTGGCTTCACCCACGCGATTGAAGGCCGCTGCGACACGTCGATCCGCGGCGAGCATGTCAGGACGGCGTTCGAGCATTTCCAGAGGCAGCCCCGCGGGAATCGGACCTGGAAGCGCCGGAAGGTCCCGGCGTGCCTGAAGCTCAGCGGCGGGATAACGACCGAGGAGCAATTCCAGCGCCCGCAACGTTTGCTCGTGCGCGAGTCGAACCTGCTTGGCCGAGTCCTGAAAGGACCCAAGATTGGCGCGCGCCAGCGCGACGTCCTGTTCGTTGCCTGGGCCGACCTCCAGGCGCTTTTGCGCGAGCGTCAACAATTCCTCCGCGGCGGTCATCATCTCCTGAACAATCTGGAGTTGCAGCCAGGTCTCGCCTGCGGTGAACCAGCTCTTCGCCGTTGTGGCCGCGAGGGATTGGCGGGCGAATTCAAAGTCGGCCTGCGCGGAGGCGTGGGCGGCCTGATATGCGTTGCGCCCATAGCGCAAACGGCCCCACAGGTCCGGTTCCCAGGAAACGCCGAGCGAGATGATTTGCAAGGGGTCGCCGCCGCCCATTTTTGCGCCGCCGCTGCCGAAGAGGTTCACGGCAGGCTTAAGCGCGGCCCTCGCCAGCCGGACATACTCCGCGGCTTGCGCGACTTTCGTCGAGGTGACCCGAAGGTCCGGATTGTTGGAAATTGCTTCGGCGACGAGAGCATCCAGCCGTTCATCGTCGAACGTAGCCAGCCAGTTATCCTGGATGGGCGTGGTGGAAACGGCCGCCGCTTTCCATGGCTTTGTGAGGACCAGGTTGGTGAGCCCGGATTGCTCATGAATCTGGGCGCGTGTGGGCGGCGACTTCGTGGCGCAACCGGCTAGCAGTCCGGTACCCACCACAGCGCTCAGTATGACTTTCTCTACTCGCATAGTCGCCTCAATGCAGTTTGAGGATCAGCCAGTCCAGCTTGGCACCGATTCTGACAATGACCTTGCGGAGGATGTGAATTGCATGGCCGGCGTCGGTGAAGACGGCCCCTGCGCCTTGCGCGCCCGAGGCCAGGAAAATCTCCTTGTCCTTGCCGTCCGGCAGGAGCCGGACAGCCAGGCATTTCGCTGGAACGGGAGCAACACCTCCGGCCGGGATGGCGTTGCCGATGGGCAACTGCCCCTGGGCTGTCGCCCACATAATCGAGTCCACCTTGCACTTCACAATGCGCCCCGGATACATCTTGAAGGCGATCTCGGCTTCCTGCCCGGGCTTGATCCTCCGCACCTCGTTTTGATGGAAGATAGCGAGAATCCATTGCTCGTTCTCCACGAAGTTCATCGCCGGCGTGATCGGCATGGTGACGGCCATGGCGCCGGGGCGCAGCGTCAGCGCCACGACAGTGCCATCGGTCGGTGCATGGTAAGTGGTTTGGCTGAGTTCCCACCGAACATTGGCGAGTTCAGCCTCCGCGCGAGCGAGCTCGGCTCTCACCTTGGCAGTTTCGTCCTGTTCGCCTTCAGGAGTCTTGGCGGCCAGTTTCTCGCGCGCCTGCGATTCGGTGGCCACAGCTGAGGCTAATTGGCCCTCGAGATTTTTGGCGTCCGCCTGGGCTTGCTCGTAGTCGAACCTGTTGCCCGCTCCCGCATCGGCAAGCTCCTTGAATTGTTGCATGCGAACGCGTGCCAATCGCAGCTTCGATTCGATCGCTTCCTTTTGTCCGGTCGAGCCCTTCAACTGCTCTTCCATATTGCGGCTGGTGGCCTGGGCCGTTACGAGTTGCACGTTAAGTTGACTGATCTGCGCCTCGTAATTCTTGACGGCGATCGCGTACGGAGTCGGGTCGATTTTGAAGAGCACGTCGCCTTTCTTGATCGGGCGGTTTGGCTCGATGTTTACCTCCGTAACAAGGCCGCGCACCGGCGGATTAATGGGGACAACGTAGTTCACCACCCTCACGTCATGAGACGACGGCGCGACGATGTTGAGCAGCAGAATCAGTGCTGTGAGGCCGATGATCGGGATCGTGACCACGATGACCTGGCTGATGAAATTCCACGGGAGCCACTTGAACTTGAAAAAGATCAGCCAGATAAAAAACGAGTAGATGCCAAGGAGTAGGATTTCCATATGTCAGAACCTCTTTTTTTCGCCAGCCTTGTCGGCCAGCTCGGTTTCGAGTTCCACGACGCGCCGGCGAAGATGGTCCATCTCCTCTGCTTCGTTGTGATGTGGCGTCGGCTGTGCTGCTGCCGGGTGCGGGGCCTCTTCTTCGTGGCCGTGTTCCACCTTGTCGGTACCGTAAGCCAGCTTATGTATTACCGGCTTCGTGTAGGCCCATAGCCATGCCAGCGGCCAGAGGACACCACCGAATACAAGCGAAAGCAGGCAGAGGCATTGAATCGCTTTGGTTTGCGGGTGCCCCTTTTTTTCAGCGATCTTCTCCGGCAAAATGTGAATCAGAAGGAAAACGCCAATGCCCACGAGCGGAGCAACCACGAGCACGACCCAGGTGAGCACGTCGGCCACCTTGTCAAGCGTCTCCCCCTGAAAGATCGAAGCCTGGGCGGCCTGTGGGATCGCCAGGAATCCCCCAAGCGCTGCAAATTGAGAAAGCCTCCAGCGCTTTCGTTTCATAGGCGATGAGCAACTGGGAAGCCGTTGACGACGGGTAGAAAGGACAATTCGAGACATTTCCATGATACGTAAGCGTCCCAGTTGCTTCACCGGCGAGACCAGCGACACACCTTAAAGAGACGCCAGACAACCATCATATGCAGTCTCAATCCCCATCTCCATTGGACCAAAGTCCAACAATTGCCTTTCCTTCTCTAGCAGAGCGCTAAATGCGAATACGACTGAATCTGGAGCGGGTGAAGGGTATCGAACCCTCGTGATTATTACAATGTGGCCGTCGAATGGCGTAGCCCTTTAGGACTGGTCAACGGTCCTTTCCAGGGAATGCCGGCCGGCTTCACTTGGCACGTTTTGCATGTAGATTGGCGCGTTCTGCTAGTGACGATCGTTTGATCGAGCGTAGCTTTGAGTCGTGAGTTGAAATCGAAACTGCGTAACTCGCCCGATCAATTTGGAGTCATCAAATCACAAACAAAGGAACTCTTTTTTCCACGATATGAATCTACGACTGTTCGCTGGTCTCGTCGCGGTGACGCTCTTCGCGCATCGAGGGTTGTGTGCGGGCAACTTTGATTGGCCGCAATGGCAAGGACCGGATCGCACGGCCCATTCCAAAGAGACCGGCCTGCTTGCGGAATGGCCAAAGGATGGCCCGCCTCTCGCCTGGAAGACTAAAGGCCTTGGTGGAGGCGACAGCATGCCGTCCATTGCCGCGGGGCGCATCTACGGAATGAGCCATCGGGGAAGCGACGAGATCGTTTGGGCGCTCTCCGAGAAGGACGGCAAGGAAATCTGGGCCGTCCCCATCGCGCCGGCTCAACGACAGAACTGGCCGCAGTCAAAAGAAGGTCCGAGTGCCACTCCGACAGTGGATGGCGACCGCCTTTATGTGACGGGGCTCGCGGGCAATGTCGCTTGCCTTCAGGCGGCGGACGGCAAAGTCGTTTGGCAACGAAGCCTCGTGGCCGATTTCAAGGGGCGCAGTCCGATGTGGAGTTTTCGTGAGTCGCCCCTTGTTGATGGCGACAAAGTGATCTGCACACCCGGCGGGGAGGAAGCCACCATGGTCGCGTTGAACAAGCTCACCGGCGAAACGATCTGGAAGAGCGTTGTGCCGGATCGCGTCAGTGGCGGTCAGACGCAAAACCGCGGCTTTGGTGGCGGCAATCGCCCAGGCGCGATGCAAACAGTTCCCGTGCTTTCGGCTCTCGACAAGGATCAGAACAAAGAGATTTCAACCGATGAGCTCGCTGGTGCGGCGACGACTCTTCTCACGTTGGATAAGGATAAGGACGGGAAACTGTCCGAGGAGGAGATAAGTCCCGGCGGTGGAGGAGGCGATAGCCAGGGCGGACAGCGTCGCCGCAGAGGCCCGGGCATGATGCGCATGAACAAGGCACTCTCCGCATTGGATTCCGACGAAAACAACGTCATTGATGAGGCTGAGATCAAGGGTGCGGTGGTGGCGCTTAAGAAATTGGATGCCAACAGCGACGGTAAGTTGACGGACGATGAAGCGGGCATGAAATCGATGTCGCCGCCAAATACTGGCGCCGCGTATTCGTCGGCCATCGCGATAGACTTTGGTGGCCAACGCCAAT
>Ga0075418_10007849_pt1 | contig 11989 bp, 10 predicted proteins | sample SoiMetdeltSBSDD2_FD_81776 | JGI IMG/M metagenome (GOLD analysis project Ga0075418, IMG submission 81776) | Bulk soil microbial communities from a Populus tree surrounding site in Tennessee, USA - Soil MetaG P. deltoides SBSDD2 | ecosystem: Environmental > Terrestrial > Soil > Tree plantation...
AGTCGCCGCATGGAAATGATCACAGCCGATCTGGCGCGACGCATGGATCGGTTGTTCGCCACCGGCCCGGCGGCATCAACCGGTTCTCCTGCTCCGGATCCGCAGATGGTTCGCCAGACCGTCGCGCCGCTGCTCGGTGAGACGGCAGCGCTGGTTGATCGCGTGGAGTTCCATCCCGCTCCAGACGCGCCCGCGACGCCCGCAGTTACGACAGACCCGAACAGCGTGCCAATTCCCATTCCGCCGCAGCGTGGTGGCGGAGGGCGCAGACGCGGCCAGTATGGAGGCCCGCCACGCGCCCCAGGCGCGCCAAACCCGCCAGGGATCGGAACGCCACCGGGACCGCCGCCTCCGGGTTCACAGGTCATCGTGATGGACATTCCGCGGATCGTCGCCGAGGCCACGCGCGCGGCATCGGAAGCGGGCGCCGCGGCCATCGATCCGAAAGTCCGCGCAAAGATCGACAAACAGATCGAACAGCAGATCGAACAGCAGCTTGCGGCCAACGAGCAGAGTCTCAAAGCGATGGCCGCGGCGCTCAGCCGCGAAGCCGCGGCACGTACGGCAGGACAACCACCTGCCATGGATGTGCAGGGCCGCAAGATCGAAGTTGAGATTCAAAAGGACGGCCGCGTCATCGGTCATGCCAATGCGATGTTGAACCTCGATCGCATGCTGCGCGGCGTGCTTGGGTTCGCCCGCCGCGATCAAGGGGAGATTCCGTTTGCAATCGATCGACAGGGCGAACTCTACACGCCCGAGGCGTCAGACAAAACGCGGCTCGAGGCACTCGGAGCGGAGCGGACGGCGACAGTCGCCGCGACCGGAACGCCGCGCCGGAGCGGGGACTGGATCATCGTTGCGCGCCGCGCGCCGAGCGGAATCATTTTCGGCATCGCCCGACCTGTCGGCGCCTCGCTTCGTGAAATCCGGCGGGCGGCGGTTCGCAATCTCGGCCTCGGGTTGCTCGTGATCGCACTGGCATTTGTCGGAATCATTCCGATTTCGCACCGCATGACCCAGCATCTCGCCACGCTGACCAAAGGTGTCCATCAGCTTGCGAGCGGGGATTTCCAAACCCGCGTGCCGGTGCGATCGAAGGATGAATTCGGCACGCTCGCCGGCGCTTTCAATCAGATGGCTGAAGACCTTGAGCGTCACGAAGCCCTGGCGGTCGAGCAGGAGCGGCTTCGCAAGGAACTTGAATTATCGCGTTTGATCCAGACCGAGATGCTTCCGCGAGGATCGCTGCGATCCGGCCCTGCAGAAATCAGCGGGGTCTCCATTCCCGCGCGCGAAGTGGGCGGCGACTTTTTTAACTATTTTGTTCTGCCCGACGGCCGCCTGGCGCTTCTCGTTGGCGACGTTTCAGGCAAGGGAGTCAGCGCCGCCCTCCTCATGGCCAACATTCAGGCGACGTTGCGCGCACGGCTGCCGCACGAAACAAATCTCGCCACGCTTGCCGATCGGCTGGATCGAGAGCTCGATCAGAACACACCTGGTGGCGTGTACTTGACGCTGTTCCTCGGCATTCTCGAAATCGACGGACGATTGCTTCGCTATGTCAACGCCGGACACAACCCGCAATTTGTGTTACGCGGAACAAGCGGCATTGCCCCACTCGCATCGACCGGGATGCCGATCGCGCTATATGCCGGCCATGGCTACAGCGAAGCTCGAATTGACCTTGCGCCTGGCGATCTCCTCTTCTTCTATACCGACGGTTTGGTCGAGACGGAAAACGAACGGAACGAGATGTTCGGCGCGGAACGATTGCAGAGCATTCTCGAACACGACCGGGCCGAAACGATCGACAGCATCCTTCACCGCGTCGAGACGAGCGTGATGACGTTCCGAGGTTCGGCCGAGCCTTTCGATGATGCGACGATGATGGCCCTCCGCATCAGTTGATGCCGGCTGAGTTTTGCACCCAACTCGAGCGATTCGATCTGGCAGAGCTTACGATTCGGGGTGGCATTAAACCCTTCCTTCGCTAGAATACCCTCGTGGGCGCCCGCGACACGGTGCTTATCGTCGAAGACGATCCTGACACCCGGCGCATGTACCGTGCGGCTCTCAGTCTCGCTGCCTTCGATGTGGTCGAAGCGCAGGACGGCCTCTCAGCGCTTCACATTCTCGACCAGCGTCGCGCAGACATCGTCATCCTCGATTTGATGTTGCCAACTGTCGACGGCCTCAGCGTCCAGCAGGAAATCGCGGCGCACGCCGGAACGCGCGATATCCCGATCCTCATTGTCACGGGATCCACGCTGCCGCTCGACGACGTCAAGGTGCCGTGCATCATGAGGAAGCCTGTCTCGCCAGATGAACTCGTCGCGGCTGTGCGACGGTGCCTTGCGTCAGGCACCTCCAGCGTCCACTCCTGACGGCGAAATTCAGCAATCAACAATCAGCGCTTTCAGCCCCCCTACGCGCTTGTAGACGGTCGCGTGCCGGACTAGACTGTGCCACCCCCGAAACCGATCGCAGGAGGATGGCATGGCAAGTTTTGCGGAACGCATGACTGGCGCGATGAAAGCTGATGTACGGACGTTCGAGGAAATCGAAGCCGATCAGACGGCATTACCACAGGCCGTCGCGGTCATCGTGATCGCCGGGCTCGCGTCGCTCGTTGGCAACGTCTTCCGGGTAGGCATCGTCGCTGGGTTCATGTTCCTCGTCGTCACTCTCTGCAGCTATGCACTCTGGGCGCTCGTGGTGGTGCTTATTGGAACGAAGGTGATGCCTGAACCAACGACCAAGGCGGACTTCAACGAGGGCTTCCGCGTGATGGGCTTTACTGCAGCACCAGGCGTATTCAACGTCCTCGCGATCATTCCCTTCCTTGGACCGTTGATCTCCCTCGTGATCTGGCTGTGGATGATCGTCGTCGGCGTTGTCGCCGTCCGGCAGGTGCTCGATTACAGCAATACGGGAAGAGCGATCATTGTCTGTCTGATCGCCGGCGTGATCTGCTGGATCGTCAGCGTTATGATTCTCACGCCGCTGCTGGTTAGCAGCGTCGTCGTTCGGAGCATGACTGGATATTAGGTGCTGCGAGGCGAACGAGCGCGTGAGTGAGCCCACGCGAGCGGAGTGGGGCTTGCGGGGCCGCGCGAGCGAGCGTGTCGGGGAGTCCGAGGGGCGAAGCCCCTCGGCGTGACTAACGTCTGGAAGCGGACTGAGAGAGAAGCGCTTCAACCGCTTCGACCTCGGATACGCTGCCACCCCACATACCGCGATTGAAGATGGAGCGAATAATCACGCTGCGATTCGTGTGCGGGACGCGAGCCAGATTGTTCACGAACGGAAGATAGCTGCCTTCCCGCTTGAGATAGAACTCCACGTTCGATGCGTAGAAGGCGGACAACGTCTCACCCTTTTGCGCCATCGCTCGGCCGATATTTGCCAGCGCTGACGGACCACTGAGGTTCCCGGTAACGGGGATGATGCGGTCTCGGTCCTGCATTGACTTGACGAATTGAAACGTGTCTTCCGACGCAAGATAGTTTCCTTGCCGCCCAGTGCCGTCCGTCTCGACGAGCAGATCCTGGTACGTCGGGTAGTAACTCTGCGCAGGACGATTCAGGCTCTCGAACTTGAGTGCGAGGCCACTCGTGATAAACCGTCGATGGAAACGATCGATGGTTGCGAGGTCGTCCGCGGTCACCGGCACACCGAATCCTTTGACCATGCGATCGACGCGTGCGCGAAGCTCATCGACCGACTTCAGTTCGGCAGATTGGTTGATGTAATCGGTGAGCCGCGCAATCGGAACATCGCGCCATGAATTGACGTCGGCAGGAACTGGCCGTCCAAACAGAAGCGCCAAATATTCGATTCGTGTGTGCGCCTGTGCAAACAACGCCTTGAAGAGCAGATGCAACAGCAGATTGTCGCGACGAATGTCGAGGATGAACGCAATCGATGGCTTGACGTGCGCGATATAGGAAAAATTCTGGTCCGGACCGACGCCAATGTACACGCCGCCGCGAACGGCGCGCTTTTCGAGTTCTGGCAGGACCTGGAGGTACGACCGTTCATTGGAGATGAGGTTGTCTGTATCGAAATAACCGCCAGGCTCCGACAGAGACTGAATCTCGGCGGCGAACGTCGTTCGCGCCTGCGGCTCCGGCAAGGTCGCGCGAACACCAACCAGGGCCGCGACAGCGACGAGGGCTATCGCGATTCGGAACACAGGATCGTCGTTTCGACGCCAAATTCGGTGAGTCACTGGCCTCCGCCGCGCTGGCTCACGACAGTATAAGCCGTCCGTCTGCAATTGGTTAACAGGACTCCCTTGGTGGTATGCAACTTGCGCCATTGGAGCACGATCGACCGATCTGTTCTGGAGGGGACGACATGTCTCGCACACGTTTGTTCTTCGGTCTTTGCGTGCTGGTTCTTGCCGGCGGGATCGCTGTGTTTGTGTCCGCGCAGGGACGTGGCATTGGACCGAAGTCTACCCATACGACAACGGCGCCCAAGGCCGCCGCTCCATCGCCGCGTACGACTTCGAAGACGGCACCCGGCAAACCGGCGAAGACGATGAAGGCACAGCATCCTTCACCGGCGACCGCTGCAGCAAACACGCACACGCCGAAACCAGCACCAGCGACGAGTGCATCAGCGGCGCAGCCGAAATCGTCACCGGCTAAAACTCAGAAAGCGGAAAAGGCTCCGGCACCGACCAAACCGGCTAAGTCGGATAAGGTTGCTGACACGAAGCTCGCGAGCGCAGATAAGCCTGCCAAGAGCACGAAGACCACCGCCACGACGTCGACAAAGACGACGACCGGTACGCCCACCGGAACGACGACGGAGCTGACGCCGGTACAGCAGAAGTTGAAGCAGAACACGAACCTGGCTGCCAAAGTCGCGACGCGGCTGCCGCAGGGCACCGACGTGATTAGTGCAGCGGCGGGATTCCAGAACCTCGGCCAGTTTGTCGCGGCTGCGAACGTGTCACACAATCTTCAGATCTCGTTCACCGAACTGAAAGCCAAGATGATGACCGGAATGAGCCTCGGCCAGGCGATTCAGGCGGTCCGCCCGTTGACGGCGAGCCCGACCGTCGAAGCGCAGCGCGCCGAGTATGACGCTCGCGGCATGATTTATGAGAGCGATCAGACGACCCCGTCGACGGCTGCCGCACCGCCCTCCACCACGTCGGCGTCGACCCCGGTGAAATCGAAAGCCAAGACAAAGAGCTCCGCGCAGTGATCGCCCGCGCGATTGCCATCGTCGCCTGCCTCGGTGCGTCCGTCGTGCCCGTGACCGCTCAAGGAAACGGTCATGGGCACGCGTACGGCCACTTGAAATCAACCGCACCGACCCCCTCGAGCGGAGGGGTGTCACAGGTCCAGCCAGCAGTGTCGGGCGGCGTTCGCAACTTCGGATCGTGGCTGGATGACGCGTCGATCATGGCGCCCGGCAGCGGCTCGCTGACCATGTCGATGGCCTGGTTCCGTTCGCCCGCCTACCACGAATTCGATGCCCCGATCGGGGACGGCGCCATCGGCCTCACCTCGAAGGTTCAGTTTGGATTCAGCGTGCCGTATTACCACGTCAGCGCACCCGGGGGGCCGATCATTCGTGGAATCGGCGATCTGTATCTGACCTCCAAGGTTCAACTTCGCGAGCCGAATGTTCAACACGGTGGGTTCGGCGTCGCGGTCGTACCCATCGTGACGGTGTTGAGCGGCGAAGCTGATATCGAGAGGCGACGAGTCAGCTGGGCAGCGCCGGTCGCATTGGAACTTCAGCGTAACCGATGGCGCGTGTTCGGCACGGCAGGCTATTTCTCGCAAGGATCTGTCTTCGCAAGCGGAGCGGTCGAAGTCACGGCGTCACAGCGGCTGACGATCACCGGTACGTTGACGCAATCGCATTCGACAATCGATGACCCTCCCGACATGACCCTCGTTCTGAGCCGAACGCGCACCGATGTGGGCGGAGGCGCGGCGTGGATGATTCGCCCAGGAGCCGCATGCTTCGGCAGCATCGGTCGCACGATTTCGCAACAGGACGCCAACGCAGCCAGCCTTGTTTTAAGCGGCGGTGTCTCGATCAGTTTCGATGCGTGGCATTCGGGAGTGAGGAAGTGACTCACGTTAATGCTCAATGCTTAATGGTCAACGAGATCAAACATTGAACATTGGACATTGAACATTCGCCATTGCTCAACTTACCGCCTCTGCCCCGGCTCCAATAACCAGATCTCATCCGAGACGTGGACCGCATTGGTGGTGACGATCGTCTTGCCGTCCGCTGAAACATCGAACAGGTGATTGCTGCCGCTGAACGGAATGTTCGTCACCGCCCGCGATGATCCACCCGCGACAGGAACGACCTGGATTTCCTGATCGCCATTTCGCCCGATCACGATAAACCCAACCTGAGCGCCGCCAGGCCACCAAACAGGCCAGCCACCCGCCGTTGTCAGCCGCCGCAGATTACTGCCGTCGGCATTTACCACGAAAATCCCTCCGTAGTAGCCGCGGTTGGCAGCAAAGACAATGCTCTTGCCGTCAGGTGACCATCTCGGAACAGCGCCGGGTGATTCGGTCAGGAGAGTCGGACTGCCCCCCGACGCGGGCGCGACATAGATCCGTTCGGCGCTCCGATCGGTCCGCGTGAACGCAATCCGCAGGCCGTCGGGTGACAAATCGGGATACGCGTCGCTCGCATCTCCAAACGCCAGCATGACGGGCGCGCCTCCCGATCGTGCAACGCGTCCGATCCGACGCGGTGTTCCCCATGTGTGAAAGACGACGGACGATCCGTCGCGCGAGTACCGCGAATAGACTTCTCCATCAGGCGTGTCCGTCAATCGCCTGGGTGTTCCTCCCGAAGTCGGCACGCTCCAGATGTGCCACGAGCCATCCACCTCGCTTCGGCTGAACGCGACCTCGTTGCCGTCAGGCGAGAATGCCGGCCCCCACATGAACGGTGAATGCGTCGCGAGCGTGCGCGAGCCGCCGCCGGTCAAACTATGCACGTTCAGCGTATTGCGCCATCGCGAGTTGATGTATGCGATCGTACCGTCAGACGCAATCGTTGGTCCCGTGTCGGGGCCGGCACCTGCGGTCAGTCGAACAGGAGCACCGCCGGCGCGCGGATAGAACCAGACATTCGTCGCGCCGCCGCGATTCGACGAGTGAACAATCCCCAGGCCGTCGGCGGTATAGGCCGGCGACTCGGAAAACACTTCCGCGGGATCCGACATCGCGCGTCGCGGTGCTCCGCCAAGCGCGGGAATCAGCCAGATCTCGCCGGCAATGCCCCCTGAGCCGCGAACGATCGCCAGCTCGCGTCCATCAGGAGACCAGGCCGGATCGCGGAGGAACGGGAACTCACTGTCAGCGCGTAAAAGGAGCCGCGCGTTTGCGCCATCAGCACCGGCAATCATCAGTTCCAGAGTTCCGTTCGGTGCCCGATGAAGAAACGCCAGCTCCTTGCCATTCGGCGACCACACCGGGGCCGCAGCAGAGTCCAGGACGCGCTGCGAATCACCGCCAAACGTTGAAACGATCCGGATCTCAGGCGTGCCATCAGGCGACTCCCGGCGTGCAAATGCTATGCGATCGCCGTCTGGCGAGAATCGCGGCGTCGTTTCCCGGGCATCGTCGTTCGTCACACGCACGAGGCCGCCGCCGGCCACCCGCCGAACGAACAGATCGCTGCGGCCGGTTCGTTCTTCGACCACGTAACACAGCATCTTTCCGTCCGCAGAGATCGCTGGATCGTAGATCGGGTTCTCGGACGAAAGCGTGAGCGTCCAGCGCCCTTCAGTGGCCGTCCGCTCCCAGACGGACCGCGTGTCGCGCTGTCGCCACAGCACGAACGCGCCGGCGGCCGCGACGATCACGAGCAACGCCGTCACCATCGGCCATGTCCGTCGTTGAGTGAGTGGTACCTTCGAAACCGCGCCCACATCGGACTGCACTGCTTCGAGCGCGGCACGCACCTCCACGGCGTGCTGATACCGCTGGGAGGGCTCCTTCGCGAGGCAGCGTTGGATGATCGATCGGTTTATGGGCGGTACTGATTCAGGCAGCGGCGCCGCCGGCTCACGCAGGATCGCAGCTGTGAGATCGAACTCGTTTCGTCCTTTGAATGGCAGTTCGCCAGCCGCGATTTCGTAGAGAAGCACGCCAAGCGCCCAGATGTCGCTGCGCTCATCGGCTTGGTTGCCGAGTAGCACTTCGGGAGCGAGATAGGCGAGCGTCCCGGCAATTGCCTGGGCGGGCTGCGAGTCGCTCGATCGGGTCACGGTCGTCGCCATTTCGGACGGCACCCGTCGCGCGAGACCGAAATCGAGAACCTTCGCGCGTCCGTCAGGGCTGATGACGACGTTGCCAGTTTTCAGATCTCGATGAATGACGCCGCGTTTGTGCGCGTGTGCGAGCGCGTCCGCGATCTGAATTCCGTACCGGACCACCGCGTCAGTCGAAAGTCCACTTGTCGGGATGGATTCGGACAGCGGCTTGCCGTCGACGAACTCCATCGCGATATACGCCTGGCCGTTGACGTCCCCGGTCTCATAGACCGTGCAGATGTTTGGGTGGCTCAGTCCGGAAGCAGCCCGCGCTTCTTCAACAATCCGCGTACGATCGCCGGCACTGACGCCGGCGATCCGCTCGACGACCTTGATGGCGACGGTGCGCTGCAGTTTCTCGTCGTGCGCGCGGTAGACAACCCCCATGCCGCCGGCGCCGAGCCGGGACAGGATGCGGAAATGGCCGAACGATGAACCGATCATTGAGAAAGGGAAATCTAAAAGGAAAAGGTAAGAGGGAAAAGGGAAAAGGGAAAGGGAAAAACTACTCATCCGTTTGGGGAATAAGCGACGCCGCCGAGGGGTTGACGGCACGAGACGATTCCGCGGTTACAGAAGGAGCGAGCGATGAGATCTCACATCGGACGTGTGTTTGTAGGTGTGCTGACCGGGTTCGGGTTGCTCGTCGCGGCGCCTCTCGCGTCGCCGTCTGGATCGACACCAGCCGAGATCGCACAGGTCGGCTCGCGAAAGACTGCCCCCGCGATGTCGTTGCGCGACGCGACCGGCAAGCAGCACCAATTATCCGACTACAAAGGCCGGGTTGTGCTCCTCGATTTCTGGGCAACCTGGTGCACCGGATGCAAGCTTGAGATTCCGTGGTTCATGGAGTTCGACAATAAGTACCGCACCAGGGGATTCTCGGCGATTGGAGTTGCCGTCGACGAAGAGGGATGGCGAACGGTGAAGGCGTACCTCGCCGAGCATCCGATCACCTATCCCGTCGTGTTAGGCAACATGGACGTCATGGAGAAGAAGTTCAAACTCCCGTTAAGCCTTCCGATCACGCTGTTGATCGACCGCGGCGGTCGCATCGCTTTGACCCACCCGGGCGTCGTCGAGAAAGAGAAGTTTGACGCCGACATCCGCCAGCTGCTCGACGAGCGCGGACAATGAGTCTGTCGCATGAAAAAAGCACACCTCAGGTTCAGAAAGGGCTTTCGGATCGTCGCGGGCAATCGCCGCGCACAAGCGGCCACGATGACGATTGCGCCGGGCGATTGCGAAGGGGGACCGGACAATCGTCATCGCGGCGCGGATCAGTGGCTGTTTGTCGAGTCAGGATCTGGCACAGCCATGGTCGACGGCCGTCGACATTCGCTTCGCGCCGGCACGCTCCTTCTGATCGAACGCGGCAATCGTCATGAAATCCGCAACACCGGACGAGGGCCGTTGCGCACACTGAACGTCTACGTGCCGCCGGCATACACGAAGCCCGGCGACGAGTTGCCGCGCGGACGGAAGTAGCCGGCGGTAGAATGCCGACGCACAATGACTGGTGCCGCTCTCGACGACCTGTTCCGCGAAGCCGTTATGGCGATCGATGCGGGCAATGTTGCTGCCCTTGAGCGACTGCTCCGACAGCACCCCGAGCTGGTCCGCGAGCGCCTGACCGAGCCCGGCGACTGGGTGCGCAGCCAGATCGGGCAGGCGCTCAACGGATTCTTCAAAGATCCCTATTTGTTGTGGTTCGTCACCGAAGATGCCGTTCGAACCGGGCAGTTGTCGGCGAACGTCGGAGCCGTCACGCGGACCATCATCGAGGCCGCAAGGCAGGCCGATGCGTCGGACCTGCAGCAGCAACTCGACTCGACCTTCCATTTTGCTGTGTGCTCGCCCATCGGCCGTGACAATGGACGTCAGCTCGAGCTGCTCGACGCGCTGATCGATGCCGGCGCCTCGACTGAGGGCGGACCAGTTCAGGCGTTCATCTGTTACAACGAGGCTGCCGCCCGGCACTTGATCGCACGCGGCGCAAGGCTGACGCTGCCCGCCGCTCTGTGTCTGGGCCTATGGGACGACGTCGCCAGGCTGGCACCCGATGCCACCGCGGAAGAGAAGCAGGTCGCGCTCGGGCTCGCGGCCTTGAACGGAAGGGCCGACGCGTTGTCGAGACTGCTCCCGCTTGGTGTCGATCTGGACGCGTTCACGTCCGGCTTCTATTCGCACGCGACTCCGCTCCATCACGCGGTCTGGTCTGGATCGCTAGCTGCTGTGAAGGTCCTGGTGGAAGCTGGTGCGAAACTCACCACGCATGACAAAGCGGAAGACGCGACGCCTCTCGGCTGGGCGGAATACGCGACGACTCTGCCGGCCGCTCGGACACAGGGAAAGCAGTTCCGCGAGATCGCCGCCTATCTTCGCGAGCGCGGAGCTCGCTGACGTCTACCGCTAGTCCGTGACATCTGCCGAAGTGTTCGTCAAAACCCGCTGTCGCCTGCCGCTCTGGATACGCGAGGGCAATGAGGTCCCGTGCCAGGGACACGGACGGACTCTTTCCTAGTGCCAGCAGCCGGCTGTCGCCGCCCGTCGATACCATGAGCGTGTGGTTCTCGTGCTGACAGGTATCCGGCTCACCCGTTGGAACGCAGATGTTTGCATCAACGACGATTTCCGAATTGTCGTGCCGCCAGTCAACCGAATCCAGGAAGTAGCCGCTGGGTATGGGGATGCCATTGATTCGAAGAGGGCTCCTCGCCAAGATGCCAGAGCCAGGAACCAAATGTCGTGAAGCCCGCGTGATGAAATGACTGAGCGGGCTGTGAATGTGTCGTTAACGGAAAAGTGATTGCGCGATTTCCCTGTCATTCTCGTAATCATTGTGCGCGCGGCAGCGGAGTTGCAGGTTCCCGGCCGTCGTCGGTCCGCCTTCAGCGAACGGGATCACATGATGGAACTCGAGGAACCCTCGTTCCTCGCAACGCCCCTCAGTACCGACAAACGCGCACCGCCCCTGATCGCGTTTCCATACTTCTCGCTTTGCTGCCGCGGGCACATGGCGACTTGTGGGATTGACCGCGCTCGGACGCCGTGGGCGATCAACTGCCGCAAGCTTCTGCCGCTCCACTTCCTTCAACAACAACGTCAGACCACGGTCGAAGATTTCAGCAACGTCGCCGCTGGGCAGGGTATGTCGCAGGAGATCCTGGATCCGGCGTAGCTTTTGGTGCGTCTCCGGTCCGATGCTGAACTGGACCCTGTATCTCTCCGGTGCAAGCGGTCGCACGATTGGCGGTGTAGGCAAGCGAAGAGGCGCGCGCGGGGACCATCTGTCTGCTTTCGAACCATCTGACCGAGGACAACCACGAGCGGCTGCTAGAGGCTGCGAGGCACAAAACCAGAAGGGATGTAGAAGTGCTGGTAGCGGCGCTTCATCCGATGCCGGCGATTTCGTCAACGGTTCGCAAGCTGCCCCAACCGAAGACTCTCTCGTTGGCTCCACGGGAGACGAAGACCGAGCCGCCAAGGCCGTCGCCGGAAGCGAAGTCGACAGCGTTATCGACCGGTGCCCCGCGCGCGCCTCTTCGCTTGCCTACACCGCTAATCGTGCGACCGCTTGCACCGGAGAGATACAGGGTCCAGTTCAGCATCGGACCGGAGACGCACCAAAAGCTACGCCGGCTCCAGGATCTTCTGCGACATACCCTG
>Ga0075418_10007859_pt1 | contig 11982 bp, 10 predicted proteins | sample SoiMetdeltSBSDD2_FD_81776 | JGI IMG/M metagenome (GOLD analysis project Ga0075418, IMG submission 81776) | Bulk soil microbial communities from a Populus tree surrounding site in Tennessee, USA - Soil MetaG P. deltoides SBSDD2 | ecosystem: Environmental > Terrestrial > Soil > Tree plantation...
GATGCCAATGCTGCAAAAGAGCGCCATTCAACCCACCAGCTCATGGTCGTTTCAGCCACGGAGCTTGTGCCCGGAAAAACCTGCTGCGTCAGCGAAACTCGCAGCCGACGGACCGAGGATGGCAAAACGCACGAGACTTTGACCGTCGTTCTCCTGCGGGCCGATTTCAAAGCGCCCGCCGATATTCGGACCGCCGAGAAGTTGCCGGCCGTCAAGCCAATCGTGGAAAGGCGCTACCAGGAGATTGAAATCCCAAAGCGCCGGCAGCGGCAGTGAGGCTCTCTCTACTTACTCGATCAGTGGGGCTCCGCCAGCTCCTGCAGCGGCCCGATGGCGACCGTAGTGCACCCGCTAAGCGGATACTTCTGTAGTACGGCTCGCAGATCAGCGAGCGTCAGGGCGCGGTACGCTTCCACCGCCTCGCGGACCGTCTTGTATTGCCGCCGCTGCACCCAGCCATTGCCGACGGAGAACAGCCGGTTGGCGGGCCGCTCGGCCGAGAGCACGATCTGGGCGCAGATCTTGTTCTTGGCCTGATCGAGTTCTTCCTGCGTCACCCCGTTTGCCTCCGCGTCCTGCACGATGTCCGCCATTCGCTGCAAATTCGCCGCCGTCTCGTCGGGCGTGCAGGCCAGATAGGTCATGTAAATGCCGCTGCCTTGAAATTCATTCGTGCCGATCGAGGCGTGCTCGGCCAGCCCGGTGTCGATGAGCTCCCAGAAGAATCGGCTCCCCTTGTCGTCGCCGAGAATCGTGGCCAGGACGCGGGCCGCATAGCGGTCGTCGTCCGCCGCCGCCGGCGCGTTGGCAATCTGCACGACATACTCCTGCGTGGCCAGTGGCTTTTCGAGGACGGTAAATCCCCGGTGCCAGGCAGCCCGCGATAGCGGCCGCGGCGCATCGAACGATTGCCAACTGCCGCAGTGTTCCGCCGCCTGATCGATCAGCCGCGGAAAGTCGATGTTCCCCGCGCCAGCCAGAACGATGTTCCGCGGGCTGTAGCGGGACTGAAAGTAACGCAGCATTTGCTCGCGAGAGAGATTGCCGACGCTACGCTGGGTCCCCAGAACGATCCTGCCCAGCGGATGCTGGCCGAAGTGGGCAGTCATGCACTTGTCATGCGCGCCGTAGGGGGGCTGGTCATCGTACTTGGCGATTTCCTCGAGGATCACCTGCTTCTCGGTGTCAAAGTCCTCCTGCCGCAGCGCGGGTCGCATCATGTCCGACAAGAGCGCGACGATTTTTCCCTGGTCCTCGGGCAGCACCGTCGCGTAGTAGACCGTCTGCTCCTCGCTGGTGAAGGCGTTGCTGCCGGCGCTGATCTCGTCGAGCTGGCGATTTACCGCCTCGGCACTGCGGCGCGGCGTCCCCTTGAAGACCATGTGCTCGAGAAAATGGCTGACGCCGGAAATCTCGGCCGTCTCGTCGCGCGAGCCGGTGCGGACGAAGAAGGCGTACGATGCCGAGTAGGCCTGCGGGTTGACTTCGGCGACGAGTTCGAGGCCGTTATCGAGGGTGTGGTGAAGGAAATCCATGTGAAACTAAATGCCCTGCGCTGGTTCGGGGTATGAGAGTGTGAGGGAATGAGGGGCGACTTCCCCGCATACGCTTATACTTTCACACCGGCATTATTAGCGGCTCTCGCCCCAATGTAACGACCGTAAATTCCCCCGGCGGATGCTTCTTCAGCCAGTCGTTGATGCTTTCGACGGTCAATTCGTCGATGATCTTCGATAGCTCAGCCATCGGCCTCACGCGGCCGAGGAAGTACCAGTCGAAGGCGATTGAGCCGGCGCGCGATGGGCTCGACTCCTGCTGGAGAATCAACGACCGTTTGATCTTTCCCTTCAGTCGCCCCAGCTCCTCGGCGGTAATCCCCTGTGGCAGCTTGCGAAGCTCGGCGGACAGCACGTCCAGCGTTTCCTGCGCTCGCTCCGCAGTCGTGCCGGCGTAGGCGAACACACCGCCGCGGTCCTTCAGCGAGTGGCACATCGCGAACACCGTATAGGCAAGTCCCCGCTTTTCCCGCACCTCGGTGAACAGCCGCGAGCTCATCCCGTCGGCCAGAACGCCGACGGCCCCGCGAAGCTGGAAGTAATCTTGATCGGCATAGGGTAACCCTTCGTAGCCAAGGCCGATGTGCGTCTGGCTGGAATCGACCAGCAGATGACGGTAACCGCGCGGGGGCGGCAACTCTCGCGTGACTTCCGGGGTCGTCGGCTGCCAGTTGCCGAGCAGCTTCTCCACGAGCTGCCGCACGCGCGGCCAGTCGATTTTTCCGGCCACGCTGATAATCGCGCCCCGCGGCTGGTAAACGGTCTGAAAGAATCGCTGCACATCCCTGTGCGTCAAGGCTGTAAGGCTTTCAACGGTCCCCAGCGCGCTGCGGCCATGCGGATCGGCATAGAACCGCTGCCGCAGTTCCAGCAGCAGCTTTTGCGACAGATCGTCCTCCAGGGCGCGGACGTCCTGGAGGCATCCCAGCCGCGCGTCCTCAAGCTGATCTTCCGGCAGGTGCGGACGCTGGACGACGTCCGCATAAATCGACAGCACCGCCTCCAGGCTCTCCGCCGGCATCGCCCCGCCGAAGCTGGTGTGCGTGTTGGAACAGGTGGAGGAAGTATCGGCCCCCAGGTTTTCCAGGTCGGTGATGATCTGGCGGCTGTCGCGCTCGCCGGCTCCGCGCTCCACCATCTCGCACGTCAGATGCCCCAGTCCGGCCTGCGACGCTGCCTCAAGCGCCGCGCCGGCGGGCACGAGCAGCGCAAATGCCGCCGATTCCAGCCAGTCCATCTCCTCGGCAAGCAGCACCAGGCCGTTGTTTAGCACCTGCGTATGGATTTTTTGCGTCACGGGTTCTGAGTTCCGTGTTCCGAGTTCGGATTTCGATTTTTGAACCGCGGTCAAGAATGTCATCGTAAGTTAACCGGCGTTCGTAAGGCATGCCAGAAGCCGAATACGCCCGTTGAAGGTGGCAGCCGGAAGTCGCAACCCGGAACGCGAAACGCGGAACCAAACTCATGCGTACGCGACATCCGGCACTTGCACGGCCTTGTAGACGGTCTTGGTCCGGCGGAATCCTATCCGCTGGTACAGGCGAACGGCACCGACGTTTTGCGCGGTTACTTCGAGAAACACCCGCGACAGCCCGGCTTTTTGAAAGCCGCCCAGACTGGCCAGCAGCAGGACCGAGCCGATGCCGCGGCCGCGGTGAGGCGCCGTCACACCGACGTTCTGAATGGCTCCCAGGCCGCCGTCATCCACGACCCCCTGGATGGTGCCAACGACTTCCGGCTTGCGGCCGCTGGCCGGCCAGAACTGCACCAGCCACGTGGCAGCGGGAAGAAACGTGCTGCGGTGCGCGATCTCCGACATCAGCCGCCGGCAGCCGTCGCGGTTTCCCAGATTGGGAAAGACGTTGGCGTCGATCTCGTAGCGAAAGCTCATATATTTTGCTTCGGCGTGGGCGTCCAGTAGTTTGGGCTCCCAGGGCACCAGAGAATAATCCGCGCCCAAAGCGGACGACGCGGGGATCGACCCGGCGAGATCGAATTCCATCCGAAACCGCTTGAAGTATGTGACGCCCATAACCGGCCGATCGCTTGCCGTGAATGAAGCCTCAACCGTATCCTATCGCTGGCCGAAAAAGGTGGCAAACAAGCACCCGTGATTGTCATCGGCCTTCGCCCGCCAGTGGACCCGGATCGAGAATTCAATGCCGTCTCGGCCGATTGTGACGACGCGCTTGCCGGCGGCTCTGCCGTCGCCTCCCTGTCGGCCATCATGACCGCTACCGACCACACCGAGGAATCGCTTGACGCCAGTGATTGGCCGCCTGAACGCAGACGGCTGGTGCGGTCGCTGACCGTGGCCACCGTCAATCTGGCGGCGGCATTCGCCTATAGCGAGGCCGCGCGCTGGCTGATGCCCCACTTGAGTTATGCGTGGCACGGGGTGCCATATGCCGCCGCCACGGGAATTCCGATCGCGCACGTATTCCTGCTGTCCCTTTGGCTGGCGCTCGGCTGCGGCCGCTGGCAGCTCCGCTATGCGGCGGGTTTGGCGGCATTTCTCGCGGGGACGCTGGCAGCCTTGATGGGGCTGTGGGGCGGCGGTTTCAGCGCACAAACCGTGCGGACGGTGTTGATGCCGCTGGGAGGCGCTGTGCTGGCCTTGGCGGTGCAACTTGTGGCCGGATTGCACCTGGTGCTATTTCCCGTGCGTGTCGTGACGGGCTGGCGGCTGGATTTTGGTGATTTAGCTTTGCCGCGGCCACGCCGAGTGGTTTCTCGTCAACGACGCACTATCGAGCTGGCCATCGTCGTGACGCTCAGCCTGGCCGCGATCTGGTTCACCGGCGAGCTTTTGCGTCCGATGGCGTCCAGCGAACTTTTGTTCCACCCGCGGCTGCTGTTGACCACGCTGTTTGCGCCGGTGCTCGTGCCGCTGGCAACCTGCGCCTGGCTCGTGTTTGCCTCGCACTGGCGGTGGCTGGCGGCGGGCGCGGCCTGCCTGGCCCTGGCGACGCCGGCACTGCTGATCGGCACCAGCATCAATGAAGCGCTCCAGCTCGAAACGCCGCAGCTATGGGTCGTCCACTGGGTGCTGCTGCCGGCGACTGCATGGACGGCGGTGAATCTGCTCGTGCTGAGATCGCTTGGATTGCGTCTAGTTGCCAGTTCGCAATAAGACGCATCGCTTGCAACCTGCCCATCGGTCCGCAAAGGAATCCTTGCTGGTCTTACCTCAAAAACGCCAAGGCCCACGGAAAGGCATGCTGCACCACCGACACGGCGACAATCGCCACTTGAGCCACGCAGCACTCGCATGCTTGCCTTGACGCCGCACCGTTGGTCAATTGGCGGCTGTCTGTACGTTGGATAAGTCATGTCCACATCGCTCACCAGTTCGCCACTTGAATGGTCGTATTTTCCCTGGTGGCGAGCCCGCGCATTCTGGGTGCCGCTGCTGGCGGTATCCATGAACGTCGCGTTTTTGATCGCGTGGCCATTCGTCGAACGCGTCGCGATCGGGCTCGTGGCCACGCCTTGGATCTGGCGGCCGAACTTCGACTATTGGCTCCAAGGCTGGACCATGGGATACATCGCCTTGGCCGCAATCTGGCTCAGCTTTGGAACGGACCATCCTGCGATTCGATTTCCGGCCGTTTTGGTCGCGGTGGGGAGCGGGGCCTTCGCGGTGCTGTCTCACTTCGGCGGGTTCTGGAACCTTGACTTTGCCCGCGAATACTATCTACCGAAGTGGCCTTCTGTGTGTCTCGTAGCAATCCAGTGGATCGCCGCGCTGCACCTGGTGTTTTTTCCGCTGCGACGATTCTTGCACTGGCGGGTCGACTTTTCGCCAGCGACAATCGCTCCCGCTGCAGGGCGCAGGTTTCAATTCACCCTTCGCGACATCTTTTGGCTGACGCTTGTGTCCGCCATCGCGCTGGCGGTGATTCGTGCGGCCCAGGCCTGGCTTTCACGTTCCGGCCGAAACGACGTTCTGTTTATGCCAACGTATCTGCGACTGATGTCATTCGGCCAGATCCTGATCCCTTCGTTGGCCTGCGCCTGGTGTATTTTGGGCAGAAAGCGACAGTGGATCGGCGGGCTGGTCGTTGTTCTGGCGCTGACCTGTCCCGCCGTGCTTGTTTACACCGGCTTGTACATGCGCCTGTCGCTTGGCGTGCGCGAACTGTGGTGGGCGCACTGGATGAATGTGGGAGCGGCGTCTTGCGTGGCGATCAACTTGATTGCGCTGCGGCTGTGCAGGCTGCGGGGAACTGTCGTTTGGACCGCTAATCCAGAAATTCCCCTTCCTCCAGCCGCTCGGGGACGTAGGTCTCAGTGACGTAGGAGATGTCTTTGCTGATTAGCGACTCGACTTCCATTTTGAAGCCGTTGGTGAGCATCAAATCGATTTCCTTCTGCCAGGCTTTCTTCTTTTCAAACCACGGATACCCGGCGATCTGCTTGGCGCGCTTGACGTCCTGTTCATTGAGCATGATTTTCACGCTTGGCGTCAGTTGGCAGCGCTCGTAGTCCATGCTTCGCAAACCGAGAAAGCGGGCCGCGGGAATTGCCATTCGCGTCGATTCATAGGCGAGATTGATCGAGCCCTGCTTGAGGACGCTATAGATGTAGTATCCCCACGGATCGTTATCGAGCACGCAGTAAATCGGCAAGCCTAGCTCGTGGTGGAGGCGGTAAAGCAGCCGCCGCACGCCGCGCGGCGGTTGGCCTTTGCCGTGGGTGAGCAAGCATTTGTGCTCTTGCCAGAAACGATCCTCGTGGAACCGCCGCCAGACCGTGTCCTTTTCGACGTGCAGGATGAATTTCGCGTCGCACTTGACGAATTCGATCACATCCGGCTCGACTATCGACGGAATGCTGTAACCAGCCGAGCCCATGCGGGTGCAGTCGATCGTGTCGCCGCTATCGACGAGAGTCAGCGGCCCCGCCAGATTCCCCTGATTGGCCGCATAGACGTGCAACTCCTCGCGCAGCGCATTGAGCGTCACCTCTACGTCCTCGATGATCGGATCGCATTCGTCCTGGTCCTCAAACGTCTCCTCGGACGTACCCTCGATGGTGTGCTTCAGCAGATAAAACAAACCGCGGATGCTGGTGGTTTTCCCTTGATCAATTAGTTGACGGCAGCCTTTGCCGACGAGCAGCGTCTGCATGTACGCCTTGGCCTGCGACAAATTGAATAGTTCGCGTCGGTTGGTGCCGCCGAGCAATTCGATGATCTTGCGTGTCTGATTGAATTTGACGTTCGACAACGACCGCGAAGGAATATCCGCGTACGGCGCGCGTCCCCGCTCCGCCGACTGCGCCACGCTGCCGGCGAATTCGCGGAGGCTGGAGAGGGTCTTTTTGTCCTTCGCCGTCAAAACGACGGGCGCGTCGGACTTTTCTTTTTTGGGAGCCTTCTTGGCCATACGAATCTCGCTGCTAATACGATTGATCTATTCACGAGCCGTCGATTCCGAATCAGTGGCCACAATCAGCACATTCTCCCCAAACTCCTCGCCGTTCTCCTCCTTCACTTTCTTCCCCCGCTCATCGAGTTTGGTGTCCGCTTCGGCTGTCTTTCGTTTGGCCACATGCAGGAGCTGCTCGTAAAGCTCCTTCTGCCTTTTCTCCGACAAGTCGTTGATCGCGCCGACTGCATCGGCGACTTCCTTGAGATACCGCAGGAAAACGCTCCGCCGTTCCCCTTCGGCCTTCACCCGGTTGCGGGCGTTGAGATACATCCCCAGCTTGCGGCCCACGGCTTGCAAGGCTAGCCGCAGTTCCTTCTGAATTTCCGGATAGCCGGCAATCGCCTCCTTCGATTCGCTGGTGAACGGCACCCACACGCTCGCCATGTGCACCATCACCGTCACCGGTCCCTGCGGCAATTGGCCGCGCGATTGCGAAAGGCCGTAGGACCGCCAGTTGTTTTGCATCACCCCCTGCGTGATCGCGCAGGCCGCCGCCTGAAATTGAAGCGGCACTCGATTGGCATATCTGAGCACCTGCATCGTCTGCCCCTCGGTGAGGTTGACGCTGTGCATCGCCGCATGAAGCTGCTCGATCTGCTTCTTGTCCAGCCGCTGCGGGCTTTGCCGTGTGCCGAGCTTCGATTCTTCGATGATTTTGTCGGCCGCCTCACTGCCGATACCATCGTAGGTGTTGATCAAAAACTGCCGCAGCGTGCGGGCATCGCTTTCGCCGAGCGACTCGGTGAGTCCTTCGAGCGTCACCTTCTGAATCGAGGGCGCTCCGCCGAAGGCCAGCCCGACCTCGATCAGGAACGGATTGCCGCGGTAGACGGCCGGCGGCCGCGTGGCGGCACAGTAGAACTCGCCGGGAACAACCTGGTGAAGCCCTTTGAGGATGAGCGGTTCGCCGATCGGGCAGATGCAGTCGGTGGACGGTGAGCTGATCCGCGTGTTCTGAATCGCCTGGTAGAGAGCGTCGGCTTCCTGTCGGCCGGCGCGCTTGGGATTCATCCGCGTGCTGATCTTCGCCGTCTCGCATAGCTTGCGAGCCACGCCGCTGCTCACGCGGCTGAACGACTCGGTGAGGAATGCCGAGATTGTGCCGGCGTGCGTCTCCTTGAGCATCGTCACCAGCCGGCCTAGCTCGACGCCGTAGGGATGCGGCTTGATTTCCTTGGGTTCCGGCGGCAATTGCGTCGTCGAGCGGCGGTAGCTGGTCTCGTTCCCTTCCGGGTCCTTGTAATGAATCGTGACGTGCGGGTTGGCGATCGCCGTCTGCTCGAGGTACTCATCGACGCTGCCGCGGCCGCGGACATACTTGGCTTCCAGCTCGATCGTGACCCGAGTGCCGCTTTTCAGCTCGACCGGCTCCTTGCCATCGTGGGCCGGGTAATGCGTTATCCATTCGATGCCGTGGGCCGCAATCTCTTTGTGCCCTTTTTCGCCGGGCGGTATGTCGATCCCTTCCCCTTTTCCGTTGATGATCTCCGGCTGGTTGCGCTTGGTGTCGATTTGCAGCTCGAAGTAGTGGGCCGGTTTCTTCGGCGAGGTTTTGGAGATGATCTTCACCGGCTTGCCGGTCGTCAGCATGCCGTACATGCCCGCGGCAGATATGCCGATTCCTTGCTGGCCGCGGCTCATCCGCAGGCGATGGAACTTCGAGCCATACAGCAGCTTGCCGAAGATCAGCGGGATCTGCTTTTTGACGATCCCCGGACCATTGTCCTGTACGCCAACCTTGAATCGGTTGTTGCCGACGGTCTCGATGTGGACCCAGATCTCCGGGACGATGCCCGCCTCTTCGCAAGCGTCGAGCGAGTTGTCAACCGCTTCCTTGACCGTCGTCAGTAACGCCTTGCGGGGATTGTCAAAGCCCAGCAGGTGGCGGTTCTTGGCAAAGAACTCGCTGACGGAGATATCCCGCTGCTTGGCGGCCATCGTCTCGGCCGTGGCGCGGCGGCGGCCATTCGATTCCGCGTGTAGTTCGCCGTTGGCGGGGGCTCGCGGAGTGCCGTTGGCTGGCGGCTGAGCAGCGCTGTCCGCGGTGCGATCGAACGAGGTGGGCGAAGGGAGAGCGGGAGAGGCTTTGGTCGCTTTCACCATGGGCAAACGTGGGCACTCCTTTCCCTGACCGGCATAGTCGGCATGCCCCGCGATCCCAGCGGCGGCATTCTGCGGACGAAACAACTAGCACCTGGAAAACTAGGCGAATTATAGCGATTTTGCCGCTTGCCTCCCAGGCGGCTTTAACGGTGTTACGGGCACTATCGGCATGAGGCAAACAGTTGCTACGACACTACCTGAATCGACTCACCCCTAAAGAGCGGCCTGCCGAAAAACCCACTAACAGGCCCCGCCAGCGGCGTCCTTCCGTCCGCCCAGGGGACACGCTGCCCCGAAAAATGCTCGGCTGAGGCATTCACCCGGCCCGGCCGATTTCCAAGCTGGATGAAAAGGAGTTGGTCCATGAAGCCCCTGCCTATGCGCTCGGCGCTGGCCGCCACGGCCATGCTGCTTGTGGCGCTTGTCGCCAGCCAGGTCCATGCCCAGGGCGATTGCCCAAACTGCGTCGGCCATCACGGCCTGCTGGGGCATCACGGAATGCTGCTGCACGGAGCTTACGGAGCGCATCCTGCGGGGTACAACCTCCAACACTTCCATGATCCCTACGGCTATTACGCTCACGGCAACTACGGCCACCACGACTACTACGGCCAACACGGCATTCATGGAGTCCTAGGAGAGACCGGCGCCAACTGGGGCGACTGCGCTTACCGCTACTACGGCCTGCACGACCTGTTTGGCAACTACTTCGTCGGCAACAACTGCGGCGGTTTCGGGGCGGCAATGTACGTTTCGCCGCTTCCGGTGCCGCCGCACGTCGGACACACCTTCATCACCTACCAGCCGCTGATGCCGCACGAATTCATGTACCGCCACCACCGCACGTATCACCGCTACTACAACGGCGGCATGGGCCTGACTCGCGCGAGCGTGATTTATCGGTAGTCGCCCGCGACAATCGTCCGCAACTCACCCCCGGATTGCTTGGAGAATTCCTGTGAAAACCATTCGCTTGATCGCATTGACGGCCGTGGCCGTCGGCAGCCTGCTGATGGCAACGCCGGCGCACGCCGTTAAACCGCGCTATCGCGCCGATTACCTCGCCACCCAGTACGCGGCCGCACGGCCGTGGCATGGCAACTACTATCACACCAATTACGGCGTTCCGCTGGCCCTCGTGGTGCCACCCAACGCCAAGATGATTTCCAGCTATGGCTGGGGCGTGACGGCGACCGAAATCAATCCGATTTACCATCAATTCGAGCGCCCGTTCCCTGGTTACATCGACGCCAGCGGCGCGCTACTGCTGCCAACGCCGCCCTGGCCCAGCCACACGGATCAGTTCGGCGTGTACCCGATCCGAGGTCCGTGGTAGCACCGCATTCTCCTTTGCCAGCTCGGACAGCATGAGGGCGCTGGCCTTCGTGCTGTCCGTTTTGTTTTCTTGGCCGGCAGAGTCGAACTGAGTTTGTGGGCGACATCACTTTGATTGCACGTGGCGCCGAGTGTCCGAACCACGTCTATCGTATGGGAAATCGCGCAAATGACTTGGCAGAATGGACTTGTGACGGGTCGCGACTGCGCCACTTCACTTTGGCTCAGCCGTTGCAAAAGGTTGATTCCTGTACCCGATCACAAACAACCTTTCGCAGGAAATACGCGTCATGTTTACCGCCATTCTGGCCTCCGTGTTCTTCGGAACATTGGGGATGGCATTCACCCTTGTTGCCCGGCCCGTGCGGCCGCTGCACGATTTTTAAGAAGTCACTGATGCCGATCTGAAAAAGCTTCCCGCGCTATCAGGCCGGTTTACTTTCGACAGGCATCGAGTAGCGCTTCGTACCGGGCCTTCCAGGCTGTACCGTCCAGACCCGGCGGTGTTTTCAGCGTGTATTCGAGGATACTCGCGGCCGCAGCTTTGTCTCCCAATTTGCTTTGGGCCAGAGCGACCGAGTATTTGGCCTTGAACCAGCGCTCTGTACGGGACTTGCTCCGCGCCGCCACGATTCGCCACTGCGTAACCGCAGCCGTCAGCGACTCCTTTTCGCCGCCAGCCAGCAGCAGGTCGCCATAGGCCTCCTGAATGCCGCCGTGGGAAGGATTTTCTTTGGCAAGTCGCGAATACAGCCGCAGTGCTTCGTCGCGGCGATTGGCGGCGGCCAGCGCCTCGGCCTGGATGCGATCGAGCGCCAACACGTCCTCCTTGTTCAGCCGCTGCCGCTGCGGCGCCAGCAGTTCCAGCGTGGCAAGCTGCAGGGAGGCGATCGGCTGCCGCGCTTCGGGCCGCGACCGGCTGACGGCCGCCGACAAACCGCCCAGGAGGTCGAGTAACTGTTCGGGCGACGCCTCGCTCATTTCTTTGAGTATCTGTTCCGCGGCGCTCCGCTTGGCGGGCTGCGTCGCCAGCGCGAGCACAAGCTGCGCCTTGGCGGCACTTGTCCACTGCGGCGGCGCACCTTCCGCCCCGGCAACAGCCGCGGCAAGCAGCTCCTCCGCCTGCGGGGCGTCGACAGGCAGATAGTCGAGCACGATTTCGGCGGCAGCCAGCACGGCGACGCGCTGCGTGTCGTTCCATGACTTGGGCGGCGTGTTTTGCGGCCCGACGACCACGCCCTGCAAGTACGCCACTGCCTTGCGGGCTGGGCCCTCGGTTTCCTGTTTTTTCGCCGCTCGCTCCGATAGCTCCTCCCTCAGCGCTTTGGCGGCTGCTGCCACGGCGGCCGCAAAATGCTGCGACTCGGCGGCGACGCTGGTGTACGCCGCCGCCGCCTTATCCCACTGGCCGCGGCTCTCATAAAGTCGCCCCTGCCAGAGCCGCGCCCGCTGTGCCGATTCACTGATGGGCCACGTGTCGATCTGCTCGACGAGCAGTTTTTCATATTCCTTTTCGTATGCCGGATCGCGTCGCACTTCCTGGCCGGCGTTCC
>Ga0075418_10007860_pt1 | contig 11980 bp, 7 predicted proteins | sample SoiMetdeltSBSDD2_FD_81776 | JGI IMG/M metagenome (GOLD analysis project Ga0075418, IMG submission 81776) | Bulk soil microbial communities from a Populus tree surrounding site in Tennessee, USA - Soil MetaG P. deltoides SBSDD2 | ecosystem: Environmental > Terrestrial > Soil > Tree plantation...
CGCAGGCTGCGTGGGAGAGAGGTCGCGATGATTTTTCAGGACCCAATGACCTCGCTTAATCCGGTTTACACAGTCGGCGATCAAATCGCGGAAGCCCTCGAACTGCACGAACATCTGCCCCGGAAACAAGCCTGGACCAAGACGGTTGAGATGATGAAGCGGGTACAGATCCCGGATGCCGAGAAACGCGCGCGCGACTATCCCCATCAACTGTCGGGAGGCATGCGGCAGCGGGTGATGATCGCGATGGCGTTGTCGTGCAAGCCGAAGCTCCTGATCGCGGATGAACCGACCACTGCGCTTGATGTAACGATACAGGCTGAGATTCTGGAGTTGCTGAGAAGCTTGAGAGAAGACTTCGATCTTTCGATGTTGTTGATCACTCACGATCTCGGTGTGGTGGCAGAGACCGCCGATCGAGTTGCGGTAATGTATGCAGGCCGGATCGTGGAGGAGGCTTCGGTTCACGAGTTGTTTCACAACCCGCGGCATCCTTACACTGAGGGACTGCTGCGTTCGGTGCCTCGGCTGACGGAAGAAGGGCTGAAGCGGCGCAGGCTGGAAACAATCGAAGGGACGGTTCCTAACCTTTTGCATCTGCCGGCGGGCTGCAAGTTCGCGCCCAGGTGCAAGTATGTGATCGACGAGTGTACTGCGAATGAGATCGAATTGCTTGCGGTGAATAGTGATCACCGGGCCAGATGCATTCGCTATGAGAAGGTGGGAGAATAGGTCCAATAGGTCATATAGGTCCTATCTTTTTTCAATGAACAGCCAAACTCTCATCGAGGTACAAAACCTCACGAAACACTTTCCGGTAGGGGCGGGACTCTTTGGTGTCGGCGACGATGTCGTCCGAGCCGTCGATGGTGTCAGTTTCACTATTCGCCGGGGGGAAACCTTCGGACTGGTTGGAGAATCCGGGTGCGGCAAATCAACAACCGGCCGCTGTATTCTCAGACTCATCGAACCAACGTCCGGCGAAGTGTATTTTCAAGGGGAGGACCTGTTATCGATAGCCTCGAACGGGTTGCGCCGTCTCAGACGTGACATGCAGATCATCTTTCAGGATCCGTATTCATCGCTCAACCCGAGGATGACGGTTGGTCAAATCGTCGAAGAACCGCTTACGATTCATCGCATTGCCGATCGCGGTGAGCGACGGGCTCGCGCAGCGGAGTTGTTAAGACTCGTCGGGCTCGAACCCGAACATTCCAGCCGTTACCCCCACGAATTCTCAGGCGGGCAGCGCCAGCGCATCGGCATCGCACGAGCCCTCGCGCTTAATCCCAAATTCATCGTGTGTGATGAGCCGGTGTCCGCGCTCGATGTGTCGGTTCAGGCGCAGGTGGTGAACTTGCTTCAGGATTTGCAGGAGCAGCTGGGCCTTACATACTTGTTCATCTCGCATGGGCTGTCGGTTGTCGAGCACATCTCGAATCGAGTTGGCATAATGTATCTCGGGAAGCTGGTCGAGACCGCTTCGAGTGACGAGATATTTCACAACCCGCTGCATCCCTACACTCGAGCGCTGCTGTCAGCGATACCGGTTCCCGATCCTGAGCGGCGGCGTGAACGACTGCACCTTGCCGGGGATGTACCCACCGCGATCGCGCCACCATCTGGTTGCCGCTTCCGAACTCGTTGCCCGATTGCCGAGCCGAGATGTGCTGAGGAAGAACCTCAGTTGGTCGAGGTGAGCCACGATCACTTTGTTGCCTGTATGGTAGTTGCGCCGGATAAGAAAAAATAGTAGGCTCACCGGGAAATTGAGCATTCTTGGATTTTCGCTCCTGAAAAATGCAGTGACTGCCCAAATCCGAGATACCAAGCTGTCCCCAGGAGATAACTGTATGAGTCAAATCGAGAACCAGACGCTGGAAACAACGCCCATGTATGGCACGCCACAACAGCAGGACCAACCGCGTGTTGAAGAGCCTGCGCGACTCGGACCGTTTGCCAGACTCACCGGCACGTTGCTGTCGCCGGGCGAGACGTTTGAGGATGTGAATCGAAAGCCGACTTGGCTCGCGCCGTTGCTCATAGCATCCGTTACGATGCTCGCCTTCAGCTTGTTTTTTGAATGGAAGGTCAAACCTGATTGGAACAAATTCTTTCTGACGATGACCGAGAAACGGATGGGCAAGTCGATTAGCGAGCTCCCGCCGGACCAGCAGGACCAGGTTAAGAAACAGCTCGAATTTCAAAAGAAACTGGCGGTGACCGATCTGAACTCCCCGGTGTCACTACTGATTGCGACGGTGCGGTCGGTCGTATTTCACGTCGTGGGATTTCTGATCCCGGCAGGCATCTTCGCGCTTGGATTCTTGTTGATGCAGGGGAAAACAACCTTTAAGAGGATTCTCTCAGTCGTCGCGTGGAGTTGGTGCGCGACGGGTCTTGTCTATCTGATCGTTTCGGTTGCCGCATTGATGACTCGGAATAGCGAAAGCATGAGAGATATAAATTTGGCCGATCCCTCATCGATAGTCCCCACCAGTATCGGCGCTTTTTTGCCGTCGGGAATGCCGGCGGTGATGCATTCAATTGCCGGCTCGTTTGATGTATTCACGATCTGGTATCTAATCTTACTGACGATAGGGTTCGCGGCAATCGCGGGGACTAAGAAGTTCAAGACCAGCAAAGCCGCAACGCTCGTGTTTGGAGTGTGGGGAGTCTGGGTGCTCCTCAAAGCTGCTTTTGCGGCGATGGGCTTTGGACCGAGGTAAAACGTCTGGTTTCTGGTTTGTAGTTCTTAGTTTCTGGTTTCTAGTTTCTGGTTTCTAGTTTCTGGTTTCTAGTTTCTGGTTTGTAGTTTCTAGTTTTGGTTCTCACTTCCGATGTCGGACCGATTCTCGTTCACTTAATAACCAAAAACCAGGAACTACAAACCAGAACCATCAACTACAAACCAGAAACCACAAACCAGAAACCTATCTTTGACCGTAAGACGCCGCCATTCCATCGAGCATTTTGCGTAACTCATCTTCGGTGAACCATCGCCCTCGAGTCATCACTCCTGACCGCCTGGATGCATTGTTCACGTCCTTGAGCGGATCACCCTCAACTAGAATCAAGTCGGCCGTCTTGCCAACCGATACCGTGCCGAACTTGTCGCTTCGCATGAAATCTGCGGGATTCGCCGTGGCCGTTCGTAGCGCCTCATACGGAGTTAAGCCTGCTGCTACCAGCTCTCGCAGCTCGTCGTGCAGCGAGAATCCAGGTACTACGGAGGGTACCGGCGTGTCCGTTCCAGCGAGCATCCGCACACCCGCATCACGAAATCCCTTAACCAGCTGGCTCAGCAGGTTGGCACGCGCGAAGAAGCCCTTTGCGGTCTCCTTCTTAAACCGTTTTATGTAGGTGTTATTGCTCGGCTGGAATTGGTTGGATAGCCAGGGCGGCAGGTATTTCATTTCCGGTCGCTTGAGAACCGCGTCGATATCATCAACTTGCCGCGCGATTCCGCTGTAGACCGTTAGTGTCGGGCTCACCCAGATACCGGCCTTCGCTGTAGCCTGCGCCACCGACGGGATTCGACTCGCCTGCTCTGCGATCCATCGGAGCTGCGCCGCCTGACTCGCGTCCGCAGGCGAGGTTGCGGGTTTAAAAAAGAAATATGCGTAAAGATATTCCTCGGCGTGCGCAATCGCGTCCTGCCTCTCTTCAAACGCCGCATCGATTCCCAGATTACGCGGTAAGTGTCCGATTACCCGGATGTCTTCGCGGCGCGCGACCTCGAACAGCTTGCGATAAGCCTCGCGCGAAAAGTCGCCATGAATCTTTATGAGATCATAGCCGGCGCGCTTGTGCGCAACGACCTGACGCTCAACCTCTTCGACCGTGGGGCTCGAGACCGGCGCGTTCGAAATGAATGGGCCGCTAGTATAGACCGTCGGACCCACCGTTTCTCCTCGCGCAATGCGCTCCCGCAGCTGAAGAAAAGCGGGTGTGCCGTACAGGTTGAGCACCGTCGTAACGCCGTTCGCTAGGAATAACCGCAGCATCCCGGTGGTCGCCTGGTCGTTGAAGATCTCGAAGTGAACGTGCATGTCAGCGAGTCCCGGCATAAGGAACTTGCCGCGCCCGTCGATCCGCAACGCTCCCGGCGGGATCTTGACCGCGTCGACTGGTCCGAGCGCGGCGATCACCCCGTCCTTTACGACAACCGTATGCCCGGTCAGGATTCTCTCCTGATCCATCGGGACGACGTTGACGTTCACAAACGCAACTATCTGCTTTTGTTTTGTCTGTAGTAGTTTTGCTTCGCTCGGGACTTGAGAGGCAGCGGGTGAGTCTTGCGACTCAGCGGCAAAATACAAGAATGCGAGGGGCAGAGCGCCGATTCCAAACACCAGAGCGAACAGGCCAATGCCCATCAACAAGAATCGCCTGAATCGAATCCACCGAGTGTTGCGAGGCTTGTCTAACGGAATATCCATCGAGGTCCTTTTCACGATCACTGGCCCTTCAACTGCGCCACCACAGTTTCTGGTTTACTCAAAACTGCAGTACAAACAAAAGCCGGAAAACAAGCACGAGAAACCACAAACTAGAAACAAGAAACCATACTCTGAACTCTAACCCTTACTAATTTTTGGGTGGCGGGCTCTGCCACAGCACGTTCACGATCATCCACTTGCCGTCGAATTTTGCGAGATGGAAATAGTCAGTTCCCCAGTCGGCGACAAGTTTCGCAGAGGCTGTTTGATCCTGCACTTCGAAGATCGTGATTTCCTTTGGAGCATCCTTGGGCAGCTTGCCGCTCTTGTTCCAGTTCTTGGCTACTTCAACCAGTGCGGCAAAAGACATCTTTCCGGTGGTGTAACCGTCCATGCCCTTCTCACGCCAGAAGCCTCTTTTCGACAAATCCGGATGGACGCTGCGTTCGATTCGGGCGGGTTCGACCTGATAGACGCCTTCAACATAATCGAGCACCGCTTGCCGCACGCGCTCCCGCTCATCAGATGATTGCGAACGTGCGGTAACGCTGCCAATAACAAAAACAACCGCCGCCGCGAGCAAAGTAAGCTTTTTCATGATTAGTCTCCTTGTTTTTTAGTCCGTAGTCCGTGGTCCGTAGTCCGTGGTCCGTGGTCCGTGGTCCGTAGTCCGTAGTCGGTAGTTCGTAGTCGGTAGTCCGTAGTCCGTAGTTCGTAGTCCGTAGTCCGTAGTCCGTAGTCCGTAGTCTGCCACGGACTACGGACTACGGACTACGGACTACGGCCTACTCGTAGCGTAGTGCCTCCATTGGATCGACCCTTGTCGCCCGCCTTGCCGGTATGTAACACGCAAGCAACGCGACGCCTCCAAGGAGCAGCGCGATGGCGAAGAACGTTGCCGGATCGGTGGCGCTTACACCAAACAACAAACTCGACATTACCCGTGTGATGATTAATGAGGCCGCAAGACCGATCCCGACCCCAATTGTCGCGAGCTTCATTCCTTGTGAAACCACTAGTCTTAGAACATCACCGGTGTTTGCGCCCAGCGCCACTCGAATTCCAATCTCGCGAGTCCTTTGCGCAACCGTGTACGACATCACACCATAGATTCCAATCGCGGCAAGAAGCGCGGCTACCCCTGCAAAAAGGCCAAGCGCGACCATCGCAAACCGCCTCCGAGCCAATGACTCCGAGAGCCGCTCGTCCATGGTCTTGACGTCGTAGATCGGCACATTCGAATCCATTGCGCGGGCTTCCTGGGTGATCGCTGCGGCGACTCTCAACGGGTCGGTGTTTGTTCGCACCGTCACGTACATCCCCGAGGAGGGGCTCTGTTGGTGTGGCGTATAGAACGTAACTCGCGAATCGGTGTCCAGCGCGTAATGTTTGACGTTTGACACGACGCCGATGACTGTTAGCCATGGCGCGTTTGAGCCAGCGCCGCCCCGCTTAAGTCGCCTGCCGACGGGATCCGCCCCGGGCCAGTATTCGCGGGCCATATGCTCATCGATTATCGCTACTTTTAGGGAATCACTTGAGTCCTGCTCAGAAAAATACCGACCGGCTATCAGCGGAATCCTCATAGTCTCAAAGTAGCCTACACTTGCGGAGCGCCCGTCGGCCTGAATCGAACTCTGACCCGAAGCAGGGTCATAACCTTCGATGGTTATGCTGCCCCAGCCGATCCCTCCGCTGAGCGGTAGCGCCGAAACCCCACCGGCCGATTCGACGCCTGGCAGTTGCCGGATCCTTTCCCAGAGCTGCTGATAGAAACTCAAGCGGCGGGGATTTTCAGCGTAGGCTGTGCCAACAACCGACAGCCGGAGCGAAAGGACATTCTCCGCGGTGAAGCCCGGTCTTACCCGTTGGACGTGGACGAAACTGCGAATCAACAACCCGGCCCCGATAAGCAGGACCAATGACAGCGCGATCTCGGCGACCACGAACAGGTTTCTCAGACGACGATTCCCGCTGCCTATAAGACTGCGGCCACCCTCCTTTAATGTCTCACTCAGGTTCACATTCGAGCTTCGCAATGCGGGAGCCAGGCCAAACAGAATTCCTGTGATCAACGCTGTAGTGAAAGTAAAGGCAAGGACTCGCCCATCGATTGCAACGTTTTGCAGACGCGGTATGTTGCCCGGATCAAGCCATCGAAGACCATCGAGCCCCCAGACAGCGATGAGCAAACCCAGTGCGCCGCCCACAATCGAAAGAAGCACGCTCTCGGTCAACAGCTGACGAACCAGCCTCCAGCGCCCCGCGCCGAGAGCGGTACGAATCGCGATCTCCTTTTCACGCGAGGCCGATCGAGCGAGCAGCAGGTTGGCAACGTTGGCGCAAGCTATAAGCAACACGCATCCAACCGCGCCAAGCAGTATCAGGAGAGCAGGTCTGATGTCCCCGACGACCTGCTCCAGGAGGGGGGTCACAGTCATCCCGAAGCGTCGACTCTCGGGATACTGAGTCGGAAACTGTTGTTCCAACCCGCGCGCCACGGCATCCAACTCGGCTTGAGCCTGCGCGACGGACGCACCCGGTTTGAGCCGAGCCACGATGTTGTAGTTTTCATCGCCCTGGCTGCTCAAATCTTTTTCGCTCATCGGTAGCGACAGGAGTATTTCAGCCTGCGCCGCGGCTCCTACCGTTGGCATTACCTCTTTTGGGAGAGCGAAGTCTGAAGGCATTACTCCGATAATGGTGTAACTTTCGGCATCGAGCTTCAGCTGCTGGCCAATAACGTTGGAGTCGCCGCCAAACCGGCGCTGCCAAAAACCGAAGCTTAGAATCGCCGCTTGCGGCTTGCCTGGGGAGTCGTCTTCAGAAATGAACCCTCTGCCCAAAACAGATTTCAAGCCAAGAACCGAAAACATTGCCGATGAAGACCACACTACTCCGACGCGCTCCGGAGCGCTGTCTCCGGTGAGGTTGGCGTTGCCGCCTTGAGCAATTGCAATCTCTTCAAATACGCTGTTCTGGTTTTTGATAGCCGAGTATTGCCCCGGTGACGGCCAATCCTGCGCGACGTTTGCGCCCGGAGAGTGCGTCCAAATGATTGCGAGCCGATCGGAATCGGCGTAAGGAAGCGGGCGGAGCAACAGACCGTTGACGACGCTGAAGATTGCGGTGTTAGCGCCGATACCCAGGGCCAGAGTTAGAACCGCAACGAATGTGAACATCGGTCTCTGAGCCAGCAGCCTTAATCCGTATCGCAAGTCTTTCCACAATGATTGCATCGCTACCCCTTAAGTAGTGGTTTCTGGTTTGTGGTTTCTGGTTTCTAGTTTCTGGTTTGTGGTTTCTGGTTGAAGCAAGCCCTGAACCACAAACTAGAGACCAGAAACTAGAAACCAGAAACCAGAAACCACAAACCACAAACCACAAACCAAATTTGAATCTATTCGTATCTGAGCGCGATCATCGCATCTACCTTAGTTGCGCGCCGCGCCGGAATGTAACTGGCCAGCAGCGACACGCCTAAAAGGACGATCGCGATAGACGCAAAGGTCAGCGGATCGGTTGTGCTGACCCCGTAGAGCAAACTGGCCATCAACCGGGTCAACGCGATCGACGCCGCGAGGCCAAGCGCAATCCCGGCTGCGGCCAGGCGCATAGCCCGGCCTATCACCTGTTTGAAGATGTCCCTGGTTTGCGCTCCAAGCGCCACGCGTATGCCGATTTCGTGGGTGCGTTGGTTTACCGCGTAGCTCATCACTCCATAGATGCCAATGGCGGCCAGTGCCAACGCTAGACCGGCAAACACGATCAACAGCAGTGTCGTAAACCGCTCGCGCACCAGCGACTCATAAACGGCCTCATCCATTGTCTTGACGTTGTATGGTGGCAGATCCTTATCGAGCGCGCGTATCTGGTCGCGCGCGGCGCCGATAAGCGCTTTTGGATCCCCCGCCGTGCGTATGACCAGGGTCATCGAGGATGACGGTTCCTGTAGTTGTGTTTTGTAGGATTCGGGTTTGGGGTCGGTACCGAGGCTGTCCTGCTTTTCGCTCCTCACGACGCCGACGATGGTTTCCCAGGTGCCGGGCTCGGTGGGCTTGGCGAACTTCACTCGCTTACCTACGGGATCCTCTCCGGGAAAGCACCGCCGCGCGAAGGCCTCATTTACAATGATCGTCGAGCTCGTCGCGTTGTCCGATTTGTCGAACTGCCTTCCGCTGAGTAACTGAATCCCCATCGCTCGGAAGTAATCCGGAGTGACCGTTTTGTGCCAAATCTCTCTAACGTAGTCCTCGGGCGGGCGGCCTTCGATGGTCATATCGTTGGTGTAGCCGGAGCCTTTTAGCGCCGCCACGTTGGTCGCGCCAACCTCCAGGACTCCAGGCAGCGCTTTGAGACGCTGTTCGGCCTGCTCAAAGAAGGTTATCGCCTGACTATCCTCCGGGTACTTTGCACCCGGAAGGCCAACGCTGAGCATCAACAAGTTGTTTGCATTGAATCCCGGATCAACCTGTTGAAGCCTCAAAAAGCTGCGGATCATCAACCCGGCGCCTATCACCAGCACAAGCGCCAGCGCCACTTCGGCAACGACCAGCACGCTGCGCACGCGCCCGCCCTGTGAGCCGCCCTTTTGCCCGCCTTCCTTGAGGGTTGAAACCAGATCGGGCTTCGACGCCTGCAAGGCCGGCGCAAGCCCAAACAGAAACGTCGTCAGAAGCGTGAGCCCGATTGTAAAGCCGAGCACCTTTGCATCGAGCCTAGCCTCCTCCAGACGCGGAATGTCGCCGGGGCTGAATGCCACCAGCAGATCTTTGCTCCAAAGCGCCAGAAGCACTCCAAGCCCGCCGCCGACCAGCGCAAGCATAAAGCTTTCCGTGAGAAGCTGTCTTACGATGCGCGAGCGCCGGGCGCCTAGAGCGGTGCGAATCGCTACCTCTCGATTGCGGGTCGCCGCTCGCGCCAGCAATAAATTGGCGACATTGGCGCACGCAATCAGCAATACAAAACCGACCGCAACCAGAAACACCATCAGCGGCAGCTTTGTGTCGCCGACGATCCAGTCCTTGAGAGGTCCCAGTCCGACACCCATCTGCGTGTTTGTTTCCGGATATTGTTCTTCCAGACGACCCGCGATGGCGGTTATCTCAGCCCTGGCCTGCTCGGTGGTGACGCCGGGTTTTAGTCGGCCGACGGCGCGCAAGAAGTGGGGTCTGCGGAGCTGAGCAATTTGCTGTTGATTCCAGCCCATGGGGACCCATAGCTCGATTTCTTTGGAAGGAAAATAAAAGTCGGCCGCCATGACTCCGACCACTTCGCGGCTTCTGCCGTTGAGCGAGATGTTTTGCCCGATCACTCCGGGGTCACCGCCGAAGCGCCGCTGCCACAAGGCATGACTCAGCACGACAACCGTGTGTTTGCCCTGCCACGTTTCATCTTCTCGCAGGGTACGCCCAAGCATGGTATCCACGCCGAGCACCGAGAAAACATTCCCGGTGACATATAGAGCTTTGACCCGCTCAGGTTCGCCGTCGCCGGTCAAATGCAACCCGGCGATACCGGGCCCGCTCTTGTCTGAGCCCATGTAGGCAGCGATTTCTTCGAAGGACTGATTCTGCTGTTGCCAGTCAAAGAGATTCGCTGGTGCGATAGGCGCCTGTGTCCAGCTCTTGAGAGGATTTGTTTCCCAGAACTGGATGAGGCGATCGGGCTCGCGATAAGGCATCGGGTTTAACAGCACTGCGTTGACAACGCTAAAGATCGCGGTGTTTGCTCCAATACCCAGGGCCAGTGTAATGACTGCTATAAGGGTAAACCCCGGTTTCTTTGCGAGCATTCGCATGGCATATCGTAAGTCTTGCATCATTCACCTCGACATAGAAAATGAGTTCTTATTCGCTTCGAAGCGCCACCATAGGATCAACTTTCGATGCTCTCCGAGCCGGTAAGTAACAGGCCAGCAGCGCTACTACCACCAGGACCACACCAGTCACCGCGATCGTCACCGGGTCGTTTGTGGGTAGAATCGGAATTAGCGATATCAGAAGCCGCGAGACTGCGTAAGCGCCGCCGACGCCGATCACGATACCCACAGCCATCAGACGAGTGCCGTGACCCAGAACCAGGCGGAGCACGTCTGTTCGCTGCGCTCCCAACGCCATCCTAATTCCGATCTCTCCGGTGCGTTGGCTGACCGAGTACGATGTGACGCCATAAATGCCAATTGCTGCCAGCGTAAGTCCCAACACTGCAAAAGCGCCAAGCAGCGTGCCGAGGAGTGAGATGCTACCGAGCCCACGATCCACCAGACTGCGAGCAGTCCGTATGTCATATACCGGCAGTTCTCGATCGAGACCGGCGATGACGCCGCGTAAGTCGTTAGCGAATGCTTCAGGCGGAGTAGACGAGCGAACCGTAATCACCCAGCTTCCTCCCCCACTCGACTGTGCAAGAGGTCTAAAAGATTGGAGGCGTGTGTACGGGTCTCCCAGACTGGCCGGGAACCCAACATCGTTCACTACTCCAACAACCTCCCTCCATTCAGGGTCCTGGCCTTGTTGCCCAATGCGTTTTCCAATTGCGCTTTCGTTCGGCCAGAACCGTCGCGCCATCGATTCGTTGATTACTGTTACATCGGGATGGTCGGGACTGTCGGTGTCGTTAAAGGTCCTCCCTTCAAGCAACTGGACTCCGAGCGTCTCGAAATAACCCGTGCTCACGGCTTCCATGAACACTTCGGGAAGGTTCCCGGCTTCGGGCACAGGTTGACCCTCGATGATCACCGGGCCGCTGCTGTTGAAACTCCAAACTGGCTGAGAGCGAGAGAGTGCGACTTGCTGCGCTCCGGGAAGAGCGCCCACGCGCGACTCGACCTGCTCAAGGAACGTTCTTCTCTGGTTGTCGTTGGCATAGCTGGAACCTTGCGGTCTGATTTGCGCCATCACCAGACCGTCAACGCGCCAACCCGGATCCAGATTCGCAAAGCGGCTGAGACCTCGAAGAAACAAACCGGCTCCGGCGAGCAACACCAACGCAAACGCGACCTCGCCTACAATCAGGATATTTCGGAGACGGTTGTGGCCTCGTCCCGACGTCGAGCCGCGCGAGTTTTCTCTCAACGCTTGATTGACGTCGACCCGCGACGATAGCCAGGCCGGAACGGTGCCGAAGATCAAACCGGTTAGGACAGAAGCAAGGAGCGCAAAACCAAACACGCTCAGATCCAGCGTCACTCTTGCTCCAGGCAGCTCGCTAAAGAGCCGGTTGCTAATAAACTTGATACTCCAGATCGCTAGTAAAAGACTAAACGCGCCCCCGATCAGCGAGATCGCCAGGCTTTCGGTCATCGATTGACGCAGCAGTCGCGCCCGTTTCGCGCCAAGCGCCGCTCGTATGGCATATTCGCGCGCCCGAGCCGAGCTTCTGACAAGTTGCAGATTGGCGAGGTTCCCGCATGCGATCAGCAAAACAAATCCGGCCAGACCAAATGTAAACCACATAACTTTGCGCCGAACATCATCCGACAGCGAACGTTGTAGCGGCTCCAGACGCAGGCTTTCCCCGGGAACCATCAGATTCTC
>Ga0075418_10007861_pt1 | contig 11980 bp, 9 predicted proteins | sample SoiMetdeltSBSDD2_FD_81776 | JGI IMG/M metagenome (GOLD analysis project Ga0075418, IMG submission 81776) | Bulk soil microbial communities from a Populus tree surrounding site in Tennessee, USA - Soil MetaG P. deltoides SBSDD2 | ecosystem: Environmental > Terrestrial > Soil > Tree plantation...
AGAGGAGCGAGGACGGCCGAGAAGCCTTGTGCCAGGCCCCACACTCCGAAGTAGACGGCTCGTAGGTGCTCGGGTGCGAGGCGTGCGACCACGCCGGGCGCGACTGCCAGGAAACAGATCTCTCCGGCCACCCACAGCGGCGTGGTCGCGGCGAACGACGCTGGGGAGGTACCTGCTGCGGTTATGGCCAGGCCGACGCCCACCGCTGTGACGCCGGCGGCGCAGGTCACCATTGGCGGGCAGCGCATCAGCTGGCGCTGGAACAACAACTGGGTAACCGTGACGACCAGTGGGTCCACTCCAAGGATCAGTCCGAACACCAGCGGGGACACTCCCGATTGGTCGATCACCACGGGAAGCGATACAACCGATTGCATGTGGATCACAAAGAACGACAGGGTGAGGACCGTGAACCACACAAGCTGGGGGTCGCGCAGCGCCATGGTCAGCTTCGGTGCCGGCCCGGCCGGGGCCGCTTGCCGGTTGGCTGGAACGGTGCGCCACACGACCACCCCGAACGCGATGTTGAGGCCGGCGTTGACCGCGAACAGCAGCCAGAAGTTCTGTGCAGCGAGCAGGCCGCCGAGCACGCAGGCGACGCCGCGGCTGACATTCATGATCAGGTAGAGGAGGCTGAGAGCGTCGGGGCGCTGGTCGGCGTGCACGCTGTCGCTGATCAGCGCGGACAAGGCGGGCCGGTACAGGTCGAAGGTCAGTCCGACCGAGGCGGCCGAGACCGCCAGCCAAACGAACTCGGTCGCCGCGCCGAAGAACAGATAGGCGCCGGCCGACCCGAAGGCGCTGATCACAAGCACGATCCGTCGTCCGGACCGGTCGGCGACCCATCCGCCCACCGGTTGTGACACCGCCCAGCCAGCGCCGAACGCCAGCATGATCAGGCTGACCTGTTCGGGATCCAGGTGACGGTGATGTGCAAGGTAGAAGGTGCGGAAAGGGATGACGACCCAGCCCAGCCGGGCGAGGCCGATTCCCCAGAACAGCTGCCAGAAGGCGGGTGACAGTCCACCGAATCGCCGGTCGGTCCAGGCGGCCATCCCGACTTTGCCCGCCGAGCCGGGCGGGGCAAGCGGCGTCGCAGGCTTCGCCTGCTGCGTCATGCCGGTCATCTGCCGGCAATGGCGGTTGGCTGCTCGACTTGTACAGCGAACGTTTCGGTGGCGCTGGGCATCATCGCCAGCACCTCGTCCGGCGTGTGGCCGCGCAGGTAGACCAGCCCGGCCAGGCCGCCCCAGATGCCCGAGCCGGTCCGACCGCCGCTCTGTCCTGGCTTGGCGGCGACGGTGGCGTCGATGGCCCCGGGATGTTCGCGCACCTGGTCGGCGGACGCGAGCGTCACGACGCGGCCGGGCGGGACGGGCGGACCGGCCCAGCCGACATATCCCGGTGTGCGGCGCAGGGTCACCTTCGGGGTTTCCCCGGCGGCCAGCGCCGCCTGCACGGCCGCGACATCCACGCCGTAGGCGTGCTTGATCGCGGTCTGGATACCGCCGCCGCCGGGCCTGGCGGCAATCTCTCCGAGCAGCCAGCGCCCTTCAGGTGTGCGCAGTACTTCCGCGTGGGTGAAACCGTCGCTTATGCCGAGCGCGGCAGCGGCTCGTGCGGACAGGTCGGCGACGCGACGTCCCTCCTCGGAGTCCGGATCGAGCAGGACCGCGCCGAGCATGCCGCCCATCGCCTTCAGCGGCGGCGTGTGGTAGCGGCCGGGCAAGTTGTAGACGGGTTGCCCGTCGATCCACAGCCCGTCACAGTGGTACTCGGCTGCGATGTCGATGTACTGCTCGACCAGCATCCCGGCGCGCTGGCGGGCCAGCGGCTCGAACGCCGGATCGCCGAGGTAGAACGGTGAGGCGTCAACTGGCTGGTCGAAGACTCCGTCGGCGGATAATTCGAGCAGTTGGCGGGTGTTGGAGATGACGTGGGTGTTGGTGCTGGCGAATCCGCGGCGCGGTTTGACGACAACTGGGAACCCGCCCAATTCACGCGCGGCCGGTGCGATCTCGTCTACCGCCCTGACGACCCGGTGTTGAGCAACGGGAACACCGGCCGCGTGCAGGCGCTGCTTCATGATTGCCTTGTCGGTGAAGCCGACCGATGCGCTCATCGACAGCCCCGGAAGCCCTAGCAGGTCGCGCAGGAAGCCGGCCGCGATCATGGCGCCTTCCCAGCGCGTGGCAATCCGGGTTACCGTGCCCTGCAACCGGTAGGCGAGCTGGGCGAGTTCGTCGAAGGCGTCCCAGCTGCCGATCGTGATGGCCTGGTACTGCGCCATGGCGCGCGGATTGGCGGCGTGGCGCAGGGCGGCGTGCTGGGCGGTCATGCACACGATCACGGGGTGCCCTGCGGCGAGCAGTGCCTCCTCAACGGTGGCCATGTGGTTGGACAGAACGAGGCTGGTCATTGGTGAAAGGTCCTTCCATCGGCTCGTCACCCCTGGCGTAACCACTCGCTCGGCGCCGAGCGCCTCGGCGGTTCAGTGCTGCGGAGGTTCCCCGGACGTGACAGGAGTGTGCCGCCGAGGCGCCGGAGTCATAGGGTTTTGGCGACGAGCGCGTGCGTTGCCGGTGGCACAGGCCGGGATTCGCGGGTATTAACGGCCAGTCCGTGCCCGGCATGCCAGTGCGGTTATGGTGTGCGGGTGTGGCAGATTGGCTGCTGCCAAGGGCCGTCCGTGGGAAGTGCTTTGAATCTCATGGCAGCGGCGGTTTTCGGGCCGTAGATGCCGTCTGGTGAAAGCTGTTCCCAGCTCTGCACCTCGCGCAACACCGCTCGCGTGCGGGGTCCAAACACGCCGTCGACGGCGAGTCTGTCGAAGGCGAGGTCGATCGCCCCGGGAACGTTGCGGTTATTGGGATTGCCGTAGCAGTCGTTGAGGGCTCGCTGCAGCGCCTTGACGCCTTCTCCGCGCGACCCGGAGCGCAGCATGCAGTTCCAGCGCGCCGATCCGTTGTTGTTGCGCCCGGCTGGCGTCCACACTTGGTAGTGGAACGGGCCTGCCTGTCCCCGCTGGCGCAGGTTGAGATCGTAGTCGTAGTCATAGAAGGACCAGCGGGCTTGATAGGTGCAGCCTGTTTGCGCGGCTTGTGCCGGAGCGGCGGCGGTGATGGTGCCAACCGTCGCGCCCAGCAGTGCCACACAGGCAAGCCGGGCGCCGGTGGCGATCCAGGACCATCTGCGCGTAGGTGTAATCATTGAAGTTCCCCCATGTCATGGTGGTGCTATTGCACGCATGTGGGCACCGGCAGCGTGCCGGCGCCTGCGAGTCGCCAGTTGTTGGGCCGCGTGCGGTTCGCTTCTTGGTCGGCTCGCGGCTTCGGATCGGCTTCCTCGCCAACCGGCCGCTGGTCCCCCGTTTGGTTGCGCTGCAACGCGCTCGCCGCCCGCCAGCGACCGGACGGTGGCGGATCCCCGGTTGTGATCATGGGATATGTTCGCTGCCCCGCAGGGATGAAACCAGACTCTGCAAGTCTCTAGACTTCCAGTGGCTGTCCAATTTAGATGCACCGCAGTGGCGTGTACAGGTTTGATGAACGTGGCTCCAGCTGCTACTTCGTGCTGCCGTTGGCCGTTGGATGCTTTCCGGGTGCTGCTGGGGACGGGGAGGTCGTTGGTCCGGATCCGTTGCAGTGTGAGCGAAACCACCTCCGTCGGACTGTGGGGAGTCCCCTGGGTAGTCCGCAACGCCCGTCTGCCGCAGTTGCCCCCCGTCATGGCCCGACCGGGGTCGTATTCCAGCCGCGCGGAACCATCGATGGCCTGGCTTCCGTGGAAGTGTTCGGGCACGGAGCAGACGAATAGGGGTCTCGCCGCTGCATGCGGCGGATGAATGCGTGTATGGCACCTGGCGACTGGGCTGCCTGGCCTGCCCAACGGCTGAGGTCCATGCGGCTGGAGATCGCGGGCATGCGAGTCTCTCCCGCATCGCTGAGGTGGCTGGGCGGGCGCCTTGGCGTGGGTTCGTTTCGGGGTGCGCCGGGATAAACCGGCATGGAGGAGGAGATGGAAGAGCTCTACGTCGAAGGGTTAGCGACCCGCGGCGGCCCCGAGTCATGCGCTGGTGTTCGTGAGGATGCTGGTGAAGCGTTGACAGGGGTTCGTGCAGGCCGGGGGATTGAGCCTCGAAATGAACGGTCCGGGGTGCCGACACTGTCCCGAAGGTGGAAGGCAATATCGCTGGCGGCGTTATTCGCGAGTCGTCAGGGAACCCCGCGGGGTCTGAGAGCCATGGCATGTGCGGAAACCTTCATGTGCGAGAACCGGGAGAGTCCAGGGTCTGCCCGTCTGGTTGATCACCGGGCGGGCCGTGTGGGGAACACGGAAGTGGTAAGCCCACGATGAACGGACCTGGGCAGTCGGATGGCTGCGTAGTACCTGCGACCCCACCGAACAAGGCTTTGGCTGCGGAGGTGGGCGAGGAAAGGCGGCCAGTCAAGGGGAACACGGACAGCAAAACACGTCCCGGACACGGTGCCGGGCAGGACGTGTCAAGTGCGCTGGGTCGTGTGCGGGAAGTGGCACGTCGGGATAGGAATGTGCGGTTCACCGCGCTGCTGCACCATGTGAGCCCGGCCCGGTTTCGGGCGGCGTATTGGGCGATCAACCCTAAGGCGGCGTCCGGGGTCGATCAGGTGACCTGGGCGGAGTACGGGCAGGATCTGGAAGCCAATATCCAGGATTTGCATGCCCGGGTGCAGTCGGGACGCTACCGGGCCAAACCGAGTAGGCGGGTGTTTATACCGAAGGCGGATGGGCGGCTGCGGCCGCTGGGGATCGCCGCGCTGGAGGACAAGATCGTGCAGCGGGCGACTGTCGAGGTGCTCAACGCCGTCTACGAGGTGGATTTCCGGGGGTTCTCGTATGGGTTCCGGCCGGGGCGTAGTCCGCATGATGCGTTGGATGCGTTGGCGGTCGGGATCAGTAGGAAGCGGGTGAACTGGGTGCTGGATGCGGATATCCGCGACTTTTTCGGCCAGCTTGATCATGTTTGGCTTCGAAAGTTTGTCCGGCACCGTATCGCGGACCAACGGGTCCTGCGGCTGATCGACAAGTGGTTGGCTGCGGGGGTCATCGAAGAGGGGAAATGGTCGCCGACATTGCAGGGATCTGCGCAGGGGGCATCGGTTTCACCGCTGCTGGCCAACGTGTACCTGCATTATGTTCTCGACTGGTGGGCGGCGTGGTGGCGACGCCACCGCGCTCACGGCGATGTGATTATCGTGCGTTGGGCCGACGATTTCGTTGTCGGGTTCGAGCATGAGCAGGATGCGCGCAGGTTCTGGGCCGAGCTGGCGCAACGGTTCGCCACGTTCGGCCTGGAGTTGCACCCGGACAAGACGCGGCTGATCGAGTTTGGCCGGTTCGCGGCCCAACGACGGCGCGAGCGGGGTTCGGGCAAACCGGAGACCTTCAACTTTCTGGGCTTCACGCACATTTGCGGGAAGACCAGGAGAGGTTGGTTCCAGTTGCGGCGTATCACCATCGCCAAACGGATGCGGGCCAAGCTGAAAGCGGTCAAGGACGAGCTGAGGCGACGCCGGCATCAACCCATCCCGGTGCAGGGGCAGTGGTTGAAAAGTGTGGTGCAAGGCCACATGGCTTACTACGCCGTGCCCGGCAACACCAGAGCGTTATCGGCCTTCCGCCGCCAGGTGACACGGCGCTGGTTCAAGGCGCTTGGGCGCCGTAGCCAGAAAGCACGGGTCACTTGGGAGCGGATGGGCCGGATCGCGACACGATGGCTACCGGAGGCTCGCGTGATGCATCCCTACCCGAACGTACGCTTCGCCGCCAAAACCTAAGACAGGAGCCCAGTGCGGTAATTCCGCACGCTGGGATCTGTGCGGGGGGCCGCCCGTAAGAGCGGTCCCTACCGCGACTGGCACGCTGGCATCCGTGGAGATGGTGTATCGCCTGGACATGGGTATAGACCTGTTCGCCATAGTCGTGGCCGGCATGCCAGTGGTTGTTGACGACGCCGAGCTTGAGGCGATCCGCGAGGCCATCGCCGGGGTTCACAGCTGCTGGTCTGTTCCGACGGACGAGCATCTGCGCTTGGCTGTGGTAAGGGCTATCGGGCGCGATCCACGCGAGTAAGTAGCCAACGATTCGATCCAGCCGCGACGGGCTTAGGAGGGTAAATCAGCCACAACGCAAAGGGCATACCAGCATCGCTGACGCCGAGATCGCCGTCACGACGGATCCGGCCACCAGGACCGTCATAGGATCCGACCGGGATCGCGACGACCTCCCGTTCATCGCAATCGAGTGGCAGGAGTCTGCGCGGCGGAGCCGAACAACTCGTATGGTCGAGCCCAGCCCGCGTTCGACCGTTGTCTTGGCTGCCGCACGACACACCAAGATCGGTCTGGCTGGCGTTCGGCTCGCGGTTCGACGCCACGCACGGCGAACCATTCGGCCCACATAGCGAGTCCGCTGGCCGGGAGTGTCGCCGGCGCTGCTGGCCCGACGGCGTGCTGGCCGAAGCCCGAAACTACGACTTCACCTTGTAGTTCTCTATGCTCAGACCACCATGACGCCGCAGCCTGTACCCGAAATCCCCGAGGGATTCCCCACAACCGAGTGGACCTCGGAAGACGTTGTGCGCTACCTGGCCATCCGGGGTCGGACCATCGCGCCGGCCACGTGGTACTCGTACGTCTCCCGTGGCCAAGCGCCTCAACCGATCCGGCGCGTTGGTCGGACTCCCGTCTTCGACCCGATGCAGATCATCGCGTATGTAGACGCCAGCACTGGCCCTGGGCGCCCGCGCAGCCAATAGCCGCTGATCATTTCCTGGGCCCTTGAAAACTACAAGGTAGCCTTGTATGCTCAAAACTACAAGGTCACATTGTAGTTTTTGCCTCAGGGAGCTGCTGTGATCGCGCTCGACTCTTCGTGGCGACGGTTTCGATGGGATCCGCGGTGGCGTTTTGCCGTTGCCGTTGTCCGGATCGGAGTCCAGCCGACGTGCCGCTTTACGCCGAGGCCGATCGATGTGCAAGACGCTGATGAAGGGCTGGCGCCGGTCAAGCTGCGGTCGACGGACCTGTTCGGTGCCCTGAACCGTCGGCCGATTCCGCTTTTCGGCATGGCTGCCGCGCAGCGGATGCGCTCTGTCAACGGCCAGCGAAAGCGCCCAAGCGCCGAAACGAAGGATTCTGGCCCGTTCGGCGGGCTAAACGAACCGTGGGTCAGCCGCCGTTAACGACTGACCCACATTATCCCAACCCCACTCCCGATTGGCTTTCAGTAGCAGTGATTGGAGACCATTCAATGTACCGATCACAGGCCGCGCCGCGAACTGTGCGCGCCCAACGCGTCAACGGCGGTCACGGCTCCGAGTGGAAACGGCAGCCGGATCCCCTCGCCGGGATCAAGCGGTACTTGCCGCGCGCCGCCGACGACCCGAGGACTGCCCAAGGCGCGTGGCGGCGCCGGGCCCGGTGCCAGAACAAGGGCGTCGACGCGATGTTCCACGACAGTGACACAGCCAACAGCGGGAAAGACATCCACACCCGCATCGCCGAATCCAAGCTGCTGTGCTGGGGGGACGCAGAGACGACCGGTGAATGCCCCGCGCGCCAGGCATGCCTGGACTACGCGCTGGAGCACAACGAGATTTTCGGGATCTGGGGCGGCCACACCCCGCGCGAGCGCATCGCGATCCGCCGCAAGTTGCGTCAAGCAGGCAAAGCCCTCAATGCCACCGCGCAGGCACGGGAAGCCGCGCACGCCGGAGCCGTGTCATGATCACAAGAGGGTTCGCAGTCCTCGGCCGCGCCGTAGTTCAGAACCGGGCGCCACAGTCGTGCATGCCCACTGTGCTGTTGCGATACCCGACCGCCGATACCCATAGAGCAAGGCCGGCCGACCAGAAAGGACACACCGGTGAGCTTCCAAGGGCTTGAGTTCATGACCTGGGATGAGTTCATGGCGTGGCTGGCCACCGACGGCCAGCGGCTCGTCCTACCCGGTCTCGGCCTCGCGATCGCGGTCCTGATCTTCGCGATCTGGAAATCGGTCAAGATCGGCATTGACCGGGTCACCTTGGGCATCGCCACGGCGCTCGTGCTTGCCTTCTCCGCGGAGGGCTTCTTCGAAGTCCTCCACGAATCGCTAGCCCTGCCGGCCGCAATGGCTCTGCTGTTCGCGATCGTCGGCGAATCGCTGGGCATCCGGTTCGCGCGGCTGGCCCACCTGCACCATCAACGGCATGGAGTCCTTGGCCCCAACGGCCGCCGGGTGTGGTATGTCGCCGCCATCTTCGGCGTCATCGTCGCTTTCAACGGCCAGAACTGGGTCGAACGCATGCTGCGGCTCGCGTTGCCTCTGCTGGGCGCGCTGCTGTGGTCGTCGGGGTATCTGGCCGATGAGCCCTCGGGCCAACGGCCTGCCGGGGCGATCACCTGGCGCTGGCATCCCCGTCGGCTGGCCGTCCTACTCGGCGTCATCGAGCCGGGCGAGCGCGACCTGGCCACCGTGCACCGCGAGCGGCTGATCCGGGCACTTACCGCCACCGCTCACGGGTTCCACCACGGCAAGCGGTTTAAGCGGATGCGCCGCCGGCGCTTACGCCGCTTGGCATTACACGCTGACGACGGTGTGGTGGATGAGGTCGCCGCGCGGATCCAGAGAGTCCACCTCATCGAGCACCTGACCGCGCCCGCGACGCTGGACGAGTACCGCTCTCAGCTGGAGCCCCCCTCCGCCAGCGGTAGTCACAGGGCAGCGGTACCGCTTGAGCGGGCGGCACAGCGGGACCCAGCCTTATGGACCGGTACCGGACACCGGGCTTCGTCCGCCATCGGTCCGATCAAAGCGCCTGCTGTCGATCACCCTGGCTGGGAGTCCGTTGACGCGAACGCGACGGTCGAGTCGGTCAGTCCCGCTGCGATGCCGGTGGGTGCCACACCCGTCGCCACGGGTGCAGCCTGGGTTCACGCCGCACTCGGTTCCTTTCCCTCCGCACGTGCCGCCAACGAGTCGATGCCCGCTCACGCAAACGGGACCAGCGGGACCGGGGCCGCGACGACATACTCGCAAGGCCGCCAGACGGCACTTCGGCAAAGCGTGGCCACGCACGGCATCCCGCCGTTGCAACGGGCAGGCGCGGAGATCATTCCGGGACAGTCCACTTCGGACACGGTCTCGGTCGAGCTCACGTCACAGTCAGGCGGCGGTCAGCGTGGACAGTCCGAAGACGAGGTTGACTTTGACGAGCCGGACGAGTCAGCGCCCGGCGAGGCCGACGCCGACGGTGAGCCGCCCGGCGAGAAGCCTGCTGTGGTCGCCATGCGCCGCTTCTGGGATCAGGAGGTAGCCAAAGGCAGCGTTCCGACCGGAGCGAGCCTGTCAAAGGCGGCAGGAGTGAACCCGAGCACTGGCTTGGGGCGCCGCAAGCGCCGCGAGTGGGAGAAGGAACTCCCCGGACACCTTCGCCCCACCGCGTCAGCGGGCACGTGAGTCCACCCCGTCGCAGGTCCCGCGGTGGGGCTACGGCATAGCGGGACTTTGACCGGGACCATGATCCTCGGCCTGCGGGCAGCGGGGCCCGACTTGCGATCATGGTCCCGTCGCGGTTGGACGCCGAGTGGTACCCGGCCGCCGCTCGGCGGGATCTGATCCACATCAAGTCCCGCTCGACCCTGGCCACGATCGGCTCGGTCCCGTGCGGTGCGGTACTCATGGGGTGATGGCCGATTCTCGAACACGCCGCCACCGCGCAGACGAGCCCATGCTGTCGAGACGTCACGAGGGCGCGCCGTTGCTGATTTGGCACCGTCGCGCCCTCTGTCCTCGGGGCTCCCAGCCGTAGGCCCGACAGGCGCCTCAAACCCGAAGAACCTCGCGCGAAAGCGTTCGATGGGGCAGGGAATGCGTCCGCAGGTTCGTCGCGGGCGGTCGCACCCGCGCCGGCCGAGTGGAGACCTCAAAGAGCCGACGCCTCCGGCGGGACCTCCCCTCGGAGATCAGCCGGTTGCACCTCGCAAGGCAGGGAAGTGGTCACCCTCGCAGAGGTGATCTCCCCAGGTCGGCCGCCACAGGCTGCCACAGAACCCCGGACCCACCCAAGGCCAAGCCGCGTCGCGGTCGCCGCAAGCGGCGAGCCTTGTGCGCGCCCGGGAACCTGTGGCAGGGCTACGCCCGGCCGACCCAAGGAGATCACCTCTCACCCCCACCGCGTCGCGGAAGCGATCAACAACCGGCTCCATCCCGGATGTGGACCTCCCTTGGCCACGACGCGCCCAGCCGACTGGGTCGACCCTCCACGCCTCACTTGTACGAACGGGTTGAAACCCTGACGCTAGCAGCACAAACCTTCGCCAATGTGACGGAAGGCACAGATCAAAAAGGACACTCACTGAAACCTGATAGGGTAATATTAAACCAGGTCGGAAGGCAAACCGGCCACCAACAGACAACCGAAGGAGGCCACCGAAGTGGCAAAGACCGTAGAGGCCCAGAAGCCCTACATCATCGAGGTTGACCCGCGCGAGATCCTCGCGCAGAACGCCGAGGACGACGCCAACGTCCGCGAGGACCTCGGCGACCTCGAGGAGCTGGCCGCGTCCGTCGCGGACGAAGAGGTCGGCATGGTCGAGTTCCCCGTGATTACCCCACGCGAGGACGGCACCTGGCGGCTCGTCGCCGGGTTCCGCCGCCTCACCGCGTGCGTGGAGGCGGGGCTGGACACCACCTATTGCGTGGTCCGCCCGGAGTGGACCGACAAGCCCATGTCCGTGCTGCTGGCGATGCTCAAGGAGAACACCCAGCGCAAGGCCCTGACCGTCAAGGAAGAGGCCGACGCCTACGCCCAGCTCATGCTCTTCCCCGACATGACTGTGGAGAAGATCGCCAAGCAGATGGGCCGCAAGGCCGACTACGTACGCGGTCAGCTCGCGGTGGCGAAGTTGGAACACGACCGGGCTGTGGAGCTGGCCAACCAGGGACGGCTCACCCTCGAAGACGCCGCCGAGTTGGAGCAGTTCGCCGATCAGCCGAAGATCTACAAGCGGATCATCAAGAAGATCGACGAGCACACCAACACCGGACGCTGGGGCGGCGCGCACATCATCAACACCGAGAAATCCAAGAAGCAGTACAAGATTACGGCCGCGCAGCGCATCCAGGAGCTGCGCCAGGCCGGTGCGGTGATCCTGCCGAAGAAGCCCAAGGACTTTGGGCATGCCTCCCGTGAGGCCGACGTGGAAACCCTGCGCGACGCCAACGGCGGCACGCTCGACGGCAACACGCTGGTCTTCCAGCCCGGCTTCGCCGCCCTGCTCGATAGCAACCAAGGCTTCCCCAAGGTCGTCGTGGTCTGCCTCAACCCCGAGGCGCACGGCTACACCCGCCACGCCTATTACGACCGGTTCGTCTCCGACGAGGTACGGGCCGAGCGGGAGCGTGAGGAGCAGGCCGCGCAGGCGCACCGGGCCGCCTTCGCGGCCGAGACCGAGGTGCGGGTGAAGTTCCTGACCGAGACCTACAGCAACGTCAAGAAGCCCGCCGCCAAGGCGATGCTGGCCCGCGCTACCCGCCTGGCCGCCGCCGACCCCGGTCGCCTGTACGCAGGAAAGGCCGAACTGGTGGCTGCGCTGGCCGGAATCGATCCGGACACCATTGATGAGACCACCAGCGCGGAGCGGGTCAACCGGGTGATCCTGGCCCGGTACGTCGCCTACCGCGAGGCCCAGTTCATCCAGGCCGCGAGCTGGGGCCGCAAGCACGAGCTGGCCGCCGCGTGGCCGCTGCTGCTCACCAGCGATGGCTATGCGATGGGGGAGACCGAGACCGCCGTCCAGGTCGCCCTCACCGGCGCGCTCGCCGCCGAGGTCGAGCCGCGTACCAACCCAGAGGACGCCTCCCGGCCGTGCCAGCACTGCGGCGCGGGCATCGAGGAGTGGTGCGAGGAGGAGTGCGAGCTGTGGAGCGCCGAGGACGACGCCAGCGCCGAGCACGC
>Ga0075418_10007862_pt1 | contig 11979 bp, 12 predicted proteins | sample SoiMetdeltSBSDD2_FD_81776 | JGI IMG/M metagenome (GOLD analysis project Ga0075418, IMG submission 81776) | Bulk soil microbial communities from a Populus tree surrounding site in Tennessee, USA - Soil MetaG P. deltoides SBSDD2 | ecosystem: Environmental > Terrestrial > Soil > Tree plantation...
AGTTGCGCCTGCGCTTCATCGTAACTCGCGGGCTCGACGCCCCCCTCGCATGGCAGGCACTTCTTGGCGGTCAGCTCGGCAGTCGTCTGGACGTTCATGGCAATACCTCCGACTGGCGGAATGAAATGAGATGCCCGGTTCATTGCATTTTATCCCTTTCCTTGGCTTTCGGCCGAAATTGCGTGAATGAATTGGCCTCCGCGGGTCTCTTGCGTAATAGCTCTCCATTGGCCGTCACTTTTTGCGGAGGCAATCATGCGCGCTTCGATTCTGGTCTGTCTTCTGTCCGTGCTGTCGGGGTGCGGTGCCGCCCCAATGTCGAATTATCAGCCAGGCGCTTCTTCGGGAAGTGCCGCCACTGAAGCGGCGCCGGGTGCCATTCCGCTGACCGCAGTTGCCGGCGGCGAAAAGGCGGCCGAGCGGAAGATCATTTACAAGGCGACGCTGTCGCTGACTGTCGAAGATTTTGGCGAAACAGAGAAGGCGATCACGGCGTTGGTGAAGGAAGCAGGCGGCTACGTCGCCCAGTTTCGCGAGGACCGGCCGCCGGGGAGCGTCCGCGGCGGGCAGTGGGTGCTCCGCGTGCCGGTCGATAAGTTCGACGCGATCCTGGACGGCGCTTCGCAGCTAGGAGTGCCGCAGAACCGCCAGGTCGAGTCGGAGGACATTACCGAGGAATACGTAGATCTCTCCGCGCGGCTGAAGAGCAAGCAGGGGATCGAGACGCGGCTGATCGAGTTGGTAAAGACGAAGGCGGGCGAAGTCAAGGACATCGTCACTGTCGAGACGGAGCTGGGACGAGTCCGCGAGGAGATCGAGCGGATCGAGGGGCGGCTGCGGTTCCTGTCCGATCGCGTGGCCCTGACCACAATTACGATTCACGCCTACGAATGGCGCGGCTTTCGTCCGGAACAAGCGACGCTCAGCGGCAAGATTGCCAGCACGTTTTGGCAATCGATGGACGGCATGCGGACGCTGGCGGAGTTTGCTCTGTTGGCTGTCGTGGCGCTGGCGCCTTGGATTCTGCTGCTGCTCGTGATCGTACTGCCGCTCGCGATCGTGCTTCGGCGGCTGACGCGAAAGCCAGCCCGGGCGAGTGCTAGTGCCGTTGCCTGAGTATTTCACAACTTTTCTTTTTACTTCTCTAATTCCTGACTCCTGTCTCCTGACTCCTTCCCCTTCAGCCCCAGCTCGTCCGCCTTGGCCGCCATCGCGTCGATCACGAACTGGATGTGCTCGTCGAGTTCGACGCCCAGGTCCGCCGCGCCGCGAGTGATGTCGTGGCGGTTGATGGCGGCGGCAAAACCGGCCGATTTGAGCTTCCTCTTGACGCTGCGGGCTTCCATGCCGACGATCCCTTCGGGCCGGACCTTCGCACAGGCGGAAATGAAACCGGCTAGCTCGTCGCAGGCGTAGAGCGTCTTATCTAACTTCGAGACCCGTGGACAGTCGGGCAAATAGTCCGCATGCGATTTGATCGCATAGATCACCTCGTCCGGATAGCCGCGCTCCTTCAGTATCTCCGCTCCCTTTAGCGGATGATTGGGCGGATCGGGCCAGCGCTCGTAGTCGAAATCGTGGAGGAGCCCCACGATGCCCCACTTCTCTTCATCCTCGCCGAACTTGCGAGCGTAGGCCCGCACCGCCGCCTCGACGGCCAGCATGTGCCGGCGAAGAGATTCGCTTTGGGTGTACTCGCAGACAAGGTCGTAGGCAGCCTGGCGGTTGAGCATTGATCGGTTACCCGGGGAAGAGTGTGATCCGCAGATTGCACAGATTTCGCAGAAAGGGATCACATTCTTCCTCTGCGAAATCGGCGCAATCTGTGGATAACCATTGTCCGCCCGCTTATCTCGAATCGCAACCGCCGACGCTAGCTTCTCTAGCTTCTCTCGACCACCTCGGCAGCGTCTGCTACGTTCCCGCCGCGCTTCACGCTGTTTTGCCTTCGCGCCAGGAATCTTGTCATGCGCTCGCTGCTCTGCCACGTCACGTCGGCATTCCTTCTCACCTTCGTCTCGTCCGCATTGGCCGAGGATTTCCGCGTCGATACGGAGGTGTTCGCGGGCAAGGAAAAGGCGCCGCTGGCCGAAACACTGACGATTTTTTCCGGCGGCCGGGTGTATGACTTTTTCCTCAGCGGCGCGCAGGAGATCACGATCTTCGAGCCAGCCGCCGGCCAGTTCACGTTCCTCGATCCCGAGCGCAAACTTCGCTGCACCGTCGCCAGCCAGGAAGTGCTTGACTACGTACTGGAGCTGAACAAGGCCGCCGTGGCGCAAAAGGTGCCCTTGTTTGTTGCCGCCGCCGATCCGCAGTTCGAAGTGCAGCAAGAAGAGGAGCAGGCCGACGACGGCGAGAAAAAAACAGGGCGGACCCGCGTCACACTGACCAGCAAATCAATCGTCTATACGGCCGTCGGCAAAACGCCGCAGCAGCTAGCCACAGTGGACGCCTTCAAGCAGTTTGCCGACTGGTATGCGCGTCTCAACGCCATTCGCGGCGGGGGAAATCTCCCGCCGGGTGCTCGGCTAGTCCTCAACCGCGAGTTGGCCCAGCGAAAGCTGCTCCCCGACGAGATCACCCGTGTCACCATCCAGCCGGGGCTGCGCGAAAAGCGGCTGGAGGTCCGCAGCCGGCACTTGTTCAACTGGGCTCTTTCGGTCGCCGACCGCCAGCGGATCGAACAGGCCGGCGACTACCTGGCCAACTTCCAGGCGGTCAGTTTCAGCGAATTCCGCAGCCTCCCGGCCAAGCCCTCAGCGGAGAAGACGACCAAGAGGTAAATTAAGTAGTAGGCACACTCCGTGTGCCGTCCCCATCCGCGTCATGACGGCACACGGAGTGTGCCTACTACTTTTTTGATGTCTCTTCCTCTCGCCACGCTCCCCATGGCCGAACGGTGGGACTGCCACCAGTGCGGCATTTGCTGCTACGGCAGCATCGTGCGGCTCAGCGAGCAAGACCGCGAAAAACTCCGCCAGCAAGGGTGGGAAAAGCATCCCGACTATCGTGGCACGCCGATCATGGTCCGCGAGGGATGGTTTTCCTCGCAGTATCACCTGGCCCAGCGGCCCGACGGCGGCTGCGTCTTTCTCACCCCCGAAGGCTTGTGCCGCATCCACAAGGAATTCGGCTTCGAGGCCAAGCCGTTGCTGTGCCAGATGTTTCCGCGGCAGATCATTCCACTGGGGGACCGGGCCGTGCTCACGATCCGGCGGGCCTGCCCATCGGCGGCACAAGACCTGGGGCGACCGGTCGAAGAGCATCTGCCCGACGTGCGTCGGCTGGCCGACGAAGGGAAGTTGCTGGAGAAGGCGAGCGCCGCTCCGGCCATCAAGCGCGGTGAGCGGCGGCCGTGGAACGTCGCCCTGGCGCTTTTGCGGACGCTGTCGCGGCTGATTGCCGACGAGCGATTTCCACCCGTGCGGCGGATCGTTCACGGCCTGGTGCTCTGCCGCTTGCTTGCGCATGCGAGAACGCGGCGGCTCGACGACAAAAAACTTATCGATCTCTTGGAAGTTCTGGAAACCACGGCCCCGGATGAGGCCGCGCCGCTTTTTGAACAGCGCCGCGCCCCATCGCGAATCGGCGGCATCTTGTTTCGCCAGATCGGCCTGGAATACATCCGCCTGCACCCGCAGGTGCGAATTGAAAACACATGGGCGGAACGATGGAAGCTGGTTCGCTTCGGCATGGCCATGCTGCGGGCGAAGGGAAAAGTGCCGCTGCTGAGCGAGAAGTTGCCACTGATCGAGTTTGCCGCTCTCGAGGAACCGCTCGGCGTGCTGGAACCGGAGATTTACCGGCCGTTTGCCCGCTATCTGGAAACGCTGGCCGCGTCGTATCAGTACGCACTGGCTCGTCGCGTCGGTTGGTCAATCGTGGAGAGCTTCCACTCGCTGGCGCTGACGTATCCGCTCGGCCTGTGGATGATGCGCTGGGTCTGTGCCGGGCGGCAGCCGGCGGTGCGAGATTCGGCCGACATCGTCACCGCCCTGGACCGCGGACAGGGGTACATCCCGCTGAGCGGCATTCGGCAGCGGATCCGCCTGCGGCTCTTGGCCAATGCGGACGACCTGGAGCGAGCGGTGATCTGGTATGCGCGGTAATCTAGCGCTGAGTCTTCAGAAGTTTCTTGGCCGCATAGAACCAGCGCTTTTCCTGGAACCGCCACACGGGAGTGCCGCGGCGATACTGGCGGAGGATGTCCTGGAGGATGGCAGCGGCCTCGCCGCGGCGCTGATTGGCCAGCAGGAACTCGGCATAGTAGTAGCGGGGCGCCTCGCTCTTCTTGCGGGCGATCAGCTCCTTAAGGAGTTGCTCGGCATCGGCGTGATGTTTCAACTCGGCCAGAGTGCGCGCCTTGAGCAGCGCGTGCTGGAGCTGCACGTCGGGCGAGCGGGGCGGCGCCACCTGCTCGACGATCTGCTGCGCTTCAGTGGCGCGTCCCGCTTCCAGGTGCGCTTCGGCCAGCCGCAGCAGCAGAGTCACATCGTCCTTGAACGCCCCTCGCAAGCCGTCTGCGAGCACCTTGCACTCGCGGTCGAACTGTCCCGCCTCGTGCAGCTCGCCGGCCAGAGCTAACCGATTCTTTACCGTGCTCGAGTCGTCCAGGTATTGCTGGCGAATCGCGATCCGCTCATTGCGGCTCTTGAACTTCCATAAGATCGACTCCAGATCGAGCTTCCCCCACGTCGGCCGGACTTCCAAGTAGATGTATGCCGCCACGCCGATCAGCGGGATGGCAAAGATGATCCACAGCCACCAGTAGGGCCGGCCGGTCTTGAGAAGGTGGATCACGCAGCCGATCTGGGCCAGCAGAATCGCCGGCGCAAGGACCGACATCAGCGAGCTGTTCCACAAAAGCCAGTGCAGTGCGCCCATGCCGCGCCCTTTGCCCGGGACTTCTCCGCCGCGAAGCACGCGCCTCGCAGATACGGAAAACGTAGGTCAAGCGGCACAGTCCGTCAAATCCCGCCGACCAGCGCCCACCGCACTCCGCATGTCGTCGCAGGAAACCCCGAAGCACACAGCGCGACCGAGCTGAAATCAAAAAGGGCCGCAAGAAGGGGGCCGCGGATGACGCGGATATCTGTTCTGTATCCGCGCCATCAGCGAAAGTTGATCCTAGGTTCCGCGGCACGCTGCCGCCGACTCGGCTCAGTTCATCGCTGCCGCAAACCGGCCGATCATCGGATGAGCGATCCGCTGCCAGTCGCTGGCCGCCAGCTCGATGGCATCCTCGTGTGTGCCGGCCTGAAAGACGATCGCTTCGTCCTTCTCCAGCAGCCGCGTGTCGGCCAGGATCGTGATGCCGTCCCAGTGCGGCAGCGGCGGCAGCGCGCCGACTTCGCAGTCTGGAAATCGCTCCGCCATCTCCTGCTCCGTGGCCAGACGGCACTGACCGCAGTTGAGCGCCTTGCTGACCGAGCGCACGTCGAGCCTCTGCGAAGCGGGCAAAACGACAAACACCAGATCTTCGTCGGCCATTACGACGACAACCTTGGCCAGACGATGGCCGGAGACGTGTTCGGCAGCCGCCACCTCCTGGGCGGTGAACACCGGACGATGGTGACGGATGCGGTAAGGAACGTGTTCTGCTTCCAGGGTGGAAGCAACCCAGCGCGGCAGAGACATCGCGCACCTCGCTTTCGCCAGGGCCCACCGGCCGCGGAGCGACTCGCCCACACGGCCGCGAGCCGGGGGAGTTGAAGCTGCCTGTATTATAACGTAGGGCAGGCATCTCGCCTGCCGTATGCAAGGGCGACAGGAGGCTCAAGGCAGGCGAGACGCCTGCCCCACGCTACTCCTCGACCACGTCCATCCCCAGTTGCCGCATCTTGCGGTACAGATTTGATCGGTGCAGTCCCAGGCGCTCGGCCGCCAGGGTCATATTCCCGCGGGCGGCGTCGATATGCCGGCGGATATACTCCATCTGGTATCGTCGCGTCGCTTCTGACAGCGGCTCATCGAGGGAGAAGAGGCCGGCGTCCGAAGCCTTGGGCGAGAGAATAAATGCCAGGTCAGGCGCATCGATCTTTTCCTGTTCTTCGGGGACGAGGTAGGCGATCCGTTCCATCATGTTGCGCAGCTCGCGCACATTGCCCGGCCAGGTGTGCGACAGGAGTTTTTTTCGTGCCGCCGCCGTGAACTTCGGGATTTTCCGCCGCGCCCGCAGCGAAAAACCCTTCAGAAAATGCTCGGCCAGCTCGACAATGTCTTCCCCGCGCCTTCGCAGCGGCGGCAATTCCAGCGTCACAACATTGAGCCGGAAATAGAGGTCTTCGCGGAATTTCTTGTCCCGCACCAGCTCCCCCAGGTTCTGGTTCGTGGCCGCCAGCACGCGGGCCTGCGTCGGAATTGGGGTGGAGCCGCCGACCCGGACGACCACCTTTTCCTCGAGCACCCTTAGCAGCTTCGCCTGCCCTCCCGGGCTCATATCGCCGATTTCGTCGAGAAACAGCGTGCCGCCGCTGGCCAGCTCGAATTTTCCCCGCCGCGTCTCGCGGGCGTCTGTGAAAGCCCCCTTTTCGTGCCCGAATAGTTCGCTTTCCAGCAGCGTCTCGGTGATGGCCGCGCAGTTGACCGCCACGAACGGCTCCTGCCGCCGCGAGCTTTTGTAGTGGATCATCTGCGCCACCACTTCCTTGCCGGTGCCGTTCTCGCCCAGGATCAGCACGGCCAGGTCGGTGTCAGCCACGCGGCGGATCGTGCTCCGCAGGGCTTCGACCGCGGGGCATGTGCCGATAAGGTGCACCCCTTGCGCCGCTTCATCGGCCACCTGCTTGCGAGCCTGCAAGAGCTGTTCGAATTGCTGCGTATTTTCGAGGGCCACTCCGGCGTGCGCCGCTAGCTCGCTGAGTGCCGCCTCGTCTTCGTCGCTGAAGTTTCCGCCGATCTTGTTGAGCACCTCGAACGCGCCGAAGAGCTGGCCACTCTTGCCCCGCAACGGGACGCAGACGATCGACCGCGTCTGGTACTTGAGCTGCTTGTCCACGCGGCGATCGACTTCCCGCTGTTCCATCTCGACGTCGGCATCGACGCGCCGCGGCTGGCCGGTCTGCACCACCTGGCCCACGATGCCCGCGTCATCGGGAATCCGCAGCTCGCCGCCAGGCACGCCCAGCGCAGGCCGGCCCACCAGCGTTTTATGCGGTTTATCCCACAGGAAAATGCTGGCTCGCTCAGCGTTCAAAAGCTTCGTCGAAGTTTCCGCCATCTGCGCAAGCAGCGGCCCCATCTCCAGCGTCTGCTGCCAGCGGGCGGCAATTTCCAGGATCGCCGCCAGGCGCTGCGCCCTGTTGAATTCGCGCTGCCTGGCGCGCACCGCCACCAGCCCGGAATGCAGGTAACCGAGCAAAGTCTCGAGGGTGCCGCCCCGCTGCGGCCCGTTGCTCCAGGTGCGATAGGCGGCAATCAGCTCGCCGTTGCCTTGGGCTGACAAGGGAGCGACGCTCCAGTCGCGGCGGCTGATCGCCGTGCCGCTGTCGAGCACCTCGGCCAGCAGGTCCGTTGGCAGCGGCCGCTGTGGGCCCGAGGCGGCAATCGTGCGCCAGATTCCTTTTTCCCCCTTGGTCAGCGCCACGTAATCGCCGCCAAGCGTCTGCGCCACCAGCGGCAGTACCAGGCCCAGATAGACCAGTGGATCCTTTTCAGTGGCCGCCCAGAAGAACAGCTTCGAAGCGGTCTCCGCCAATGCCGGATGCGCTTCCAGATTCGATAGCCCGCCCGCAGTCTCAAGTTTGGACATGCCAGTTTCCTACCTCGCTGCCGTCCCCAACGCAAAGGGCAGTCTAACTCAGTTTGACGCGCGAGGGGAGTCGCAGCGGGCTCCGTCCCCGGCGGTGGTGATGGCGTAGTGAGTTTCACTCGCAGCCGGTATCTTACAGCGTCGGAGATATTTCGATCCGGGAGCGATGGCGGCGACGTGCCGCCGCGTTCCCATTCCGCAATCCCCAATCCGCAATCGCAAACCCATGGCTCTCTTCACCGGCAAAAAGGGGCTCATCCTCGGCGTCGCCAACAATTTCTCTATCGCCTGGCATATTGCCCGGCACATCATGGACCAGGAAGGGGTCTGCGGTTTTTCTCATCTGCCCGACAAGCCAGACGACGAGCGAAAGAAGATGCGGATGCGCGTCGCCAAGTGTACCGACACGTATCCCGACAATACGAAATTCCTGATGCCGCTGGACGTGCAGAAGGATGAGGACATTGCAGCCATCATGGCCAAGGCCAAAGAGCAATTCGGCACGATCGATTTTCTGCTGCACTCGATCGCATTCGCGTCGCTGGAGGATTTGGAGAAGGACACGATCGCCTGTAGCCGGGCCGGCTTCAAGCTGGCGATGGAGATCAGTGCGTACAGTCTGCTCGCCGTCTGCAATGCGGCCCGCGGCATTTTCAGTCCGAAGGCCGCCGTGCTCACGCTGACTTATTTCGGCGGCGAGAAGATCGTTCCCGGCTATAACGTGATGGGGGTCTGCAAGGCCGCGCTGGACTCCTGCATGAAGTACGCCGCATTCGACCTGGGACCGCAAGGGGTGCGAGTGAATGCCTTGAGCGCTGGGCCGCTGAAGACATTGGCCAGCTCGGCCGTGGGGGCCAAGAGCATGGAGCCGCTGTATACGGCCGTCTCTCCGGCGGGCAAGGCGGTAACGCACGAGGACGTCGGACGCATTGGCGCGTTTTTGCTCTCCGATATGTCCGACGGCATTACGGCCGAGATCATGCACGTCGATTACGGTTACAACGCGATGGGCTCGCCAGGGCGGATGCTGGATCGGCTCGAGGCAGCGAAAAACTCCTAGCCGGAGATTTATAGCCTAAGGAAAACGCGCTGCGACGAAACCGATGAGCATCACTCAAATCGCGATTGCGGTCGTCGAGCACGAAGGCCGCTTCCTCATCGGGCAGCGGCCGGAAGGAGTGCCGCTGGCTGGGCTGTGGGAGTTTCCAGGAGGCAAGATCGAGCCCGGAGAAACGCCAGAAGATGCAGCGGTTCGGGAATGTTCCGAGGAAGCAGGACTGGTCGTGGAAGCTATTGGCCGGTATCCCGAGTGCATTCAGGAGTACGCGCACGGTAGCGTGCAACTTCAATTCATCGCCTGTCGCCCTGAGCTACCATCCCAAGAGCCAGTTATTCCGTACCGCTGGGTGGCCCGCGAAGTGCTGGGAAATTACGAATTTCCCGCGGGCAACGGGCGAATCATCCAGTTGCTGCTGGCGCCTGAGCCAAGTGAACCCGAGGATCGCTAGCGGCTGCGAATCGCTCTTGGTGATTTTGTTGCCGCGGCTTAGATTTGTAACGTTTACAAGCCGCCGCGAAGGGGCGAAGTGAATTTCGCCGCAATCGCAGCGGAAAATGTAAAGTTGAGAGCGGCCCGCCGTTTGCCTTCCCGCGGCAAGCGGCCCGTACGACAGGTTTTCAACCTGTCGTTAATGCGGGACAGGTTGAAAACCTGTCCTACGAGGACGCGACCGAGGGAATCGGTCGCCATCGCCGGCAACGGAAGGCCGGCATCCACCCACGGAAGGACCCAGAGCATGGAAGCCCGACTCGCAAAGGCCGCCCTCTTGGCGGCCGCGCTGCTTTCGTGCGGCGCTAATTTTCGGAGCGAAAACTTCATCATCGTCAGCGCGCCGAGCGATGAGCTGGCCAAGGAGGTCGCCACTAACGCGGAGAAATATCGCCGCGAGCTGGCGATCCAGTGGCTTGGCCGCGAACTGCCGAAGTGGCGCGACCCCTGTCCGATCGCGGCGTACATTGGCCCGCGCGAGCCGTCACGCGGCGAAACGACGTTCATTCCCACCGGCGGCGTGCCCTACGGCTGGCAGATGAAAATCTACGGCACGCGCGAGCGCGTTCTCGATTCCGTGTTGCCGCACGAAGTCCTGCACACGGTCTTCGCCACGCATTTTGGAGTGCCACTGCCGCGATGGGCCGACGAAGGCGCCTGCACGACCGTCGAGCACGCTAGCGAGCGGGCCAAGCAGGAGGGCAACCTCGTGGTGTATCTTAAAACCAACCGCGGGATCGCCTTCAGCGACATGTTCCGCATGAAGGAGTATCCGCCCGACATGCTGCCGCTGTATGCCCAAGGGTACTCTTTGGCTCGATTCCTGATCGCCCATGGCGGCGAGCGAAAATTCGTCGATTACATCGGCGACGGCTTGAACGGTCGCAGTTGGACCAAGGCGACACAGCAGCACTATGGGTTCGAGAGCCTGGCCGATTTGCAGACCAAATGGCTGGAGTGGGTCAAGCAGGGAAGCCCGCCGATTTCTCGTCACGCTGAGCCGACGCCGCAAGAGTTGGCCGATAGCGACCCCAAGTCGATCAAGTCGCAGGTCGCCCGCCTGCGCGGGGGAGATGCGCTGACCAGCGATCGCCGCCCTGAGCCCGCTCCTCCGTCGGCATTTGACCGTCAGCCGGCGCCGGAAAAGACCAGCGTGGCACGCCCGGAAAGCAGCGGCTGGTACAAGCGACAGAAGCAGCGCACCAGCGAGACCGACGAGCGAGCCGCGGCTGGTGGAGGCGCCGTGATTCGCGGCCAGGAGCCAGAGTCGATTGTGCCGCCACCGCCACCGCCGGAATACCAGGGAAATGCCACGCAGCCCCTGTTCGCACCCAGCGGTCGACTGGTTCCGATTCGCCGGCCCCTGCGACCGGAGCGAACCGTGGCCGCTGCGGCAGCCCCTTCGCGCCAGGTGCTCATGGAGTGGACACGGCCGAAAGATCAGCCGTGGGATGGCACGGCACCCAAAGTCGAGGTGGCGCTGCGTAGCGAGCCGCGACAAGCGTCGCCATCCTCAACCCGGCAGGTCGAATATTTTGACGCTCCGCTGGCTCGCGAAGGGACAACCTGGCGCTGATGATCGCCAGCGCTCAACCGGGACCCACGGTGCGGAGCAGCTTCACCCACCATTCGATGTAGGCGTCGATGGGATTCCCGTGGCCCAAAGCGATCAGCGGATAATAGAGCCACATCACACTGTAAAAACCGTTCCAACCGGTTGCTTCCCGCAGCCAGAAGGCGGTCGCCAGGACAGGACCGCTGCTGAGCACGTAGATTGCCAATACAAGCAGCAGCACTACGGCCCACCAGGCGAGCACGTGGTGCGGCTTGTGGTCCTCAGGCATGGCGGTCCTCACAGTTTCTTGAACCAGCGGATGTGCCGGGCCACTTCCTCGAAACCCTCGCTACCGTAGAGGGCATTGGCCGTGTCGTTGTCGGTCAGGCAGTCGAGATGGACGTAGTGGCAACCCAGATCCCGGACCTGCTCGATCGTCGCCCGCAGCATTTCGCGCCCCAGGCCGTGCCCCTGAAACGAGCGTCCGATGGCCAGGATATCGATGAAGGCCAGTGCCGACTCCCGATCCACTGTCATGGTTGCGACGCCGCAGAGAGCGCCGTCCATGTGTCCCAGCAGGACGATCTGCGTTTGAAAAACGTGACGCAGGCGAGCCTGCCACCGCTGTCTCCAGTCGCGGCCATTGAGCGGCCCAAGTTTGGCATCGAGTTTCTTCTGCCAGGTGATCGGCTCAAAGCTGTCGATCACCAGCTTCTCAATCGCGGGGTAATCGTCAATGTCGGCAGCGCGAAAGGTGAGAGGCATAGAATCTACGAGCAGCGCATCACGCTGCAGCCAGAGCGTCATTTCAGAAAATCCGGCAGGTAGCCACTGTCGCCCGACTCTTTCTGCTTGCGCTGCTGCTCGGCCTGACGCTCCTGCGCTTCCTTCTCGCGGAGCGCGAGGTAGGATCCGGTCAGCAGCCGATCCTCTTTGCCGTCGCCGCCTTCGATGACGATCGCCGACGCGCCGAGGAGCCTTTTCTCGGCGACGTTGATGGCGTAACAACGCGTCTGGCACAGTCCGCAGCCGACGCACTTGTCGGTCAGGACCACGGGAGCCAGAAATCCGCTGTCTTCGACCGGATTGCCCTCGGCATCGACCTGCGTGCCGACGCGAGTG
>Ga0075418_10007865_pt1 | contig 11977 bp, 12 predicted proteins | sample SoiMetdeltSBSDD2_FD_81776 | JGI IMG/M metagenome (GOLD analysis project Ga0075418, IMG submission 81776) | Bulk soil microbial communities from a Populus tree surrounding site in Tennessee, USA - Soil MetaG P. deltoides SBSDD2 | ecosystem: Environmental > Terrestrial > Soil > Tree plantation...
ATAACGTCTCCGTGATTTTTATACGCAACGCTCCTGCGGAGCTGCCCTAAAGGGTGCCGCGAAGCCCCACAGGGAGCATAATGGAGAAACTTATTTCTCTTCGTCTTCTTCCTCGTCTTCCTCATCCTCTTCGAATTCGTCGAATGCATCGGGGTTGAAGGACATTAACTCGAAGCGATCCAGGTCTTCGGTAAAGGCCAGGTTATCCAGGGCTTCTTCCAGAAACGCGACCTGCTCTTCCTCTTCGGTCTGATCCAGCAAATTCTCGAGATACGTGCGAACGTCTTCGCCGCCAATTTGTGAAAGCGACCAGATGACCGAAGTGGTCACATCGTCGTCATCTTCCTCTTCGAGCATACCCAACAGAATGGGACGCGCCGATTTCAAGGCAAGATTCCCTGCCGCTTGCACCGCCGCCGTGCGAACGCGCGTATCGGCATCCGTCAGCCCGAGCAGGACCTCCTCCTCCCAGCGATCATCCGCCGAGCGACCGATGGCGGTAAGGGCGCTGGCCTGCCATTCGGAATCGCGTTTGTTCAAGGCAAATTCGATCAACTTGACCACGTCATCATCCGATGAAAAACCCAGTGACTCTAATGCGAGACGTTTGATACGCGTCGCGTCTTCACTGTGAGCTGATTCCAATAAACCGGCCCGTACCTGCCTGTAGGCTTCGGCCGGGATTTCTCCCAATTCACCCAGCGCCACAAAGTTGCCGAGTGTCGCAGCGGCCTCCGCACGGACATTCACATCCGCATCATGTTTCAACAAGTGCAGGATGACGGGAATAAGTTTCCCATCCTCCGACTCATTTAATAACCGCAACGCATGAATCCGCACGTCCGCATCGGGATCATTGAGCAAAGCGCGGGCAAAGTCATCGAAGGAGACCAGGGTATCCTCCTCTGCCAGAGATTCAAGCTCCTTGAGCAGGGACAGCTTCCGGCTGAGTCCGATGCGGGGCCAGACGTCCTGAAGCGTTTGCAGCTCAAGGGTCCCCATATCTGAAAATTGATTCAGATAACGGCGCGGAAATTCCTTCTTCGAATCCAGCAGGGAATCGAGAACGGTTTGAAATGTAGTATTTTGTGCGTTCATTTATGGCATATCGATCGGGTTGACAAAGTCCATGACGTTGACGTAGAGCATCAGGAGCAACAGGAAAGCCATGCCTAACGTGTGGACAAGATTTTCAAATTGGGCCGGCACCCGGCGACGCGTGATCAGTTCGGGCAGGACGAAGAGAATGCGTCCGCCATCCAGCGCAGGGAATGGGAACAGGTTGAAGACACCCAGACTGATGGAAAGCGCGGCGATGATCTCCAACGTTGGTATGTACCAATCGAACGGCTGGGAGGGAGAAGCCGAGGCGCTGGCTTCGACGCCCTGCTGAACGCTGTATTCCATGATGTCGTAGATGCCCTTCAACCCCACCAAACGGCTCTGCTCGGCCGGGAGCGTTCTGCTGATTATTTTTGCCGGCAGGGAGAGCAAGGCGTAAATATTGTTGTAGGTATATCTTGCGCCCCATGCCAGATCTTCCATTACGGATCCAGTCGAGCGATGCGGCACTGTCAGACCGACACCAATAATGGGCCGCCCCATTTCCTGGTCCATTTGGGGGACGGCGGTCAATTCTACCTGCTGGCCGTTGCGATCCACAAGGAAATGGACTGATTGGCCCTCGCTAGAGCCAATGATTGCGCTCAATCCGCTAAAATTCTCGATCGGCTCGCCGTTGGCGGTCACGAAGATATCACCCGCCTGAAAGCCAGCCTGCGCGGCAGGACCTTCGGGCGCAACAGAAGAGATCAACACTTTGTCGATTTCATACGCGCCGATCCGGGAGACGATAAAACTGTAGATCAGAAAAGCTGTGAGCAGGTTCATCAACGGACCCGCTAGCAGCACGATCAGCCGCCGCCAGGGACTGGCCGCTGCCAGGCCACCGGGCATGTTAGGATCGTTCTCGCCTTTGGGGCGCACAAAACCACCCAGCGGGAGCCAGTTCAGGGTAAAGCGCGTGCCGGGGTGAACCTCCCTAACAACCTCGACGAACTCCTCGGTGCCACGGCCTTTGCCGACCTTCACAAGTTCAGGCGAGGTGGCGTGTTCTGCCGATTCGGGCGGCTTTACGACGTCACCGTTTTGATTCACATGAATATGCCCGGTTGTCAGAGGGCTGTTCGAAGGCTGTCTTGTTTCTGTATATCTGACAAATTCCAGCGAACGCAAAATATAACGCGCATCCACCGGGTCTACGCTAATCTTGACCTCATGGTCCACCAATTTGTTCCAATTGAGGGGGACATTGAAATTGGCCGGGATTTCGATTCGTTTGCCATTTCTCAAAAAGAAATGGCCTTTGCTGGTCCAAAACGTGATTGCACCAGGAGTCGGTAAACCAATGCCAAACTCTTCGACTTCAATACCACACCAGCGTGCCGCGATGAAATGACCAAGCTCGTGAATAACAACCATGCCACCAAAGGCAAGGATGAAAATGATAATAGTTGTTAGATCCATATTTCTTTCCTTTTCTCGCGAGATTATATCGCCAATTCATTGGATGCCTTGAGATAGTAAGATATTTCTAATAACTTTCATATCCTTCTCAAGTATCGCTTTTTGGCAGATTTCGTGGAAAATAATACAGGCCACGGAATTCTTAGGCCCTGGCCTTCGCACTGTGCTGGCCCCGCAGCGGCAGCGTCAGTAGGACCCTGCGCGGTCTTCCCTGGCAGCGCCCGTGGTTTGTCCCTTTGGGACAAACCAGGTAGATGTGTGGTTAAATACCATGAACTGCACCTTCGAGGAGAAAACAAAATGAGCGATTCTTGCCTTTTCTGCAAAATTATTTCGGAAGAAATCAAAGGAGACATTGTCTTCCAGGATGAACAGGCGACTGCCTTTCGCGATATCCATCCGGTGGGACCCACTCACATCCTGATCGTGCCCAACCGGCATATCCCATCCGTCAACGCGCTCGAAAGCGACGATGAAGGACTGATCGGGCATCTTTTTACGGTTGCACGGCAGCTGGCGAAGAGTGAGGGCATCGATCAATCTGGCTACCGCCTCATCATCAATACGGGACCCAATGCGGGGCAAGCCGTCTTCCATATCCACGTACATTTGATTGGGGGACAACCCATGAAACACCCCATGGGATGAATTGTGAAAAGGAGGATGAGAGATAAACCCGCGAGCCGATAACTTTCTTCTTTCCCCTTTCATTTCCTAAAGGGAAAGAAGAAAGCGGAAAGATAGAATTACCGTTTGTCGAGCGGACTTCCCTTGAGTTTGCTCTTCGGCTGGTTGGCACGGTAGGCATAATAACCCAGCCCAACGCCGCCCAACAGCAACAGCAGTCCCACCAATCCTAACCCGGACGAACGATTGGTGGTCTCGTCAGGCGCGGACGGGTCGGAAGGTTCTGTTTTGGATTGCGCGCCAAAGTCCACGGAGGCGCGATCGCCCGCGTTCACCGTGAGGGTATAGCTCACTTGCATCGTGGGGTTATAGGCATCGGGCACCGCCATGCTGACGTTGTATTGCCCCGGTGGAACATCACCAAAACAGGCGCGAATAGGCTCGGTGGTATCCGGGTCAATATCCGATGTAGTGTTTTGAGTCTGAGAATAGGAACCATTCAAATTGGTCAGGCTGACCGCGCCGCCAGCGATGCCAAACTCTGTTTCCTGCCTTAAGGCATCACCGTTGAAGTCATCGAACAACAACACACAGACTTCGGTTGTTCCGGTAAAGGGCGTACTGGTGGGGATCGGCCCGGCGAGCGTAGGCGAGGGTCCGGCGGTGGGGTCGGTCTGCAACTGCACCAGACCGACGATGATCTGCTGTCCGATCGTTAGTGTACAGCTTTCGTCCAGGCGCGTATTGTATTGCCGTATTTGTTGAACCGTGATCCCATGTTGAAAAGCCACACTGGAACAGTTATCTCCGGCCACAACCGTATAGAGGATTCGCCCATCCGGGCCGGCGGTGGATGTGACAAAGCCCTGCTTTGGGGGCGCGGCGGTAACTGAATTAGCCGGCAGAGCCAGGCCAATCAGCAAGATAGCGAACAAAAAAAAGATAATAAAAAAGGCGCTGCGAATTTTCATCGGCGGGGATTATATCAGCACACCTATAAACTGTACGGGCGACCGCTCCCTTCGGGAAGGCTTCGCGAGCTGGCCGCCCCAGGGTTATTTGTTATATCGTTTCCTGATTTCCGGCAAAAAATAGTTATCGAAGAAACGATCCACATCGTAATCGGGTTTCCAACCCCAATCTCTACGCGCCAGAGAATCATCCACATCTTCGGGCCACGAATCGACGATGCCCTGCCGGCGTGGATTCGGCTCGAAAGTAATCTGCGCACCGGGGAAGGCTTTTACGGCGCGGTCACGGAACTCAGCGGCCGTGATGGCAAAGGCCCCGATGTTATACACCTGACGACTCAACATCTCACGGGGCACGTCCAGCAGCATCAAGAGGGACTTGATGGCATCGGGCATGGCCATGAACGATATTTTTGTATCTTCACGCACGAAACAGCGATAGGGCTTGCCCTGGGCAGCGGCATGCAGCATTTCAGGCCCATAGTCACTCGTCCCACCGCTGGGTAAGGTAGAGGCGGAGACCAGGCCCGGAAAGCGGACCGCGCGAAAGTCCAGCATGTGAGGCGGGTGTGCATCCAAATGCTTTTGACCATGGTATCTGCTGTAATAAATGCCCAGTTTTTCGCAATACAGCTTGTTGCATCCATACATGGTTTGCGGTGTGTTGTATTCCTCCTCGATCACCGCGCCGGCGGATTTTTTCACATCCAGGCTCCCCATGCCATAGGCCGCGATCGAACTCGGAAAGAGAAACTTCACCGACTTTTGATATTTCTCGGAACGATAGGCCGCCAGCATCAACAACTGCATTGTGCCTTCCACGTTGATACGATGAGCCTCCTCGCTCGCCACCTCCGCCTTCGAAGAAAGCGAAGCCGCCAGATGAAAGATCACATCGAAATCATAATCATAAAAGGTCTTGACTTTATAAACGAGATCCCCCTGCACATGCTCTGCTGACATGTCCCGAATACCTTCCGGTAACGGAGCAAGATCGGATGTCACGATCTGATAACATCCCTCCCCGGCACTCGCGCCCGGGGCCAGTGTCTTCGCCAGCCCTTGAATCAAAGCCTGACCAATCTCACCACAAGCACCCGTCACCAGCACTCGTTGCGTCCGCTCCATTCCCTGTTCGGTCATAAAGTCTCCTTATGTGCTACATCGCACCGCCTGGATATGAGCATGAGATTTGCCGTGAATCCAACATAAAGTACAATCGAGCCTGCGATACCCGGTTATTTTACAACACCTTGAAACAAATCCATCCCGAAGTTTGTCATTGGTTTATGCGACGATCATTTATTCTGTCACACCTGCATGATTTGCTTAGCAAATCCCGTGCGGTGCAAGTGTTGCGAGCCACGAAGTGGCGACACTTGCACCCGATTTGCTTGGCAAATCGTGCGTTTGGTGCAGTGCAGGTGAGCAATCCCCTCTTTGATACGGAGATTGCTTCGTCGCTTTCGCTCCTCGCAATGACAGTATTGCTCGCGGCCTGCCTGCCTCTCCATGCGACTCCGGCCACCGAGCCTCCGCTGCCCTCTGATACCCCGCCTCCGACTCCGACCATTCTCTGGTTCCCGCCCTCGGCCACGCCGACGCCGAATGCGATTCCTACCTACACGGCTACCCCGCAGATGAGCCCTGGCATTGGAAGCGTGATTCTCACCGATACTTTCACCGATAAGAAGGCCTGGGATACGGTCACCTCCGAGGAGGCTAGTGTCATCCTCAAAGATAAGCGCCTGACCCTGGCAGTAGAGCCTGGCGTTTCCGTTGCCAGCCTGCGCCGCGACATGACCTTCGGAAATTTCTATGCGGAGCTTACCGCACGGATTGGCCTCTGCCGAGCCAACGACACGTATGGCATCATGATCCGCGCCATCGGGAATTCGTTCTATCGTTTCAACCTGTCCTGCAGCGGACTCGTCACCGTGGAGAGAGTCAAATCAGGTGAGCGGATCGCTCTCCTGGAGCCGACCGCCAGTGGAGATGTGCCCCTGGGTCCACCAGGTGAAGTCGAAATCGGGATTTGGGCCGTTGGGGGTGAGATGCGGCTTTTTCTCAATGGGCGCTATCAATTCAGTGTATTCGAAAAGACCTTTCCCAGCGGTGCGTTCGGCGTGTTTGTGAAATCGAACGCCGATACGCCGGTCACGATTACATTTTCAGATTTTAGCGTGTATGATGTAAACTATACTCCACCAACGAGCACGCCAGTCCCATAGTGTCATTGCGAGAAGCTCGCGCTGACGGAATCCGTGTTTATGCCTTCCAATAAACTCAACAACCTAACCAATAAAGAATGGCTGAAATTCCAGAAATCATGGTTCCTCCATAACCCGCCACCGCGCAAGAAGGGCGTGTTGGTGCATCCCGCTAAATTTCCGGAAACCATGGCGCAGGAATTCATTGAGTTCTTCACCCGGAAAGGCGAGGCCGTGTTGGACCCGATGGCCGGGACAGGTTCAACATTGGTGGCGGCTTTACGCTCCGGACGTAACAGTTACGGCATCGAGTTGAATGCGAAATATGCAAAGATCGCGACCCACATCCTGGAAGAGGAAAGAAAGGCTTTAGGGCAACAGGTCGAAGGTCTGACATCGAACATCATCAACGGGGATGCCAGACACGCAAACACATATCCATTACCCATCATCGATTACGTTCTCACATCTCCCCCCTACTGGGACATGTTACATGCCAAAGGCGCGCAGACGCAAAAGAAGCGCCGCGACTCCGATGGATTGGATGTCCATTATTCGGAGGATCCGAACGACATGGGTAACATCAGAGATTACAACCAATTCCTTGAAAAACTCGTACATATCTACAAAGGACTTAAACCCTTGTTACGCGAGAAAGCCTATCTCACCATCATCGTCAAAAACGTGAAAAAAGGTGGGAAGATTTACCCGCTGGCGTGGGATATCGGTCGCGAACTCAGTAAGACCTACGCACTGAAGGATGAAAAAATTTGGGTGCAGGATAACCAACGCCTTGCGCCGTTCGGTCTTGGCTCCGCATGGGTGAGTAATACGTTTCATCATTATTGTTTACAGTTTCGGAATCAGTGAACGATTTATGGATTTTGGATTTACGAATGGCGACACTTGCACCTAACGCAAGTGCAGGTGTTGACTATTAGGCATCAAACGTCGAAATATGGCTAAAGGCAACAACGACCCAACTCGCGAGAACGATTATTTGGAGCAACTGCAATGGCAGACTAATCATCGCAGACGTGTTCCAGTTCGTTTTGAACCAAAATGGAAATATAAGATCGTTTATCGCTATCCCCAAACCACTCCTACAGGCCGAATATTTCAATTCCTGACCCTGATGGGCGTGGTACTTGCAACCCTCTATGCTGCTTCAGTTATTGTTTCGAGCCATCTCCTGGAACTGCCCGGAAAGATATTCATCTGTTTTGTGATAGCACTGATCATCACGATACTTTTCTTTGCGATTCAAGACGGCTCAAAAGTTGAAGATAAGGGCCGCAAAGATTCAGATTCATGATCTCCTCCTCTGACTTTATCCACCTCCCCTACACCCTCGACCTCACGGAAGGCGGGATTGCGTATGCAACCCGTTCGTTGGCCTACACCTATAATCGCATGGGTGGGTCGCCGTATGACCGTTTGCGGAGGATTGTGGCAGGTGTGGCCGTGGAGCTGGCATTTCGACGTTATCTGGCCGAGCACGATATTCCCTTCGATGTGCTGGGCGCGACGCCCTTCACCGCCCCGGATCGTTATGATGTATCACTGGGCGGGCGAAGGTGCGATATCAAGTCATTTCTCATTATGCATCGCGAAAAAATCTCCGAGATGAAGCGAAATCCACAAATTGTGCTGAACGCGCCTGCCCTGGTTCCCTCGGACCAGAACGCGGCGGAGGGACGTTCGGCGTATGACATTTATCTCTTTGCATTCTTATCGGGTCTCATCGCGGCCTCGCAGGCGGATTTGAAGAAGGTGATTAGCGGGCGCCAGGCGAAATATCTGATCCATGCCATGCCGGAGGCGTGGACGCGACCAACCGGGTGGAATTCGCTCGGCGCGCTGGCCTTGAAGTCTGAATCAGAGGCGACTCAGATCGTCGAGATTGGCGGGCAGACCGAGGGGCGCGAGATGCGCTCGGTCGCGGTGCAGGTGCCACCGCAAACAAGAATCAAAGTCGATGAAGGTCTTTTCTCGCTGGCCTATGTTCATATCAAGACCCTCCCGGATGCACGCATCGGCATCCACAGCCCGACCTTACAAGAGACCCATCTCATCGGGCCGATGGATTGGGGTAATATTTGGGTCTATGGCCTGGATATTTTGCTGGCTGGCTATCTGACACGCGACGAATTCAGCCGGAATGCGAGTTCGATTCCGCCAGGTACACGCGTCTTTCAATATGATCGGACCCGCACGAAAAACCTGGCGGTAAACGTTTCGGATTTGAAGCCATTATCGGAACTTTTCGAACGCGTAAGAGATTGGAGTCGATAGGCGCATTGCCTGTGCCGCGGCTCACGAGTCGGAACTGGAGCTTTTGCAGAGTGCCTCCTTCGGATAATTATATGAACCCGAAATTTGAATCAAGCTTATGAAACTATTCAAAACCTTACTTACGCATGCAGGACATGCGTGAGACAGCGGTAGAAATCATGAAAAAGAAGCGAATTATTTTTGGATTTTTGATCGTATCGTTGATGGCCTGCAACTTTGTGACGCAGATGATCGCGCCACCCACACCTACGCCTCAGCCCACCGCGACGCTGACTGCTACGCAAACAGCCACACCTTCCCCTACGTTGACGCCTACCCCACTGGTTCCGGCGTATGTCCCACCCCAATGCGTCAACCAGGCACTCGCTACGCTCGCTCCGGAAATTGCCCTGGCACAATCCACGCCGGAGATCCCGTCGAACCCCAATATTTCACAAGCAGAGCAGTTGCAGGTCTTCCGTGATCTGACTCGCGTGGTCGAAAATGTGTACGTCTACCCGGATTACAACGGCAAGGACTGGAATGAGATCAAGGCCAGGTACCGCAGCAAGATCGAAGCCGGACTGGATACGGAGTCCTTCTACCGGGAAATGCAATCCATGGTCTACGAACTGGGGGACGAACACTCTGATTACTACTCCCCCGTGGACGTGGACGCATCCGAATCGGAGCTGCGCGGTGAGAACGATTATGTAGGCGTTGGCGTGTATGGCGAATACAACTTCGAAAGACAAAGTTTCGTGGTTATTTCAACCTTCCCCGGCTCCTCGGCCGAGTACGCCGGATTGCAGGCACACGACAGTATCCTGCTGGTGGACGGCCTGCCCATCACGGAAGAACTTGGCAATCGTCTGCGCGGACCGGAATGCTCGGTGGCCGTGGCACGGGTGCAATCCCCGGGCGAGGCGTCGCGGGATGTGATGCTCGTGCGTTATCGCATCGACAGCGGTCTTCCGCTGGACTCACGGATGATCTCAACATCCGATGGATCGAAGATCGGCTATATCTTCCTACCTTCCTTCTTTGACGAAACCCTGCCGCCACAAATGGAGCAGGCGCTTAACCAATTTGGCGAATTGGATGGCTTGATCCTTGATTTGCGGCTGAACGGCGGCGGGAGCAGCACGGTAGCCTACCCAATTATGTCGTTCTTTACAAGCGGCAGGCTGGGGGCCTTCGTAAGCCGCGAACAATCACGTGCTTTGGAGATCGATGCGGATCCCATCCACAACTCACAGTCCGTTCCATTGATCGTACTGGTCAGTGAGGATACCGTCAGCTTTGGTGAGATTTTTGCCGGCATCATGCAGGATCTGGGCCGGGCGAAAGTGGTTGGTCAGACCAGTCTGGGAAATGTGGAGGTGTTAAATGGATATGACTTCGATGATGGCTCCATGATCTGGATCGCGTCCGAGACGTTTGATTCGGCCTTCTCGGAGGATAACTGGGAACAGAGCGGAATCATTCCAGATGTAGAGGCCTATGCAGAGTGGGATACCTTCTATTTCGATACCGACCCGGCCATTTTGGCATCTCTAGAATTGTTAGGACACCAATGACAATGCGATTTCCATTCGAATATCGCCAACTCGGCGATTTTACCTATCATGTACTGACCGATCCCGATCACATCAAGGCGCATGTCATGATCTGGATCATGCGGGAGTGGGAGCTTGACCATAAGGAGGCACCCAATGAGCATTGGACGGTGGAATGGATGAATATCCTTCCTGGAATGAAGTTCTCATTGGAGGTCGTCGATCCCGGTGAAATTCACCCGCACCCCGATCTGATGGGTGTGGAGAAATTCCTGGCTGCCCTCCAGGAACGTGCCAACGAGCGCGAAGAAAGCATATTGCGTGGGATTTCGATTGAGCCTTTGCTGGTCAACCGGGATGGTTTTCAATTAATGGACGGTTATACGCGCTACACGGTTTTGAAAAAATATAATCAAAGCGAAGTGTACGCCTACGTGGGGAATCCACACCCTTAAAGGCTGAGCACGTTCAATATCAAGCTGCAAATGCCTGCATTTAACACGCGATCTATTCTGTTGGCGCTGTGAGCCAACGCGGCTCCGCATGGATCTGGCTATCCAGAGTTCTCAGGAACGAAATGATTTGCGCGATCTGCCCCTCGGTCAGATTTAATGGCTCCAGTTCACCGTGACCGATGGTCGCTTTGGGTGCTGTATTGTAGTGATGGAGAACGTCCTCCAGGGTAGCGAAATGACCGGCGTGCATGTACGGCCCGCGCTGGGCCACATTGCGCAGTGAGGGTGGTTTGTATTGGCGTTTTAATTCGTCACCGCCACGGACCAAAAAGCGCAGCTCAACACATTCCTCTGGTCGGGCATCGCTGTAGCTGCTCAGGCAATTGAACTCATCGGCAACGACCTGTTCCAAGCCCTTAACACGCCCCACATCTTCGGACAAGCCCAGCGCGGCGGGAACTGCCGTGTTATGAAAATCATTGTTGGTGAAAAGTGGGCCATTATGACAATTCGTGCAATTGGCCTGGCCAATGAAGAGCTTTAGACCCGCGATTTCATCAGGGGTGAGGATTTCCTTGGCCGATTCAGCATCGCCGTTCAATATGGCTTCCGCGTATCGATCAAAGCGCGCTTCGCCGGGGATGAGTAACCGTTCGTACGCAGCAATCGATTTGCCCATATTGACGTAGATACGAGTGACGCGCTCACGATCATCGGCAGACATGGCTTCCCAGTTCCTGGAGGCTTCCAGGTCAGCAACAGGTCCGGCCCTGGCGGGAAGATCCAGGAGGTCGGGTAAGGGTCCGAACAATGCTTCGTATTCAGCGGCATAAAACTTCTCCATTAAGTGAGCATACATTGTACGATTGCCGCCATGCTCCACTGCACTCTCCATTGGGCCGAGAGCTTGCGCCCATTGCCTATCCTTGCGTCCGTCCCAAAAAAACCAGGGGCTGTACGCGGTCCCGTTAATCGTCATGGTACGTCGGTCGGTGGTGCCAATGCCGTGGGCCAGGGGTATCGCATCCTGGAATAATTTTTCCGGCAAATGACAGGTGGCACAGGCCACCTGCCCATTCGAACTGAAGCGCTTATCGAAGAAAAGTTTTTGACCCAAGGTCGCGGCGCGGGGGTCATCGGCGTATTGGTTCGAGGGATCAGCCGGCAGCGGAGGCAGGCTGCCAATCCACAAGGAACGAAGCTGCGTTAATTCCTCCTCACTCCATCCAGGCGGCCCGAAGGAGGAGCAAGCCCAAAGCCATGCGGCCACCCCCATCCATGTCAGCAGGTTAGCCATGATAATTCGGGTTTTCATAGATTTGAGCTAAGGCAACAAAAGATTGAAATGTACCTTG
>Ga0075418_10007868_pt1 | contig 11977 bp, 10 predicted proteins | sample SoiMetdeltSBSDD2_FD_81776 | JGI IMG/M metagenome (GOLD analysis project Ga0075418, IMG submission 81776) | Bulk soil microbial communities from a Populus tree surrounding site in Tennessee, USA - Soil MetaG P. deltoides SBSDD2 | ecosystem: Environmental > Terrestrial > Soil > Tree plantation...
GTTCGCCATCGGAATCATCGCCGCGGTGCTACTCGCGCCAGAATCCGCTGCCGCGTCTACTTGTCCTTCGGCGTCGTTTTCTCCGGCGCCTTGCTCTGCGACTCGACGAGCCGGCGCGCGAAGTAGTTCACGACCTCCGCGTCCGTTCGCAGCGCCGTGACGTACGCGGCTCGCAGCAACTGTTCTTTGCGGGCGCGCAGGTTGGTCACGATACTTTCACGCACCTGCGGCATGGACAGATCGCGTTGGCCCGCCTTCTCCAGGCCCATGACGAGCACCAGCGTGTGCGTGCCGTTAACCTTGACCGCCGTAACGGCACCGGACGCCGACTTCATGACGGCCTCACGAAGTGCGGGCGCAATCCGCTTCAGCGCGCTGACCGGCACCAGTCCCAGGTCGCCGCCGCGGGGTGCCGTTTGTGGATCTTCGGAGTGGTCCCTGGCGAGCTCGTCGAACGGCGCGCCCTGCTGAAGACGACGCATCAGGCCGGCGGCCTTCATCTGCGCCTCCTGGGGCGTAGTGGCATCGTCTCCCGCACGATTGGCGGGCTGCGGATCACGAACCGGTGTCACGACGATTTGAGCCACCCGGTAGGCATCCTCTGGAAGGTTGAACTGCGCGCGATTGGCGTTGAAGAAATCGGTCACCGCCGCATCCGTGACCTCCACCTTGTCGACGACCTCATGCTGCATCACCCTTCGAGCAAGCAGCTCACGGCGCAGTCCTTCACGCACATCGGCGGGGGTCAGCTTTCGCCGTTTCAGCTCCTCGTCGATGGCTTCCTGCGTCGCGTTTCGTCTGAACCCTTCGTACGCCTCGTCCACCTCCTTCTCGGAAACCGTCAGTTGCAGCTCCTGCCCCTTCGCCAGCAGTAGGTCCTGGACGATCAGGTCATCGAGGACACCGAGCTTCGCGGCAAGTGTTTCTTCCTCGGACAGCACCTGCGACGACGGCTGCGCCCGCTGGAACGCCTTGTCGACGTCAGCCCGCAGGATCTGCCTGCCGTTCACGACCGCGTACGTGTCCTGGGTCACCGTGACCGCAGGAGTCGGCGGCTGCGACCGGCAGGCACCAAGGAGGGCGAGGGTCAGGGAGAAGCTCAGTCCGATGCGAGTGTTTGTCGACGTCGACATGATTGGAGATTGCTGCAGGAAAAGAGTGTTTGTTGGTTGGCCCGCTGCTTTTACCAGAAGATGTTCAGAAAACAAGAGCAGGCGTCCGAGCCTGGAGTCGGCGACGGTCGGATTCGACTGCGCGTTCGGAACGAGACGCTGGATAATCCGCAACTGCGCATCTGCCGGCAACCAATCCGTCGGCGATGGCTTCTGCGGCAAGGCGGACTACCAGCAGTGCCGCGAGTGGCCTACGTCGCGATCCTCTACTGAAACGTACGATCCCGCAGCTCGCGAATGTTGCGATCGATCCGTGTCGCGGTCGTCACATCCCAACGAGCCCGAAACATTCGAACAACACCGTCCGGTTCGCGGAGCCAGAGATACACCTGGGTGATGAGACAGTCCCGACAGACGTCCGACACCGAGTCTGCCCAGGTCCATGTCGCGGCACCGCGCAGGAGCTCCGTGAGCGTTCGGATGGTGCGAGAGCCGTCGAAGGCACACTCAGGCGAGCAGGTCGTGGCACCGTCCGACGCAATGCTTTCGAAGCGGTGCTGCCCTGCCAACCCGCCACTCCTCACGATCTCGAGGACCCACCCGCCCGACGGCGTGGGCACCGCCAGCAACGGCGATGTCCGTTGCGGAGACGCCTTCAGATCAGCCGCATTGACAACGTAGATCGCGGGTCGTTGTGAGGTGTCCTGTGCCCGCGTCGTCCATGCGCCGGCGAACAGCAGCATCAGAGCGGCGGAAAGATGTTCCTTGCGCACGTCGTCTCGGCGCGATCTTACGCGAAAGCGGATGCGGCGGCCGGTATGGCGCGACCGATCTCGGGTTCGTGCGTTCGCCCCGTAGGGCCGGTCCACTCAACAAGAACGAGGTTTTTCGCACGCACAGGTAGATTTTCCGCTCGAGTTGCGTGGGTTCCCGCGGCTGGTGCTATAACCCACGCGTGGGCTTGCTGGCCTCGCCGAGCCGGATTATTCGCCTCGTCGGCGGGCGCACGTTCGTGAATAATCCGGTTCAGCGTCAGGAATGCGGAGCGGAGGGCGTTTGTCTTCGTGGGCGCGGTTCATTGCCCTGATAACGCAACACACCGTTGCTGCAGGGCATCGATCTGGACGAGGACACGGCATGCGCGACATGAGCAAACCGATCGCTCTGGCGGGGCTGTTCTCGTTGGCCGTGCTGGTGGGCCACGGCGCGACCGCGGCGGGAACTGATTCACCGCTGATCGAAGCGGTTCGGAACCAGGACCAACGGCAGGTTCGCACGCTGCTCAATCAACACGTCGACGTCAATGCGAAATCAGGTGATGGCTCGACCGCCCTCCTGTGGGCTGCTCATTGGAACACGCTCGAGACCGCGGGCCTGCTGATTCGCGCCGGCGCCGACGCGAATCTGGCAAATGACTTTCGCATGACACCGCTGTCCCAGGCCTGTATCAACGGAAGCGCAGCCATGGTCGATCTGCTCCTGAAGGCAGGAGCCAATCCGAATACCCGTGTGGCTACCGGCGTGCCTCCGCTGATGACGTGCGCGAGGAGCGGCAACGCGGACTCTGTCCGGGCGCTGCTTGCGGGTCGTGCCGATGTGAATGCAAAGGAGCCGACGCAGAATCAGACCGCCTTGATGTGGGCAGCGGCTGAACATCACCAAGGTGTCGTGCGAACGCTCATCGACGGCAAGGCCGACCTCGATGCCCGCACGAAGAATGGCTTTACCGCCCTGCATTTTGCCGCTCGCGAGGGAGACCTCGACAGCGCCCGCCTGCTGCTGGCCGCGGGCGTCAGCATCGATATCCGCTCGAAGGCGGACCTCGACCAGAGTGCAGGCGAGCTCGCACGCGATCCCAATGCAGGGACCGCGGGAGGTCTGGTTCGACCGCCGGCAGAACGTCGCGCACTTTCGGCGACGGCATCCGAGGGCGCCACTCCGTTGCTCGTCGCGACGATGAGAGGACAGGTGCCGCTTGCGCTCTTTCTCCTCGAGCAGGGAGCGGATCCCAATATCGGCGACGCCGGCCTGACGCCGCTTCACTGGGCGGCGGCGACCTGGGAAAACGGAACGGCGAATCCGGTGTACGGATTTGACGAACCGATGGCCGGAATTCCCGACCGGCAAGCGAAGCTGAAGCTCGTGCGAGCCCTTCTCGCCCGCGGCGCAAATGCGAACGCGCGAATCACGAGGCCCAGGCCGGCTTTTGCCGGCGGCTACACCGACGTGGTCGGCGCCACGCCATTCCTGCTCGCCAGTTCCGTGGACGATGTCGAGATGATGCGGCTGCTCTTGACGGCCGGTGCCGATCCCAAGCTGGTCACGGCCACGAACACAACTGCGGTGATGGCGGCGGCGGGCCTCAATCATGCCGTCGGCGAGAGTGCCGTCACCGAGCGACAGGCGCTCGAAGCCGTCAGACTCCTGCTGGACCTGGGCCTGGCCGCCGGCGGCGTCACGACCTTCAACGAGAACGCCCTCTTCGGGCCGGCGTACCGGGGATGGAACACCCTGCTCGAGCTGTTGATAGAGAAGGGGGCGGATGTGAACGTCGTGAGCAATGCCGGCGTCACACCCTGGCTCGCGGCGTCCGGTCTCGGCGACCGCCTGGGCGGCGTGCTCTACAACAAGGCCGGTGCCGAGATTCTCGCCAGACACGGGGCCGATCCGAAGCTCGGGCGTCCCTGTCAGGCGCAGAACAAGTGCCGCTGAGGAAGTATGCAGACGAAGCGGAAGATATTGACGTCGTTCGCCTGCATCGCCGCGTCGATATGCGTTGCGGCTCTGAGATCAGACCACCTGACCGCTCAGGGGTCGGCCGCGCAGACCGCTCCGGCACGTCCCCTGCGGGAGTTCGTTGCCACGTACTGCGTCACCTGTCACAACGAGCGGCTGAAGACCGGCGGCCTCGCGCTCGACACGCTTGACGCGGAGCAGGTGTCCAACTCACCCGAGACGTGGGAGAAGGTCGTCGTGAAGTTGCGAAGCCGGTCGATGCCGCCTGCCGGCAGCCGGCGTCCGGACACTGCTGCGTATGACGGCGTGGCGACGTGGCTGGAAACGGAGCTCGATCGAGTGGCTGCGGCACACGTGAATCCGGGCCGGCCGGCACCCCTTCATCGGCTCAATCGCACCGAGTATGCGAATGCGGTCCGCGACCTCACCGGAATCGAGGTCGACGCCCCGTCCATGCTGCCCCCGGACCAGCAAGCGCACGGCTTTGACACGAATGCTGACGCGCTTTTGATGGCGCCGGCTCTCCTGGATCGCTATCTCACCGCCGCAGCCAGGATCGCGCGCCTCGCCGTCGGCGATCCCACGATGTTGCCGGCGTTCGAACGCTACACGGCCGTCAAGGGCAACTCGAATGAACAGACGTGGCTGTGGCAGACGGAGCGGTTGTCCGACGATTTTCCGTTGGGCTCCCGGGGCGGGATTGCCGTGCGCCACTATTTCCCGGTTGATGGCCAGTACATCCTCAGGGTCCGGCTGCAGCGAAGCTTTCAGGACGTGATCCGTGGCCTGAACGAGCCGAGCCAGATCGAGATCCGCGTGGATGGTGTACGAGCCGCGCAGTTCCTGATCGGCGGGGGCGCAGAGTTGGCGGCACAGGCGGCCGCCGACTACCGCGATGTGAAGGCGGGACCGTTGACCAATGCAGACGATGCCTTGCAGGTGCGTATCCCGCTGACGGCGGGCCTGAGGACAGTGACTGCCACGATCCTCAAGTCGAACGACATCCTGCCCGAGGGATTGGGACCGGCACGCATCCCGATCTGGAGTCGTGAAGGGGACGTTCCAACCGTGCCGGCCGCGATCTCGTCGCTGCTGATCGGCGGACCCTACGACGGTCGAGTGCCGAGGCATTCTCCCAGCAGGAGCCGCATCTTCGTCTGCCAGCCTGCCAGCAAGGCTGAAGAGACCTCGTGCGCGACGAAGATCCTGTCGACATTCGCCCGGCGTGCCTATCGGCGCCCGGCGACCAGTGAAGACGTAGAGGTGCTGCTCGGGTTCTACAGGCGCGCGCGCGCCGCGGCGAATTTCGATGCCGGCATTCGCGCCGCACTCGAGCGCGTCCTGGTCAGTCCCGATTTCCTGTTCCGGATCGAGGCGGATCCCGTCAACATCGCTCCGAATGCAGTCTACCGACTGTCCGACGTCGAACTGGCGTCGCGCCTGTCGTTCTTCCTGTGGAACAGCATCCCCGACGACCAGCTGCTCGATCTGGCGATCGCCGGGAAACTGCGGAACGCCGGTGTGCTCGATGGGCAGGTCCGTCGCATGCTCGCGGACCCGCGCGCGCGCACATCGCTGGTGACGAACTTCTTCGAGCAGTGGCTGGAGATCCGCAATGTGTGGCTGCTGACTCCGGACGCGAACCAGCATTTCCCGTGGTTCGACGACAACCTTCGGATTGCGTTCGTGAAAGAGATGGACCTGTTCTTCGCCGCTCAACTGAAAGAGGACCGGAGCATCGTGGATCTCCTGACGGCGAACCGTACGTTCCTCAACGAACAGCTGGCCCGACACTATGGAATTGCCGGCGTCTACGGAAGCCACTTCCGGGAAGTGACCCTCACCGATGCGAACCGTTGGGGGCTGCTGGGCAAAGCGGCCGTCCTGGCTGTGACTTCGTATACGACTCGTACCTCGCCGACCATCCGCGGGAAGTGGCTTCTCGAAAACATTCTCGGCGCGCCGGTGCCGCCGCCGCCGCCGAACATACCGTCGCTCGAGGCCAGCAACACGGGAGACACACCCCTGTCGGTTCGCGACATGCTCGAGAGGCATCGCAAGAATCCCACGTGCGCGAGTTGTCACGCGCGGATGGACCCGCTAGGCTTCAGCCTGGAGAACTTCGATGGCATCGGGCAGTGGCGCACCAGGGACGCGGGCGTGGCGATCGACGCGTCCGGCGTGCTGCTGGACGGGACCAGGGTTGAAGGGCCGGCGGCCCTTCGTCAGGCCTTGGTATCGCAGAAAGAGCAATTCGTGAGAACGGTGACAGCCAAGCTGGCCACGTACGCGCTTGGCCGCGAGATCGAATCCTTCGATGCCCCGGCGATCCGCGGAATCGTGCGAGCCGCCGCCGCGGACGACTACCGCTGGTCTTCGACGATTCTGGCCATTGTGAAGAGCGCCCCATTTCAAATGAGGAAGGCGGGGTCATGATCGTCCTCAAGAAGGCCATGTCACGCCGCGCGGTGCTCCGCGGGGTCGGAGCCGCGGTCGCCTTGCCACTCCTCGACGCAATGGTGCCAGCGTTGACGGCCGCTCAGAAGAGTCCGGCGAAGGCCGTGCCCCGCTTTGGCGTCGTCTACCATCCGAATGGCGTGATCTACGACAAGTGGCTGCCCACTGGCGTCGGCAGCGACTTCGAGCTGTCACCGGTGCTCTCGCCGTTGGCGCCGTACCGAGACAAACTGGTCGTCGTCACGGGACTCTACAGCGATCAGGCGGAAGCGCTCGGCGACGGCGGCGGCGACCACTCGCGCGCGTCGGGCACGTACCTGACAGGTGTGCATGTCAAGAGGTCGGACACTGTCGTTGAAAACGGCATCTCGATGGACCAGATCGCGGCGAAGGCGTTCGAGAGCGAGACGCAGATCTCCTCGCTGCAGCTGACCGTGGACGATGCCAGCCTGGTGGGAGCCTGTGATGTGGGCTATAGCTGCGCCTACAGCAGCACGCTGTCGTGGCTCACGCCGACGCTCCCCTTGATGGCGGAAAACAATCCGCGTGTGGTCTTCGAGCGCCTCTTCGGCACGAGCGACACCACGGATGCACGCGTGCGCGCGGCGCGTCTGCAGCAGGACCGGAGCATTCTCGATTCGGTCACGGAACGCGTCAAGGCGCTGCAGCGGCGGCTGGGTCCGGGTGACAACGGGAAGGTGAACGACTACCTCGCATCGCTGCGTGGCGTGGAACGGCGGATCCAGAAAGCCGAGGAGCAAAGCGCCCTGGGAGTCGACGCTGCGCCGGCCTCCACAACGAACGTGCAGCGGCCCGTCGGCATTCCGGACGGGTTCGAGGCGCATGTGAACCTTCTCTACGACCTGCAGTTGCTGGCCTTTCAGTCCGACCTGACACGAGTCACCACCTTCATGTACGGCCGCGAGCAGAATGGCCGCCCTTACCCGCAGATCGGCGTTCCCGAGCCGCATCATCCACTGACCCACCACCAGAACGATCCAGCCAAGATGGAGAAGTGCGCCAGGATCCAGACCTATCACGTAGCGCTGTTCGCCAACTACCTGGACAAGCTGCGCTCGACGCCTGACGGCGACGGGTCGCTGCTCGATCACGTGATCCTGCTCTATGGCGGGGGCATCAGCCACAGCGATCGCCACACGCACGGCCCGCTGCCGACGCTGGTGGTAGGCGGAGGCGACGGCGCAATCAAGGGCGGCCGTCACCTTGTTTACCCAGAACATACGCCGCTGACGAACTTGCAATTGACGTTGCTTGGCGGCCTTGGGGTTTCGACAGAGAAACTCGGCGACAGCACTGGCCAACTCAACGAATTGTCCGGACTCTCCTCAGCGCGGCCGTAATCCTGCCGGCGCGGTGATCAGGTCACCCCTATTGGTCGCCCGCGCGGGCGTGGGCTTCGATGCCAACGCTTCGTTGACTTGACGCGCTTTGACATCAGCGTGCGCCTCATACTCGAGCGCGCAGGGTTTTGCCAACTCTCGCTAATCCCTGCAAGAGACGAGCGACTCGATGGGCACGCAATCGTTTCCTCCTCTCGCTCTGAGGCGATGAGAAACGGTCGTCCGTCGTCAAGCATCGTGTGCCTTCGCGACGGCGCTCGCGAGGGTGGAACGCTGGCGCGCTGCGGGGATCACGAAGGGCTGCGTCTCTTGCGGGGCGCATCGCCACGCTGGACGCGATGCCATACGGGCGAGTGGTGCCCCCGCTCGGTCGCTGGAGACGCTACAAACGTCGATTACGCGGTGCTCTATCAGGGTGTATAGCGCGTGAAGATGAAGTCGCGATTTTTGACAGCCTGGTGGCAGGGAAAGCACGTTGTCATGCCTGACTCAGGGCTAGGTTTGCGGTCCTTACCGAATGACGAGTACCCCCAGCCACCCGTCGCGGCATACTTTTTTGAGTCCTTGACCATGAACTGAAGGTAGAACTCCGTGGGGGCGCCTGCCACGAAAGATTGGGCACGGCCGAACGTCTTGTTGTTTTCCTCCGACGGGACGTAGCTCCAAGCGATTCGGCCAACGATCGCGCCTTCCGGGAATGGGAGCTTTCCTGCCCGATATGCGTTGATCGCCAGGTCGTTCCCCAGAATGGCGCGAATGTCGTTGAGGTCGCCCTCTTCGTGGGCCACCGAGATCACCTTCCAGTCACGATATCCCGCCGGAATCGTGGTTACGAAGATCGGGGCGGCCCCTTGAGCCATAGCGTGGCGAGACGTCATCGCCGTGAAGGCCACAACGCCCACGAGCGTCGCAACTGCAACCAGCAAGGCAATGATTCGTCTCATGGTAACTTCGCCTTCCAGAATGCGGTTGAAGCGACATTTGCAATATGTTGATCCTTACTCGGCCGCATCCTACACCAGCCCAGACCGCGCTCGATCAAGATTCCTCCCCGCACGGATCTCGCATCGACAAACCCGTTCGGCTGCATGAATTCTGACGCGCGGCATGACGCCCCGGACATTCTTACGGACACTTCGCCCGCTTCCGTCATGGCACCAGAGCGATCAACACGGTTCCACCACAGCAACGTCGTCATCGTGGTCCAACGGTTAGGCGGTGGTGGGCCGTTCTGGTTCTCGGACACGACCCATGCGGTTAGCCATCTCGGCGAAGTCTACGAGGCGCTCGAGAACGCTCAGCAGGCTGCGGATCGGTGGCTTCTCTCGATGGGGCATCAGTGCGATCAGCGTTGCGGCGACTGGAAGAAAGCGGTCTGACCGTCACAAGATCGTGATTTCGCTCTCACGGCCATTCCTGCAATGCTCCCGCCTTTCATGCCCGAACAGCAGTCGCAGCAGCCGCCGAAATTGACAGGCGTTGCCTGCCGACGCTGCGACAAGCTCGTCGCTAACGCGAGTCCCCCAGGGACCTTCACGGTGTATTTGTCCTTGACCTGCCCCCTCTGATCCGCCCCGTCTAGAATGAGAGTCCTCCGTTCAGAGGAGGACCGATGAAACGGAGCAAATTCAGCGACGAACAGATCCTGGCGATCGTGAAGGAGGGCGAAGCAGGTCGGAAGGTCGCCGACCTGTGTCGCACGCACGGCATCACCGAGCAGACGTACTACCGGTGGAAATCGAAGTATGGCGGCCTCGAGCTCAGCGAGATGCAACGACTGAAGCAGCTCGAGGACGAGAATCGGCGCCTGAAGCAGATCGTGGCTGAGCAAACGCTCGACATCCAGGCGCTGAAAGCGGTGGTGGCAAAAAAGTGGTAGGCCCCGTCGCAAAGCGCGGAGCGGTGGGGTGGCTCGTGGACGCGCGGATTACCAGTCTCAGGCGGGCGTGTCGCCTGCTCGCCCTCAGTACGGCGACGTGGCGCTGTCAACGCCGGGGGCGCGTCGACAACACGACGCTGCTGGCGCGCCTGCAGGCGCCTGCGGCGGTGCGGGCGCGGTATGGGTATCGCCGGCTGCACACCCTGATCGCGCGCGAAGGGGTAGTGGCGAATCACAAACGCGTGCATCGCGTATACCGCGAAGCGGGGGGCAGGTGCGCCGCCGTCGCCGTAAACGGATCACCCGAGGCGAGCGCGTCCCCCTGCCGCGCCCGAGTGGCCGCCGCGAACGCTGGTCGATGGACTTCATGGCGGACACGCTGGCCGATGGGCGCGGTTTTCGGACGCTCAACGTTGTCGACGACTACACGCGCGAGTGCATGGCGATTGAAGTCGATCGCTCGTTGCCCGGGGCCCGCGTGGTGCGCGGCGTCGAGCTGCGCTTCATTCGGCCGGGCAAGCCAATCGAGAACGCGTACGTGGAGAGCTTCAACGGGAAGTTTCGCGATGAGTGCTTGAACGAACACTGGTTTGTCAGCCTCGCGGAGGCGAAGACCGTGATTGAAGCGTGGCGGGTCGACTACAACACCGTGCGACCGCATCACTCGCTCGGGCAGCAGACGCCGACGGCCTACGCCGCAGCCGCCTGCGCGGGCCCCGCAGCTGGGTGGGGGGGCTGCTCGGCGGCTGCTCTGGCTACGTCCGAGCAGCCTAAGAAATCGGACGGACTCTCACTATCCGTGTAGCGGATCTGGGGGGCAGGTCAAATCCACTCCAGCGATTAGCATCGGCGAACCTGCAACAAGGCGGAGAGAGTGTGCCGCGACGATTCTCAGCGGCAGCCATCGGAGCGTGAATGGCGGTATTGATCGTCCTGTTTGGCTCGTTTGGTCTTTACCGGCTGATGGGACTTGCGGGCGTCACCATGCTCGACTCGTGGGTGGTCAGCGCACGTGTGGCGCTGGCGACGATGTTCTTTTTTACCGCGGCGTCGCACTTCACCCCGATGAAGAAGGATCTCATCGCCATGGTCCCTCCTGCGTTGCCGCGGCCGGACGTGCTGGTGATGGTCACCGGCATCGCTGAACTTGCCGGCGCCATCGGTCTCCTCCTTCCACCGACCACGTACTGGGCGGCAACTGGTCTCATCCTGCTGATGATCGCGATGCTGCCGGCAAACATCAGCGCGGCGAGACGCGGTGTGCTGGTGCGAGATCGTCCAGCGACGGCGCTGTGGCTCCGCGTACCGATGCAGATTCTGTTCATCATCTGGGCGTGGGTCGTTCGGCAGTGACCTGAGACGAAGGCGGTCTCGCTGAAAGTCCCGGGGCTCACCTGTGCAGTGGTCAGCTGCCGGCGAGTCTTCGACTACGGCAATCGGCGACCAGCGCAGTGACGCGCTCAGGCAGGATGATGCCGAAGTGACATGTCGCGTGGACTTGCAGAGTCGCTTGCGGGAGCGGCTCTCCCCCCGGCTCGGTCTTCGGTCATGCGCGGTTCGAGCGTCAGTCCGTGACTCAGTCTGTTGCGCAAGGCGATATCCTTGGGGGTCGTGCCGAGCATCCGGCAAAACGTTCGCGTGAGATGTGCGGCATCCGAGAAACCCTGCTGCATGGGCGGCGTTCGTGACGCTCGCGCCATGCAACAGACACTTCCATCCCGAGGAGGAAGTTCACGAGGTCATTACCGGTGAGCTCGAGATGCAGGTGGACGGGCTCATACGCGTCGTGCGACCGGGCGTCGTTGCAATCGTTCCGAGCAACACTCGCTACTCGGTGAAGGCACTCACCGATGGCCGAGTCCTTATCGTAGACCATCCGGCCAGACCGGAATTCGGATAGCCGGATCGGATCAATGCTTAGCAGCTCAGGTCCGGGAACTATTTCATCGCTGTCAATCCGCACATCCCTCGCTGACCCACCGTTCGAAGATCGCGACCTTCTCAGCCGGCCAGGCTCCGTCGCATGGCATGGTGCCGGCGCGCAGGCGTGCCAGAATCGCCTGGGCGTGGGTCCTCACGTCTGGTGCCGACCACAGGTCGAAGGCGAAGCGCATGGCTCCGCGGTCGCGCGCCCGAAACAGACCCTTGATGTGCCGTTCGTAGCTCAATAGGTCGCCAGGCTGGGGAATCTCAGGTGGCGAGAGATCCGCGACGGCGACCTTTGCCGCTGGTCGTGACGGGGGACGCGCAGACGGGGTCGCGTCGCACACCCACCACCAGCGTGGGACCGGCATCCCTTCCGGCGGGCGTGAGTCGTCCTGCGAGTTTTCCACCGCGATCCGCGTACCCCACTCCAGATAGGCGACGAACGCCGCCCGAAATTCCGGATCCGCGGCGAGCAGCGCTTCGTCCGCGCTTCGGCACAGCAGCGA
>Ga0075418_10007869_pt1 | contig 11976 bp, 14 predicted proteins | sample SoiMetdeltSBSDD2_FD_81776 | JGI IMG/M metagenome (GOLD analysis project Ga0075418, IMG submission 81776) | Bulk soil microbial communities from a Populus tree surrounding site in Tennessee, USA - Soil MetaG P. deltoides SBSDD2 | ecosystem: Environmental > Terrestrial > Soil > Tree plantation...
CCCTGAACAGCAACGGCGAGACGCCGAACTCAGCAAAGGCGATGCATTGGTGCGCAGCGGATGGATCTATGCGCACGATGCCGAGGCAGCAGCTCGAGAGGCCCTAGCCAAGGGTTGACCGATGGTCCTGTCGAGGACGAAGCGTAGCCCTCGTGGTGGCCGGTTGTGCGCCACGCGGAGGCTCAGTTCAGCTACAGCATTTCCGCGGCGCTCATGTCGACAGTGGACCATCCGGCACAGGCCAAACTACCGCGCTTTGATGATCGCTGCGGAGAAGCTGGCCCCCTCCTTTCCGCGCCTTTGGCGAGATGGAAGATAACGGGATGATGGTACGATACGGCGTTGCTGACGCCCCGGACAATCCGGTCGAACGCGGTGTCCAACAGGATCGCAGCGAGTGTCGGCCTCATCGCTTGCCTTAGCTGGAATGTTGGCCCAGATAATTGCTTGGATTTGCGTCGCCGCCGCAGCTCGAAGAACTTGCGCATAACCTGTCGCAGCTGGCCGGTTGCAACTGCCTCGGCATGGCCTTGGCCGGGCCGCTTGGTCGGAAAAAGACGCGATCCTGGTCGCCGCACATGGGGGATGGTGCCGTGACCGTGCAGACAATGCAAAAGCTACGGTGAACGGCACATGCAAGCGCAGACCCGCAAGCCACCGGCGCACGTCTGCTTTGGCGTCCGCCACGTCGGAACGGCCACTTGGCATCCGACTAGACGGTGCGGCGTTGCCGACCTCAGTCAATATCCGTAAACTCGCATGATCGAACATCAGCCGAATTGCGCTGACAAGAGCAGGATCGCTGTTTGATTGGGAGTGGTGAACATGACAAGGCATCTCATCGGCGCGGCTGCTTTGGGGGTTGCGACTTTGCTCGCCACCGCGGCGCAAGCTCAGGAGATCAAGATCGGCATCATGGCGGTTCTGTCCGGCCCGCAGGCGGTCCTGGGCGGACAGGTCCGCGACGGCTTCAATCTCGGTGTCAAGCATGCCGGTGGCCGGCTTGGCGGCTTACAAACCAGCGTCGTTGTGCAAGACGATGAGCTTAAGCCCGACGTGGCGGTCAGCAAGGCCAAGCAGCTGGTCGAGCGCGACAAGGTCGACTTCGTGGTCGGTCCGATCTTCTCCAACATCCTGATGGCGATCGTAAAGCCGATCACCGAGGCCAACGTATTCTTGATTAGTCCGAACGCTGGCGCATCACCTCTGGCCGGCAAGGGCTGCAGCCCATTCTTCTTTGCGACATCCTACCAGAACGATCAGCCGCCGGAGGTGTTGGGCAAGTACGCACAGGACAAGGGTTTCAAGAAGGCATTTTTGTTGGCGCCCAACTATCAGGCCGGCAAGGACATGATTGGCGGCTTCAAGAAGCACTTTAGGGGCGAGATCGCGGACGAGGTCTATACGCCCCTGGGTCAGCTCGATTTCTCCGCCGAACTAGCCAAGATTGCGGCCGCTAAGCCCGATGCCTTTTTTGTGTTCATGCCTGGCGGCATGGGCGTCAACCTCGTCAAGCAGTACCGACAGGCTGGCCTCGATACGATCCCGTTCCTGTCGGTGTTTACCGTCGATGAGTCGACGCTGCCAGCCCAGCAAGATGCGGCGGTCGGTTTCTATTCCGGCATGACATGGGCGCCCAATACCGACACTCCGCAGAACAAGAAGTTTGTTGCCGATTTCGAGAAGGAGTACGGCTACGTGCCCGGCAGCTATGCCATGCAGGCCTACGATGCCGCTCAGCTGATCGACAGTGCCGTGAAGGCGGTCGGCGGCAAGCTGTCCGACAAGGACGCATTGAGGGCAGCCATTAAGAAGGCCGACTTCAAATCGGTGCGCGGGAGCTTCAAGTTCAACAGCAACGGCTTCCCCGTGCAGGACTTCTATTTGGTGAAGGTCGCCAAACGTCCCGACGGCAAGTTTCAGACCGAAATCGTGCAGAAGGTATTCGAAGGCGCGGCTGACAGCTATGCGGCCGAATGCGGATTGAAGTAGCGAGTTGTCGTGCTGAGCGCTTGGCGCAGCTCTGGGACGAGACTGACCGCTCTCGGGCGAATGCCGTGGGCTGGATGACGACAACTAGGCCTCCATGTCTACGTCGCTGATCGTAGTCCAGCTGTTCAACGGGCTGCAGCTCGGCATTCTGCTGTTCCTGGTGGCCGCGGGCCTCACTTTGGTGTTCGGGGTGATGGATTTCATCAACCTCGCCCATGGTGTGCAGTACATGCTAGGCGCCTATCTCGCAGTGATGTTCTACGGCCTCACGGGAAGCTTCTTTGCTGCCGTCGCACTCGCGTTGCCCGCCTCGATGCTGTTCGGCCTGCTGCTGGAGGTGCTGGTGTTCCGCCATCTCTACGAGCGCGATCATCTGGAACAGGTGCTGGCGACCTTTGGCGTCATACTGTTCCTGAACCAGGCCGTGAAAATCGTCTGGGGTGCCGCGCCGCTCAATATGCCGATACCCAATATCCTGTCCGGGTCCGTCCCGCTCATGGACGGTTTGCGCTATCCTATCTATCGCTTCGCCATCATCGCGGCGGGGTTGTCAGTGGCTGCCGCCCTCTACCTGTTCGTCAACGCCACCAGGGTCGGCATGCTGGTGCGGGCCGGCGCCACCAATGCGCCGATGGTTTCCGCACTGGGTGTCGATATCAAGCGGCTGTTCATGATCGTGTTCGGCTGCGGGGCCATGCTGGCCGGCTTCGCCGGCGCAATCGTGGCTCCGATCCTGTCGGTCGAGCCCGGCATGGGCGATCAGATCCTGATCTTGGCCTTCGTCGTGATCGTCATCGGCGGCATCGGCTCGATCCGCGGTGCGTTCGTGGCGGCCGTGCTGGTCGGCGTCATCGATACGTTGGGGCGCTCCTTCATGACCGACACCCTGCGTCTGTTCTTGGCACCCGGTACCGCGCGTGCAATCGGGCCTGCGCTCGCCTCCATGACGATCTATGTGCTGATGGCCGTGGTGCTTGCTGTTCGGCCAGCAGGTCTGTTCCCGGCCAAGGGACGCGCCTGATGCCGGCCGCGGCGCGTCGCATCACGGACGTAACGGCTGCAGCACTGCGCGCGCTCGACTTCGATCAGCGCATGACTGCGGGCTTGTTCGCGCTGATGGCTATGTTGCCGTTGCTGAGCCCCGTTCTCGGCGGCAGCTACCTGTTGCTGATCGGCGAGCGCGCACTGATCTTCGCTATTGCCGCCATCTCGCTCCAGCTGCTGATCAGCGCCGGTGGCTTGGTCTCGTTCGGACACGCGGCCTTCATCGGTATCGGGGCCTACGGCGGCGGAATAGCCGCCAGTCATGGGCTTGGCACGCTATCGGTTGCGCTTCCGGCCGCACTTGGCGTGTCCGCTCTGTTCGCGCTCGCCACTGGCGCCATCGCCGTGCGCACACGAGGCGTCTATTTCATAATGATTACGCTGGCCTTTGGGCAGATGGCGTTCTTCGTTGCAACCTCGCTCGCACCGTACGGCGGCGATGATGGCCTCACCTGGCCGACCCGCACGCTGATATTCGGCACGCGCTTGCTGAAAAGTGAGACCACGTTCTTCTATGTCATTCTGGTGTTGCTGCTCGCCACCTACCTGGTCGTCAGCCGTCTCATCTACTCTCGCTTCGGCCGCGTGCTGCGCGGGCTTAAGGACGATGAGACCCGCATGCAGGCTATCGGCTTCACCCCCTACCCCTATCGTCTTACCGCCTACGTCATTGCCGGCACCATCTGCGGGCTTGCCGGTTTCCTGCTCGGCAACCAAGCCGAGTTCGTCAGTCCCGCCTACATGCACTGGCAGCGCTCGGGCGAGCTGATCATAATGGTGCTCTTGGGCGGCACCGGCACGCTGCACGGCCCCATCATTGGCGCGCTGGTCTTTCTCGTGCTGGAGGAGGTCCTCTCGCGCCTTACTGAGCATTGGAAGGTGATCCTCGGGCCGCTGCTCGTGCTGGTGGTGCTGTTCGCCAGGGGCGGCATTGCCGGGGCAATCGACGCCTGGCGGCGAGGCAAGGCAATGCCCGCGCAGCTGTGGGCGCAGCTGTTGCAGCGTCCAAGGCAAGGCGCCGCCGCCGCTACCGACATCTGGCGACAGCGGGCATCGCTGATGCGATGCGCCGGCGGGCAAGCGGCCACGTATTGGAAGCCATACAAGATGGCCGTTGGCCGATTGTTGGTGCGCCTTCTGCTCGGCGCTGCCGCTACCATCAATCGCTGGAGGCGACGATGACAAAGCCGCTCCTGCGATTGGAGCAGTTGAGCAAATCGTTTGGCGCGCTGAAGGTCACCGACGACGTTGACCTTGAAATCCTGGCCGGTGAAACGCATGCCGTTATCGGCCCCAACGGCGCCGGAAAGAGCACCCTCATTCACCAGATTTCCGGTACGCTCGCGCCCGACATCGGCCGCATCACGTTCGATGGACTGGACGTGACGGACTTGTCGATGCCGGCCCGCGCTCATCGCGGAGTGGCGCGATCGTTCCAGATCACACATGTACTTTCCACATTCACGGCGCTCGAGAACGTGGCCCTGGCGGTGCAGGCCCGTTCGGGATCGAGCTTTCACTTCTGGCAGTCGGCGGCCGAGGAGGAGGCGCTCACTGTCCCAGCCATGCAGGCTTTGCAGGTCGTCGACCTCGCAGGCCGTGCGCACACACTGGGCGGTTCCCTCTCACATGGCGAGAAGCGGCGGCTTGAGTTGGCAATTGCGCTTGCCCAGGCGCCCAAACTTCTGCTCCTCGACGAGCCGATGGCGGGGGCCGGAGTTATGGAGACGCGTCGGCTGATCGAGACCCTCAAAGGCCTAAAGCGCCGCTACACGATCGTGCTCGTCGAGCATGACATGCAGGCCGTGTTTGCCCTTGCCGACCGCATCTCGGTGCTCGTGGAGGGTCGCATTATTGCTACCGGGCCCCCCCAAGCCGTGCGCGAAAATGCGGCCGTGCGCGCCGCCTACCTCGGAGAGTCGGCATGAGCATGCCGCTACTCGACATATCGCGCCTGGAGGCCGCCTATGGCCAATCGCAGGTGCTATTCGGCGTCGATCTCACGATCGACGCCGGCGAAGTCGTCAGCCTGATGGGCCGCAACGGCATGGGCAAGACCACCACCGTTCGCGCTCTGATGGGCTTGCTGCCAGTTATGGCAGGCCAGATTCACTTCGCGGGACACCCGATTGGCGGTACGCCGCCGTTCCGCATCGCCCAGGCCGGCATCGGCCTCGTTCCCGAGGGCCGGCAGATTTTTCCGACTTTGACGGTTGAGGAAAACCTGGTCGCCACCGCTGCCAACCGCAACGGCGGCCCGCAAGCTTGGACGCTTGATCGCGTCTATGCCTTCCTACCGCGGCTGGCTGAGCGTCGCCGCCATCGGGGCGATCAAATCTCCGGCGGCGAGCAGCAAATGCTGGCCATCGGCCGCGCACTCATGACCAATCCCAAGCTGTTGGTTCTCGATGAGGCAACCGAAGGCCTGGCGCCACTGATCCGTCGGGAGATTTGGGATACGCTGGCCTCCCTCAAGCAGCAGGGCCTTTCGATCTTGGTGATAGACAAAAATGTCAATGCACTGTTGCGTCTGTCCGACCGCCATCTCATTCTGGAGAAGGGCAGGATCGTGTGGCAAGGCACGTCCCAGGAACTCGCCAGCGATCCCACCACGCGCAATCGCTATCTTTCGGTCTAGTCCATTTCCGGAGGCTCGCAATGAAGCCGATGAAAGCAGGTGTCACAACGGCCGGCAAAGGCATCGACAACCTGTCGTGGAGCATCTTGGGACAGACCTATGTCCCGAAAGCGCTCACGGCAAGTGCCTTTTCCTGGCATGCGCTACTCCCTCCCGGCACCTTCGTGCCCCCGCACATTCATACCAACCAGGACGAGTTCATCTACGTGCTGGAGGGCCGCTTCGACCTGATCCTAGACGGCAAGGAGTCGACCGCTACCGCCGGCGATTTCATCCGCCTGCCAATGAAGATCATGCACGGTCTTTTCAATAAGAGCGATCAGCCGATCAAATGCCTGTTCTGGGTGTCGCCAACCGGCAAGCTGTTCGAGCTGTTCGAAAAGATCGACAAGGTGCCGGACCCGGCAGAGGTCACACGCCTTGCCGCCCTGCACGACGTCAACTTCCTACCGCCACCTCCGTAAGCATAGGCTTGGTGGATCAGCGTCGTCTTCGTGACCTGTGCCCGCTGCCTGGGCTGCTTGCGACAGCGTTCGCCGGCCTGGTATGATTGCTCCTGTTGACCTGTTCTTTGGCAAATCCAGCAAGGTGGGCATAGCCCTTGACGATCGCCTCGCGCTCGGTGTGACTCATCACGTCGTCAATGTTCTCGAAGCCATCGGGGGCTCGCCGCTCCACCTCGTCGATCACACCCTCAGGGCCGCCCTTGCGGTTGTTGCGCACGATCTCCGCCGTCTGCGGCAGGCGATCCGCCTCATAGGCAGCTAGAGCGGCCCGGCAGTGCTCGCTCGAAACCAGTCGATCGGCCAAGCAGCGCGCATCGAGGATCGCTTGGCTGGCACCGTTGGAGCCGACTGGATACATGGGATGAGCCGCATCGCCGAGCAGCGTGACCCGTCCATGCGTCCAGTGCGGTAGCGGATCCCGGTCGGCCATCGGATATTCGTAGAATGCGGCGGTATTTTTCACGAGTTTGACTAGATCCACATGCGCTGTTTTGAAGCGCGCAACGTGCGGCATCAAGTCGTCGAGCGTGCCGTGCCGGTTCCAATCCTCCCGGCGCGGCGGCGAATCCGAGCCATCGCTCATGCGGTAGGTCACGACCCAATTGATCAGCTGCTTGCCGTTTTTTGCGGGCGCAATCGGATACAGCACCAGTTTGTTGTTGAAGCCGCCACCGACAATCATGGTACGTCCGTCGAGAAAACCTCTCGCGAGTGTGGCGCCGCGCCACATCAGGACGCCGTTCCACTTCAGTCCGGCCTCCTCGGGATAGAGCTGCCGCCGCACCGCCGAATGGATGCCGTCGCAACCGACCAGGATGTCGCCGGACGCTGTGATGCGTGAACCGTCGGTGAGTTTCTTGAATCGGGCTTTGGCGGCTCCTTCCTTCTGCTCGAAGGAGAGGAAGGTATGGCCTGTGTACAACGCTGTGCGCCCGAGCCGATCGATCACCGCATCTCGCAGCACTCCCTGCAAGTGGCCGCGATGGATCGAGAACTGAGGCACCTTGTACCCGGCCTCTACCCCGCGCGGTTCGCGCCAGATTTCCTGTCCGAAGCGGTTGGCATAGATCAGTTCGCGCGTGCGGATGCCAACCGCATCGAGTCGGGCTAGAAGTCCAAGCTCAGCCAACTCGGCAATGGCATGCGGCAGTACATTGATTCCGACTCCAAGTTCTCGGATTCTTGGCGAGGCCTCGTAGATGTGGCACTTGATCCCGCGTGCATGCAGCATCAGGCCGAGGGCGAGCCCACCAACACCACCTCCGACAACGACGACATGCATCGGACTTTTCCGTCTGTAGGAACTCGGGCGCAACAGGAGTGAAGCATAGATTAGTCTAGGACTTGGCGGGAAGTCAGGCTTCTTGATCGACCCAATTGTCGGACCTGGATGTTCGCTGGTCGGCCCTATGCACGAAGTAGCGGCGCGGACGTCCGCATTGGGGCTTGGCCGCGTGTGAGCGCTGACTGGCTGCATGGCGCTGCTTGGTCAACGACGGCGGCCGCAGGTGCGCATGCTGCCATGACCGGGCGCACGCCAAGGATGCTCATCATTCCGGTGACGTAGTAGGCCAGGACGGCTAGCGCCATCCTGGTTGCGACCTTTGTTGGCGGGCGCGAAAGAATACGCACACGCCATGGGTGACCACCAACGACCATCGCGGGATAGCGCGGGCGTGCGCGCTATCCGCGGCTGGTCGCATGATGATAAGGGCGGCCAAACAAAGCGTCTCCGCCCTATGGGAACCCCGCAAACAGCCGCCTTAGTGGGCCGCCAGATATCTGTAACCCGTCTCGCGCATCCAGTGTGCGCGTTGCAAGTGACTTTCAACGGCGCGCTGCGCGCGCGCTGGTTCCTTGACAGGGTCGATGCCCAGTATCTCCAGTGCGATCTCATCGTCCGTAGCTCCATCGGCGCACGCGTCTAGAAGCCTCAGATAGAGGACCAGATGGGCAAAGTCGTAGCTTGTTAAGCTGTCTGACGAAGGGGCTTCGTCAGCAACGCACATGCGGCTTTTGAAAGGCATCATTTTTTTCTCCACGTCGCCAAGGTTTCTTTACGCTGCGCTGCTTGCCCGAGCGGTTTTTGCCGATGTCGAGCAACAAAAGTACAGGTCTGCCTGCGTGTTTGTAGAGAATACACCGTGGTTATATACTCTACAGGGCGTGATCTCTGGTGCATGAAGATACGAGATGTGTTGGCTCTCAATCTGAGGCAGCTGCGACAAGCGCGAGGCTTGTCGCAGGAGGAACTTGCTCATCGCGCACGGATCGACCGCACCTACATCAGTGCGCTTGAGCGAAGCGTTTATGCGGCTGGTATCGATGTCGTTGACAGACTGGCCCGTGTCCTTGGCGTAGAAGCGGCTGACCTGCTGGTTCGGCCGTCCAGCCATCGCGGAGGCAAAAGAGCAAAAAAGAAGGCGTGACGTCCGCGGTCGACATGGATTAGGAGCGACCTGGTCGTGCCGACCTCGTCCATCAGCTGGGACCCGGTGAAGATTGCAGTGCAGGGGCGCGGCTCGGACTGCGCCAGCACGGGCACGGCGGCGGTAGCTCATCACTTCAGCCACCCTTTTTCTGCGTAGTACTTCAGGGCGCCGGGATGCAGAGGAGCGGACAGTCCGTCCTTCACCATCCTAGCTGGCTCGAGTTGGGCAAAGGCCGGGTGCAGGCCCTTGAACTCATCGAGGTTGTCGAAGGTGGCCTTCACCAGGGCATAGACGACTTGGTCGGGCGTCTTGGCGCTGGTGATGAGGGTAGCCAGCACACCATAGGTCTGGGTCGGCCGTGGATTTGCTGCGTACAGGCCGCCGGGAATCGTGGCCCGGGCGAAGTAGGGATACTCCTTCACAAGCGCATCAATGGCCGGTCCCGTGAGGGAGATCAGCTTGGCGCCGCAGGTGGAAGTCGGGTCCTGGATGTTGGCCGACGGGTGGCCGACGGCATAGAAGAAGGCGTCGATCTTGTTGTCGCACAGGGCGGGCCCCTGCTCGTCGGCTTTCAGCTCCGAGGCCAGTGCGAAATCCGACAGCTGCCAACCAAGTTCGCCAAGCAGCTGCTCGACGGAGATCCGGTGCCCCGAGCCGGGATTGCCAACGTTGAAGCGTTTTCCCTTCACATCCTCGAACTTTGAGATGCCCGCTTCTTTTCGCACAAGCACCGTGAACGGCTCGGGGTGGAGCGAATAGACAGCGCGTAGGTCCGGATAGGCTTTGTCTTTGAAAGCGCCCTGGCCCTTGAGTGCCTGGTAGTGCACGTCGGACTGGCTCACGCCGAAGTCCAGCTCGCCGGCCTTGATGGTGTTGACGTTGAAAGCCGAGCCCCCTGTCGACTCCGCCGAGCAACGAATGCCGTGCACCTTGCGATCCTTGTTGAGCAAGCGACAGATCGCACCGCCAACGGCGTAGTAGACGCCTGTCACGCCCCCGGTTCCGACGGTGATGAATTTTTCCTGCGAGAAGCCAGGGCCGGTTGCCACAAGCGTGAGCGATCCTGTGATGGCAGCAATACGCGCATACGACCTCATTTGACCTCCTAGTGGTCGGTTCGCCGATGCTGTGTTGTTCACTACCTGGCGGGCGCTGTCATGAGGCCGGCGGCCCATGTCAATCTTGTCACATGCAGAAGGATGGTCGACGTGTTGCCGACATGCACCCTACGTTGCGTCTCGGCTTCATCCCGCTTGCGTCCTTACTTCGGGTGGCTTTTTGGCGGGGTGCGGGACAGCCGCCCCATGAGCTGCCGCGCGAAATTTTGGGCGCCCCACGGCATCGCCTGTCCCGCACCGCTGTCCGCGGCGGCATCGATGCGGTGCGCCCTTCGACCCGATGCGAAGACCTTGTCCCATACGACCGCGTACACGCTCAATTTCAAGCCCTGGGAGAACGCGAGCGGGTGAATGGATGGCCTCGCTGTGCGACCGCTGAGGGGCTCCTCGCGGTGTGCGCGGTGCCGCGGCCAATGAGAAACGTCGACCCGCGTGCCTATCGGCTCGGGCGCTACTCGTCCGGTTGGCGTCCTTGCTCACGCCAACGACGTCGCCTCCACAAGCCGCGCGCGCGGTCCTCTTGGGACCTGTTGCCCGAGCGCACCGCACGTTGTGTTGCGAGCTGGTCCGCTCCCGCAACCGTCAGAGCATGGGACATTGGGCTCATGACGGATCCGCCGCTGGCAGAGATATTCGCCGCGGAGGGGGCGGCCCGCACCGACTGATCTCACCTCCAGGAACAAAATCCGTCTCTCGGGTCGCCTCGACGCCAGCGTTGCCCCTGCTGCGAGCCTGACCTGCAACTGGAAGGACAGGCCGTGCTCGGTGGTGATGTCACGGGGATGCAGGGCAAGAATGGCGAAGCATTTTTGATTGACACCCTCAAGTGCTTCGTCGGCAAAGCCGGGCCCCACAGCCTGGCTTTGCCATTTGTGTCGAGCCCGCAGGACTGCGTTCAACTCACTGGTACGCTCGTAGGGGCCATGTGCCCCCGTCGGCCTCTTCCAGACGACTGTTGGGGACATGCCGTGAAGAACGGCGACGCGCTGCATGACCGCGACACCTTGAGTCCAAAAATTGCTGTGGCGAGCAACGCGGAGTCGCTGTCAATGGACATAGTCGATGTCGCACCAAGCCAATTGAGGTGCTGCGGTTGCGACACCCGAGGCAACTGATCGGGGTGCCGCACGCACATGCTGCGTGCTTGTGCTGGGCCGCCGATCTAGTCCAATGCCGTTGTCGGGTCGATAACCCTGGTGATCGCGGTGATCGTGGTTGCCGGAAAGCCGCTGATCTCGGCGTGCTTGCGGATCACGCATTCGTCCTTGGCGAGGTACACACAGAATGTCATGTTGGCTGCGACATAGCTCTCGACCCATTGAATGTCAGGTGCGAGTTGACCAATAACTTCGTTGGATTTCTGCGCCGCACCCCTTAACTGCTCTCGATCCAACGAACCAACCTTCGGGATGTCTCTGGCGATGACGAACCTGCGCAACGTCATGATGATCTCCAGTTCCGGGCTGCATTCGACTTGCCAACCAGCGGGATATGCCGGCAGCGGTGGGTGATGTTCACGGCCTGTGTCCGCACAGGCGAGCTTCGCCATGTCAGCGGGGACGCGGCCTACTCTAGTCACAACCAGCACGGTAACTTTGCCGCGACGCCCACGTTTCTTTGCATGTCGGCGCCGTGGCCCTTGGCCGATGGAGGCAATGGTACGGTGGACGCACTATCTGAAGCATTGAATGCGGTGCGTATGACCGGCGGCATCTTCACCAATTCGGTCTGTACATCGCCGTGGGGATTTTCTGTCCCTGCCATGACGCGGATGGCCCCCCTCCTTTCCCCGGGTACTGAGTGCGTGGTGAGCTATCACTTGGTTACCGAGGGGAGGGCGACCATCAAGTTCCCAGCAGCCGAAAGCGTATCCGTTGCGGCAGGGGACATCGTGATCATTCCACACGGTGACCCCTACACTTTCACCAACGGCGTGCCCGCGGAGCTGATTGACAGCGAGGGGGCGGTTGCAAGATGGCTGGCCGGTGATGTCACTCCATTTCGTACGGGTGGCGGAGGCGAGACGACACGTTTCGTGTGCGGGTATTTTGGGTGCGAACGCCATGCTGCTCGGCTGTTTTTGGCGGGACTTCCATCTGTCATCGCCATCAACGTCAGTACTGGCCCGGCCGGCCCGTGGCTCGAGAGCTCGATCCGCCACCTGCTTGACGAAGCTCAATCTGTGCGTCCTGGAACTGCGGCTGTACTCTGAAGATGGCCGAAGCGCTGTTCATGGAAAGCTTGCG
>Ga0075418_10007870_pt1 | contig 11976 bp, 9 predicted proteins | sample SoiMetdeltSBSDD2_FD_81776 | JGI IMG/M metagenome (GOLD analysis project Ga0075418, IMG submission 81776) | Bulk soil microbial communities from a Populus tree surrounding site in Tennessee, USA - Soil MetaG P. deltoides SBSDD2 | ecosystem: Environmental > Terrestrial > Soil > Tree plantation...
CGACGACGATGAGAACCTCGTGCGGGACCTCGACGACAGCGCTCAGGATTTTGAGCATGATGCGGAGGTTCAGCCCCTCGTTGCGAACAGGCATGACGATGCTGAGGACTGGACTGCCGGTCATGTGCGACTGGTATAGAAGTGGCGAATTTCCTGGCACACGAAGTTGATGTCCGACTGGCCCAGCTGCAGCGCCGACGGAAGCCACACCGCGTTCGGCAGGAGGCGCGAGCTGACGGGAAACTCGGCGTCGGGCCGGCGGTACGGCTGCTGGGTATGAATGGGAAACCAGAACGGGCGACACTGGATCCCGGCGCGTTCGAGGTGCGCGACCAGCCGGTCGCGATCCTCCGCGATCGCGTCAATCCACTGCGGAGACTCGCCGCCGTCGACGTCGAAGCGAAACAGCCGGATTTGACCGACGCCGGCCAGACCGGCGGCGTACCACCGGTAGACATCTCGCTGGTGCGCGACCCGCGCCTCGAGCTTCCGAAGCTGGGCAATCCCGACCGCGGCCTGGAGGTTCGTTAACTTGAAGTTATAGCCAACGGCGGCATGGACGTCGTTGCCGCCTGTCCCGCGCACCGGACGCCCCTGGTCTTTCAGCTCGCGAAGCCGGATCGCCAGCGCTTCGTCGGCGACCACCACCAGTCCGCCCTGGCCGGTCGTGACCGTCTTGTTCGGCGAGAAGGAAAAGCAGCCGGCTTTGCCGAACGTCCCAAGACATCGTCCAGCGTGCCGCGACTGCAGCGCCTCGGCGGCGTCCTCTACGACGTGGATTCCCCGGGCGTCCGCGAGGCCCACGATTCGCTCAATCGCCGCGGCGCGGCCGCTGACGTGTACCGGCACGATCGCACGGGTCCGGGGCGTCATCACCCGCTCGGTGGCTGCCGGATCCAGCATCAGCGTATCGGGATCCACGTCGACCAGCACCGGCGTTGCCCCAGTCAGTGTGACCGCGTTCGCCGTCGCAATGAATGTCACGTCAGGAACGATGACCTCGTCGCCCGCGCCCACGCCAAGACCAGCCAGCGCGAGGAAGATGGCTGACGTTCCGCTCGTCGTCGCGACCGCGTACCGTGCACCGAGACGGTCGGCGCACTGGCGCTCGAATTCCGCCGTCACCTCCCCTTCGTTGAGATAGTTGCTGGCGACGACGCGGACCACTTCGTCGCGTTCTTCGTCACCCACTTCCGGACGCCACCACGGGATCGTTGTCGTGGTGGACGTCATGCCCGGGCGCGCCGCCGCGCATCAATATGATCTCGCAGACGATTGGCCTGCTCGATGACGGCCGCGCGGTTGCGATGTCCAACCCGGCGCAGCGGAACGCCCGCGTAGACAGCCCATGGTTCCAGTGAGAATCGGGGCGGCACGAAGCTCAAGGCGCCGATCACCGTGCCCTCAGGCACGGTGTTGCCGGGCATGACGACGGAGTTCGCGCCGACTGCCGTGTAGTTGCCCAGCGTCACGTCGCCCTCAATCGACTTCTGCTTCACGCTCTCGATGCCAGGGGGAAGGATGCAGACGATATCGTTGGCGAAGTCGTCGCTGACACACCAGATCCTGACTCCCGCAGAAAGGCTGGAAAAGTCCCCCAGGGTGAACTGGTAGGCCGGCCCGCCGGCGACCGAGCACCCCGAAGCCACGTGCGAGCAGACGCCTATCCGCACCCTGGTCGAGAAGTAGCAGAAATCGTCGACGATGGAATAGTCGCCGATCTCAAAATCCTCGGAGTGGCGGATCCGTGTGTGAGGGGAGACGATTGGTTTCACCTGGCTGCGGCAACTGTATCAGCGCGAACCGCGACAGGCGTTCGCAGCACGCCCCACAAGTCGACGACATCCACGCCTGGAGGGACGATCAAAGACCGGTACGCACTGTGCGGGACGCCGACGATGACGACCTGGGCCCTGGCGACGAGTTCCTCTTTAGAGATGAAGGTCGGGTCACGGGCGAATTCGTCGGAATAGAGCACCTCGGCGCCGTGGAACCGGAGCACCTTTCCCAGCTTGTAGGAGAGCGAATCGCGGATGTCGTCGATGTCCGCCTTGAATGCCATGCCGAGGATGCCGACGCGCGTCTGGCTCAGATTGTAACGGCGGCCGATCACATCCACCAGAAAGTTCGGCAGCCCCTCGTTGATGGCCATTGCTGCGTGACCGAGCGGGAAGCTGTTGTTATTGAACGCCGCGAGCTGCATCGTGTCCTTCAGGAGACAGGGGCCGGCAGCAAAGCCCGCGGACGGAAGACTGGCGGCCCTCCCGTAGCCGCGCACCATCGCCTCGCGCACGTGGTTGAAGTCGACCCCGATGCTGTGCGCCAGCATGTAGAACTGATTGGCGGCCGCGAATTGGATGTAACGCCAGGAGTTCGAGAACAGCTTCGCGAGCTCAGCCTCCTCGATCTCCAGATGGACGATTTCCGGCGCGACGAGCGTGAACAGCTGCGTGGCGGCCTCGACCGCCTCTGGCGATGAACCAGACACAATCTGGGGGAGCTCCCTCAGCTCTTTGATTGCGTAGCCCTGCGCGATCCGCTCCGGGCAGTACGCCACCTTCCAGCGCTGGCCGTCCTGGCTGAGCACGCGCTCCACCTGCCGACACGTCCGCGGGAACACGGTGCTGCGAACGATGATGGTTTGCGACGACCGAAGGTGGGGACGCAGCTGCTGGAACAGATCGAGCAGGGCGCGCAGCTTCGGGTTCAGGTACTCGTCAACCGGCGTTCCGATCGCAATGATGACGTGGCGCGCCCGGATGATATCGCGCGGGTCGGAGGAGAACAGCAGCCGGTTCTCCGAGAGGGCCTTCGTCAAGAGGGCGTCGGCGCCGTACTCGATGAACGGCATGGTGCCGCCCTTTATGACGTCCAACGCCGCCCGGTTGACGTCATAAATGACGACACGCTGCGCGGCCGCGGCAAATGCCAGCCCCAGCGGCAGGCCCACGTGTCCTGCGCCCCCTACGATACAGACATCGTGATCGTGCGTGTCTGTCACCGGCAGTCCTCTCGAATCAGCATGTCCGCAATTTGTGTTTCGCCAGAGCCAGAAAGAGCGGCGCGAGGTTCAGGGCGTGATCGATGCGGCCGTCGGTCGCCATCGCCAGCGCATCACACTCCGGCACACGCATGACCGTGATCCCCGCTTCGTGCGGCAGTTGCTTCCCGACCGGTGCCACGTCGGCGGCAAAGTAGCACCACATCTTGTTGGCCAGCCGTCCGACATCGGGGATCAGGACCCCGAGCAGCTCAAAGTCCTCGGCCGCCATACCGGTCTCCTCCAGCAGTTCTCGCCGGGCAGCCTGCTCCGGCGACTCGCCGGGATCGACATGGCCGGCCGGCAGCTCGATGCTGTCGCGGCCGACCACCGGACGATGCTGCCGCACGAGGACCAGGTGCCGATCTGCCGTGCACGCGATGACGCTGACGTAGTCCGCGGCCTCGAGCATGTAGTACGGCTTCCCGTCCGGCAGCGTCTCGGCTACGAGGCGACACCACGGCGAATCGAACACGACCGAGCGCGCAGGCGCGCCGTCAGTCACCGGCTACACCGTGACCAGATCTGTGTGAGAGCGAGGAACCGGCAGCGCGTAACGCGCCAGCCAGGCGAGAAGGACGATCAGTGTCAGATCCCATGCCAGCATCGCATAACGATAGTAGGTGCTGAAAATGAACAGCATCGGCATATGCGCGCAGAGGGCCGCAACCGCCACGACGGCGAGGTCGTTCCCCTTTTCCAATCGCCCGGTGATCCAGAGAAGAGCGATCGCACACGTCAGCGCGAGCGCCGCCAGTCTGGCAACGTGGGCGATCCACGCTACAGGAGCAAATGCCGAACTGTAAATGAACCCGGGACCGAATAGCCACCCTGTCAGCTGGCTCGACACAACGCGGGTTGTCTCGGTGTCTGCGCGTCCGAGCAGCACATCGGCCGCCGCGCCGCCGTAATCGGCGGGTGCAAGCGGCACGGAGATGGTCGAACCTGGCTTCGAGATGAGGTACAGCTCGCTGCCGTAATACCAGTTGTGGAATGGCATCCAGAGCGCGAAGCCGAGGCCCGACGCCACAGTGATGATGGCCGCGATATCACGCCGGCGCCAAGACGCCCACGCGAACGCGCCCCCGAGCCAGACAACCGCCAGCGCGAAATTCGGACGAATGAACATAGACGCCGCCAGCGCCGCACCGGCAACGGCGATTGACGAAACCCCTCGTCTGACTCCATTCCACGCCGGTTCCGCGCGCAGCAGCAGCGCCAGGCCGAGCAGGAACAACCCGCCGCCGGCCGCCTCGCCGTATCCGAACCGCGCGTTGGTGATGTTCTGCAGATACGAGAAATTCCCGACGGGCATCAGCACGAATGCCGCCGTCGCAACCCACGCCCACCGGAGGCCGGCGAACTGCCGCACGAGATAAAAGATGACGAGCGGAAGCGACGCGACGAGCAGCAGGTACAAATGATTCGTGTCCCCAAATACCAGCTTCTCGACCATCCGGAAGTACCGCATTCCCGGCGTGAACCAGTAGACCGGCTCGATACCCTTGAACGCCTCGACGACGTCGCCGGCAGCGGCGAGCATGGCCATCGTGCGGCCGTGGCTCTCGTGCAGCAGTCCGTCGTTGGCGCCGACATGCGGCGGATAACTCCTTCCCAGATACTCGCCGCCCGCGAACCACGCCGCGAGCAGGTAGCCGACTCCGCAAATGGTCGCGCTCCGCAGGTAGACTGCCAGCCGCGGACGCACTGTCAACGCGGTCAGCAGGAAACCGGCAATGAGTGTCAGTAGAACGTCGCTCCAGGCGCCGACGCGCAGCTTCACGGACCGCTCGAGACCGAAGTACATCTGTCGATCGCGTTCGGGGAAAAAAGCGGCGTATACCCGTCGGCCGGCATCGGCTCGCTCGATGCGCCGCGCAGCGGGCTGACGATGAACGATTTCGTCGAAGCCACCGCCTGATCGTTCCCAAAACACCTGTCCAGTCCAGACCAGGCGGCTGCCGACACTCGCATCGGTCAGTTGGTACATGACGTAAAACGGCAGATATTCGCGCGCCGGCTTCCCCGCCCAGAAGTTGTACAGCATGTCGTTGGTGAATCCGCCGCGGAATTCGTCGAGCGTTCGAAACTCAATCGTGTCCACTTGACGCGAATACTTCGGCGCTCTCCAGAGGGCGTCGGCGGACTGCGCGAACGCAGACACGGGCACCGCCGGACCGCGATCGCGCCACGAAAAGGGCGTATAGGGTGCGCTTTCTGGAGGATACAGGTCGTCGAATTGCGACTTCCAGCTTCGGAACACTTCGGGAGGCAGCCCTCGCTCGAGTGGTTCGCCGTTCCCGAGAACGAGGAACGCGTTGTGGGCTTCCGCGATATCCGCCCGCGGCAGGACGGTCTTGACACCAATGATGACTGCGACGAGCGCCGCCGCCGTGCCGAGCCGCCGCCATGTCGGCGCGCACACTCCGACGATGACCGCCAGCAGGATCGCGGCAAGGAACAGCGTCTTCCACGTCTCGAGCACCGGCACGCCAACGGCCGCCAGCGCAAGCGCGGCGAACAGCAGCTGTTTCAGTGGCTGGGATGACTGCGGCCTTGTCCGCTGGGTGGTAAACCGTCCCTCCGGATCGATTCGCGCCGCGAGCACATCGAATGGATCGACTTGATGGTTGAGGTCGAGCCATCCAGCAACTCGACGCCGGGCGCCCGCCGCAATGAGCCATGCAAAGAGAAGACGAGCAAGGCCCGCGACGGCACTCCCGGCGAGGGCGATGACGAGGCCGCGACGGGTACGCTCGTCCCGCAATCCCGGTAAACGATTCGCCAGCCACACCCTACTGGAACTCGGCGACGCGTCGGGTGACACGACGTATAACTCGCGATCGATGTCGTTGGTGTCGGCGACGTCAGGCTCCTGGACAAGTGCCCTGACGTTCCTGCGGCTCGTGTCGAGCAGATCGTAGGCGACCGACCGCGGCGAGTCCGGATGGGGATCTTGCCCGTTCGCCAGCATGTACCTGCGTTCGAGCTCCGCCTGCCGTGCGGCGGTCACGTCATCGCGCCAGCGGACTCGAACGGCCGGCGCCCGGTCCGCGGTCAGCCAGAACGTGACCGCCGCCAATGCCAGGCCGCTGGCGCCAATAACCGTGAGCCACAACCAGATCGGCGAGACGCGGCTGCTGAACGGCGACACTGTGACGTGCACGGGGCGGCTACACGTACGAGAGCACGCGGCGGGCATGCCGTCGAGGCAGCACGGCGGGCAGCCCGCGTGCGAGCCAGACAAAGAGCACGATCAGATTCAAATCCCAGGCGAGCATCACGTAGCGATAGTGCGTCGAAAAGATGAACAGCATCGGAAGATGGGCGCACAGCGAGGCGACCGCCACGACGGCCAGGTCCGTTCCTCCGCTGAACCGTCCCGTCATCCATCGGAACGCGACCCCGCAGCTGACAAGCAGGGCAAAAAGTTTGAGCCCGTGAAACGCCCAGGCAACAGGCAGGAGCGCGTCTCTGACAAGGAAACCCGGGTTCCAGAGCCACCCGTGGATCTGGCGCGACGTCACCGTAACCACCGGCGAATCGAGGCGGCCCCGGACGAGCTCGCCGACGGCGCGAACATAGTCGCCTGGCCCCAGCGGCACGGACACAGTCGCCCCCGATTGCGAAATCAGATAGAAGCCGCCGCCGTAGTACCAGTTGTGAAACGGCAGCCATAGCGCAACGGCCAGGCCAGCAGCCACCGCGAACACAGCCCGCCGATCGCCGCGCATCCACGACGTCCACGCGTACAGGGCACCCACCGCGACAACGGCAAAAGCAAAATTGGGGCGGATGAACAGGGACGCCGCGAGGGCGCTGCCCGCGAGCGCTGCGGCCGGTGCGTTCCGATGCTGCCCACCCCAGTCCGGCTGCGTCTGCAAGAGGAGCAGCAATCCCAGCAGGAACAGCCCGCCAGCGATCGCCTCTCCATAACCGAGCTTGGCATTGGCGATGTATTGCAGAAAAGAGAGGTTGCCGACGGGCATCACCCAGAAGAACGCCGTCGCGATCCATGCCCAGCGCGTGCCTGCAAAATGCCGGATCAGGTAGAAGATGACAACCGGAACGCCGGCCAGCAGCAGCGCAAACAGGTGATTGGTGTCGCCAAACAGCAGTTTCTCCACCATTCGGACATAGCGCGTCCCCGGCGTGAACCAGTAGACGGGTTCGACCCCTTTGAGGGCTTCGACCAGGTGCCCATTTCCGGCCAACATCGCCATGGTGCGGCCGTAGCCGTCGTGAACCATGCCGTCATCGCCGCCGCCGTGCGGCGGATAGGTCGCGCCGAGATATTTCCCGAAGCTGACCCAGATGAACGACGCCATCAATGCATAGCTCACCGCGAAGATCCCCAGCGCGCGGAAGTACGAGGGCCAGCGGACTCCGACAGTCAGAAACACGATGACGATGCCGCCGACGATCGTCAGCAGATTCTCGAACCACGCCGCGATCCGGAGCTTCATGGACGGTTCGAATCGAAAGTAGAACTCCTGGTCGCGGCTCAGCACGGAGCCCGGGGTCGGGAAGAACGCTGCGTAAATGCGCTTTCCAGCGTCGGCCGGCGTGATGTCCCGTGTGCCAATCTCGTTGTGCACGACTTCCTCGAAGCGGCCATCCTGCCGCTCCCAGAACACCTGGCCCTTCCAGCTCAAGCGGCTGCCGACGGTAGCCGGTGTGAACTCGTACATGACGTAGAACGGGGTCGACTCCCGCCGCAGCGGCCCGGACCACCAGTTGTAGTGAAGCTCGTTGGCAAATCCGCCACGGAACTCGCCGAGCGTCCGGAAGTCAATAGCGTCGACCTGCCTCGTGTACTTCGCCCGCCTCCAGATAGCATCCGCGGACTGAGTGAACAGGGTCTTCGGAACAAAGCCGTTCGGACGCCAATGCGAACGATCGGCGGCTGGTCCGCTGCCGGGTGGATACAGCGCGTCGAATCGGCTCCTCCAACTGTGAAACACCTCGCGTGGAAGGAGGAGCTCGAGCGGTTCGCCGTCGCCTGCTACCAGAAACACGTTGTGGCCTTCGGCAATGTCTGCCCTGAGCAGCACGCCTTTCAGCCCGACGATGGTGATTGCAATTGCGGCGGCCGCGGCCACCCGCCACCATTGGGCGTGAGATGTGCCGAACACCAGGGCCATCAGACAGGCCGCCAGCAACAGCGCGACCCACGTGTCCAGCACAGGCACACCAGCCACCAGCACGAGCAGGGCTGCCGCAACCGGCTTTATCGCACGTGTCATTCGCGCGTCAGCCCCGGCGGTACCCGATCGCGCACCAGAAGGGCGCCGTGGGAGACACCCGAACGCGTTCGAGCCCGGCGCGCTCCATCATGGTCCGGATCTGTCCGCTCGTGAACCGACGTTCCAGCCGCGTGCCAAATCGATCCAGTGCGTCGGTGCGCATGGTGTAGAAACTGCGGTGTCGATAGAAACTCAAGGGAAAGTTCGAGACGTCCACGCCGCGCCGCTCGAACCATCTGGCCGCGCGCGCAAGCGGCCAGTACACCAGCACCGCGAATATTTGCGTGAGCGCGTAGGTCACGCGTCGCGGAAGCCTCGAGATGCCGCGGCGAATGAGATCGCTCACACGCCAGAGCACTTGGAACCACGTGGGCCGATTGTCGAACGCATAGTACAGATACACGAGGAATGGCGCGCCGGGTTTCAGCTTCTGCACGCAGGCGAGTAGTCCGGCCTGCGTATCCGGCACGTGGTGGAGCACGCCGAGCGAATAGCCGAAATCCATGCTGCTGTCGTCGAGCGGAATCCGATCAACCGACGCACGATGAAACACACAGTTACTGTTCTCCGCCAGATTCCTCCGCGCGACATCGATCGCACTGGGGTCTATGCAGTGCAACCGGCCGACGCGCGGCGCGACGAGCTTTGCCCAGCGGCCGCTTCCACAGCCAAGGTCGAAGCCTTCGGCATCATCAGGCAGCGCCTGCCAAGGAAACGCCGAAAAGTAGCCGTTGAAAAGCTCGGCTCGCTCCGGCTCGGAAAGGGCAGATTGATCGAAGCGGGTCCATTCGTCGCCGAATCCATCGGCCGTCTTCTGATCGATGTTCGGGGAAGACGCCACAGTTTCAGAGAGGCGGCGCCGCTGGTGACTGCTCCAGCAGCACCTCGGCGTACTGGTGCGCAAGACGGCCGACGTCGAACTCACGCGCTCGTTCCAGCCCTGCGGTGCGGAGCGACGCCCGCAGGTGCGGATCGTCGACGAGGCGACGAATGGCGGCGGCCACAGCTGCGCTGTCCCCGACCGGCACCAGCAGTCCGTATTCACCATCGGCCAGGATCTCTCGCGGGCCGGATTGGCAGTCGGTGCATACCACCGGCAGCCCGCACGCCATCGCTTCTACGATGACGTTCCCGAAGCCCTCCCAGCGCGAGGTCAACGCGAACACGTCACATTCGGCCATCAGCACGTGGGGCGAGGCGACCCAGCCGCGCCATTCGATTCGCTCCTGCAGTTCCAGCCGATGTGCGAGCGACTCGAGCTTCCGGGCGTCGGGGCCCTCGCCGAGGATGACCAGGCGCGCGTCCACCCCGTCATCACACAGTTTTCTGACGGCGCGAAACAGCGTCGGGTAGTCCTTCTGATCGGTGAGACGCCCCACGGCGACAATCCTGACGGGCCCGCCCAGAGGTCGATTCCGCGGAATCCCGCCCACAGCCGAGGCAATCTGGGTGAGATTCTGCGGGTTATAAACCACGCGCACGCGCTGGCCGTTGACTCCCAGCCGGACCAGCGCATCCTTGACGCCGTTCGAGATCGCCACCACCCGATCGGCGAACGGATAAAACGTGCTGATCAGGCCGCGCATCATCCGCGATTTGAGGGTGTCCCCCGGGTACAGGGTGTCGGTCGCACAGCGTTCTGAAATGATGATCGGCCGCTGATTGCCCAGCCACCGAGTCAGGACGAGGATCAGATTGGACCGCACCAGGAAACTCATTACCGAATCCACCCGGTGCCGGCGGAGGAACCATGCCAGTTCCATCGTCAGGAAGGGGACCCCGAATATGCTCCGCAAGCCCGCGGTGAGGTGTGCACCGTGGAGGGATCGGACTTCAATGCCCGGAGCCAGTTCGTACTGAACCGGCCCGCTCTCCAGTGTGAGAATTGTGACCGTCCACTGCAGAGTCCGATGGAGGTAATTCGCAACGGTCGCCACCACCCGCTCGGCTCCTCCACCGCCCATGTTGTTGATGATGAGAAGGACGCGACGGTGTGTTGGCATCGCCGCGCCGCTCAGGTGGTCATCAGGCACCTCGGCCACCTCAGGCGGCAGGCCAATGCGCTCAGGCGCAAGCATGCATCAGCTCCGCGGCTTCCCGTATCTGATCGACGTACCGGGCGGATGCGCGATCGATCGAATGAAACTCCACCGCCCACTGACGTCCACGTTCGCCTTTCAGCCGCCGATTGTGCGGGTCTCGCCACAGGTCGACGAGAGAGGCTGCGATCTGGTCTGGCGTGCGTACTGAGACGATGGGATGCCACGGATACAACTGCTTCATCACGTCCTCGTCCACATGACAGAGGACAGGCTTCTCCACGGACAGCCCTTCGATGACGACGCTCCCGAACCACCCGATCCCGAACTCATCGGCGACGACGTCGGCGACGGAATAGAGCGGTAATAACTCTGCACGATCAAAGCCATACGGATGCGGGCACTGCAGCCAGACGACGTTCTTCTCGATTCCCAGTCGTGCGATGAGGTGTTTGACCTGCTGCAGGGTGCGCGACGGCCCGCGCTCGATCAGCGCCAGCGCGGCGCGGGCGTCGGGAGCAGACCTGACAAATCGCGCAAAACCTTCGATCAGCGCGTCATTGCCCTTCCATTGCCCCGTCTCGACGAACCGTGCCGCCCGGTCGATCATCAGCCGCGAGGGATGGAAGACGATGAAGCCGTGATGGTCGACCAGCCGGCGAATGTTTGCGTCCTTCTGGTGTCGGGCCTCGGGATCGACTCGAAACAGGTCCGTATCCACCATGATCGGAAAGTACCGGGGGACAATCCGCCTCTGTTCGATGCCCAGCCGTTCGGTGGCAATCCGAAACGGTGAAAAGGGCTGCGTCCAGAGCTGATCGACCGACGCAATCCCGCGCCGCTGCCAGAATCCGCCGAGCAGCGCGGCAATCTTCGGTGCGATGCCGCGGGACCGATTGAAAAAGCGAAAAGGGAACGGTGCGACCGTCAGGTCCCATCCAGTGACATAGAAAATGAACGGGCGTTTGACGAACGGTGCTAACCGCACGCCGCCCCCGCTCACCATGACAAGGTCGAAGTTCGCGAGTTCTCTGACGAGCGGCGACGTCCCCGGCCAGAAGCGGGCTGACATCGAGTGGTACGGCCCTTTGTGCATCCATTCCGGGTAGCCGCGGCGCAGCTCGGGCTGCTCGCTCTCGGGCAGCTGGTTGAATTCCGCATTGCTGTCGATGAACAGATGAGCATCCATGCCCGTGGCGCGGAGCGCGCGCGCAACCGCGAAGAAGTTGTTCACGGTGTTCCCGTAAAGCGCGATCCTCAGGCCGCACTCCACCGCGACATGGCGCCAGACACGACGGCGCGCTGAACCACGCCGCGCTCCTGGCGGGTGGACAGCACCTCGACGAGCAAGACTGATGAAACACTGAACAGCAGCAGCCGCAGCACGAATGACACGGCCCCCGGCGCACCGATCAGCCAGCTCGCGGCGATGGTCAGCGCCGTGATCAGCAAGCCGCCGACGAGCCGCCGCCACTCGAGCGGAATCGGGTACACGTCCTGGCTGAAGGCTGCGTGCAGGGCAAAGCCCGCCGCCGCACCGCCGAGGACGCCCAGCGACGCGCCGACCATGCCCAGCAGACGAACAAACACGGCAACCAGCACGAGGCTGACCGCAGCCGTCGCGATGCTGATGAGGGCAAACCGGCCGGTC
>Ga0075418_10007872_pt1 | contig 11976 bp, 10 predicted proteins | sample SoiMetdeltSBSDD2_FD_81776 | JGI IMG/M metagenome (GOLD analysis project Ga0075418, IMG submission 81776) | Bulk soil microbial communities from a Populus tree surrounding site in Tennessee, USA - Soil MetaG P. deltoides SBSDD2 | ecosystem: Environmental > Terrestrial > Soil > Tree plantation...
ACCGCGCGGGACCCAAGCCGTTGACGCCCTGGGCACTCGGTCAGCGGTCGAGCCTCAGCGATCCGCCGCAGAATGACCCGGGCAGTGCAACAGTTATCCTCGATCCTCGCGGCCGGCTGATCCGTCTGGTGGTTCTTCCGGCGTCGGATGCACCGATCACTGCCGCGCCAGCGGCGGGTCCCGATTGGCGGCCGATGTTCGAGGAAGCCGGTCTGCTTGAGTCCGAGTTCACGCCGTCAAAACCCACGCGCGTCCCACCGGTCTATGCCGACACTCGCGCAGCTTGGGCTGGAGTGTTCCCCGAGAACCCCGGAATTCCAGTGCGCATCGAGGCAGCCGCCCTCGGCGGCCGGCCAGTGTATTTCGACATCATCAATCCGTGGCCCGAGGGAAACGTCTTCACCGTGATCCCGACGAGCGGACTGCTGATCATCGCCACCATTGTCGTTGGGCTCCTTGTCGCGGCAGCGCTTCTCGCACGACGCAACATCAGGCTCGCGCGGAGCGATTTGCAATCGGCCTTCCGCGTCGCGCTATTCACGTTTCTCCTCGCGATCCCGCTTTTTCTCTTCGGAACCCATCACGTCGCCGCCATCCAAGAACTGGGACAATTGATCAAAGCGGCGAGTGTACAGCTGGCGTTTGCCGCCGGGCTGTGGCTCGCGTACGTCGCTCTCGAGCCTTTCGTGCGACGGCAGTGGCCGGATCTCATCGTCTCCTCGACACGCCTGCTGGCCGGGCGGGTGCGGGATCCGCTAGTTGGCCGCGATTTGTTGATCGGCGCCGTCTTCGGCACCGTCGGGGGTCTCGGTGCTTCGCTCTACCAGGTTGTCGCCACAGCGTCCGGTTGGCCGTTGATCCATAGCTCAACGTTCGTGCTGCGATCCGTCGGAAACCAAGTAGAGAGTCTTGCCTCGTTTAGCCAGATTACGTCCATTGCCGTGCAGGACGCGCTTGGCGTCATGATGCTCCTGCTCGTCCTGACGGTCGTGCTGCGGAGGAGATGGGTTGTCGTACCGACATTTTTCGTATTCGTTCTCCTTGTGCTGGTATTCAGTTCCCCCGGAGGACCAAACCGCTGGGGTTTGATTCTCAGCGCGGTCCTCATCACCAGTGTCGTCGTTCGATTCGGCGTCCTGGCCATGGCGTCGCAGGCGCTCTTTCACCTGTGTACAATTTGGTTGCCGTTGACGCTCGACCTTGGCGCCTTCTACATCACCGCGTCCTTGATCCCGATGACGATGCTGGTGGGCATCGTGTGGTTCGGTCTTTACACGTCGCTCGGCGGCAAGCCTCTCGCGGGTTGGACCATGAATCCCTGATCACTAATCACTGATCCTGAATCACTGATCCTGAATCATTGATCCTGAATCCTCTCGCCGAGCGATGAGAATCTCCTGTCGTCTCCTCACGTTGATTGCCGTTTCGTTCCTCGCGCTTGCGGCGATCCGGCTGCAGCAGCCGACACCTGCGGGCACCATGCTCTTCTTCGACGACTTCTCCGCAGGCCAACTGGATCGCTCGAAGTGGAACGTGATCCTCAGCGGACGCACTGTCAATAATGAGCAGCAGGCTTACATCGACTCGACCGACACCATCACCGTCGGCGATGCTCCGGAGACCGGGGGGGCCGAGAACGGTGCCCTGATCATCCGCGCACGGCACCGCCCAGGGTTCAAGACGCCGGAAGGCCGCGCGTTTGATTTCGTCTCGGGTCGTCTCGAATCTCGATCGAAGTTCGAGTTCACATATGGGACTGCCGCGGCGCGGATCAAGCTGACGGCAGGCGCAGGGCTGTGGCCCGCATTCTGGGCGCTCGGCACCGGCCGCTGGCCCGATACCGGCGAAATGGACATCATGGAGAACGTCGGCGATCCGACGTGGACGAATTTTGCCCTTCACGGTCCGGGCTATTCCGGCAACACGCCGCTCGTCAGCCGTCAGCACTTCACCGGCGGGGGGGACATCACCGGCTGGCACGTGTACTCGATGGACTGGACCACCGATGCGCTGGTGTTCAAGGTCGATGGGAAGGAAGAGTACCGCGTTGCACGAGCGACCGTCGAACGCTACGGCCGCTGGGCGTACGACAACCCGAAGTTCCTGATCGTCAACCTTGCGCTCGGTGGTCAGTATCCACAGTCGGTCAACAAGGTCGCCGAACCGTACGCCGGCCTGCCGCCGCCCACTGTGGAGCTGATTAAGGCCGACAAAGCGGTGATGGTCGTCGATTGGGTGCGGGTGGCGAGGTGAATCGTTCGTCACTCATCACTGATAGGTGATTTCACCCCTTCCGCCGTCACGATCAGCGGCTCCGTCCATAGCGGATCGCCTTCAGCCGCACGCGCGAGCTTGCGTAGTTGTGCCCAATCACCATCACCGGGTACGACCGTCAGCGCGAGCGTGTCTCGGTCGGGAATGAGTGCGGCGATCGACTCGCCTGGCTCGAGCGCGTCCGGGACCAGCAGCAACCGTGCCGCGTCGAAGGTATCGCCGGTCTTGACGACGCTGATAGATCGATCCGACAGGACCCTGCGCACGGTCTCGCGGTTGAACGCGCGCGAAAGATTCACCTTTGCAAGGGCGAGCGCGTCGGCCTCTGAAAGCTTCAGGTCTGCGAGGTGACGAACGTTGACGTAGGCGACGCTCTCCGGGCTGTCGAGAACGAACACGACGAAGAGGCCCGCCACCCCGGATGGCGCGGCGGGAATGGTGACGTCCTTGACCTCGCCGCGCAGCCGCGCCAGAAACGACTCGTTGACGAGGCGCGGCCGCACACGGTCTCGATCCTGTTCCATAAGGTTCGTCGCGGATCCCCACTGGTCGGCCATGCCAACGAACCGGCTGAAGATCGCTTCTCTCCCGGCACGATCTCGAGCGTCGATTCTCGCGATGGCCGCGAACAGGTTCGGGAGGAAAATGACCCCGTCGCTGCCAGCCTTGGTGCGCACGGAAATCTCATGCGTGCGCACCTCAAGCACTTCTACGTCCGGCGCGTTGGTCCGCAGATATTCGACGAAATCACGACGAACGGAAGCGTCCCATCGTCGAGCTCCCCAGCGGACGAGAAACCCAACCGACGTCAATCCGGCAACCGCGAGCAGCGCCCATGCCGACCAGCCCATGGTTCGATCAAGTGCCGATTACTTCTCACTTGATGGCGGAACGATGTTCTTGAGCCGCATATACGTGACGAGATTGCCGTAGTGCTCCCACATGTGGCTGTTATTGAACGCGAGTACACCGAGGCGGGTTTGCTTTTGCCCGAACAGGTCCACCGGCGTCGACGCGTTCGCGTCCGTCGTCGCGTCGAACACCTTGTCGCAGGCAGCGAAGGACGCCTTCAACGCGGCAACGAGTTCCGCCCGGGTGGTCTTTTTTTCGTTGGCCTGATTGAAGTTCGGCTTCTCGCCGTTTGCCATGCTGCAGAGCAGATTGTTTCCATCGGCGATGTGACCGATCACCCCGCCAAGGCTCCTGATCTCCGGAGTCGGCTTGAAGCCATACAGATCCTCGGGCACCTTTTCGGCGGTGCGAAGCACCAACGACCGAACCGCCTCTGCCTGCGTTTTCAAAACAGCCACGTGAGAGCTCGCGCCGCCGACAGCCTGCGCGGCAACCGGGGCCGCGATCATCGATACACCAAGGGCCAATCCAAAGATCCGTTTCATTGAACTCCCTCCAGGGCGAGTGATTGTTGGTGAACGGACACTATCCGCAACAACCCTTCCGGTCAACTGGTCAGGGACGAAAGGCTTTTTTTACTGCTCGCAGGCGCTTGTCACGATTTCGTCGCAGCCGTGACGTTACGCCGCTACCGTCGCGTCGTAGTACTCAGTACTATGAACCGCAAAACACTCGTGATAGTCGTCGTGATGCTGCTAACGAGCATCACGGTAACTGCGTTTCATTCGCGCCACACCGTCCTTCCCGCCCCGGTGACAGAACCGGTCACGCGTGGCGATATTGCCAGCGACGTCGAGGCCACCGGCACCGTCAGTGCGGTCACCATGGTTGAAGTCGGCAGCGAAATTACCGGAACGATCGAATCGCTCGGCGCCGACTTCGACGACATTGTCCGGAAAGGACAAGTACTCGCGCGGTTGGATCCATCGATCTATCAAACGACCCTCGATCAGGCGAGGGCGGCACTCCAGCGCGCGCAGGCTGATGCCGAGCGGTACCGCGTGGACGAAGCTGAATCAGCGGCGGTCCTGGCCCGCGATCGCGAACTTTTTGATAAGCAGTTGATGACCGACGAGGATTTCCGGACTGCGGAGACCGACAGTCGTTCCGCCGCGGCGCAGGTGGCAAGCGCTGATGCGATCATCCGGCAGGCACGATCGGCCGTCGACAGCGCGGAACTCAATCTCTCGAAGACAATTATCGAATCGCCAATCGACGGCGTCGTCATCGCGCGGAATGTCGATGTCGGCCAGACAGTTTCGGCGACCGTCTCGGCGCCCACGCTGTTCGTCCTCGCAGCTGATCTCACGCAGATGCAGGTCCAGGCCAGCATCGACGAATCCGATGTGGGTCGCGTAAAAGAAGAAGAGCCGGTCAGCTTTCACGTCGATGCCTTTCCGTCAGAGACGTTCGTCGGCAGAGTGCATCAGGTACGACTGAATCCGACGATCGACTCCGATGTCGTCACCTACACCGCGATTATCGATGCCGCCAATCCCCGGTTGCAGTTGAAACCGGGCATGACAGCCCTCGTGTCGATCGAAGTCGCGCGCCGCGACAACGTGCTGCGTGTGCCCGCGGCGGCGCTGCAGTTCCAGCCCTCCGCCGACGTTCTCGCGCGGTTTGGCGGTACAACCGCAAGGGAGAGTTCCGCGACGTCGAACACCGTATGGACGTTCAACGGGCGTACGCTCACGCCGGCGGCCGTGACCACCGGCATCAGCGATTCGATAGATACCGAAATTGTCTCCGCGCCCTTCGGACAAGGCACGCCCGTGGTCACCCGTATGGCGACCACGCCGTAGGACGATTCGAATATCATCGAGATTCCAACACACGTGCTGGTGTACTGTTTGGCTTACTCGGCACCGCGTCCTAAGGAGAATCGATGATCAGACAGTCAACAGCGCGAATGGCGGCGGTCGTCATTTCTGCGATCGCACTGAGTGCGCCGCTCACCGCTGGTCCTGACGGCCAGCGCGAGTGGCGTGACTACGGAGGCGGACCAGACAGTTCGCGCTTTGTTGCTGCGAAACAGATCACCAGCGCCAACGTGAATCAGTTGCAGGTGGCGTGGGCCTACCCTGCGGGTCAAACAGATTTCAATCCGGTCGTCGTTCGGGGGATGGTCTACGGCCGGGGTCCCAATGGGTCCTTTGTCGCCCTCGATGCAGCCACCGGGAAGCAGATCTGGATCCACGAAGGAGTCCAGGGCTTTAACAGTCGTGGCGTGAACTACTGGGAGAGCAAGGACGGAAAAGATCGCCGGCTGATTTTCAGCACCCAGAACATGCTCCAGGAACTCGATGCCTACACGGGAGAACCCATCACGGCATTCGGGACCAACGGCAAGGTCGATCTGCGCGTCGGTCTCGACCGTGACCCGGCGACGATCAATCAGCAGACTCGCACGCCCGGGCGCGTGTTCGAAAACCTCCTCATCATGGGATCGGCAACCAACGAAGAATACGGATCAGCGCCTGGTGACGTGCGCGCATTCGATGTGCGAAGCGGCAAATTGGTCTGGACCTTTCACACCGTTCCTCGACCCGGCGAGTTCGGATACGACACATGGCCGAAGGATGCCTGGAAGACGGTGGGTGGCGCGAACAACTGGGGTGAACAGACGATCGATGAAAAGCGCGGCATCGTTTACGTGCCGATCGCGAGTCCCAAGTACAACTTCTACGGTGGCAATCGTCCCGGCGCCAACTTGTTCGGCGACTCCATCGTCGCGCTCGATGTACGAACGGGCAAGCGGCTGTGGCATTTCCAGATGGTGCATCACGACATCTGGGATTACGACAACAACTCTGCGCCACAACTGACGACGATCCGACAGAACGGCCGCGCGATCGATGTTGTCGCGGTCGCGAGCAAGACCGGTTACCTTTACGTTTTCGATCGCGTCACGGGAAAGCCGATCTGGCCAATCGAGGAGCGGCCTGTTCCACAGAACACGACCGTGCCCGGCGAAACGCTGTGGCCGACACAGCCCTTTCCGACCGCGCCGCCGCCATTCTCACGACAGAAGTTCACGGCCGAGGATCTCAATCCATACATCCTCACGCCCGAAGAGCGCGAGCAATTCAGGCAGCGGATCCTGAAAGCCAGAAACGATGGGCCGTTCACCCCGATCGGATTCGATGATGTGATTCACATGCCGGGGAATCAGGGAGGATCGAACTGGGGTAGCACCGCGGCAAACCCGGATGACGGAACCGTTTATGTCATCGGCCTCAACACGCCGACCATCATTCGCCTGCTAAGGGCCGGTGAGGTGCGCCGCGGCGGACGCGGTGCCGGGGAACCGATTCAAGAGGGACGTTATGTCACTGAAGGATTCGGCCTGTATCCGACCATCGTCAAGCCGCCCTACACAACGCTGACCGCGTACGATCTGAATAAGGGAACGATCAAGTGGCAGGTCGGGCTTGGTGACGATCTGCGGCTGGTTGGCCAGGGCATCAAAGGAACCGGTACTGCGGCCAACGTCAAGACAAGCTTGATCGTCACCGCTACGGGATTGGTGTTTGCCACTGCCGGCGATCACAAGATCCACGTCTACGACAGCAATGACGGGAAACAGATCTGGGAGACGCCGCTCGGCGCTGCAACGACAGGTGCACCTTCGATGTATGAGATGAATGGCCGCCAATACCTACTGGTCACTGCGTCAGGAGGGGGCGGACGCGGTGCCGCGCGCAATACGGTGGACGTCGCCGGTGCAAATCCCGAAGGCCCGGTCGGGATCGTCGCGTATGCGTTGCCGAAATGAGTGCCTGCCGGGATCCGGGGTCCGGGATCCGTTTCTGCTGAATAGTTTTCAGCGGGACACGATAATCGTCTCCTGCTGAATCATTGGCTGTAAGTACGGCCAAACCGACTCTGCGATCCGCTGCGCACCCGCAGCGTTGGGATGAATCTCGTCGTCGCCATTCAGATCAGGATTCAGCACCACACCTTCGAGCAGAAATGGCACGAGCGGAATGTTGTACTTTCGCGCGAGGCGCGGGAACAGTTGATGAAAATCGACGCTGTAGTTCCAGCCGTGAATAGGTGGAGTCTCCATCCCGCACAGTAGCACCCGAATCGAGCGTGACTGCGCACGCTCGATCATCGTCGACAGATTCCGCTCGACGGTTGAAATATCGACGCCGCGAAGCCCGTCGTTCGCCCCCAACTCGAGAATCAGGATTCGCGTGCCATCCACAACGGCCTGATCGAATCGACGCAGTCCGCCGCTTGTCGTGTCGCCGCTCACCCCGGCGTTACTGACAACCCAGCCAGGTTGCTGCACGTTCATCCGGCGTTCGAGCTCAGCAGGAAATCCCTCCGTGCGAGACGGCGAGACCGCCAGACTATCGCCCAAAACAACCGCTCGACGCGGAGTAGGAGCGGCGGAGTCTGGCGCGGTCGGCGACGACGGTGAAGTGCCGCCGATACATGCCGAGAGCGAGATCACGGCCGCAAGCAAGTAGCAGACGCCAATGGAACGAAGCGAAGGTTTCATGGCCGTGCGCGCTAAATTCGGAAACTGTCACGAGGCTCCGGACGGAGCTCTCGTTAGATCGAGATTGTTCGGGAGAACAACCTTATCTTACCATGCGCGGAATTTCGATTGCTGAATGCTGATTGAAGGGCTTTCGAATCAGCAATCAACATTCAGCAATCAGCCATGTCAGAATTCGTCAAAGAGATGATGCGCGGAACCGTTCCGCCTTCTTCTTGACATACGCGAAATTGAAACTCAGCTCGTTGAAGTGCGCGGCCTTTTGCGCGAACGCGGTGGCCTTCTCCGCACTCCCGGCGCCCTGCGCTGCCTCCGCCATGAATAGAAGAACGCGCGGATCGCGCTGATTCGCCTGGTTGAATTCCTCCAACGCCGCCGCGTGCCGCTTCTCGGCGAGGGCGATCAGTCCGGCAAGTTCACGCTGCTGTCGCAGCTCGAACGGCGCATTCCGCGGTGCAGTCAGGCGTACGTATTCCGCCGCCTTGCTCTTCGCTGTCGCCAGATCGTGTTTCGCGACGGCGACACGAGCCTCCTCGAACACATGGTTGCGGCGGGTGGCTGCCTTGACCGGCTCGGGCAGCTGAGAGGCCTCCATCACCTTGACCGCCTCGCTGTACTTCGCCAGCGCATCGTCAAGGCGGCCCGCCTCACGCAGCACATCACCCATCTGAACGAGATCACCGGACACGGTGCCTGCGTCGTGTTCCGCTTCGGCAAGCACGGAGCCGGCCTTCAACTCGTCGATCGCCTTGTCGGTCGCGCCCTCGTGCACATACGAGGCTGCCGTCCAGAACTTGACCAGGCGCCGTTCCCCTGTGTTCCGCGCGCGCGTACCGATCTTCGCAAATGCGGCGCGGGCCTGATCGGTCTTTCCCATCGCGAGATAATCGTTGCCGATGCCGACGTACGAGTTGACGAAGTTCGGATCGATCGACAGGGCCTTTTCGTAGGCTTTGATCGATTCATCGAAGCGCCCAATCTTCATCAGTAGTTCCGCGTAGGAATCGTACGGGTTCGGATCGTCGGGAATGAGCTGCGTGTACTTCTTGAAGGCGGTTTCGGCTTCGTTGAATCGCTCGGTAAACCGGTAGGCATAGCCAAGCTGATTGTACGGAGGCGAAAACTTCGGATTAATCGAGATCGACTTCTCGAATTCGGCAATCGCATTCGGGTAATCCTGCCGGCCGAAGTAGAGAACGCCCAATTGTGTGTGGGCGCGTTCGTCGTTGGGGAAGAGACGAACCAGTTCCTTCACATGCATCAGATTGCCGGCGGGATCGCCCTTCAGCGCTGCGTCGAGGGCGAGGATCTGGTGACGCTCGCCTTCGCTGACCTTGTCGGCGAGGGCAACCGCTTTGGTCACCGCATCGACAAACTCTCGATTGGTGCCCGCGGTGTTGGCGAGCCCGACATGCGCGAGAGCGAAATTTGGATCTTTTCCAACCGCCTGCTCGAAGAGACGGCGACCGTCGGTCGCCCGCAGCCGTTCGAGGAGATCGCGGCCCTCAACATACAGCTTGCGTGCTTCTTCCGACGCGGTGGTAATGGGAACCTTATCGATCTTCGCCGGCGTTTGCGCCGACACGACGACAAGGGCTGCACACGAACCGACGACGGCGGTGAGTGCGCGCCGGGCGACTCTCTGGAACATCCCGCACCTCCTGGGTCACCGGAGGTTAGGCCAGCACTCGGTTAAACATCTATAGAGATGGTGTGAACAGCACCAGTGTGGGATGAACCGGTGAGATCCGTGTCCGGGTGCCCAGGGTGCCACGAGGGCCTTTGGGTGCCAGGGGTGCTGCGAGTGCTGGGGGTGCTACGAATGCGACCCGAGCGTCTTCTGAAAACAGTGCTGGGTCTTGATGCGCTCGAAGCCGCCGCGTTCGTAAAACGCATGCGCGCGATCGCGCGTGATGCGCGATCGCACCCGGATCACCTGACATCCGCGCTCGGCGGCCCAGGTCTCGGCGGCACCGACCAGCGCGGCGCCAACTCCACGACTCCGCTGTCCTTCGGCGACGACGAGACCGAGAATCTCCGCTGAGTCGTCGGACTCGAGATATGGATGCGAGCCGACGTGCATCCACCCGACAACCGCAGACCCATCATCGGCAACAAGCAGCGCTTGATCGTCGCGACCATCGATGCGCTCGAAGCGCCGCGCAATGTCCCGGGGCGTCGACGGGTATCCGAGCTGGGTTACGAGGTCGGCGACACCATCGACGTCACGCCGTTCCATCCGCCGAATCAGCACGTGACGTCAACTCTTTGCTTCGGCGTTCGCCCGATTCAGGAGCGCTTTCATGTAGGCGAATCCGTACGCCGTCTGCGTATAGTTCCCGCCAACCATCGTCGGACTGTGATCGAGGATGACGATGCCGTCGAAGTTGACGTCGCGAAGCGCCTTCATGATCTTCCACATGTCGTAGTAGCCATTGTCCATGAAGGTTTCGACGAAGTGCGGCAGCGGTGCATCGACGTTGCGGAAGTGAATCTTCCAAATCTTCCGCGCGCCGAAGTAACGAATCATCTCTTCGGGATCCTTGCCGGTCAGTTTCTTTCCTCCTTCGAGCCACGTCCCGCAGCACAGGCAGATGCCGACGTTGGGACTGTCGGCGATCTCCATCGCGCGTTTGTAGCCCTCGAAGTTCGCGAAGATGCAGCGCGGAACGCCGGCCAGCACGGGCACCGGCGGATCATCTGGATGGATCCCGATATGCACGCCGACGTCTTCCGCGACCGGCGTGACACGCTTGATGAAGTATGTGTAGTTGTCCCAGATCTCTTCCTTGCTGAACACCCGACCATGGGAGAGCGGGCCAGAAAAGACCTTCCCATCCCAGTTGCCGCGAGCGCTGGGGCTGTTCTCGTCGAACTCGCGCGCCGAGGCGCCCCGGACGTCGGTGCGGCCGCTGGTCCAGATGCCATTGCCCATGTGCGCGTAGGTTGTGTACGTAATGCCGGCTTTGCCGAGGTTGCGCAAGTACTGCTTGTACTCCTCGATCTTCTGATCGCGTCCCGGCAAATTCAGCGTGACTTCCGGCATGTTGTGAACGCTCGTATTACCGATGTTCCACACCGTGATGCCCGCGTCCGCATAACGCTTCTTGATCTGCATGAATCCGTCGGCGGTTCGCAGCTCCGGCGTCGAGCCGACGCTCACATACTCAGCTCCCAGCTGCTTGAGGAACAGCAGCTGTTCGTCCGAGGGGTTTGCCGACGACTGCACGCACAATTTGATGCTGGCGGACGTTTTCTGAGCCGCCGCGCGAGCATTCTGGCCGGCGAGCGCTGCCGCCCCGAACGCTCCGAGCGTTACGCGAGCGAAGTCTCTCCTGTCGATTGCGGTGTCGACCGACTGATCGTCCATGATGACAACCTCAGCGCAGTTCCTCGATCGCAATGTTTCTGAACTGCACGAGCGAAGGTGGACTGCTCCACACGCCCCCCTTCTTCCCGCCATGGTGCTGGAGACCGACCGGGCCTGTCGACGGTAGCTCCGGCAATTCAGCGCCGTTGATGACCGTCTGCCCGTTGAGCACGACCGTCAGTCGATTGCCGCGAACGGTGATGTCGTACGTGTTCCACTCGCCGATGTTGCGGTCGGCGTTCTTCGACGGTGTCACACCAGCGCGCACCGCCGGCGGCATCTTCTCGTCCATGCGGTAGCCATAGACCTCGCCGGACCCGATCGGCCAGCACCAGATGTTCACCTGTGCCTTGCTCGTGCCGCGCAGGAGAATTCCTGAATCTGAATCGGGCACGGATATCCGGATCTCTTTTCCATCGGCGTCTTTCTTATGCGTGCCGTCAAACTTGATGATCGGCACGTTCGGATTGACGTAGGGCGTCGCCTTGATGCGCCAATCAACATGCAGGGTGAAGTCACCGTACGAACGCTCGGACCACAGGCTCTTGTCGGCAGCCGTCGACTCGCTTTCCGCGTCGTAGTCGATGACGCCGTCCACGACTTTCCAGTGGCCGTTGTCCCCGGCCGGAATCTTCCAGCCGCTCAGATCTTTGCCGTTGAAAAGGGATACACCCTTTGGCTGCTGCGCGGATCCAGCCAGTCCGAGGGCCAGCACACAAACGACCGTCAGAGTGAAGGAAAGTGATCTGGTCATAGTGCGCATAATTTACATCGAATCTCCCACACTCTGCGCACCCTTGGCCCCCCCAGCACCCTACCACCCAAAGCACCCTTGCACCCCTGGCACCCTTCGCAACCTTCGCACCCTTGGAACACTTGGCACACCTGGCACCCGGAACCATTCCTC
>Ga0075418_10007873_pt1 | contig 11976 bp, 9 predicted proteins | sample SoiMetdeltSBSDD2_FD_81776 | JGI IMG/M metagenome (GOLD analysis project Ga0075418, IMG submission 81776) | Bulk soil microbial communities from a Populus tree surrounding site in Tennessee, USA - Soil MetaG P. deltoides SBSDD2 | ecosystem: Environmental > Terrestrial > Soil > Tree plantation...
TCCCCGGCGCATTCCTTACATGCAAGAATCGCGGGGGAATTGTCGAACGGAACGACGGTAAGGGGTCGGAACTGCGTCAGTCAGCGCGTGTATTCTTGCTGCGCGAGGTCGGAGGCAATGGCGTCAACCCTGGTGCGCAGCAAGGCAGCGACCCGCACCAGGTCCGGCGGATCGCGTGGGGCGGTCAGCTGAGCGAGTCGCTCGTCGTCGAGATGCGCGAAGAGCCGTTCGAAGACAGCGTAGTTCGCCGTGTCGAGCTCTATCCTCTCCGCCAAGCGTCGTGTGCTGGCGACGAGCTCATCGCGGGAGATCGCGGTAGCACCGCGGCCTGTCAGGCCGGACTCGTGCTGGATCTCGTTCCATTCGCTCTGGCCCTCCGCGGCCGCGCTCTCGAGCGCATCGACGATGCGCCGCAGGGTGCGCAGACCGTCGTGTGCGGTGCGCCGCTGCGCCGCGTGCTCCCGATCGTCGCCTTCGATGAACGCAGCCCACGCTCGGCCCCGCGCCTCCCTGACCGCGGACAGCGCCCGGTGCATCCGGAAGAGCAGCATCCCGAAGGCGCGCAGGCCCGGATAGCGCGAAGTCTCGAGCTCCGCGGGCACCCGCCACTCGGTCAGCGCTTCGCCATGGCGGCGGCGGCCGAACTCGGGAACCGGTGGGTCCATCGCGTCGACGCCGAAGAACGTGGCTATGATGAAGAATGTCCAGGCAATCGCCAACAAGACGATGGCGATGATCGTGCCTATTGGATACCCGCCAACGATCTGGACGACCGCGGCGCCGGCTACAAGAACGAACCCCATGCTCATAAAGGCGAGTGCCGCGTCGCGACTGGCAACCTTGTTCACGCTCACGCCGACGATGATTGCGAGCGAGCCGGCGGCGAATGGACCGTACGCGTTCCCGAATGCGTCGACGACGCTGAAGCGCGCGGTGTAATTGAACGTGCGCGATTGCGGCCCGACTTCGACGTAAAACGGAAGGGCGAGCCACTGCCAGTCCTGCATCGTCACCCAGGCGGCCGCGATCCTCGCGCCGGCGGTCGCGGAGATGCCCGTAACCTGGGGACTGGGAGAGAGCGAACGGTCGCTGCCGGTGCCGGTGACATCCGTCGGATGCTCCAGCGCATCGAGGGAAGTCAGGCTCATCGAGGCCGTGCCGAAATTGGTAAAGGAGCCGCTATAGCGATAGCTCATCTTCCAGAACGGAGGGGCTACGCCAGTGGTCAAAGGCGATCCGGGTGCGGCGCCGAACGTCCACCAGGCCGCGCCGACCGGCTCCGGGCGCACGACCAGGGCCACCGTCGCCCGGTACGGACCCGGGTTGAGCCCGCTGCCCTGGATTTCGAGCGTGAGCGTCTTCACGCCGACGATCCAGAAGGCGATCTCGATCGCGGCCGGAATCGAGACATCCGGAGCCGCGACCTGCGCGCCGACCGTCGAGCGCAATCCGATCGTTCGGCTGCCCGAGAAGATCGACGTCGCAGCGCCGCCGAAGAGGATCCGCACGGAAGCGGCGCCGATGTCGGCGCAATCGTTCTGGATGCTCCAATCGAGGCTCGGAACCTCGCCCGGCACGATCGAGCCGGCGCCGCCGACCGCGAGCGACACACGCGGCGGCGCGCCGACGCCGATCGGCCGGGTCACGATCGCCGAGAGCGTCGTCGCATCGCATTGCAGCGGCGAAGCAGAAAGCGGCGTGACGACCGCGCGCACCGTCAGGACGCCCGACCCGATCGCGGCGGCGGGCGGGGTGCGGAAGCGAAGCACCTGTAGCGAGGATCCCGTGAGCGGCGGCAACGGCACCTTCCGATGCTGCAGCACCACCGGCACGGGCCCCGTGCCGGGATCCTCGAGCGTGACGTCCAGCGTCGACGCCGGCGACGCGACGCAACCGCGGTTCGTGACCGTGACCTCCGCGACCAGCGTCTTGTCCGGACACAACGCGACCGGATCGAAAGTCACGATCCCGGACGAATCCTCGAGCCCGATGCGCATGGTCGTGACGAGCCAGGACGTGTAAGTCACCGGGGCGGAGAGAACATACGGGGGAGCGCTGTGGGCGTTGTTCGCGATCTGATGAAACACGTCCACGTCGGCCCGTATCCGCACGAGCGTTGCGGAACTGCACGGAATCGAGACGCGGACAGCGATCTCGGCGCGACTGCCCGGGCCGAGGTGCTGCACCTCGACGTCCTCCACGACCGTGACGAAGTCCGCGCGGAACGGCTGTTCGTTGGAGACGCCGCCGGCCTCGATCGCCACCGCGAACGGCGCCGGCGACGCGGGGTCGCTGCCCGCGTTCTCGATCGTGACGACGAGCGTGACCGGACACGGCGCCCGCAGGGGCGACGGGACTCGAACTGCGATGACACGTAGATCCGCAGCCATGGTTTGTGGACCAGCCTACACCGAAAACAGCTCGATGTGCGTGACGATCCGCTCCTTCACGATCTCGTCGATCAACGCGGTTGACGCTCCCGCAGTTGACGCTCCTTGTGCGCGCGGGATAGATTGCCCGCTCGCACCGGAAAACGCGTCCGGTATCGATATTTTTCGGGAAGGGGGCACGCTCATTTTCCTGGATATCCGGTTCAAAGCCGCGCTTGCGCTTTGCATAGTGGCAGACCTCGCTGTTGCGGCTGGACCGGCCGCGGCGCAGAACTATCCGACCAGGCCGATCCGGCTGATCCTCCCGTTTCCTCCCGGCGGGCCGGTCGACGGCATGGCGCGCGTGCTGGGACCGAAGTTGAGCGCCGCCTTCTCGCAGTCCGTCGTGCTCGACAACCGCCCCGGCGCGAGCGGCATGATCGGCATCGACACCGGGGTGAGAGCCCACCCCGACGGTTACACCATAACGATGGTGTCCAGCAGCTACGCCGCAAGCGCCGCGACCTCCCAGCTCTCGCACGACCCGCTCAAGGACACGACGCCGATCGTGCTGCTCGGCACGGCTCCCCAGCTGATGGTGGTCCACCCGTCGGTCCCCATCGCGGGTGCACGGGAGCTGATTGCGTACGCCAGGGCGAATCCCGGGAAGTTGAACTACGGCTCGTCCGGTACCGGCGGCAGTGTGCACCTGACCGTCGAGTATCTCACCCAGATGGCCGGCATCAGCATGACGCACGTGCCGTACAAGGGCCAGGGCCCCGCCTTGAACGACGTGGTCGGCGGCCAGATCCAGGTCCTCTCCGGCAGCCCGATGATCATCTACCCGCACGTGAAGTCGAGCCGGCTGCGCGCCATTGCGGTGACGAGCGCGAAGCGCTCCAATGCCATGCCCGAGATTCCGGCTTTCGCCGAAGTCGTGCCGGGCTTCGAATCGTTGAGCTGGCAGGCTATGCTGGGACCGAAATCGCTGCCCAAAGACATCGCCGCGCGCTGGAACGCGGAGATGAACCGTGTTCTCCAGTTGCCGGAAATGAAGGAGCGACTCGCCGGCGATTCCATGGAGGTCGCCGGCGGCCCGCCGGAGCGCTTCCTCGATCAGTTGCAGCGCGACATCACGAAGTGGCGTAAGGTAGTCAAGATCGGCAACATAAGACTATAACGAGCTGGTATCGCCATGTCGGACCACGAGCAACTGATACCGCACTGATCGGGGTCTGACCCCGCTATGTCTCTGTGTTTGCGGGTTTTCATGCCTGAATTCGGCGAGATTTGGGGCTTAGGATGTCAGTTTCCGCACCTAAATCGCACTTCCAGGCGGATGCAAGTGGTAGCCTTTAGAGGAGCAATTTCGCCGGAGAAATTGTGCCTGCACGGGCTGTGATCGCGCTCAAGGGGGTTGTCGCCATGTCGGACCACGAGCAACTGATACGCAGCGAGTTCTCGCGGCAGGCGGATGTGATGGCGCAAGCCGCGATCTTCAATGACGCGAACGTTCTCGCGCGCATCTGCGATGCCGGCCGGTTGACCGGGAGCTCGCGCGTGCTGGATGTCGCCTGCGGTCCGGGTATCGTCGTCGAGACGCTCGCTCGTTTGGCGGGTGAAGTGGTCGGCTGCGATATCACGCCCGCGATGCTCGAAAAGGCGCGCGAGCGTTGCGATCGAGCGGGACTCGCGAACACGCTCTTCACCCCGGGCCGGGCGGAAGCGTTGCCGTTCGAGGACGCATCGTTCGACGTCGTCGTGTCACGCTCGGCGGTGCACCACTTTCAGGATCCGACCGCGGCATTTCGCGAGATGACTCGCGTCATCAAGTCCGGCGGCCGGGTCATTACGGTCGATGTCCAGTCGGCGGAGGCACCGGAAGAGGCGGCACTGCACAATGCACTGGAGATCCTGCGCGATCCTTCGCACGTGCGCATGCTGCCAAGAAGCGAGCTGCATCGATCGCTAGCCGACGCGGGGCTCGAGATCGAAGAGGTCGTCGCGTGGACCAATCACCGCGAGTTTTCCGAGTGGATGAAGATCGCCGCGGCTCCGGAGCGCGTCGCACCACTCGGTGTTGTGATGACCGCACTCGCCAAACGCGGCGCGAGCGCCGGGATAGGACTGCGCCTGGAGAGCGGCAAGCTGCGCTTTGAGCATTCGGCCGCGCTGACGGTCGCGATAAAGCGCTGACGCCGGCATCCGGCGCCCCGGGACCGTCATTCCGGCGAAGGCCGGAATCTAGGCCGTTTGTCTGCATGCCGGTTTTCACCGGCATGACGGTACTGAACATGCCAGGGTATTTGCGAATGACGAAAGGGGGCCAGGCTCGAACCTGGCCCCTTCCCCTCTGTTAATAATGGAGGAGACATCATGAACGGAACTCGTACATACACTCCTGTTGGTTCGTCGCTCATCGGCACGCTCTGCGCAGTCACCCTGATTGCAGGCGCCGCGCAGGCGCAACCCTATCCGTCCAGGCCGATCGAGTTCGTCGCGCAGTCCTCCCCGGGCGGCGGCACCGACCTCTTCGCGCGCGCCATCACCGATATGCTCACGAAGCAGAAAAGTTTCTCGCAGCCGCTCATCAATACCAACCGCGCCGGCGGCGGTGGCGTCGTGTCGTACAACTACATCAAGAGCAAGCGGGGCGATCCGCACGTAATCCAGGCGGTCGCCACCGCCGGGCTGCTGAACGCGACAGTTCGGCCGGAGCTCGAACTGCCCCTCGATATTTTCACCCCGCTCGCGATGTTCGCGACGGATCCGCAGGTCATCGCGTTGCGCGTCGAATCGAAGTTCAACACGTTCAATGAGCTTGTCGAAGCGGCCAGGCGCGAGCCAGGCACGATAGCGGTGGGTATCTCGGGGGGAGGAACGGGAACCGGGCGCCTCGCGTTCCACCTCATCGAGCGCGCGACCGGCACGAAATTCAGATACGTGGCCTTCAAGGGCGGCGGCGAATCCGTGCTGGCGACGCTTGGCGGGCACGTCGAGGTCACCTGTGAGAACATGAGCGAGATGCTGCCGCTCGTCGAGTCGAAGAAGATGCGGGTGCTCGCGGTGTTGGGCGAGCGGCGCTTTGTCCAGGCGCCCGATATTCCGACGGCGAAAGAGCTGGGCTTCGACGTCGTCGCCGCCGCCGGGCGCGGCTTTGCCATGCCCGCCGACGTGCCGAAGCAAGCCGCCGCCGCGATGGAGGCCGCATTGAAGCGCGTCTACGACAGCCAGGCCTACAAGGAATATTCCCACCGCAACATGTTCGACAACAACTATCTCGACTCCGCCGGGTTTGCAAAATATCTCGCCGTAAACCGTCTCGTGCAGGAAGAGTTTCTCAGGGCGATCGGCGTGGTGAAGTAGGAAATCACTGAGGTTTTCGAGATAGCTCGTAGAGACCTGGCCACAGGATCGAGTGTCCGACATCATGACTGCATACACGGCCAAGGGCACCGAGCTTCTCTCTCGCGCGCGGGAGCTGGTGCCGACGCTTCGCAATCGCGCGGCCGAAGCGGAAAAACTGAGATCCATCCCGCCGGAAAGCATAGCCGACCTGCGCCGGGCCGGCCTGTTCCGCACGCTGCAGCCGGCCGTTCTGGGCGGATACGAGCTGCCCCTCGACGAAGCCGTCCTGATCACCGCGACGGTGGCGGAAGGATGCGGCTCTACCGGGTGGATCCAGGGCATTTTTTCGGACCACTGCGCCACGCTCGGGATGTTCGACGGCCAGGCGCAGAAGGACGTCTGGGAGAAGTCGCCCGACAGCCTGATCTCTTCCGGCTTTCAGCCCGTCGGCAAGGCCGTGCGGGTGAAGGGCGGCTATCGGCTCTCGGGACGGTGGCCTTTCTCCAGCGGCTGCGACCACGCCGACTGGGCGCTCGTGCGCAGCTTCGTTCCGTCGGCCGTGGATACGGAGGCTCCCGAGCTCCACATGTTCCTCGTGCCCAAGACCGACTACACGATCATCGACAACTGGCACGTGATGGGCATGAGCGGGACGGGCAGCAAGGACTTCGAGCTGAGGGGCGAAGTGTTCGTGCCCGCGCACCGCGCGCTCGGCAACAAGGCGATGGCGAACGGAACGGGACCGGGGAGCGCTTTCAATGGCGGCGCGCTCTACCGCCTGCCGCGTCACGCAACCGTGCCGTTCTCGCTGGCGGCCCCCCTGATCGGCATGGCGGAGCGCGCGCTGCAGATTCTTCTGCAGGGCCTGCGGGAGCGGCCGTCCGCCGGCCCCAGGGCAATGGCGGAAGGCGCGATTCACGCGCACATCGCGTCCGCGGCCGCCGAGATCGACGCCGCGCGCGCGCTCATGCTGCGGGACTGCCGCGAAGCGATGGAGATCGTCGAGCGGGGCGGGGAGCTGACGCTGGAGCAGCGAGCGCGCAACCGGCGCGATATCGCCTACGCCGCCCGGCAGTGCACGCGCGCGCTCGACCGCCTCTTCTCCGCCGCGGGCGCGCGGAGTATCTTTCTCGAAAGCGAAGCGCAGCGCCTGCTCCGCGACATACACGCGGCAGGCCAGCACATGGCGCTCAATTGGGACGTCGCCGGGGCGAGCTACGCGCGGGTCATGTGCGGGCTGCCGCCGGGCCTCGAACTTTAGCAGGAGTGTTCATGACACACCGTATCGTGGGGCACACCATCGGGCGGCTCGACGGCGCCGGGAAGGTAACCGGTGCCGACCGCTACTCTGCCGACGTGACGCTCCCCGGGTTGATCTGGGGCAAGGCGCTGCGCAGTCCACTGCCGCACGCGCGTATCGTCGGGATAGACACGTCGCGGGCCAAGGCGCTGCCCGGCGTGCTGGCCGTCCTGACGGCGGCCGACCTGCCGGACATACTGGTCGGGCGGCGCATGTTCGACATGCCGCTCCTCGCCCGGGATCGCGTGCGCTTCATCGGCGAGAAGGTCGCGGTCGTTGCCGCGGTCGACCCGGACGTCGCGGACGAAGCCCTCGCGCAGATCGACGTGCAGTACGAGGACCTGCCTGCAACCATCGACCTTGCCAAAGCGCTCGATAACGGCGCGCCCGTCGTGCACGAGAACGCCGGGGCATACGAGGGCGCACCGAAAGAGCGGCCCCACCCGAACGTCCAGTCCGTGCTGCGCTTCAAGCTGGGGAACGTCGAGGCCGGGTTCCGCGAGGCCGATCGCATCTTCGAGCACACCTTCCGCACGCAGCTCGCGCACCAGGGATATCTCGAGCCGCACGCCGGCGTCGTGGCGATCGACGCGGATGGACGCGTCCAGGTGTGGGCATCGAACAAGATGCCCCACCGGCTGAAGGAGTTGATGTCTCTCGCTCTCCAGCTCCCGCAGGAAAAAATCCGCGTCAACCTCACGCCTATCGGTGGCGACTTCGGCGGCAAGGGCTCGCTGATGGATCTGCCGCTCGCGTACCACCTGTCCCGGGTAACGGGACGGCCGGTCAAGATGGTCATGCGCTACGCCGAAGAGCTGATGGCGGGCAACCCGCGCCACCCCTCGCTGATCACGATGCGCACGGGCGTCACGAACGACGGACGGATCGTGGCGCGGCAGGTGAAGTCGCTCTTCAACAGCGGGGCCTACGCCGCGTTCAAGCCGGCGCCCAGCGTCCACCTCGGCGGCGCGGGCATGGGCGCCGGCGTCTACCGGATGCCGAACCTCCTCATCGAATCGTACTGCGTCTACACCCACAACATCCCGTGCGGCCACGCGCGATCGCCCGGCGAGCCCCAGATGGTCTTCGCCGGCGAGTCGCACATGGACATGATCGCGAAAGAGCTCGGGCTCGACCCGACCGAGTTCCGGCGGCGCAACCTGTTGAAGGACGGCGATCTCCTCGCCAACGGCCACCACCTCGAGGAAGTACGCGCGAAGGAAACGCTCGAGGCCGCGCTCGAGGCGAGCCACTGGTCCACGCCGAAGCCGGGACCGTGGATCGGCCGCGGCGTCGCGATGACCCATCGCCACATCGGCGTCGGATTCACGAACGCGCGCGTGCGGCTGGAGACCACGGGGAACGTGACCCTGGTGATCGCGCTGCCCGACACCGGCACGGGCGCGCACCTCACGCTCCGGCAGGTGGTGGCCGAGGTGCTCGGCCTCGCGATCGACGACGTGCAGATCGAGCTCGCGACCACCGATGTCTTCGAGAACGATTCCGGCGTGGGCGGCAGCCGCGTCACGCACACGGGAGGGCGCGCCGCCTATCACGCGTGCGAGAAGCTGAAGGAGCTGATCGCTGCGGAAACCGCGAAGCTCGGCACGCCCGGCGCCTCGCTCGCGGCAATCGCGCAGGCGGCGGCGCGCGAGGGACGCACGCTCGAGGCGTCGCACTTCTACGATGCGAAGACGCACGCCGCTGTCACCTCGTTCACCGCGCAGGTGGCGGAGGTCGCCGTCGACCCGGCGACGGGCCAGGTGAGCGTGCGTCACTTCACGACAGCGCACGACGTGGGGACCGTCATCAACCCGATCGGCCACCAGGGACAGATCGAGGGCGGGCTCATCCAGGGGCTGGGCTACGCGCTGATGGAGGAGCTGCCGACTGAGGATGGCCGGATCAGCACGCTCAACCTGGGCGAGACCAAGCTCCCGACCATAGCCGACATCCCGCCGCTCACGACCGTGCTCGTCGAGGATGCGGTGGGACCCGGACCGTTCCGCGCCAAGGCTATCGGCGAAGGCAGCATCAGCGCAGTGGCGCCGGCCATCGCCAACGCCGTTGCCGACGCGTGCGGGGTGCGCATCCTCGATCTGCCCATCACCGCGGAGAAGGTCTACTTCGCACTCAGGGCAAAGGAGCAACGGGCCAGGGAGCAACAATCATGAACCGCACGATCCGCATCACCGTGAACGGCGTCGCCCGCGAGGTGGAGGTGCCCACCTACCGCACGCTGCTCGATTGCCTCCGCTACGATCTCGGCCTCACCGGCTCCAAGGAAGGGTGCGGCGTCGGCGTCTGCGGCGCGTGCACCGTGCTGCTCGACGGCAGGATGGTGAGCTCCTGCATCGCGCTCGCTGTCTTCGCGGACGGCCACGAGGTCACTACCGTCGAGGGCCTCGCCGGAGACGAGCGGCTGCATCCGGTCCAGCAGGCGTTCATGGACTGCGGCGGCTTCCAGTGCGGCATCTGCACCCCCGGCCAGGTCGTCGCGGCCAAGGCGCTCCTCGACACGATCGAGAATCCGACCGAGGCGCAGATCAAGGAATGGATGCTCGGCAATCTCTGCCGTTGCACCGGCTACTACAAGATCGTCGAGTCGATCCAGGCCGCCGCCAAGGCGGTGGAGCCGTGAACGCCTTCGACTACCGGGCGCCTGCTACCCTTGACGAGGCGCTCGCGCTTCTGCGGGAACACGGCGACGGCGCCCGGGTCGTGGCAGGCGGCACCGCGCTCGTGACGATGATGAGGCAGCGCCTGGTGCTGCCCGATTGCCTCGTGAGCCTGCGCGACGTCGAAGGGCTCAACCGGATCGAAGCGGCGAGCGGTGCGATACGCCTCGGCGCACTCGTTACGCACCGGCAGGCCGAGGTCTCGCCGCTCGTGACGGAGCGCCTGCCCGTTCTCGCGGAAACGTTCCGTCGCGTGGCAACGGTGCGCATCCGCCACATGGCCACGGTGGGCGGCTCGCTCGCGCACGCCGATCCCAACCAGGACCCGCCGGTGACGCTCGTGGCGCTCGACGCCAGCGTCGAGATCCGGCGCGCCGGCGGCCGGCGCGAGCTGCCGCTCCGCGCTTTCTTCCGCGACTACTACGAGACCGCGCTCGAGCCGGGCGAGCTGGTCACGGCGGTGACCGTGCCACCGCTGCCGCCGGCGAGCGGCGCCGCCTTCATCAAGTTCCTCCCGCGCAGCGCCGAGGACTACGCGACGGTGGCGGTCGCCGCGACCGTGACCCTGGAAGCGGGCGGCGAGCGGTGCCGCGAGGCGCGCATCGCGTTGGGTTCCGTCGCGCCGACGCCGCTCCGCGCGGCAAAAGCGGAAGCGCTGCTCCGCGGCGCCAGGCTCGACGAGCGCCTCCTCCGCGACGTCGGCGAGGCGGCGAAGGGCGAGGTGGATCCTCTGACCGACCACAGGGGATCGGCCGCGTACAAGCGCGAGATGACCGCGGTGATGGTCGGGCGCGCGCTCACCCAGGCCTGGGAAGAAGCGCGGCGGGCGAGTCGGTGACCTTCACGCAGGAGTGCGTCGTTCCCGCGGCGCGCGAGCGCCTCTGGGACCTGCTGATGGACGTTCCCGCCGTCAGCCGCTGCGTGCCGGGGGTCGGGACCGTCGAAGCCGTGGGCAACAACGCCTACCGGGGGGGCATCGCGGTGAAGGTCGGCCCCGTACGTCTCTCGCTCGAGGGCACGATCACCGTCGAGGAGCAGGACCGGACCGGGTGGAGCGCGCGCATGCGCGCCGAGGCCAACGACCGGCGCCTCGGCGGCGGGATCCGCGCGCGGATGCATCTCACGCTCACGCCGGCCGAGGCGGGGACGCACATCCGGATCGACACGGACCTCGCCGTACTCGGCAAGATCGGCGAGTTCGGCCAGCCGATCATCAAGAGCAAAGCGGACTCGATTCTCGCCGAGTTCGCCCGGAACCTCGGCGCCGCGCTCGCGGTATAGACTTCTAACACAGACGATCGGGAGGAACCATGAGGCAATACCGGAGCGCGCAGCTGATCCTGATGTTGTCCGCGCTGGCGGCATGGACGGCGGCAGTGGCTCAACCCTTTCCCAATCGGCCGCTGCGCATCATCAACCCCTTCCCTCCCGGCGGCGGAGTCGATATCACGAACCGGATCGTCGCTACGAAGCTCGGCGAAGTGCTCGGCCAGCAGGTCATCGTCGAGAACCGCCCCGGTGCGGCGGGCAACGTCGGCGCGGCCATCGCTGCAAAGGCAACTCCGGACGGCTATACGATGTTCGCTTGCGGCGTCGCCTCGCACGGCGTGAGCCCTGCGATCTACAACAAGCTGCCGTTCGATCCCGAGAAGGATTTAGTACCGATCTCCATGATCGGGTCGACCCCCAACGTGCTCGTCGTCAATCCGTCGGTGCCGGCAAAGACGGTTGCGGAATACATCGCCTGGGCAAAGGCCGGCTCCGGCAAGCTGAACTATGCCTCGCCCGGCGTGGGGACTTCGCCGCACATGACGATGGAGCTGTTCAAGACCGCCACGGGGATCAACCTCGTTCATGTCGCGTACAAAGGGGGCGCTCCCGCGCTGCAGGATGTCATGGCCGGCCATGTGCCCAGCATGTTCGGCAACCTGGGCGAGCAGCTCGGAGCCATCAAGGGCGGCAGGACCCGGGCGCTTGCCGTCACCTCCCTCAAGCGCCACTTCGCCGTCCCCGATGTTCCGACCGTCGATGAATCCGGCATCAAAGGATTTCAGGTCACGGCCTGGTACGCGAGCTGCGCGCCGGCGGGCGTGCCGGTCCCGATCCTGAACACGTTGAATGCGGCCCTGGTCAAAACGATAAAGACGCCCGAAGTCCACGAGCGGCTCCTGCTGAACGCGGTCGAGCCCGCGCCGGGCACGCGTGAGGAGCTGGCGGCCTACATCAGGACCGAGATCGCGAAATGGCGCAAAGTCGCAAAGTCGGCGGGGATCTCGGTCGA
>Ga0075418_10007874_pt1 | contig 11975 bp, 8 predicted proteins | sample SoiMetdeltSBSDD2_FD_81776 | JGI IMG/M metagenome (GOLD analysis project Ga0075418, IMG submission 81776) | Bulk soil microbial communities from a Populus tree surrounding site in Tennessee, USA - Soil MetaG P. deltoides SBSDD2 | ecosystem: Environmental > Terrestrial > Soil > Tree plantation...
GGCGAGCTGGTGGCGCTGAAGCACGCATCGTGGAACTCCGAGTCCCACGTCGATGACGTCTTTCGAGCGCCCTAACCAGTAGAGGAGGCACGATGCGTGTCCGCTATCGCCGTGCCGTTCCTTCGGACATCGCTCGATGGTGGCCCACCGTGCGTAGGGACTGGGGGTTGTTCTCGGCGCCGCTGGTGCGACGAGTCCCCTCTCTCATCGCTGAACTGGTGGCCTCAGATCGCTTGACGATGTGTGTGTTCGAGGATCCTGAAGCGAAGACTCCGATCACGATGGGTGGATTCGGATTCCTGGAACGCACGTTCATCGAGCATGCATTGACCGTCGAAGGTCGGCCACTACTGGAGCAGGCGTTCGACGCCGAGTCACGGTCGACACCAACCTTCCTTGGTCGTCGACAGATCGTTCGAGGAAATCGTGACCGTGACCTCGAGATGGTCAATTTCATGGCTTCTCCACCCAAGGAGGGAGCCGACCGTGTGCTCTGGGTCTCGGCCGTCTACGACGCCTGGCAATTCTTCGTCAAGGGGTTCCAGTTGAACGGTGTCTGGCAGGAGAACACGTCGCCGCACCTTGACGAGCCACTCCTGTCTGCCGGATACAGGGTCATGCGGAGATTCCAACGGAGCACCTCGGAAGTCGTGACACTCTTTCACACGTCGAGATCGGATGGCGGTGGAATGATGGGGTCGCTCATCGCGTCGGTGATGACCTCTCCTTTTCCCGCATTTGGATTCACCCATTCGGAGCAGCGTCTTCTCGAGTGCGCCCTCCTGGACAATACGGATCAGGAGATAGCTGACATCCTCCAGGTCACGCCAGACGCGATCAAGAAGCGCTGGCGAAACATCCACACGAGAGTCATGACCCGTGAGCCCGCGACTCTCAGCGGCATTACATCAGCGCTCGGACGTCGACGAGCGATTCTCGGTCGCGTGCGCCCTCGTCTCGAAGAGCTCCGCCCTTACAAGTGAACGTCCACGACTTACCCCGGATCGGGAACGTTTTGACTCCGTCTCACCAGCCCTTCAGCATTTCCTATCGCGCAGGGGGGCAGCACCGTGCCATCCGCCACTGCCGCGTCGCATAACGGATCTTCCGTTTGACGGCCAAGCGAGGTCACACCATGTCAGTCGTCGACAAACGCCTTGCGCTCGCAACGACTTTCGCGCGGGCGGGATTCATGACGACCATCAATACGAGTAGCCTTATTGCCTGTCGGGCAAGCGCTTCCGGACACCGGCTGCCTTAATCGAGCGCGGCACGGCGAGCTGAATGCCGCACGCGTCCGTGCGAACGCCCTGATCGCATCGGCGCCCTGATCTTCCGCCGGGACAAGGCGGCTTCGCCTCGCTCATCACGTTCCACGCCGGCGGCAGCGGCTCGGCGGCGAACGTAACCGGTCAGATCCGCCTGCGCGGCGACTTCGATCCTCTTGCGGGGACGACGAGCGGTGATTATCTGGGGACGATCTGCACCCCGTAGGCTGGCGCGTCGTGAATCGCGCCGTGGCCGAAGGCGGACTACTGGGCGATGATCTCCGGGCCGGTCGGCGCGCCGGGTCCGAACTGTCCAAAGACGCTGACCCATTGGTCGTGCTGACGTACACGCGGCGTCGATGGAGCCTAAGTGGCTCCGGCATCGAGAACAGTGAACCGCCACCGGCCTATGCCGTCGCGATCGACGCGTGAATGTGCGAGTAGCGCCGCAGGCGAGACAGCGTCGCAGACCTTACCCCGGACCGGGAATGTTTTGACTCCGTCCAATCCGCCCTTCAGCATCCTTACGCTTTTGGATCATTGAACCCGACGCCGGCGCGGTGCAATAACAGCGCGCTCACGCGGCAACGAGACCGTTTCGCGACACCGTTCGAGGGTGAGCAACAGGAGTGTCTATAAGGGTAAACAACACCCGTGAAGCCGTTTCGCGAACGTTGACCGTCGTCTCCAGAAGGTCTGTCCCAAACAGTAACGACACCATGCAGGTATGGCCGGTGCGTGAGGAGGAGAATCGCCATGAGCAGTACAAGAAAGATCGCAGGAGTCACGGTCGCCGGTGTCCTGACCATATTGGCCGGGAAGGCATTTGCGCTGTCGAACATCTCCCTCACATTGGGTTCTCTTCCCAGCTATGACTTTGGGACGGTCAACCTGACCACGGGCGACATTGACCAGGTGGGGACCAAACCCGCTTCGGTACAGTTCCACACATTCACCGTCAAGCCGGGTGAAGCGATTGGATGGCACTACCACAGAGCACTCGCCTATGTCGCGATCGAGCACGGAACGTTGAGCGAGCAGCACGTCAACGCAGACGGAACCTGTTCGGCCTGGGTGGCGTTCGGAGTGGGATCCGCATTCGTGGAAGAGCCCGGCGACGTGCACAGGGTGACGAATACGGGCAAGCGCGAGGTGGTGGTCACATGGGCGACAGCATTCCCGACAGAGGACGGAATCGCCCAAGTCCTCCCGCAGTTCAGCGTCGGCGGCGTCTATCCTCCGCCGAACCCACCGAGCTGCAACTGATCGCCTCGACCAGAGCGTTGGCGCTCGGTTTCGCACCTGGGAGGATTCCATGAAGCGTTCGCGTGGTTATGCCTGCCTGCTCGTGACACTACTCGTTCTGACGGTTCCGCGGGCCTTGTCAGCCCAGGAATTGAGCCCCGAAGACGAGCCGCCGCCGTCGACGAAAGGCGATTCCCTGGCCCACCCGCTCGGCGCGCGTCAGTTCGAGCAGCGCATGCGGGGCCTGGAGGATCGCCTGTCGGGGCGCGCCACCGGGAAGACGCACGAAGTCGCCAAAGGGCAGTTCGTGGAGTTGGCGCGCGAAGGAGAAGACAAAGTCTTCGCCATCCCCGGCGACTTCGGTGCGATGACCATCTCCTTCGGCGGACCGCCCGGGCCACAGCGGAATCAGATTCCAGAGCCGGATCGAAGCGTCGACAACAGCACCATCTGGCAGCCTGACTTTAGTCGCGATCACTACCAGCGGCTCCTGTTCGACGACGCTCCCGGCGCGCTGTCGGTGCGCAACTACTACCTCGAGCAGTCGTCGGGGCGTTTCACCATCACCGGCGACGTCGCCGACTGGGTGCACGTTCCCTTCAACGAAACCTCGTACGGCGCGAACTACTGTGGCGTCTTCGTGTGCGGGCAAACGTGGTTCTTCGTTCAGCACACGGCAAACGCCTGGTACGCCGCACAGATCACCGCTGGCCGGACCCAGGCGGAGGTCAACGCCTACCTCAGTCAGTTCGATCAGTGGGATCGCTACGACTACGACCACGATGGCGATTTCCACGAGCCCGACGGCTACATCGATCACTTCATCAGCATCCACGCGGGCGTCGCCGAAGAGTTGGTCGATCCGGTACAAGGAGCCGGCGCCATCTGGAGCCACCACTGGTACGCCTTCAACGGGTCGGTTGGGAGCCTCGGCCCGTCGTTCAACCGGATGGGCGGTACCCGGATCGGCAATTCCGACTACTGGATCGGTGATTACGTGATGGTGGCGGAGAACGTGGGCGTCGGCGTCGTCTCGCACGAATTCGGCCACGACCTGGGCCTCTCCGACCTGTACGACACCAGCGGCCGGACCGGCGGCGCGCTCAACTCGACCGGCTACTGGACACTGATGTCTCAGGGCGAGTACGCGGGCACCGGTACTCCCGGAGGAGTCGGAGACCGGCCGGTCCATTTTGGCGCGTTCGAAAAGATGTTCCTCGGCTGGTCCAACGAGCGCGTGATTCCGTACGGCGACCACCAATCGGTGAAACTCGGCCCGGCCGAAACGAATACGAAGCAGACGCAGCAACTGGTCTTGCGTCTGCCTGACAAGGTGCGCGACGTCGACGTCGGACCGGCATTCGCGGGGAGCTATTTCTACTTCGCCGGTGGCGGCGAGTTCGACAACACGATGACCCGCGCGGTGACGCTGCCCCCCGGTGCCGTGTCGCTGACCGCGCGTGTGCGCTACGACATCCACAGCCTGACGGACTATGCGTACCTCATGGTCAACGGCACGCCGGTTCGCACCAGCCGATCGACGTCGCTTCCCTATGCGGAGAAGCCGGGCTACAGCATCACGGGAACGACCAACGGCGCCTGGGTCGCGTTGGCGGCCGATCTCTCGGCCTTTGCGGGACAGACCGTGACCCTCGGTTTCCGGTATGTCAGCGGCGCGCTCGGGTCGGGCGTCGGGTTCGGCATCGACGAGATTGCGATATCGGGCCTGCCCGTCGATGGTGCCGAGCTCGATCCCGGATGGACGTACTCCGGGTTCGGGCGAACCGACGGACACGTAACATCGAGTTACTTCAATGCCTACTTCGCCGAGTATCGGCAGTATCTGGGATACGACCGGTCGCTGCAGACGGGCATGGCCTCGTACCCGTACTTCGACGACCCGGTCCTCTTCAACCTGGCCGAGCACTACCCGAATCAGCCAGGCCTGCTGGTCTGGTACTACGACACGTCGTTCAAGGACAACAACGTCGGCGACCACTGCCGCGAGAAGCGTTGCGGCGGCCTCGTGCTGCCGGTCGATGCCCATCCGGATCTGCTGCTGTACGCCCCGGAGGGGCTGACACTGAACGCGGTGCTGCAAGGATACGATTCACCGTTCGGCCTCCAACCGACGGACGAGATCTGCCTGACCTTCATCATCAAAGAGTGCATCGGCGGGTTCCCGGGAAACCCGCTGTTCGACGACACGACGCAGTACTGGCCCGCACCCGACCCCAGCATCGGTAACGATGGATGGTCGGGCGTGCCAGTGCCCAGGACGGGCACCAGCATCCGCGTCGTCAGCACGTCGGCGCACGGCGAGTTCATGCAGGTACTGGTGAACCCGCGGTAAAACAACGGCAGATCGTGTCCGATCTCATCGTCTATCGTTCGGCCCGCGATTCCAACGATGTGGCGATCGAGTACCGCGACGTCAGGTCGGTCGACGGCAAGGCCGTCGAACGGCGCGGCGAACGAGCGCTGCAGGTGCTCACGAATGGCATCCTCGTGCCCAAGCGCATCGTGCTTGATTTCTGTTCCACTTCAGCCACGCGAAGAACAGACCGCCGTCGGTTGCCTTGAGCGAGCGCATGACGTTCACCTACGGGGCCTTCAGGCGTTTCGACGTGGCGACCGAGGAGCAGATTGGTGTGCCGGCCACAGGCGCCCGCTGCAAGGAAGGCCGCTTCCGCTTAGGGAGGCTCCAGCCCAGAGTGCGCGGGTCTCCGTCTGTTAAGCTGCGCTTCCGTTTGACACCAGTTGCCCGAGCGTTTCACGAGTGTCCTGCAAAACTTCCCCACGCCGCGTCACCGGTTGGCTCATTCCAGGTCCCAAGCGACTGTCCTTAGAGTGTTCCGCCGGAGCAGGTCGCATAGCGGCGATTCGGTCAACCAAGAGGGCCTTTATATGGCCGATCGTCCCTACCGTGCCCGCCGTACCAGCCAGAGATACGCCAGACCGGTTCAGCGCGAAAGCGGGCCGGCGGTTTCGGAAGGCATCGGCCCCGCCGGCCTGCGTTGCGAGCACCGAGCCGATGACGCGCAATCACCGGCGCTCGTCGACAAAGCCGAAGGCGTACAACGTGCCGTCGTTGGCGCCCACATACACCTGACTCAACGCGCTCCAGTAACTTGCTGGCGACGCAGAGGTCGTCATGGATTTGCCGCTGCTCCAGAGCGGCTTGCCCGACACACCCTCGTATGCATAGAGCACCGCCGACGATCCGGCCTGATCGCCAACGGACGCGCGCCCGGTTGACAGTGCGAACACCACGCCGTTGACGACGACCGGTGTCGAGGGCGTGGTCAGGTCATTGGACGTCCACGCCGGCTCGAGCGAGAACGTGCCGCCGCTTTCCACCACACGAAGAGCGACCACACCGCCGCTGGAGATTGGGCCGTTGGTTGCGGGCGCGTCCGACGGCCTGCCGGACACCGGCACGAGAACCCACCGCATGGCCTGCGTGGGAGCGGTCGACGTTGCGGCAACGCTTCGCGCCCAGGTCGCCAACGCCTCCGCCGCAATGAATCCGCCCGTCGCCACGACCGGTCGAGAGACGAGCAGCGGCGTGGAGTGATTCGCGCCGCCAAGCGACGCAGCATCGAGCAGCATCACGCGGCCGTCTTTTGTGGCCGCGGCGACGATGTCCTTGGTTCCGTGACGGAAGACCGTCGGGCCGGTGACGAACTCCGACGTCGGCTGCGTGAACCAGTCGCGCAGTTTCAGCGTTTTCGGATCGAGCGCGACGATTGCGTTCGCTTTCCCTTCTGCGGTTACAGCGCCGGGGCCGATCGCCGCCAGCAGCGTGTTGCCGTCGGACGAGAACGCTACTGCGCCAACCACGCTGCCGCCATTGGTGCGATACGACACAACCGGCTTGTCTGGAGCATCGAGATCGATCGCAAAGACTCCATTCGGCGCACCACCGCAGTTCCCGGATGTCGCGGTGTACATCATCGTGGCAACCGCGACAGGGCTGGACCAACGCGAGCCGGCGGGCAGGAACGGTGCCGGTCGCTGGAGATCCTTGCCGGACTGAAGCCCGACGACGTGCAGCCGCCCGTCTCCGGAAACGACGTAGGCCACCATCGCGCGACCGAGGCCGCCTCGGCCGACGTTCGGCGCGCCGGGAATTCCAGCGGTCTGCGCGGGCCCCTGGTCACCGCCGCCGCCTGGCGCACCTCGCTGAGCGGCCGCGCCTGGCGGCGGAGCGGCGGGCGGGGGGGCGGCTGCTCCACGTGCAGCACCACCGCCGCGCCCCTCGACAGGAATGCCCTGGCCGGGCTCACCAACCAGGCTGCGATATCCCGGCTGATTACCGCGTCCGGGCGGCGCGGTCGTTCGAGCGGCCGGTGTCGGTTCCGCTGCACCGCTCACGATTCGAGTGGGCGCCGCCGTGATTCCGCCAGCACAGCCGGACGCCCCCGCGGGCGACGCTCCATCGAATGCCCGTGACCAGACCACGTGGCCTGTGTCGTTGTCGACCATGTGCAACCTGTTCGAACCGCTCGCAACGATCGACGTCGGCACGAAGAGCGTCACGCCGCTTGCCGTGACACCTTGCGTCAGCGGCGCAACCGGTGCGCTGACGAGTGGTGAGGTCCACTGCAGGGCGAAGCCGGGCTGCGACATCGACTCCACCGAGATGTTGGGGTCGGTCCGCAGCCAGGAGGTACGCTGCGCATCAGCGTACGGCGCCAGCCAGTCAGACCAGCCGCGGCCCACCTGCGCGACGGGCACGGCACTCGCGACGAGAACCGCGCTCAGGACATACGCGACATGCGTGACACGCATCTCGTTCCTCGACTAACGGAGGCCAAAGGCGTACAGCATCCCGTCCCACGTGCCGATATACACGCGTCCGTTGGCGACGGTGATGCCGCTGAAATGATTCCAGGATGTGATCGTGTCGCCGCTGTTCCACAGCTCTTTCCCGGTCTGACCATCGAGCGCATAGAGCATGGCCTTGCGCGAGTTGGGAATGCGGCGGGCCGCACCGCTCGAGAGAGGGCCGCCGTACCTGGGGCCTCCCGGCTCGTCCCAGGCGAGATCCTGAACCACCTGCGTTCCGTCAACGCCGCTCGAGTACGCAAAGACGATCCCGTTTGCGATCACGGTTTCCTCGCCCATGTCCATGTCGCGCGAGAGCCACGCCGGCGTCAGCTGCCACTTGCCGCCGACCTCTTCGAGCTTGAACGCCGCAACGCCGCCGTGTCTCGGGCGGCTCTGTTCGATCGGCGCTTTGAACTTCGTGCTGACCGGACCCCAGAACGGGACGAGCACCCACTGTGTGCCCTGCGGGTCCTGCCATGCGCTGAGCGCGCCCCAGACGCCGACGTTGTCGAACGCCTGCGAGTCGGCGCAGATGAGCGGCGTCGTATAGAGCGTGGTGCGATGATCCTCGCCGCCCAGGTTGTCGCGATCGAGCAGCCACAGACGGCACTCCTTGCTCGTACCGACCAGGAACTTGCGACCGCGATAGTCGATGACAACCGGCGTGGTGTTCACGTCGAGGTCGCGCCGCCACATCCAGTTCGCATTGCGGGCCGCGAAGAAGTCGACGAGCTGCAGCTTCTGGCTCGGGTCGATCTTCACGCTGACGATGCCGTTCCCGAGGCGGCGGTTTCCCGGGTCGAATATCCCGTCGCCCGTCCCGAGATAGACGCGGCCCTCCGGATCGATCGCGGCGCCGCGCCTTCCCCACAGGCCACCGCCGGCCGGAATGAACGTGCTCGCCCGTCGCGACGCGAGATCGAACGCGTGGAACGCATTCGTGAGTCCTCCGCATCCCTGTGCGGTGGCGGTGTAGATCACGCCATCGCGGTAGTTCAGGGCGTATGCCTTGCCGTTGCCGGGAATGAACTTTTCCGGAGGCGCCGCATTCTCGCCGTCGCCCAGGTTGATTTGATACAGCCGGCCGTCCCATGCCACCGCATAGACCGTGTATTTGCCGGGCGATACCTGCACCATCGCTGGCACGGCGGTCTGCCCGCCCGGGCAGAGAACGTTGTCAACCGGCGCCTGACTGGTGAGCCGGTTTTCGAAACGGCGCCGCCAGAGCACCTGGCCAGTGGCGACGTTGATGGCAAAGAGGTCGTCGGTCACGCCCGCGACGACTCCCACTTCGAGCGGTCCCTGCGGAGTCGTGACGTTCTCCGCGATGAGCGGAGGAAACAGGTTGTGCATCGCGCGAGACGTGCTGTTGAGTTGCACCTTCCACAGCAGCTTCGTCGCGCCGACGTTGGCTAGCGTGAAGACCTTCTCGTCCTTGAGCCAACCGGACCGCCCGGCATCGACGCCCTCCAGCAGGACATCCGTGGCCGAGAGCGTCACGGCAGCGCACAGCAGCAGGACTGACGTTAACAGTCTTCGCATGGAGATGACCGCCTTGAATCGATCGTCGTGACGATCGACGAGACTAACGACACGCCAGCCGATCCTTCCGCGCTTCGATCTTCTGGTAATCGAGTCCTTCGACGTTCTTGAGGTCCTCGAGCTTCTTGCACGGGCCGTTCTTTTCGCGGTACGAGATGAGTGCCGCCGCTTCGCGTCGCAGCAGCCCTGCAACCGTCTCCAGATCCACGGCGCTCGCCGTATTGAGGTCGAGCGTGGACTGCTCTTCAACGGGGAAGTGTGTGGAGAGGTACTCGAACACCGTCCTCAGTTCCGCTTCGCTCCCCTGGGCGCCGGCCGCAACCATTCTGTCGATCAGTTCGTGCCACCCGTCGGGGGACAGCCGTACTGACGCGGCAGCTTCTGCGGCATGGCACGTGCCGCACACCTTGATCGTGACGTCGCGACCTGGTCCATCCGGAAGCGGACTCTGCGCGGCGAGCATCGGCCTGGACGATCCGGCCCCGCCGCCGAGCAAGACTACGCACGCACTTGCGGCCACTATGACGCGCATCATCCGCTCTCCTCAGAACTTCGTCGCAATCCAAACCGGCACGTCAGGTGGCGACTTTGGCGACCGTGGCCACTTTCTCCCATTGTCCGCTTCGCGCCGACTTCAGCACGGCGTCCGTCACGTAGTCAGTGGCGAGGGCGTCGCGGAATGTTGGCGGCGCACTCCTGCCCTCGGCGGCAGCCTCGCAGAAATCCGCGAACTGATGGATGAAGGTGTGCTCGTAGCCGATTTGGAGTCCCGGCACCCACCAGTGCTTCATGTACGGATGATCGCCATCGCTGACGTGAATGCTGCGCCAGCCTCGCGTCCGTCCCTCGTCACGATGGTCGAACCACTGGAGCCGATGGAGGTCGTGCAGGTCCCATACAGCCGAGGCGTGCTCTCCGTTGATTTCGAGCGTGTATTGCGCTTTGTGGCCTCGCGCATACCGTGTCGATTCGAACGTCGCCAGTGAGCCGTTCCTGAATCGCGACAGGAACGCACACGCATCGTCGATCCCGACCGGTTCGACGTTGCCGGTCAGGTTGTGTTTCCGCGCTTTCACGAAGGTCTCCGTCACGGCGGTGACATCGGCGATCGGACCGTTGAGCCACATTGCCGTATCGATGCAGTGTGCGAGCAGATCGCCTGTCACGCCGCTTCCGGCCACCTTGACGTCGAGACGCCAGAGTCCTTCGCCGCCCTGCGGAAGGTCCTCGGAAATGGTCCAGTCCTGCAGGAACTTCGCACGGTAATGAAACACGCGGCCGAGCATGCCCTCGTCGATCAGCTGCCGCAGCAGCATCACGGCCGGGACGCGGCGATAGTTGTACCAGACCGCATTCGCCACGCCAGCATTCTCGACTGCGCTGACCATCGCCTCCGCTTCTGACGCGGATCGCGCGAGCGGCTTCTCGCACATGACCATCTTGCCGGCACCCGCGGCGGCGATCGCGATCTCCTCGTGCGTGTCGTTCGGACTGGCGATGTCGATGAGGTCGATGTCCTTGCGCTCGACCAGCCGCCGCCAGTCCGTCTCCGCCGACTCGTATCCCCAATTGGCCGCAAACGTCTCGACTCGCACCCGGTTGCGTGCCGCCACCGCTTTGAGCATCGGGCGATAGGGCAATGGGAAGTACCGCGGCGCCTGCAGGAACGCGTTCGAGTGCGTACGGCCCATGAAGCCGTATCCGACCAGGCCGATATTGAGCGGCTTCGTGGCCATCGCGCTCCCTACAGGGCGACGGCAACAGGTGCGTCCCACCCGTGCGCCGTTCGGACGTCGATCATCAGTTTCAGGACGTCGTTCCACGTCGTTGGCTGCGTCATCACGTCGTTCGGAAACATGCAGCCGTCCCAACACAGATGCTGGACGGCACGTACGGGTCTACCGGCGTCGTCGCGCAGCCAATAGCCGGCGTACTTGACCACGTCCAGCTTGCCCCCTGGATCGAAGGGCAGACAATGGCGGCCGGTCGTGTCGTGCGAGCCAGAACCTTTGACGGTCCCGTCGTTCTGCGCGACGTGAAAGTCGATGGTCCAGGGACGCAGCGCCCGGGCCACCTGTCGGTAGGACTCGTCGAGCAGCCCGCGGTCCTGCCACGCGTAGCCTTCGGGCAGGATGCGGTCCTCGGGCGCGTTGTAACCCATCGTGAAGAGCAGGTTGTGCGCCATGTCGGCCTGGTAACCGAGCGTCTGCGGCCGGCCAACCATCTCCAGCAGCTGCCGCATGCGCTTCCAGCTGTGCATCCCGCCCCAGCAAATCTCACCCTCCGCCGCCAGGCGTTCGCCGTGCGCGTCCGCGATATCGCACGCGCTGCGAAACGTCTCGGCGATCCGTCGGGTATTGCCCTCGGAATCGTTCGCCCAGTCCGCGGGGCTCGACGCGGAATCGATGCGGATGACGCCGTACTTCCGGATGCCGAGATCCCGCAACCGCTGCCCGATGACACAGGCCTTTCGGACCTGCTCGAGAAAACGCTGGCGATCCTTGTGCCCCCCCATTGCGGGGCCGCCACCCGTGGGCGGCCACACCGGTGCGACCAGCGAGCCGACTACAAAGCCGCGCGCTGCCACCTGATCACGCAGCCGCTTCAAATCGTCGAGCGACGCGTCGATGCTCGTGTGCGGGTCGAAGAGAAACAGGTCGACTCCGTCGAATCGGACGCCGTCGACATTGGCGGCAGCAGTGAGATCCAGCATCGTGTCGAGGCTGATGAACGGCTCGGCCCCGGGGCTGCCCTTCCCGACCAGACCAGGCCACATCGCGTTGTGCAACGCCGGGTGGGAATGCTGCGAAACGGATTCCATCATCTCCCTCCGTGCTCACCGCGTCCGCAGCGCGCGCAACGGCTCGTTGTCGGGATTGCTGGGACCGAAGTGCTTGAGGATGACGAGCGAATCGCTGGCGCTCACGTTCTCGATGACGACGCCAGCCTTCGCCGCGTCAGCGGTGACGAACAGCTCGTCGCTCGTCATCTCGCCGAAGCGAATCATCGTGGGTGCAGAGACGCGATGGCCTGCCAAGACACCGTCCCCCTGCACGACGATCAACCCGTAAGCCGCGTTGTCGGTGA
>Ga0075418_10007880_pt1 | contig 11971 bp, 7 predicted proteins | sample SoiMetdeltSBSDD2_FD_81776 | JGI IMG/M metagenome (GOLD analysis project Ga0075418, IMG submission 81776) | Bulk soil microbial communities from a Populus tree surrounding site in Tennessee, USA - Soil MetaG P. deltoides SBSDD2 | ecosystem: Environmental > Terrestrial > Soil > Tree plantation...
CGACGCCATCGCCGTCGCGCCGGCCGTCGACGCCATCGTCACCGAAATTCCGCTCGCCGGCGACATCAACGGCCTCGAGCTCATCGCCCGCCTCAAGAGTGACGCCCGCACGACCGCAATCCCGCTCATCGTGGTCACATCGCGAGCGTGGTCGACCGATCGCGATCGCGCGACCGCCGCCGGGTGCGATCTGTTTCTCTCCAAGCCGTGCCTGCCGCACGACCTGATGGATGCAATCAACCGCCTCGTGGCGCGCCGCCACCGGCGCGATCGGGCGAGGACAATCGCCACGCCAGCGCGCCGGCCTCATCACATGGACAAGCACTGGCGGGCAGCGAGGCGCGGTCGCCCCGAATCGGCGGCACGCGAACCCCAGGGGCGGAGCACTCTTCGCGAGGTCAGCGTTCCCTTACCGCGACGGTGAGGCTATAGCGTTTTTCATTTGGTTGGAGCCGTTGTGGAAATTGCTTTAATGGTTGGCCGTGCCCATCCGACGGCCACCGACGCGCGCCCACAGCACGACGATGGACCGCGGCGCGGCGCGGTACAGTCGATCGGCAACGCTCAGCGCAGCGTTCCACGGGACGATGTCCTCCGGCGACTGTAGCGACGTGTCGATCCAGCGACGCCAGAGCGTGCCGTTGGCCACGGGGGGAAGCTCGAAGTTGATCGGTTCCCAGTACGCGTTCATCAGCAGATGCAGCTTGACGGCCTCGCGCAGCAGCACAGCATTGAAAGCGAAACTGTGTGATGTCGGCCGCCAGTCCGGTTGCCACAACCGGACGCCGTGCCATGAAGTCGCCGCGTGGCGGAGCATCTCCGTCAGACTGGCGCGGCGCTTTCCCGACTCCGTTTGGCGTGGCAGGCGACGGGCAGTCAGCAACTGAACGAAGCGCAGGACATCGGCGTGGGAGTCGGCCAGAGCCCAGTCGAGCCAGTTCGTTTCATCGTCCTGACAGTAGGCATTGTTGTTTCCGAACTGCGTGCGCCGCATCTCGTCGCCCATCTGGATCATCGGAACGCCCAACGACAGCAGCGTGAGCGTCAGGCAATTCTTGACCTGGCGGTTGCGCAGCGCCTCGATGTCCGGATCGTCGGTCGGCCCTTCGACGCCGCAATTCCAGCTGCGGTTGTCGGTGGCGCCGTCGCGATTGTCTTCGCCGTTCGCGCGGTTGTGTTTTTGATTGTAGGACACCAGATCGTTGAGCGTGAACCCATCGTGGCAGGCGACGAAGTTGACACTGGTCTCCGCCTGGCGCGATGCGTGCGCGTAGAGCGGCGGCCTGCCGAGCAGGCGGTCGGCGACACGTGCCGTCGATCCGTTGTCGCCGCGCACGAAGCTGCGCACGTCGTCGCGGAAGCGGCCGTTCCAGTCCTTCCACTCCTCGCTGACGTAGCGGTAGTCGACGCCAGCCGCATCCCACGACTCGGCGACGAACTTGGTGCCCGCCAGCACCGGATCCGACTCGATATCCTTCACGATGGGCGCATTGGGGATCGGTCGACCGTGGGCGTCGCGAGGCACCATCGACGCGAGATCGAGACGGAAACCGTCCACGTGCATCGATTCGACCCAATAGCGGAGGGAGTCCACGACCAGCCGTCGTACGACCGGGTGGCTGGCGTTGAGCGCATTGCTGCCGCTCGAATAGGTCGCGTACCACGCACGGTCCTGACCGAGCAGGTAGTACGCGGCATTCTCGAAGCCACGGAAGCAGAGGGTTGGACCGTGGTGATCGCCTTCCGCGGTGTGGCTGTAGACGACGTCGAGAATGACCTCGATGCCGGCGCGGTGCAGCGCCTTCACCATGTCGCGAAACTCGTCGACCGGGCCGAGCGGATCGCGACGCGCGCTGTAGGCCTGATGCGGTGCGAAGAAAGAGACGGGCGAGTAGCCCCAGTAGTTGACGCGGCCGCCCGGGCAGTCGAGCGCGTCGAACTGAAACACCGGCATCAGCTCGACCGCGGTGATCCCCAGCCGCTGCAAGTACGGCACCTTGGCGACGAGCCCGGCATAGCTTCCGCGGAGATCTGCCGGCACGCCGGAGCTCGGATGGCGCGTGAAACCGCGCACGTGCAGTTCGTAGACGATCGTCTGCGACCACGGCCGCCGCAGGGGGCGGTCGCCTTCCCAGTCGTAGGCGGTGGCGTCGACGACCACGCTTTTCATCGCCGCGGCCGCGTTGTCGCCCCTCTCGCACGCCGCGGCGCGGTTGTAGGCGTTCGGAACGACGACCGCGCGTCCGTACGGATCCAACAGCACCTTGCTCGCATCGAACCGGTGCCCGCGCGACGGATGGAGCGGACCGTGCGCCCGGTACCCGTAAATCTGGCCCTCCGTTACGCCCGGCACGAAGCAGTGCCAATAGGCGGACGTGTGATTCGCCTCCGGATCGATGCGGATAATCCGGGTCGGACGCTCGTCCGCCGCGGCGTCGAAGAACAGCAGATCGACGCTGGTGGCGCACGACGAGAACACGCTGAAGTTCACGCCGCCGGCAGTCGGCGTGGCGCCCAGGGGCGAGCTCGAACCGGGTGACACGGCGGCAGCCACCGCGTCACCGAGACGCAGCTCAGGGGCCGGGGCGACGGGTGGAGTCATCTCATTAGAACAACCGGACCGAGGACGGAGGCCACCACCGCAGCTGCACCTTGCCGACGATGTACTTCTTGGGCACCATGCCCCACTCACGGCTGTCGGAGCTGCGGTTGCGGTGGTCGCCCAACACGAAGTCGTACCCTTCAGGAATGACCTCCGGTCCCCAGTTGTCATGACTGCGGAATTGCGGGGGAATGAAATCGTCGTCGAGACGTACGTCGTTCACGTACACCTGGCCGTCGACGATGCTGACGGTGTCGCCGCCTTCGGCGACGATCCGCTTGACGAACGACAGCTCGGGCCTGAGTGGATAGTGGAACATCACGATGTCGCCGGCGTGCGCGTCACGAAGCTGATAGACGAGCCGGTTGACGAGCAGCCGATCCTGATCCTCGAGGGTCGGCGCCATGCTCGCGCCCTCGACCCGCGCGGACTGCAGCCCGAAGGTGCCGATCAGAACGGCGTACGCGATCGCCGATCCGAGGGTCGTGAGCCAGGCGAGCGCCGGGGCTCGCGAACGGAGGCCGCGCACGACAGCGGCGGACATCAGTTGACCCTCAACACGCAATACGCGTTGGCTCGCCGCTGGCCGGTCGTACCGATCACGTCCGCCCTCACGTCGTACTCGCCCGCCGGGAGCTCTCGAAAATGGAGGATGCTGATCCGGGCGCTGCCTTCACCCTGGAGCGACAGTTCGCTGCTGCGAAAAAAGTCCTCCGACTCGGCGCTCACCTTGAGCATGCGATTGTCGGCGCTGGGTTCGACCGTGACGTAGACGATGACATCGGCAGGCGCCATGGCAATTTGCGGCGTCACGCGCACCCGCACGGGTTGACTGGCATCGAGCGCCACGGCGCCGAGGAGCATCGCACCACAGAAGATCAGTTTTTTCATGAAAGCCACATCCACACTTGGCGTGGACTGAGGCAAGCGATGTTCCCCGCCATCGTGCGCCGCCGCCGCATGCCTGCGGCGCCGGCCACGATATGCCGTCACGCGTTCGTCACAGCGTTGTCCGGATCGGTGGGATCAGGCGCGCGCCGGGCGCGTCAATGGTCTGGCTGGGTGCGCAGGACATGGTCGCGGACCATGGCGCCACAGCGGGCGATGGCGGTCGAGGTCCGTTCCAAGCCGCGTGCCACGTCGCCGACGACATGCAGATCGTGAAAGTCGCCTGGGCCGCGTATGTGAAGCAGCCGCTCGGCCAGCGCCCGCCGTTTCTCGATGGCCTGACGGTGCAGGTCGACGAGCCGCTCGATGTCGATGAGCACACGTTCCACGTTCGAGTCGGTGACCGACGACGACAGGTCGCGAAAGTCCTCCAGGCAATGAATGTATTGGAGGACCGCATCCAGCACGACGTCGGCGAGGCCGACGAGCCGCGCGAGCGTCTCTGAATAGACCGAATCGGGCAGCAGCGTCAGCATGGACGCGGTTTCCTCGAGCGCGTCGGCGGCGCGGTCGGCCTCGGTGAGCAGTTGCCGCACCTCCCGCTCGGAGACTCGATCCAGCCGCTGGCAGGCCTCGACGACGAGTTGATCCGCGTGACTGGACCATCGCCTGGCCAGTTCCGCCGTCCGCGCCGACCGGGGAACAGAGTCGTCGCCGGACGCCTTGATGAGCGTGTCCCGGACACGCTCGGTCAGACTGGCAATGATCGTCGAGTGGGCGGCCTCGCTCTGGAGCACGCGAGGGTCGGTCGTCTGGAGATGTTCGAGCAGCGCCGCTTCGATCTTGTCCTCGATGAGGCTCAACGATCGGCCGGCGGCCAGACCTGACGAGGTCACCCGCAACACGTCCATCAGGAACCAGCGCGCACCGTCCGTTCCGAGCCATTCGTCGAGCCTGTCCGGCCGCGTGTGGACTGGCGCGGCCCGTTGGAGTACCGCGTCGATCACGCCGGCCTCGTCGACCTGGACGAACGCGCAATGGCCGACGTCGTTGTCGGCGGCCCATTTGAGCAGGCTGGTGGCCGCTGTTTTCGTGACCCGGTGCGCGAGCCGCTTGCGGGCGCGGTTCCAGTCGATGAGGAAGACGAGTCGCGAACCCAGAAACGTCAGATAGCGTTCGAGACGCTCGGGCGTCGCGGCGGTGCAGGATCCGACGCTGACGTCATAGTCCGCTCCCGGAGAGGCGGAGGCGGCGGACCATTGCACTCCGTAGGGCCGAAGCATGTCCTGCAGGAATCTGACCCGCCTCGGATGGACGTCGGTGTAGGTCACGATCACCGACAAGCCGGTGACGGTGACCACGACGAACTGCGCTTCTGTCGAGCCGAGATCCGTCTGGATCGCGAGCCCATCGTCACCCGGTGTGACCATCGTATCGAGGCCGGGGCGATCGAACTTGAGCGGCGCCGTCTCGTTGACGCCCTTCATGAACGCACGCACGAGCAGCCGATCAGTCTCGCTGACGCCAAACACGCGCGCCCCGTCGATGGTCTCTTCGACGGCATTCGACAGACGATTGAGCTCGCCGTGCAGATCCATCGCCAGCTGATGCGCGGTGTCGTGGCCGTTTCCTGACAGTCCGATCAACACCGCAACGGCGCCGACGATGAGCTGGTCGTCACGACACGAGGGCGCGTGCGCGACCAGGTCCTCGAGGCGCCGCTGATACATCTCGACCCGCGCATGAACCTCCGGATGTGTCAGGCCGGCAACCTCCAGCGGCGGCAACATCAGGCGCAATTCCTCGAACAGGTGCTCGACGATCGACTCCGCTTGCGGAATGTGCAGCGTGTGGCCGGCAATCGTCGAACTGCCTTCGACGATGCGATCGAACGAGCTGTCGGTGACGCCGCTTGCCTCCCGTTCGGCGCGAAGGCTCTGCGCCGGCTCATCGGGCGCAATGGCGCAGGCGTACGCGGTCCGCAGGAGCATCAGGTAATAGGTCAGCCGGGCGTTCGCGGCCAGCGCGCGAGCGACCAGGATTGGGAGAATCAGCCGCTGCTCGCCAATCCGTTCGATGATCGTGAGCTTCGTCGCCATGGCGTCGCGTTCTTCAACGGGCTGGAACTTGGGGAGGGTGCAAGCCGCACTCCGTCGCTCGGGCGGTCGACACTCAATAGACGGTCCGCGGAACGTCAACCACTCGCAGCCGTCGGGGACGATCACAGCATGCGGTGACCGGCCAGCGCCGCGGCCGCTCTGCCCGCCTCACGCAACGGCTGGCACGGCTCCTGCCTCACATCATTCTTTGCCAGACACGAACCCAATGGCCACTGACAAGCACAGACCGGATGAGGAGTGGCGCACCATTCTTGCCAAGCCGCTCAACGTATCTCGATTCCTGCCGCTCTCCTCGATCGTCGAGCTCGAGGTCGGCGCGCGTTCCGACTGCGGACGAGCGCTCGCGCACAACACCGACCACTACCTGGCGGTTCGACTGGGCCGTGTGCAACACATCGTCGCCACGAGCCTGGCCCCCGACGATCTCCCCGATGACTTCGAGGAGTACGGGTATGCCCTGCTGGTGGCGGACGGCCTCGGCGAGCAGAGCGCCGGCGCCCGTGCGAGCCGTGTGGCCTTGAGTGCGGTCGCTCATCTGGCGATTCAGTTCGGCAAATGGAACATCCGCCTGGGTCCCGAGACGCCCGCGGAGATCATCGAGCAGGCCGAGTTCTTCTACCAGCGCGTCAACAAGGCCGTGCACGACGCAAGCCGCGAGGACGACCGTCTCAGCGGCATGGCGGTAAGCATGACATCCGTGTACATCGCCGGCGTCGATCTGTTCTTCGCACACGTCGGACACACCAAGGCGTTTCTCTTTCGCGACGGCGCGCTGATTCACCTGACAACAGATCACACGCTGCGGCAGGAAGAGCTGGACCTGCCGGGGCCGAAACCGCTGGCCGGCTCGAAGCTCGATGGCGGGCACGTGGTGACCGAGTCGCTCGGCAGCCGCGGTGGCGGGCCGAACGTCGAGATCGAGCACATCCAGCTGTGGTCCAGCGACCGCATCCTCCTCTGCACGAACGGGCTCACCGACGTAGTCGCTGACGACCGGATCGCGGACGTGCTCGCGCTGCGCCGTCATCCGAACGACGACTGCCAACGGCTGGTCGATGAGGCCCTGGCGGCGGGTGGGCCGGACAACATCACCGTGGTGGTGGCCGACTACCGGATTCGACCGTCGACGACATACGCCGAGACTGCCGTGCCGTGATCGCCACGCGCGTGATGTGACGCGGCGGACGGATTGCTCCGTCACCGCCGTCTGCCGAGTTCGGGAAGAGGAGATACCGACGTGCGTCACAGGAAACTCGCCATTGTCCTTGCCGCGGCGTTGCTCGTTGGCAGCTGCAAGAAACCGGCGCCGGCGCCGGCGCCACCCGCCGAGGTCTACGTCACGCCCGTCGTTCAGGAGGACGTGCCGATCTATCTCGAACTGATCGGACAGACCACTGGATTCCAGGATGTCGAGATCCGGGCGCGCGTCGAAGGGTTTCTCGAGAGCGTGAATTTTCGCGAGGGATCGTTCGTCCAGAAGGGCCAGCTCCTGTATCAAATCGATCGGCAGCCGCTCGAGGCCACGCTGATGGGTGCGAAGGCGGATCAGGCGCGATCGCAGGCGACGCTCGAGAAGACCGAAACCGATGTCGCCCGCTACCTGCCGCTCGTCGCGAAACAGGCGGTGAGCAAGCAGGAGCTGGACAATGCCATGTCGGCGCGGCAGGCGGCGCGGGCGCAGGTCAATGCCGCGAAGGCGGCGGTCGACGAGGCGACGATCAATCTCGGATACACCCGCGTGACGGCGCCGATTGCCGGCCTGATCGGGACCACCAAGGTCAAGGCCGGCAATCTCGTCGGTCGCGGCGAGCCCACGCTGCTCACGACCATCTCGCAGATCGATCCGATGATCTTCAAGGTCGCCGTCACCGAGGCGGACTACCTGCGTCTCACGAAGCGCACCGCGGAGACGGTGGCGCAGGCGCGGCGGGCGGGGATCGAGCTCACGCTGGCCGATGGGACGGTTCACCCGAAGAAGGGCACGGTCGGTCCGGTCGAACGAGAGGTCGATCCGGCGACCGGCACGTTGGGCGTACAGCTGTTCTTTCCCAACCCGGATCGGATACTGCGTCCCGGTCAGTACGGAAAGGTGCGGGTCCTGGTGGACAACAAGCGCGACGCGCTGCTGGTTCCGCAGCGCGCCGTGCAGGAAGTCCAGAACCTGCACAGCGTGGCCGTGGTCGACACCGAAAGCCGCGTGGCGTTCCGCAACGTCTCGGTCGGCCCGCGTGTCGACACGCTGTGGGTGATCGAGGAGGGGCTGGAGCCGGGCGACCAGGTGGTCGCCGAAGGGCTGCAGGCGATCAGCGACGGCGCCGTCGTCCGGACCAAACCGATGCCGGTGGCGACCAGCGGCACGCGCAAGGACAAGCCGGCGCGCGAGGCCAAGTAGGTCATGGCGCGCTTCTTCGTCAACCGGCCGATCGTTGCGATGGTGCTCTCGATCATGCTCGTCCTGCTCGGCGTGGTGGCCATGCGGGGCCTGCCGGTGGCGCAGTACCCCGAGATCGTGCCGCCGATGATCCAGGTGACGACGACATTCGTCGGCGCCAGCGCGACCGACGTCGAGGCCTCGGTCGCGACCCCGCTCGAACAGCAGATCAACGGCGTCGAGCAGGGCATCTACATGAAGTCGACCAACGCCAACGACGGCACCCTCACGCTCAAGGTGTCGTTCGAGGTCGGGTCGAACCTCGACATGGACAACGTGCTCACGCAGAACCGCGTGTCGCAGGCGATGCCGCAGATGCCGCAGTCGGTCAAGAACTACGGCGTGACCGTCAAGAAGTCGCTGGCGTTTCCACTGATGGTGGTCTCGCTGAAATCGCCCAAGGGCACCTACGACAGCAGTTTCCTGTCGAACTACTCGACGATCAACATCAACGACGCGATCGCGCGCATCCCCGGCGTCGGGCAGGTGACGCTGTACGGCGGCAGCGACTATTCGATGCGTGTGTGGCTGCGCCCGGATCGGATCGGCCGCCTGGGCCTGACCGTCCCGGACATCGCGAACGCGATCAACCAGCAGAACCAGTTGAGCCCCGCCGGACAGATCGGCGGTCCGCCGGCGGCCCCGGGGACCGAGTTCACCTACACCGTTCGTACGCAGGGCCGTCTCTTCGACGAGAACGAGTTCGGCGACATCATCCTCCGCACCATGCCGGACGGCTCGCAAGTCCGCTTGAAGGATGTCGCGCGGCTCGAGCTCGGGACGATGCTCTACAACGCGATCGGCCGCCACGACAGCAAACCGGCCGCGGTCATGGCCATCTACCAGATTCCGGGCAGCAACGCGCTCGACGTCGCGGACAAGATCAAGGCGACGCTCGCCGATCTGTCGGCGCGCTTTCCGCGCGACATGGAGTACCTGGTCTCGCTCGATACGACGCTGCCGGTCACCGAGGGCATCAACGAGATCGTGCACACGCTGCTCGAGGCCGTCGCGCTCGTCATCATCGTCGTCTTCGTCTTCCTGCAGAACTGGCGCGCCACGTTGATCCCGCTGCTGACGGTACCGGTCTCGCTGGTTGGCGCCTTCATCTTTTTTCCGATGCTCGGCTTTTCGATCAACGTGCTGTCGCTGCTCGGCCTCGTCCTCGCCATCGGCATCGTCGTCGACGATGCGATCGTGGTCGTCGAGGCGGTGATGCACCACATCGAGCACGGGATGGCGCCGAAGGAGGCGACGATCAAGGCGATGGAGGAAGTGTCGGGTCCGGTGATCGCGATCGGGCTCATCCTGACCGCGGTGTTCGTCCCGGTCGGCTTCATGGGCGGCATCACCGGGCGGCTGTACCAGCAGTTCGCCATCACGATTGCGATCTCGGTCGTACTGTCGGTGATCAACGCGCTGACGCTCAGCCCGGCGCTGGCGGCGCTGCTGCTGAAGGCGCCGACGGGAAAGCGAACGCTGCTTACGCCGCTCTACAACGGGTTCAACAAAGTGTTCGGCTGGACCACCGATCGCTATGTGAGCTTCGCCGCCATCCTGACCCGCAAGATGTTTCGCAGCCTGGCGTTCATCGTGCTGCTGATCGGCGCCTGCGTCGTCCTCGTCCGCCACATCCCGGCCGGCTTCGTGCCCGAAGAGGACCAGGGATTCGTCCTCGTCAACGCGGTGCTGCCGGATGCGGCGTCACTCGAGCGCACCGATGCGGTCATGCGCAAGGCGGAGGCGGTGCTCGAACACAACGAAGCGGTCGAGGGGTTCAATACGATCGCCGGCTTCAGCCTGCTCACGGGCGCCTATTCGTCGAACATGGGTTTCTTCTTCGTGCAGCTGAAGCCCTGGGAGCACCGCGGCAGGGACGCGACCGCCGCCACCGTGACGCAGCAGCTGAACGCGGCGTTCGCCGAGCAGATTCGCGAAGGCGCCGTCGTCGCCTTCGGCCCGCCGGCCATACCGGGGCTGGGCACCGGCGCGGGGTTCACGATGGAGCTTCAGGACCGTCGCGGGGGCACGCCCGAATACCTGGCGGAGCAGACGCAGAAGTTCATCGAGGCCGCACGCAAACGCCCGGAGATCGGCCGGATCAACACGCTCTATCGCGCCAGCGTCCCACAGATCTTCGCCGACATCGATCGCAGCAAGGTCCTGAAGTCCGGCGTGCAGCTCGGCGACGTCAACACGACGCTCGGCGCGCTGCTGGGCAGCTCGTACATCAACGACTTCAACAAGTTCGGCCGCGTCTACAAGGTGTACGTCCAGGCCGAGCCGGAATTCCGACGGGATGCCAGCCAACTGGGCCTGTTCTTCGTGCGCAACCAGGCCGGCGGCATGGTGCCGCTCGACACGCTTGTGACGACGCGCTCGAGCGCCGGTCCCGAATTCACGAATCGGTTCAATCTCTTCCGCACGGCGGAGGTCACCGGCGTACCAGCACCTGGTTTTTCGTCGGCGCAAGCACTCGATGCGCTCGAAGAGACGGCCCGCGACGTGCTGCCGGGCGATATGAGCCACGACTGGGCCGACATGTCGTACCAGGAGCGCAAGGCTCCCGGCGTCGCCGTCGTATTCGCACTGGCCGTGTTCCTCGTCTTCCTCATTCTCGCCGCGCAGTACGAGAGCTGGGGCCTTCCCTTCAGCGTCCTTCTGGGAACGCCGTTCGCGGCGTTCGGCGCCTACGCCGGCCTGTGGCTCGCGCGGCAGTACTCGGCGAGCTACGTCAACAACGTGTTCGCGCAGATCGGGCTGATCATGCTGATCGGGCTCGCGGCCAAGAACGCGATTCTGATCGTCGAGTTCGCGAAGGCGGAACACGACCAGGGCAAGGAGCTCGTCGCCGCGGCGCTCAACGCAGCGAAGCTGCGGTTCCGGCCGATCCTCATGACGGCGTTCGCCTTCATTCTTGGCGTCGTGCCGCTGCTGACGGCGTCGGGCGCGGGCGCCGAAGCGCGCAAGGTGATGGGCATGACCGTGTTCGCCGGCATGCTCATCGCGACGATCCTGGGCGTCTGCCTGATCCCGATGCTGTTCGTCGTCGTGCAGCGCGTGATCGGCGTCTCCCCCGCTGCGGCCCAAGGACCCGTGATGCCGCCGGTCGCCCCCGAGCACGGGCACGGGAGTCACTGAGATGGCGAGCCGGCCACGAAGCGTGGGAGTCGTCTGCGCAGCCGCCCTGTCGTTCGGCATTTGCGGCTGTGCGCCGGTCGGCCCCAACTACAAGCGCGTCGCGGTACCGACGCCGGCGCATTACCGGTTCGCCGAGACAATCGCGGAGACCGAGTCGCTCGCAGACGCGCCGTGGTGGCAGGTGTTCCAGGATCCGACGCTGCAGACGCTGATTCGCGAAGCGATCGCGAACAACCTCGACCTGCAAGCGGCCGTCGGCCGCGTCAAAGAGGCGCGGGCCCGCGCAGGCGTCGCGAAGTCGTTCCTGTACCCGCAGGTTGACGGATCGGCCGTCTACACGTTTCAGCGGAGCTCGGGCTCCAGCCAGACCGACCCGATTGCCACTCCAGGCCAGACCGACCGGAACGCCAGGAAGGACGAAGACGAGAACGACACCGACTCCGGGGTCAATCACGGCGGCCTCTATGGCGTGCAGCCCTCCTGGCAGCTGGATTTCTTCGGCCGCATCCGGAGGGAACACGAGGCGGCATTCGCCACGTTCCTCGCCAGCGAGCAGGGACGCCGCGGCGTGATGGTCACGCTCGTCGGCGACGTCGCCACCAACTACTTCCGCCTCCGCGAGCTCGATCTCGAGCTGCAGATCGCCCGGCAGACGCTGCAGAACAACGACCAACTGGTCACGTACTTCAGAAACCGCCTGGAAGGTGGGGTGGGGAACCGGCTCGAGCTCGATCGCGCCATGGCGTTCCGCTCGCAGACGGCTGCGGCGATTCCCGACCTCGAACAGCG
>Ga0075418_10007882_pt1 | contig 11968 bp, 8 predicted proteins | sample SoiMetdeltSBSDD2_FD_81776 | JGI IMG/M metagenome (GOLD analysis project Ga0075418, IMG submission 81776) | Bulk soil microbial communities from a Populus tree surrounding site in Tennessee, USA - Soil MetaG P. deltoides SBSDD2 | ecosystem: Environmental > Terrestrial > Soil > Tree plantation...
CGCCCTCAATGCGCTGGCGACATTTGCGGCGGCCAGCGAGGCCGGTATTGCCGACGACCTGATCCGCAAGGCCATCGCCGGCTTCTCCGGCGTCAAGCGCCGCTTCCAGCTGACCGGCACCTGGAACGGGGTATCCGTCTATGACGACTATGGCCACCACCCCGTGGAGATCGCCGCCGTCCTGAAGGCTGCGCGCGCCGGCGCCCGCGGCCGCGTCATCGCCCTGGTCGAGCCGCATCGCTACACGCGCGTGCGCGACCTGTTCCTGGATTTCGCCGGCTGCTTCAAGGATGCCGACCAGGTGATCGTCACGCCCCTCTATACGGCCGGCGAAGCGCCGATCGACGGCATCAATCACCGCGCCCTGGCCGAGGCGATCCGCGCCACCGGACATGCCTCGGTGGCGAGCGTCGACAGCGAGCGGGACGTGGTGCCGTTGCTGCAGCGGTCGGCCAAATCGGGTGACATGGTGGTGTGCCTGGGTGCGGGCAACAGCACGGAATGGGCGCACGCGCTGCCGGAGTGGCTGGCGCGCGAGCCGGCGCACGCGGGAGGCGTTGCGTGACGTTTCCCGACCTGCTGCCGGCCATTGCGGGATCGATGCCGCAGCTGCGGGGCAGGCTCACAGCCAACGCGCCGCTGGCGGACATCACCTGGTTTCGCGCCGGCGGGCCGGCCCAGGTGCTGTTCACGCCGGCCGACGAGGCCGACCTTGCCTACTTTCTGGCGCGCATTCCAGCCGACGCGCCGGTGTTCGTCATTGGCCTCGGCTCCAACCTGCTGGTGCGCGATGGCGGCGTGCCCGGCGTCGTCATTCGGCTGGGCCGCGGCTTTTCCAAGATCGATGTCGAACCCGGCCAGCGCGTGCGCGCCGGTACGGCTGTGCCGGATGTGAAGGTGGCGCGCGCCGCGGCCGATGCCGGCATTGCCGGCCTCGCCTTCTATCGCGGCATCCCCGGATCGATCGGCGGAGCGCTGCGCATGAATGCCGGCGCCCATGGCCGCGAAACCAAGGATGTGCTGATCGAGGCGCGCGCGGTCGATCGGCAGGGCACCATCCACGTGCTGTCGCTGGCCGACATGCATCTCAGCTACCGCCACTGCGGCGTGCCGGCCGATTGGATCTTCACCGAGGCGCTGTACCAGGGCAGCGCCGGCGACCCGGCTCAGATCCTCGAGCAGATGGCCGAGGTGGCGCAGTACCGCGAGGCCAATCAGCCGATCAAAGAGCGTACGGGCGGATCCACGTTCAAGAACCCGTCCGGGACGAGCGCCTGGAAGCTGATCGATGCCGCCGGCTGCCGCGGCTTGCGTGTCGGCGGTGCCAAGGTGTCGGAGATGCACTGCAACTTCCTGATCAATGACAGCAACGCCTCGGCCGAGGACATTGAGCGGCTGGGCGAGACGGTGCGCGCCCGCGTCAAGGCTGCGAGCGGCGTGACGCTGAACTGGGAGATCATCCGCCTGGGGCTGCCTGTCGCGGGCCGGCCGACCGGCGAGGCCCTGGCCGGATGATGGCCAAATTGCCCGGGCGGTAGGATTGGGCGGTAGGGTGGGGCGATAGGGTTGCGCATCTGCCGAACCCGACCACACGCGCAACAACCACACGCGCAACACAAGTGTTCTGGTACACACCTGGTCTGGTACCAATCCTTGAAGTCTCGGTGTCATCCTCGCAGCTTGTGCCGAGGATCCAGCCATCCAGCACCGCCTGAGCCAGCGGTTGGATGATTGGTCGGGCCAAGCCCGGCCATGGCAAGCGAGAGCAAGAACGGGTCGTTAGCTGAGGTGCTTGTGCAATGAGTGAGAGTACGCGCCGCTTCCATCATGTCGCCGTCCTGATGGGTGGCCTGTCGGCCGAGCGCGAGGTGAGCCTCAATTCCGGCGAGGCGTGCGCCAAGGCGCTGGAGAGCGCCGGCTACAAGGTCACGTGCATCGATGCCGGCCGCAATCTCGCACAGCAGCTGAGCGAGGTGGCGCCCGAGGTGTGCTTCAACGCGCTGCATGGCCGCTGGGGCGAGGACGGCTGCGTGCAGGGTGTGCTGGAGCTGCTGCAACTGCCCTATACGCATTCAGGCGTCCTGCCCTCGGCGCTGGCCATGCACAAGGAGCGCGCCAAGGAGGTGATGCGCGCCGCTGGCGTGCCGGTGGCGCAGGGTCGGGTGGTCAGTCGGCGCGAAGCGGCCAAGCAGCACGCGCTGCAGCGGCCCTATGTCCTAAAGCCGGTCTCGGAAGGTTCCAGCGTTGGCGTGTTCATCGTGCGCGAGGACCATCAGCATCCGCCGCAGGAGCTCAACGATCCCGAGTGGAAGTTCGGCGAGGAGTTGCTGGCTGAGCGCTACATCCCTGGCCGCGAGCTGACCTGCGCGGTGATGGGTGATCGACCACTCGGCGTCATCGAGATCGTGCCGACCGGGGCGCTGAGCTTCTACAACTATGAGTCGAAATACGTGCCTGGCGGCTCGCGGCACCTGCTGCCGGCGCCGGTTTCATCGAATGTTTACGAATTGGTGCGGAAGTTAACGTTGACGGCTCATAAAGCATTGGGCTGCCGCGGCGTTTCCCGGGCGGACTTCCGCTTCGACGACACCCCCGGTGGAACCGGCGAGCTGTTCTGTCTGGAGGTCAACACCCAGCCGGGCATGACCTCGACCTCGCTGGTGCCGGAACTGGCGGCGCATGCGGGGTTTTCGTTCCCAGAGTTGGTCAGCTGGATGGTGGAGGAGGCGAGTTGCAACAGGTAGGGACCGGGCCGGACTTTCGCAGGCGGGCGAGCCAATCGCCGGCGCTGCATCCGGTTCTGGAAACGGACCTGCCTCGCCTTGCTGCCTCCAAGTTCGCCGTTTCGGCCTGCCCCGGCGCCGGCGCCTGGGCGCAAACCAAGCGAATCACTCGCATTTGTGGCAAACTGGCCAGCGCCCAGACCGCGCAGGTCGAAGATTTGCACAGCAAGATTGTCGCCCCGCACAAGGTGGGGCCTTTGTCGACCGCGTGCTGGCCGCCATCCGGCCAGATCGGTGGCTCTGCAGGAGCCGTAGAGGGGCGGGACATGGTTGCGCATGCAGCCGAGATGGAGGCGCTCGAGGGGCCGTTGCGGCAGCGAGGGTCGGCGGCTGGCTTGCGCACGCATCCTAAACGCGGAGGCCTCCGCGCATGAAGCCTCGTATCGCCGTGGTGGGGGTCGGCGGAGCCGGCGGCAATGCCATCAACAATATGATCTCGGCCGGTCTGAGCGGGGCTCAGTTCATGGTCGCCAACACCGATGCGCAGGCCCTGGCGGCGTCGAGCGCGGAGGTGCGCATCCAGCTCGGCAGCAACCTGACCGAAGGGCTGGGCGCCGGCTCCAAACCCGAGATCGGCGAGGCGGCCGCAGAGGAGGCGCTGGAGGACATCCGTGCCGCCGTATCGGGCTGCCACATGGTGTTCATCGCCGCCGGCATGGGCGGTGGCACCGGCACCGGGGCGGCCTCGGTCATCGCCCGCGTGGCCAAGGAGTTCGACATTCTGACGGTGGCAGTGGTGACAAAGCCCTTCCTGTTCGAGGGCTCGCGGCGCATGCGCGTTGCCGAAGCCGGCATTGCCGAGCTGAAAAACCACGTCGATACGCTGCTGGTCATCCCCAACCAGAACCTGTTCCGCGTCGCCACCGACCGCACCACCTTTGCCGAGGCGTTCGTGCTTGCCGACCAGGTGCTCTATTCGGGGATTGCCTGCATCGTCGACCTGATCGTCAAGGAAGGCTTGATCAACCTCGACCTGGCCGACGTCCGCACCGTGCTCTCCGGCATGGGCACGGCCATGATGGGAACCGGCGAGTCCTCGGGCGAGCAGCGGGCGATCGTTGCGGCCGAGGAGGCGATCGTCAATCCGCTGCTCGACGACGTCACCTTGAAGGGCGCCAAGAGCCTGCTGCTGTCGATCACCGGTGGCAATGACCTGACCCTGTGGGAGGTGGACGAGGCCGCCAACCGCGTGCGCCAGGAAGTCGACCCGGACGCAAACATCATCGTCGGCGCCACCTTCGACGAGGCGCTTGGCGACCGCGTACGGGTGTCGATCGTCGCCTCCGGCATGGCCCGTTCCGCCCAGGTGCAGCCGCGCAGCGTGCCCGATACCGCCAGGGCGGCGCCTGGCCAGACCCCCGCCCGGCCGTCAGCTCCGGCCTCCGACGATCCGCGGCGCCAGCCCGGCGAGACGAACGGCCATTCGATAGGGCGCAGCGAATCACCGAGCGAGCCCTACGATGCACCGGGCCGGCCAACGGCCGCGCCGCGCGCACCGGCCGCTCGGCCCAGGTTGGGCGCTGCCGAGGCGGCCGCCGGGGAGGGGCGACGACCCGGCCCGCGCATGCCCTCCGTCGATGACTTTCCCGCGGTAGGTCAGCGCGAATATTGGGCAAAATCCGGTGATGGCAGTGGCCGCCAACTGCGGCCGGAGCATGGTGCAACGGCACCGCGCGTAGCCGAATCACCGGCGCCCAAGGCGAGCCTTTTGCGGCGTCTTACCGGAGGTAGCTTGGGTCGGCGTGATACACCTCACACAGGCGATCCAAGGATGGAAGATTCCCAGCACCGGCTTGGCCCGCAACTAGCTGAGGATAACGTTGATCTACCGGTGTTTTTCGGACGCAAAAAGAGTTAGTCCAGTGGCCTCCGATTGGGGTGCGTCCCAGCGGTAACACAGCGTAAGAAACCGTGATTTGTCCCCAATCCGCACAGCACAGTATCGTTTGATTCATAAACCTACGCGGTTGTGTGCCTACGAGCCGGACGGGGGCTCGACAGACAAGGGGCAGGCATCCGTCAAGGGTCCTACGGGGGGCACAGGATATCGGCCAACAGACCGAACCATCCTGAGCCGCAAGGCGATCGAGGGACGTCGCATATGTCCAAGCGATTTATCGGGTCGCGCCAGACCACGATCGGACGCGAGATCGAGCTGTCCGGTACGGGGGTCCACAGTGGCGCACCGGTGTCGATGGTGCTCCACCCGGCGGAGGCGGACACGGGTTTCCGCTTTCTGGTCAGCAAACGCGGCCGTATCATCTCTGAAATCCCGGCTGACGTTCGCTATGTGAAAAACCTGACGCTGTGCACCGTGCTCGGTGACGACACGGGCGTCACGGTCGGGACCGTCGAGCACCTGCTGGCCGCGCTGCGCGGCCTCAGCATCGACAACTGCTACATCGAGATCGATTCCCGCGAAGTGCCGATCATGGACGGCAGCGCCGCGGCGTTCGTTGAGGCGATCGACGAAGTTGGCGTTCGCGAGCTGTCGCAGCCGCGCAAGTACATCAAGGTTCTAAAGCCGATCCGCGTCGACGACGGCGACTGCTGGGGCGAGCTGACCCCGCATTCGAGCTTCCACCTCGACGTGCAAATCGACTTCGAGACACCGCTGATCGGCCGCCAGCGTCTGGCGCTTGAGATGAACGCCGGCGCCTTCCGTAACGAGATTTCCCGCGCCCGCACCTTTGGCTTCATGCGCGACGTGGAGAACCTCTGGAAGGCCGGCCTGGCGCTCGGCGCTTCGCTCGACAACTGCATTGCGCTGGCTGACGACCGCGTCATGAACGCTGAAGGCCTGCGCTTCCCGCAGGAGTTCGTGCGCCACAAAGTGTTGGACGCAGTGGGTGATCTGGCCCTGGCCGGCGCCCCGATGCTGGCGGCCTATCGGTCCGTGCGCGGCGGGCATCGCCTGAATGCCCACGTGCTGCAGGCCCTGTTTGCCGACAAGGATGCCTGGACCATGGTGCGCGCTCCCTGGGTGCGCGAGAGCGTCCCGGTCGAGATGCCGCTGGGCGTCGCCGTCAACTACGCAGCCGACCGGACCTGAGGCCGGCTGCGGACCGCCCCCGTCGGCCGAGCCACGGGATGCGGTGAGGCAACAAGCTGATGCGAATCGTTGAGGATTTGCTAGGCTGTCCACAATTCGGTTGCATTGTTTCCGGACCTTTTGGCATTGCACGCTGGCAGAATCCACGGCAGGTGTGCAGGCGTTTGCAGTGAAAGTCTTGTGCCAGGCCAGGACGGTGTTCCGGGGCCGGCAGGCGTGGCGTGGTAACCGGCGCAAGAACCGGTACCACCGAGTAGGGGCAAGGCGCATGGGACTGCAGGTATGCGGGCGAGCTAAGGCGTTGGGCGCCGTGCTTGGGCGTGCGCCGATCGCCGCGCTCCTGATGGCTGGCCTGCTGCTCGCCGGCTGTGCCGGCGGCAACGATGCCGCCAAGGTGCTCAACCCCGATCCGCCCGACAAGATGTACGCGCAGGCCGACGCCCTGCTGAACAAGGGCGCCTACTCGGACGCGGCCCGCAAGTTCGAGGATCTCGACCGCGATCATCCCTACGCCCCGGAAGCGCGGCGCGCCATCGTCATGGCGGCCTATGCCTACTACAAGGCCGGCAAGTACCAGGAGGCGATCGCCTCGGCGCAGCGCTACACGACGCTGCATCCAGGCACCAAGGACGCGGCGCTCGCCCACCACATCGTCGCCACCGCGCACTTCGACGACATCAAGGAACCACGGCGCGATCAGACCGCGACCCGCAAGGCACTGGCGGAGCTCAAGGTGCTGCGTCAGCGTTATCCTGATAGCCCCTACGCCAAGCAGGCGGAGAACCGCATCCGCATCGCCGAGGATGTGCTGGCCGCGTCCGAGATGGACGTCGCGCGCTACTATCAGAAGCGCAACAATCACGCAGCCGCCATCAACCGCTTCAAGGTGGTGGTCAGCGACTACCAGACCACGCCGCAGGTGGAGGAGGCGCTCTACCGCCTCGTCGAGACCAACATGGCGCTCGGCATCGAGACGGAAGCACAGGCGACGGCCGCGGTCCTGGGGCACAATTTCCCGAACTCGCCCTGGTACAAGAACGCCTATGCGCTGCTGCAGTCCGGCGGCCTCAGCCCGCAGGCCAACTCCGGCAGCTGGATCAACAATATCGTCAAGGGCCTGACGCCTGCCGGCAGCCAGCAGCAGCAGAAGCCGGAGAAGGCGCCGCCCAAGCCCGCGCCGGGCCTGCCCTCACCCGATGACCTGCCCGCGCCGAGGAAACCGGCTCCCGACACGCCGACTGCGGGCGGCTGGAAGCCCGTCATTGGCCTGGCGCAGTAGGTGGGCCTGGCGCAGTAGGTCGGCCTGGCGCAGTAGGTCGGCTTCACGCAGTAGACCCGCACGCACGTCGTAGTTGACGAATTTTCATCCGGTGCATGCGAGCCGGCCGTGTCGAGCCGTTGCGAGCAAGCCCACAGCCTGTCGCGGCCGGAGCCTGTGGATGCGGCCAAATCGGTGGCTGGCATTTCCGTGCGCGCCAATGCAGGCTTGGCATCATGAAGCCCAAGACCCCGGCGAAGAAATCTCCCGAGCAGCTGACAAAAGCCGAGGCGGCGAGCGAACTGGAGCGCCTGGCTGGCGAGATCGCCCATCACGACGAGCTCTATCACGCCGAGGACGCGCCGCAGATCTCCGATGCGGACTACGACGAACTGCGTGCGCGCAATGGCGCGATCGAGGCCCGCTTTCCCGACCTGGTGCGCGCCGACAGCCCGTCGCAGCGGGTCGGGGCCGCCCCTGTCGAGGCGTTCGGCAAGGTCCGCCATGCCGTCCCCATGCTCTCGCTCGGCAATGCATTCGCCGACGAGGACGTGAGCGATTTCATCGGGCGGGTGCGCCGCTTCCTCGGGCTTGCCGCTGACGCAGCGGTTGCGGTGACGGCCGAACCCAAGGTTGACGGGCTGTCGATCTCGCTGCGCTACGAGCGCGGCCGGCTGGTGCAGGCCGCCACCCGGGGCGACGGCAGCGAGGGCGAGAACGTCACCGCCAACGTCATGACCATCAGGCAGATCCCGCGCAATCTGCAGGGCAAGGACGTTCCCGAGCTGATCGAGGCGCGCGGCGAGATCTACCTGGCGCATGCCGATTTCGAGAGCCTCAACGCCGAGCAGGCCGAAGCCGGGGCCAAGGTGTTCGCCAACCCGCGCAACGCCGCCGCCGGCTCGCTGCGCCAGCTCGATGCCTCCATCACCGCCCGCCGGCCCTTGCGCTTTTTCTGTCACGGCTGGGGTGCCGCATCCGCGCTGCCGGCCGACACGCAGCAGGGCGTCTATCGTGCCTTCAGTCGCTGGGGGCTGCCGCTCAATCCGTTGCTCGAGCTGTGCACGAGCACCGAGGCGATGCTGGCCTTCTACCGCCGCATCGGCATGGACCGCGCCGCCCTCGGTTACGACATCGACGGCGTCGTCTACAAGGTCGACCGGCTCGACTGGCAGAGCCGGCTCGGTTTTGTGTCGCGCGCGCCGCGCTGGGCCATCGCCCACAAGTTTCCGCCGCAGGAGGCCGTCACGCGCCTCAATGACATCGAGATCCAGGTCGGCCGCACCGGTGCGCTTACCCCCGCGGCCAAGCTCGAGCCGGTGACGGTCGGCGGCGTCGTGGTGTCGAACGCCACCCTGCACAACGAGGACGAGATCGCCCGCAAGGACATCCGCATCGGCGATACGGTGATGGTGCGCCGGGCCGGCGACGTCATTCCGCAAATCGTCGGCGTGGTCCTGGAGAAGCGACCGAAGGGGCTAAAGGCTTACAAGTTTCCGTTGGTGTGCCCGGCCTGCGGCAGCCACGCCGTGCGCGAGGTGCACGAGAAGACCGGCAAGGCCGATGTGGTGCGCCGCTGCACGGGCGGCCTGATCTGTCCGGCGCAAGCCAAGGAGCGCCTCAAGCACTTCGTGTCGCGCAATGCCTTCGACATCGAGGGGCTGGGCGAGAAGCAGATCGAGCTGTTTTACGACGAAGGCCGCATCATGCAGCCAGCCGACATGTTCACGCTGCAAAAACGCGACGCCCGCCTGGCCGCGGACAAGCGCTTGGTCAGCCAGAAGGGCTTCGGCGAGACGTCGGTTGGCAAGCTGTTCGCGTCCATAGATGCGCGCCGCCAGATCGGCCTGGACCGCTTCATCTTCGCGCTCGGAATTCGCCATGTCGGCGAAACCACCGCGCGCGACCTCGCCAAGGCGCTGGGCACCATCGCGGCCTTCCGCGCTGCCGCTGCGGCCGCGGCCAAGGGCGGCAAGGACAGCGAGGCCTACCGCGAGATCGACGACATAGAGGGCATCGGCGAGACCGTGGTCGATGCCCTGATCGAATTCTTCGATGAGCCGCACAACCTGCGCGCGCTCGACAACTTGCTGAAGGAAGTCGAGGTGCAGCCGTTCGTGCGCGCGACGGCGGCTTCGCCGGTCACCGACAAGACGGTGGTGTTCACCGGTTCGCTGGAACGCATGACGCGGCCCGAGGCCAAGGCGCAGGCCGAGCGGCTCGGGGCCAAGGTGGCGGGGTCCGTGTCCAAGAAGACCGACTACGTGGTGGCCGGCAGCGACGCGGGCTCCAAGCTCACCAAGGCGCGCGAGCTCGGCGTCACCGTGTTGACCGAGGACGAGTGGCTGGCGCTGATCGGCCGCGGCTAGTTTCCGTCGGTGCGATGCGAGGTCATGGCCTGTGCGAGGACGGCAACAATGCGCGGGTCATGCGATTGCGCCACATTGAAGCGCAGGAAGGAAGAAGCCGTCTGCGCAACGCTGAACACGTTGCCCGGGGCAAGAACCACGTTCTGTGCCACGGCGAAACGAGCGAGCGCCGTGGAGTCCTGGCCGTCGGGTAGGCAGCACCAAACATAGAAGCCGCCACGCGGCAACAGCCAAGGTCGGATGCCAAGCGGCTCCAGCCGCGACACCAACTTGCGTGTCGCCCGTGCCAGGCGCTGGCGCAAGTCCTCCATGTGTTTGCGGTAGCCGCCGCCGGCGAGAACGTCGGCGATCAGCTCTGTCACGACCGGGCTCGGCCCGCCGAAGGAGGTGGCGACCTGTAGATCGACCAGGCCTTCGATCCAATCTGCACGCGCGGCGATGTAGCCGCAGCGGATGGAGGCGGACAGGGTCTTGGAAAAGCTGCCGATGCGGATCACGCGGTTGAGGCCATCAAGGACGGCCAGGCGCGCCGACGGCTCCGGCTCGAAATCGGCAAAGATGTCGTCCTCGACGATCGTGAGATCGTGTGCTGAAGCCGCGCTCAACAGCCGGTAGGCGACGTGCGGGGAGAGGCTGGCGCCGGTGGGGTTATGCAGCGCGGAGTTGGTGATGTAGAGGCGCGGTCGCTCCGCCGTCAGGCTCGTCTCGAAGGCCGTCACATCAGGCCCGGTGGGCGTATAGGGGACGCCCACAAGCCTGACCTGGTGGGCGCGCAGCAAGGATCGGAAATTGAAATAGCAGGGGTCATCCACCAACACGCTGTCACCGGGCTTCAGCAGGAAGCGACAGATCAGGTCGATGGCCTGGGTGCCTGAAGCCGTCAGCATGAGCTGGTCCGGCGGGATATCCATGCCATCCTCGGCAAAGCGTCGCAGCAGCAATCGGCGCAGCATCGGCGAGCCGCGCGTGCTTGCGTAGTCGGTGAGCACCGGGTCGGGGGCGCGCGCGAGCTTGCGCAAGGCACGGCGCAGTGCGGGGGTCGGCATCCAGTCGGCCGGCAGCCAGCCGCACCCGGGCTTCAAGACGGTTGCATCAGCGTCGAGCGACTGCCGTGAAACCCAGAACGGATCGATGGCCCGCTCACGCCGCGGCTCTGCGTCGGCGATGGCCAGCGGCGGCAAGCCGGTGCCGGCGACGTAGAAGCCCGAACCGCGCCGCGCCCGGATCAGACCCTCGGCAGCCAGACGGTCGTAGGCCTCCACGACCGTGGATGGGGAAACGCCCATGGTGGCGGCAAAGCTGCGGATCGATGGCAGCCGATCGCCGCGCAGGAGCGCGTGCTTGGCGACCTTCGCTCGCACGGCCGCCATGACCTCGCCGGTGCGTGTGCTTCCTTCCTTCATCCCCGGGGTCCGACGAGTGTGCGGGCGTGTGTATCAATACAGTTTGGTCAAATTGTATTGCACAGTCTCTGCCTCGACCAGCCCCGAAACCTTACGGTTGCCTGCGAAAGCGAGGCGACATGCAGCGGACGAGCGACGGCTGGGGCAGCGGGCTCCTGGGTGTCATCATCTTCAGCGGCTCGTTGCCGGCCACACGGGTGGCGGTCGGCGACTTCTCACCCCTGTTCCTGACCTGCGCCCGCGCCGTGATCGCGGCGGGACTTGCAGCCGCCTTGCTCCTGGCTCTGCGGCAAGTGAGGCCGCAGCGTCGCGATATCGGCTCGCTGGCTGTGGTCGGCCTCGGCGTCGTCGTCGGTTTTCCGCTGCTGACAGCGCTGGCGCTCCAGCACATCACATCGGCGCGCTCCATTGTCTTCATCGGCCTGCTGCCGTTGGTCACCGCCCTGTTCGGGGTGGTGCGCGCAGGCGAGCGGCCAAAGCCGGCGTTCTGGCTGTTGTCCGGCCTTGGTAGTGCAACCGTGGCGGGGTTTGCCTTAGGCCATGGCGGGGCAGGTTCGCTCACGGGCGATCTGCTGATGGTAGCGGCCGTTCTACTGTGCGGCCTCGGTTACGCCGAGGGCGCCGCGCTGTCGCGAAGGCTGGGCGGCTGGCAGGTCATTTCATGGGCGCTGCTGCTGGCGCTGCCGGTGATGGCCGCCATTGCGCTTGCCACACTGCCGCAATCCTGGAGTGCGATCGGCCGTCCGGCCTGGCTGGCCCTGGCGTATGTTTCGGTTTTCAGCATGCTGGTTGGCTTCGTGTTCTGGTATCGCGGTCTCGCGCTTGGGGGCATCGCCGGCGTTGGGCAACTGCAACTGTTGCAACCCTTCTTCGGCTTGGCACTGGCGGGCTTGCTGCTGCATGAGCCGGTACCCTGGAGCATGATCGCGGCCACGGCCCTGGTTGTGCTGTGCGTCGCCGGGGCCCGAAGGTTCGCGCGCTAGCGCCAGTCAAAAAAAGAAAACGGGCGCCGCGCGCTTGGCGCGACGCCCGTGCTGCGGCCACCCTGAGCCTGTCGAACGGGCGACGGCAAGCGCAACCCCGCGGCTCGCGACAGGCTCGCC
>Ga0075418_10007883_pt1 | contig 11968 bp, 13 predicted proteins | sample SoiMetdeltSBSDD2_FD_81776 | JGI IMG/M metagenome (GOLD analysis project Ga0075418, IMG submission 81776) | Bulk soil microbial communities from a Populus tree surrounding site in Tennessee, USA - Soil MetaG P. deltoides SBSDD2 | ecosystem: Environmental > Terrestrial > Soil > Tree plantation...
ACCGCCCGATCGTTGACAAGACCCTGACCCTCCATGTCCTCCCTGGTGGCGCCGCGCCCTCACCGCGGACCTCCACCAGCCGTCTCGGCAGCCTTGTGCACGTGCGCCGGCAATGCAAGGGGCGTGGCGAAATCTGGACTTTGTAGTCGCGCACAGTGGGACGAACCTGCCAGAGCGTGGTATGCCAGGGGGTGCGCCCTATCTCTTGACCCCAAATGAGCCCTAGGTTCAGGCTCGCACGCGTACCAACGTTCCATGAAGTCGAAACCTCTGTTCCCGCACCGCCGCCCCTGTGAATGAGGAGACGCAGAGAAATGGCCAACCGCACGGCTACACCCAAGACGACACGGGTCGAACGCAGCATGTTCGCAGTGGAGAGCACCGGGATTGAGGTGATCCACGGTAGCCACCGCAAGGGCGCTGCCAAGGAGCTCTTCTGGCCCTGGTTCGCCGCGAACGTGTCGATCCTCGCCCTCAGCTACGGCGCTTTCGCGCTGGGCTTCGGCATCTCGTTCTGGCAGGCGCTCTTCGCCGGCCTGTTCGGCATCGTGTTCTCGTTCCTGCTCTGCGGCCTGGTCGCCCTCGCCGGCCGCCGCGGCTCCGCGCCCACGATGGTGCTCAGCCGGGCCGCGTTCGGCATCCGCGGCAACCGCCTCCCGGCCGCGATGTCCTGGCTGCTCACCGTCGGCTGGGAGACCGTACTGACCATCCTCGCGACGCTGGCCACCGCCGCCGTGTTCGAAAAGCTCGGCTGGGGTGGCGGCAACCTGACCAAGGCACTGGCGTTGGCCGCGGTCGGTTCGCTGATCGTGGTGGCCGGTGTGATCGGGTTCGACCTGATCATGCGGCTGGAGACCGCGATCACGATCGTCACCGCGGTGCTAACCGTCATCTACATCCTGTTGTCGATCGACGAGGTGAACTGGAGCGCCGTGGAGGCGCTGCCGTCCGGGACCTCCCAGCAGGTGATCGGCGCGACCGTGTTCCTGATGACCGGGTTCGGACTCGGCTGGGTGAACCTCGCCGCGGACTACTCGCGTTACCTTCCCCGCAACACCCCGGCGAAGGGTGTGATCGGCTGGACCACGTTCGGCGGCTCGATCGCACCGCTGCTGCTGTTCGCCTTCGGCCTGATGCTGGCCGGTTCGTCGGAGGAGCTCAGCGCGGCAATCGCACTGGACCCGATCGGTGCGCTCGCCGAGACGCTGCCGTCCTGGTTCCTGCTGCCGTTCATCGTCGTCGCCGTACTAGGCCTGATCGGTGGCGCGGTGCTCGACATCTACTCCTCCGGCCTCGCGCTGCTGGCCGCCGGAGTCCGGGTACGACGCCACATCGCCGCGCTGATCGACGGCGTGATCATGCTGCTCGGCACGATCTACGTGGTCTTCATCGCCGAGGACACCTTCTTGACCCAGTTCATGGGCTTCCTGATCACGCTCGGTGTGCCGATCGCGGCATGGGCCGGCATCATGCTCGCCGACCTGGCCACCCGGCGGCGCGACTACGCGGACGACGAGCTGTTCAACCCGCGCGGCCGGTACGGCAACATCCAGTGGGTGCCGATCGGGATCCTCGTCGTCTGCACGCTGATCGGCTGGGGTCTGGTCACCAACGCGTCGGCCAGCTGGTTGGAGTGGCAGGGCTACCTGCTCGAGCCGCTCGGCCTCGGCGGCAAGGAAGGCGCGTGGGCCTACGCCAACCTCGGCGTACTGTTCGCCCTGGTCGCCGCCTTCGTCGCGCAGCTGATCCTCGGCCGCGGCCGGGTGCGCATGCAGGAGTCGGTCGACGACGGCAACGAGGAGCTGATGCGTGCATGACGGAGCAGGCCCCGTTGCTGACGGTGATCGACATGCAGCGGATCTTCGGCGATCCGGACAGCGAGTGGGCGACACCCGGCTTCGACAAGATCGTCGAGCCGATCGCGACGCTGGTTGACGCGTACGCGCCGCGGGTGCTGTTCACCCGGTTCGTCGCGCCGGAGGTTCCGGAGGGCGCCTGGCAGGACTACTACAAGGCCTGGCCGTTCGCACTCCAACCACCGGACGCGCCGGCCTACCAGCTCGTCGACCGGTTCGCCGGTCACCCCACCCTGGACGCTCCGACGTTCAGCAAGTGGGGTGACGAGCTGGCCGGCCAGGTCGGGCCGGGCGGCACGATGGTGCTGACCGGGGTGTCGACCGACTGCTGCGTCATCACGACCGCGCTCGCGGCCGTCGACGCCGGAGTCCACGTCCGGGTGGTCGCCGACGCCTGTGCGGGTGTCGACGACAAGACCCACCAGCAGGCCCTGGACATCATGAGCCTCTATGCCCCTCAGCTGGAGCTCACGACGGTCTCGGACCTGCTCAGCAGCACTGTGCGCTAACACGCACCACACGAGCGCCGCCGGCACGAACCAAGCCGGCGGCGCTCGTGCGCTCTTCTTCTTGCCGATCATCGGTCACTTTTTCCTGTTCTGTGGATAACCGGATCCGTGGGTCCTGCTGGCAAGCCAGACGTTCCCGCGGAAACGTCACCATCTCGCCGAGCACCAACCACGGATGTGATCGGAGAGCCCGAAGGGGTGGCGGGGGTGTCAGGCGACGACGGTGCCTTGGTGGTAGTGGATCTTCCAGCCAGTGGTCTCGAAGCCTTGCCAGACGGCGAGGCGCCTGGTCAGTCGGTCCGGCTGCCGCAGCGTCGCCGCGACGTACTCGCTAACCGCTGTCGTGGTCGCGGATCGCGGCCGCGGTGTGCGCCGGAGCCTCGCGCGGGACGAAGTGCCCGACGCCGGGCAGCAGCCGTCGCTCGTACCCGGCGGTGAAGTGCCGCTCCTGGTCCGCGGTGGTCTGCGGCAGGTCGCCACGGTCCTGCTCGCCGTGCAGAACCATCGTCGGTACGGCGATCCCGGGCTGCTCCGCGAGCTGCTTGTCCAGCTCGTCGTACTCCAGCGACCCCGGTTGCTCGCCCCAGCGTTGCAGGTACGCGTTCGCGGTGACCTCGGCGAAGTCCGAGTTGTCCCAGGCCTCCGCGGCCTCATCGAACTCGTCGCCATCGAAGTCCCAGGTCGGTGACCAGGTCCGCCACAGGTACCGGCAGATCCCGCGGCGGTCCTCCTCGAACGCGCGGCGACCGATCTGCGTCGCCACGAACCACTGGTACCAGTACGCCTGTGCCAGCTCGTAGCCGATCGGCTGGTCCGGGTCGGTGCTCGCGTAGCCGGCTGACATCGCGACCAGGCCGCGGAACAGACCGGGTTCGACCGCTGCCGCGGCGTAGCCGGCACGCGCTCCCCAGTCGTGCCCGACCAGCAGCACTTCGGCGAGGTCCAGCCCGCGGACGAACTCGAGCAGGTCATGCGCCAGCGCGGCGGTCTGACCACTGCGCGGGGTCTCTTTCTCGCGGAACGTGGTCGCGCCGTGACCGCGCAGATGAGGCATCAGCAACCGGTACCGGTCGGTCAGCGACGGGAGCACGCCGTCCCAGCAGTGCACGTCGTCCGGCCACCCGTGCAGGAGCACCGCCACTGGCCGGTCAGCGGTGCCTGCCTCCTCGAAGCCGATCTCAAGGTACGTCGTGCGCACGAACTGCGTCATCGAGCCGGGGGTACCCGATGAGTCCGGCGTTACACGGTGGCGCTCAGATCAGGCTTCGGACGCATCCGGCTCGCCCGGGTCCTCGGCACCTTGTCGCTCGTCCCGCTCGGCCCACTCCAGCAGCGGCTCGATCGCCCACACCGCGTCGTCGATGCCCTCGTGCAGGTCGCCCTTCTCGGCGAACCGGGCCGGCACCGTCGCGATGGTGAAGTCGCGCGGCTCGGCTGCGTCGATCTCGTCCCAGCCGATCGGCGTCGAGACCGTTGCCTCCGGCACCCCGCGCACCGAGTACGCCGCGGCGATCGTGTGGTCGCGGGCGTTCTGGTTGTAGTCCACGAACAGCTTGGTCGGGTCGCGGTCCTTGCGCCACCAGGTGGTGGTCACGTCATCGGTCCGGCGCTCGATCTCTCGCGCGAACGCCAGCGCCCCGCGACGTACGTCGCCGAAACCGTGCTCGGGCTTGATCCGCACATAGACATGCATCCCCTTGCCGCCCGAGGTCTTCGGCCAGCCCACGACACCGAGCTCGTCCAGCACCTCGTGCACCACGTGGGCCACGCGCCGTACCGTCGCGTAGTCGCACTCGTCGCCCGGGTCGAGATCGATCCGCCACTCGTCCGGCTTCTCGGTGTCGGCGCGGCGCGAGTTCCAGGGGTGGAACTCGACGGTGGACATCTGCACCGCCCAGATCACGCTCGCGACCTCGGTGACGCACAGCTCGTACGCGTGCCGCTTGAACCGCGGGAAGTCCACCCGCACCGTCTCCAGCCACGGCGGCGCACCGTGCGGCACGCGCTTCTGGTGCACCTTATCGCCGCTGAGACCTTCGGGGAACCGGTGCATCATGCACGGCCGCTCCCGCAGCGCGTTCACGATCCCGTCGCCGACCGACAGGTAGTAGTTGACCAGGTCGAGCTTCGTCTCGCCGCGGGCCGGGAAGTACACCCGGTCGGGGTTGCTGACCCGTACCGTGCGGTGGCCGACCTCGAGCTCGATCGCGGGCGACTTGCTGCCGGACGCTGCCATGATGGCCAACCTAGTACGCCGTCCGGACTGTCGGCGGCGGCTGGTTGGATCGCGTCGATGGCGACACCCAGGCGGATCGTGCTCGAACCCTGGACCGACGACGACCTGGACCTGCTTCGCCAGGCGACTCGACCTGAAGACGAGCTGATGTGGGTATGACGACTACGAGGGAGTGATGACGACGATGCCGAAGCCAGTGACCGAGCTCGACGGCAGGTACAGCATGGACGGTGCGTCCGCGACCGAGTGGTCCGAGGCACAGCAGCGGCTCGAGCAAGCCGAGCTGTTCTGGGTCATCACGGTGCGCGCGGACGGCCGGCCGCACACCACGCCACTGATCGCGATCTGGCATGACGACGCGTTGTACTTCACCACCGGCCCGACCGAGCAGAAGGCGAAGAACCTCGCCGCCAACCCGCACTGCAGCCTGATGACCGGCAGCAACGCGCTGCACGACGGGCTCGACCTGATCGTCGAGGGCACGGCCAAGCAGGTCACCGACACCGCCGCGCTGCAGCGGCTCGCGGACGCCTACGAGGCCAAGTACGGCGAGGAGTGGCACTTCGACGTCGGCGACGGTGTCTTCATCAACGACGCCGCCGGCCCGGCCCAGGTGTTCGAGCTCGCCCCGGTGACGGCGTACGGCTTCGGGAAGGGCGAGTACAGCCACACCCGGTGGAGCTTTACCTCTCCCTAGAGCGCGCCAGGCGGCATAACCTCCGCAGGCCTCAGCAGGTCGGCCGAGAACCAGGCCTCGACCGACCTGCTGTCCCCCGCCCGCGGCACGTAGACCACACGCGCGGCCCACTCCCCGGAGTTGGTCCTGCGCCACTCCAGGATCAGGCCGGGCCACGGGCCGCGGTCGTTCACCGTGCGCAACACCCAGCAGTGCCGGCGCGCGAGGTCCGGCGGTGGATCTTTCGCGTAGCGCCTGCTGGTCCCCATGCCAACCATCATCGCACGTATGTTCGAATGACGCGCAAGTCGAGGGACCCTTGGGATCCGGGCAGGCGCGGTGGATGATCGGACCATGGCCCGCTACGAAGTCACCGCACGCACCCGAGTCGGCCGACACCTGACCACCACCGAACGCGTCGACATGGCGCTGAGGGCGATGTCGACGGACACCGGCATGCGGCTGCAGCGGGTCGACGAGCTGCCCGGCGGCGAGGTCGCGATCGTGCTGCAGCGCCGGCTGCGCTCCGGCCGCCCCGACCGCGCCCACCTGCTCACCCATCGCACGCTCGCGTCGCTCGGCGTCGAGGCGACCACGGTGCAGCAGATCGACGTGCACCGGCTGACCAAACGCCACGGCCGCACCCTGGTCCGGTCCTGGGTCGGACCAGGCGGGTACGACGGCCCTGGTCCGGCCGGTGTCCGCGAACCGCGCCGCCCGACGCCGAACCTCCCGAGCCTGCGCGCCGAGGCCGACCTGCCCGACGCATGACGTCCCGCGTGCGGCCCGGCAACGTGCCGGTGCCGGAGGCGCACCTGGCCGGGATCGTCGCCGCCGTGGTGCTGCACGCGCTGCGGCCGTGGAGGCTGCCCGGTCCTCGCCGGATGCACCTTCTCGCCGGCGGCGCAAGCATCGCCGCCGGCGTCTGGCTCGTCGTCCGGTCGGTGGCCGCGGCAGGACAGGTCGACGTCAGCACGCCGTCGCGGCTGGTGACGTCCGGGCCGTACGCCGACAGCCGGAACCCGATGTACGTGGGCTGGACCCTGCTGCACCTCGGCCTCGGTGTCGGCCACGGCTCTGCCTGGACCCTGGCGACGCTGCCCGCGTCGTGCCTGCGGATCCATCGCGAGATCCTCGACGAGGAGGATGCACTCGCGGACGCGTTCGGCGAGGAGTTCGAGCACTACCGCGCGACCGTGCCCCGCTACCTTCCATAACCGGTAGACCCGGGCTGGTCGTCGTCGCATCATCGAGACATGGCCCGGTACGACGTGACCGTGCGGGTGCACACCGGCTGGCCGGTGTCGGCCTCCGGCCACTTCGAGATGCGCCGCGTCGGCCGCTCACTTCCCGGCCCGGTTCGGCTGCGCAAGATCCTGATCTACGTCGAGGGCTACACCGAGATCGTGCTGCGCACCAGGGGCCTGCCGGCCCGGATGGCGATCCACCAGGCCCGCCTCACCACCCCGATGCTCGGCCTGCGCCGGGACCGGATCCGCCGCATCGAAGTCCATCGCGCGCACGTCCTTCGCAGCCGCCGCACGCTCCTGGCCAGCTGGCTCCCACACGCCGCGACCACGACTCCCGCTCCCGGCCCGGGCGGCACTCGCGCCACCGCCGCCTGACCGACGCCGGAACACCATCTGGTCACGCCGCACACCCAACGACCTGTGCGCCGTCACCACATCCCCGCCCCCGACCCGCTAGGAGGGAAGCAGGTCAAGGCGTTGAGGGGTGCTGGTGGCCGGGTCGGGGAGGCGGAGCGGGGTGTGGCCGGGGGTGATCGAGCCGAGCACCGAAGCGTGCCGGGCGCCGGTCGCGCCGGGGGCGATGCCCGGCAGGCCGTACCAGGTGAGGAAGCCGAGCAGCGCGAATGGAACGACTCCTTCGCCTGCGACGGTAGCCCGAACGCGTCGTGTGCGCGAATCGCCAGACCTGCCCCGAGTGTGTTCACGAATCGCCAGGATTTGGCCAGAAACCTGGCGATTCGTGAACACACTCGGGGCGCGAAGGTCAGCCCCAGCCGAGGTTGATGGCCTCGAAGCCGACGGCCATCGGTACGCCGAGCCGGGTCCCGGTCTGGCGGGCCAGGCCTTCGAGGAACTCGGCGGGGTCGAAGTTGTCCCAGCCCAGGCCGTCGATGTACGCCTTGTGCGCGAGCAGCGACGCCACCCCGTCCTCGAACGTGTCGGTGATGTCGACCGCGTGCTTCCCGCCCGGCGAGCCGGAGGCCCAGACCTCACGCACGCCGCCCCACTTCTCCAGCCGCTCGCCGGTGATCTGCTCGGCGAAGACCCAGCGGTTACCGGCGTCGCGGACCGCGTCCAGGGTGGCCTTGCCGCAGGCGATGTGGTCGGCCTGGTTCGGGGTGCTCGACCCCGCCCAGTGGTCGCGGAAGTTGTTGGTCAGCACGATCTCCGGCTTGTACCGGCGGATCACCCGGGTGATCTCGCGGCGCAGTGGCACGCCGTACTCGATCACGCCGTCCGGCAGCCCGAGGAACTCGACGGTGTCGACGCCGACGATCCGAGCCGACTCGCGCTGCTCCTCCTCGCGGAGCGGTCCTGACTCCTCCGGCGGGATGCCGTCGATACCGGCCTCGCCACTGGTCAGCAGGCAGTACACGACCCGCTTGCCCTGCTTGGTCCAGCGCGCGACCGCGGCGGCACTACCGAACTCCAGATCGTCCGGATGCGCCACCACCGCAAGCGCGGTCTCCCAGTCCTCCGACAACGGCTCCAACGCCTCAGGTGTAGTCACGCCGCGAGCCTAACTCCGCCCGACAAGACTCCCTCGGACCCCGACGCCACCGCACACCCTCCGCCGACTGGACCCGAGCGCCACCGCAGGGTGGGCCTCACTGGACCCGAGCGCCAGCGGGTGTCGGCGCTCGCTGGACGCGAATGTCAGGGCGGGCCGACGGCGTGCGGATCCCAAAAGCTACCTGAGCCAGATAGCGCTCACAGGGTCGCGCAGAAGATCAGGTCGCTCGGGAAGATGACGGCCTCCTGGCATTCGGGTCAACCGGTCACGACACGCATTGGCATTCGGGTCCAGCGAGCGCCGACACGCCTTGGCATTCGGGTCCAGTCGGCAGTCCGGAGGTCAGGGGCCGAAGACCTGGGCGGTGTAGGGGTTGGCGAACGAGCGGGCGGGGTCGAGGCGGCCGCGGACGGCGAGGAAGTCGTCGTACCGGGGGTAGCGGGCGCGGAGCTGGTCGGGGCCGAGGGTGTGCAGCTTGCCCCAGTGCGGCCGGCCGCCGACGGACAACGCGATCTGCTCGAAGGCGTCGAAGTACCGGCGGTGTTCCAGCCGGTGGTACTGGTGCACCGCGACATACGCGGTGTCCCGGCCATACGCCGTGGACAGCCAGATGTCGTCCGCGGCCGCGACCCGCACCTCGATCGGGAACGGCAGGTGCTCGCCGCTGCGCGAGATCCAGGACCGCAGCTCACGGATCACACCGACGACCTGCTCCCGCGGCACGGCGTACTCGCTCTCCCGGAACACCACGTCGCGCTGCGAGCAGAACACCTTGTACGACGCGTCGGTGTACTCGCGTGCGGACAGCGCCCGGGCGGCGATCCGGTTCACCCGCAGAGCCAGTGACGGGCGCCACGCGGTGACGCGGTTCGTGAGCCCGAAGACGCGGTTCGACAGCAGCTCGTCGTCCACCCAGCCGCGGACCGCGGGCGCCGGGCTGGCCGGGGTCCCGTCCGGTACCCGGTTGTTCCGCTTGGTCAGCGCCACCTCGGTGTGCGGGAACCAGTGGAACTCGAAGTGGTCGTTGCCCTCGGCAAGCTCGTCGAACCCGTCCAGGGTGTCGTCCATCGGAATCGGACCCTCCTGCGCGCGAAGCAGGAACGCCGGTACGCACTGCAGGGTCACCGAGGCCAGTACGCCGAGTGCGCCGACCGAGATCCGGGCCGCGTCGAACACGTCCGCGTTCTCGTCCGCCGAGCAGCTCAGTACCGAGCCGTCCGCGGTCACCAGGTCCAGCCCGGCCACCTGGGTGGCGAGACCACCGAGCCGTGCGCCGGTGCCGTGCGTCCCGGTGGAGATCGCACCGGCGAGGGTCTGCTTGTCGATGTCGCCCAGGTTCGCCATCGCGAGATCGGCGGCGGCCAGGCCCAGGCTCAGCTTCGCCAGGCCGATGCCGGCGCCGACCGTGACCCGGCCGGAGGCGGCGTCCAGCGCCGTGATCGAGGCGAGCCCGTCGAGCCGTACCGCGACCTGCTCGGCGACCGCGGCACCGGTGAACGAGTGCCCGGCGCCGACGGCCTTCAGCCGCCTCCCCTGCTCGGTGGCCGCCTTCACCGCGGCCGCCAGCTCATCCACCGACCGCGGCGTCAGCACCCGCTCCGGCGCGGCGGACTCGGTCCCGGCCCAGTTCCGCCAGCTCATCCGAACGCCTTCCCCTCGCCCCGGTACGTCGGCACGGCGCGGACCGTCTCGTCCCCCCGCTCACCGTCGACCAGGTGCAGCAGATCGAACCGCTCGCACAGCTCGCCGGCCTTGGCGTACCGCATCCAGACCCGGTCGCCGACCCGGAGCCGGTCCGCGGCCGCCCCGCGCAGCGGTGTCTGCACCTCGCCGGCACCTTCGGGACCGAGCAGCTTGAGCCCGGCCGGGTACGCCACGCTCGGCAGCCGCGACCGCTTCGCCGGACCGGACGCGACGAACCCGCCGCCGAACACGGTGGCGATCCGCCGCGCGGGGCGTCGTACCACCGGGACCGCGTACGCCACCGCGGGCTCGGGCCGGAACGCGTCGTACCGGTCGAACAGCGTCGGGCCGAACAGCCCGGAGCCGGCGGTCACCTCGGTGACGGTGGGGTCGGCGCTGCTCAGCTCGAGGCTGCCGGTGCCGCCGCTGTTCACCAGCGTGATCGGCGCGATCTGCTTGACCGCGTCGGCGACCGCGCCACGCCGGTCGGCGAGCTCGGCCGCGGACCGCCGCTTCACCCAGCGCACCGCTGGTGAGGTGTCCGGCAGTCCGGCGATCTGCGCCTCGTAGAACATCAGCCCGACCAGCTCGAACGCCGGGTCCGCGGCCACCGTCCGTGCCAGCGCCACCGCCTGTTCCGGGGTGCGCAGCGGCGAGCGTCGTACGCCCAGGTGCTGGCCGAACAGCCGCAGCGAAGCGTCCACGTCCAGGCAGACCTGCAACCGGGCGCCGGTCGCGCGCGCAAGGTCGAGCTGGGCCGGGTCGTCGACCATCAGCGTGATCCGCCCCGCGAGGTCCGGGTCGGCGGCCAGCTCGCGCAATGCCGCGCGGTGCACGGTCGGGTAACCCATCAGCACGTCCTCGACCCCGTGGCGTACCAGCCAGATCGCCTCCGGCAGCGCATAGCTCATCACGCCGTGGAAGCCCTCGATCGCCAGCGCCTCGTCCAGCAGCGCGCGGCAGCGGACAGACTTGGCGGCGACCCGGACCGGCGTACCGCCCGCGCGACGGACGAGGTCGGCCGCGTTCCGCCGGAACGCGGCCAGGTCCACTGCCGCGTACGGCGGTTCCAGCCCTGCGGTCAGCTCGCCGAGCCGCACGAAGTCAGCCACGAGCCGAGTGTAGAACGATGGTTTACTGAAAGGTAGTGCAGCTTTTCAGTCGTCGTCGTCCTCGAGCCCGACCAGCCATGCCTTGGCGTCGCGGACGTCGTCGGTCTCGAAGACCTTGACCTTGCCGGGCATCAGCCAGCCGAACGCCTTCACGCTGTGCTCCAGCCAGTCGGCGTCCGACACGATCGCGATTCTCTTCCACCCCTTGAGGTGACCCGCCCAGAGTTTCGTGTCGGCCCAGACGGCGCCCGGCGCATAGGACTCGTAGTCCTCGCCGAGCACATAGAGCAGCCGGACATCGCCGCGCTCGAGCGCCGCGCCGACCGCGGGGACGAGCACGTCGCGATAGTCGTCCTCGGTCACCTTCCCGACGGCCTCCAGGCCGATCGTCCCGGGTGGCATGTTGTCGATGACCTTGATCAACTCGTCCCTCCTCGGATAGAAGCCGCCGTCATTGCGCTCTGACGACAGCGACCGGACAGGCGGACTGATGCAGGACCGAGCGGCTCACCGAACCGAGAAAGAACTCGCGCATCGTGCCGACGCCCCGGGCGCCGACCACGACGAGGCCCGAGACGCGGGAGATGTCCTCGAGTGCGAGCGCGGGCGCGGCGATCGGTGCCTCGGCCTCGACGACCAGGTCTGGCCAGGTAGCGCGGGCCCTCGCCGCGGCGCTGTCCGCGGCGACACGGGCCGCCTCTGAGAGCGCATCGGACATCTCGACCCAGTCGTCCGCCGGTACGGTCTGCCATGTCTCGTCCGCCCAGGCCGCCTGTGGCATCACCCACGCGCACACCACCCGGAGCGGTACCTTTCGCTGTGCGGCCGCCGCGGCGGCGAACAGCAGGGCCGGTTCCGACTCGGACGTGCCGTCCACGCCGACCGCCACCTGGCGGCCCTCGGCTTCCTCCACGGCACCGCGGACGACGACCACAGGGCACTGCGCATGCTCGGCCACCGCCATCGACACCGAGCCGAGCAGCGCCGAGGTCAAGGTCCCGTGCCCTCGGTGCCCGACCACGACCATGCTCGCCTGTGAGGACGCCTCGAGCAGCGCCGCCGCTGCTCGGTCGGCGACCACCGCGGAGTCGATGTCCGACTCGGGCAGCCGCCGGGCGGCGATCTCCCGGGCC
>Ga0075418_10007885_pt1 | contig 11967 bp, 7 predicted proteins | sample SoiMetdeltSBSDD2_FD_81776 | JGI IMG/M metagenome (GOLD analysis project Ga0075418, IMG submission 81776) | Bulk soil microbial communities from a Populus tree surrounding site in Tennessee, USA - Soil MetaG P. deltoides SBSDD2 | ecosystem: Environmental > Terrestrial > Soil > Tree plantation...
GAGCCGCGGCCGGCCGCGGCCGACACCCAGCCGGCTCGCGGCCGAAAGGACGCCGAGGTCACGCTGGCCGACGTGGATGCATTCGTCGAATTCTTCATCACCGCCGGGCGGAAGGGCGTGGCCGTGAACCGCTACAAGGGACTCGGCGAGATGAACCCGGAGATCCTCTGGACGACGACGATGGACCCGGAGAATCGAACGCTCCTTCAGGTTCGCGCCGAGGATCACGCGGAGGCCGATCAGATGTTCACGACCCTCATGGGCGACCAGGTGGAGCCGCGGCGCAAGTTCATCGAGGACAACGCGCTCGACGTCCGCAATCTCGACGTGTGACCCCGTACCGACACCCGTAGCGGCGGACCTTCAGGTCCGCCTGCCGTCCTGACCCGATGAATACACCGACACCCAACCGCGTCCTCGTCAACATCGAAGACGAAATGAAGCGCTCGTACATGGATTACGCGATGAGCGTGATCATCGGCCGGGCGCTTCCCGACGTTCGCGACGGGTTGAAGCCCGCGCACCGGCGGGTGCTGTATGCGATGCGGCAGATGGGGCTCGCCTCCAACCGGGCGCATCGCAAGTGCGCGAAGATCGTCGGCGAGGTCATCGGCAACTACCATCCTCACGGCGACGCGCCCGCCTACGACACGCTCGTCAGGCTCGCCCAGGACTTCAACATGCGCTATCCCCTGGTGGACGGCCAGGGGAACTTCGGCTCCGTCGACGGCGATCCGCCGGCGGCCTACCGGTACACGGAGGCCAGGCTCGAAGCGCTCGCCGAAGAGCTGATGGTCGACCTCGACAAAGAGACGGTCGACTTCGTCCCGAACTTCGACGAGACCACCGAGGAGCCGACGGTCCTGCCGGCGCCGTTCCCCAACCTGCTGGTCAACGGCTCGGCCGGTATCGCCGTCGGCATGGCGACGAACATCCCGCCGCACAACATGCGCGAGGTCGTCGACGCCGTCATCTGGGCGATCGAGAGCGCGCAGTCGGATACGCCGCCGAGCCTGGCCGAGAAGCAGCGCCGGCTGCTCGATCTCATCCAGGGACCCGACTTCCCTACCGGCGGCTACATCGTGGGTCGCGCCGGGATCCAGCAGGCCTACCTGACCGGCCGCGGCATGGTGATCATGCGCGCCCGCACCGAGGTCGAGGTGGCGAAGAAGGGCGATCGCTCGTCGATCGTCATCAGCGCCATTCCCTACCAGGTGAACAAGGCCAAGCTGATCGAGCGGATCGCCGAGCTCGTGCGCGACAAGACCGTGGAGGGGATCTCGGACATCCGCGACGAGTCCGATCGCGACGGGCTGCGCATCGTCATCGACCTGAAGCGCGGCGAAGTGGCCGACGTCATCCTCAACAACCTCTACAAGCACACGGCGCTGCAGAGCAGCTTCGGCATCATCATGCTGGCGATCGTCGGCGGCCGGCCGCGCGTGCTGCCGCTCGTCGAGCTGATCGACACCTTCATCGAATTCCGGCGCGAGGTCGTGCGCCGGCGCACTGAGTTCGAGCACCGCAAAGCCGAGGCCCGCCGGCACATCCTCGAGGGGCTGAAGATTGCCATCGATCACATCGATGCGGTGATCGCGCTGATTCGAGCCGCTCGCAGCCCGATGGAGGCACGCGAGGGCTTGATGGCGCAGTTCGCCTTGAGCCAGCTTCAGGCGCAGGCGATTCTCGACATGCAGCTCCAGCGGCTGACCGGCCTGGAGCGCCAGAAGATCCTCGACGAGCTCGCGGAGCTCCTCAAGGTCATCGAACGGCTCCTGGCCATCCTGGCAAGCGAGCGCCTGCTCATGCAGATCATCGTCGACGAGCTGCGGCACGTGCGCGACAAGTACGGCGACGATCGACGCACCGAGATCATCGCCGAGGCCGGCGAGTTCCGCGCCGAGGACCTGATCGCCGAGGAAGACATGGCGATCACGGTGAGCAACACCGGCTACATCAAGCGGACGGCGATCACCAACTACCGCAACCAGCGGCGGGGCGGAAAAGGCCGCATCGGCATGCGGACGCGTGAAGAGGACTTCGTGAGCCACCTGTTCGTGGCCTCCACGCACTCCTACATCATGATCTTCTCGGATCGCGGCCGCGCCTACTGGCTGAAGGTGCACGAAATTCCCGACGTGGGTCCCGACGGCCGGGGCAAGGCGATCGCCAACCTCGTGTCGATGGAGGAAGGCGAACGCATCGCGGCGCTGCTGCCGGTCAAGGAATTCGTCGCCGATCGCTACATCGTGATGGGGACCGCCCGCGGCGTCGTCAAGAAGACCGAGCTCAACGCCTTCAGCAACCCCCGCGCCGGCGGCATCATCGCCATCGGCGTCGAGGAGGGCGACTCGGTGATCGCCGTGCAGATCTCGGACGGCAACGGCGAAATCTTCTTCGGCACGAGGAACGGGATGGCCATCCGGTTCCCGGAGAGCGATGTCAGGCCGATGGGCCGCACGGCGTACGGCGTCCGCGGCGTGTCGCTGCGCGACAACGACACGGTCGTGGCGATGCAGGTGCTGGGACCCAGCGGCACGATTCTGTCGGTCACGGAGCAGGGCTACGGCAAGCGCACCGAGCTCGAGGAGTACCGCGTCCAGTCGCGCGGCGGCCTCGGCATCATCAACATCCAGACCAGCGATCGGAACGGCCGGGTGATCGGCGTCGTGCAGGTGACCGACGACGACGAGCTGATGCTCATCACTCAGCAGGGCAAGATTCTGCGGATGGCGTCGCGGGACATCCGCGCCATCGGCCGTGCGACACAGGGCGTGAAGCTCATCGACATCGAAGGTGACGATCGCGCCGTCTCGATCGCCAGGCTGGCGGAGAAGGAAGACCTCGCGGAGAAGGAAGACCTCCCAGAGAAGGAAGACGAGGAGTAGGCGTGCGCGGGCGACGCGCGGCGTCGACTCTCGCGCTGGTCGCGTTGGCCGCCTGCGGCTGGACGCCGCCCGATGAGCAGGTGCTCACGAAGTTCTTCGAACAGTCACGCATCTACGACACGACGAGGCTCGCCAGTCTTGCAACGGTCGTGTTCGATCCGCGAACCGATGGCGTGGTGGAGCGCTTCGCCGTGGTCAGCCGGGGCGCCGACGAGCCGGTCTCCCCACAGGGCAGGCGGCGTCAGGTGACGCTCAGCGCCGTCGTGCGGTCGCCGGGCGGACAGGTTCAGCGGACGGACCTGATGATGACCCTCGAAGAGCGCGACGGCGCGTGGAAGGTCGTCGGATTCAAATGAGGTGACGTCACGCGACTTCGAGCTTCGCGTACTTTGCTCGCAGCGTTTTCTGCCCCACGGAATTGAACCGCACCACGAGCTTCGTATCGTCGTCGAGCGGCTCGACGCTCAAGACTGTCCCGAGACCGAACTGCGGGTGTCGGACGCGCAGCCCGGGCTTCAGCCCGGTGGGCGCCGACTGATCCTCGTTTTCGTACGCATAGACCGGCTGTTCCTCGCGCGCCCGCCCGCGATAGTTGCTCCGGCCATACGCGGCGCGGAACTGCGACAGCGAAGCCTGCGAGGGGACGAAGGTCGACGGCGCTTCTTCGAGCAGATCGGCGGGGATCTCCTCGATGAACCGCGACGGCTCGGTGGACTGGTAGTCGCCGAACACGCGGCGTCTGGCGGCTGACGTCAGGACGATGCGGCGCTGGGCGCGTGTCAGCCCGACGTAGCAGAGGCGGCGCTCCTCCTCGATCTCGGCCTCGTCGTCGCTCGACCGGAGGTGCGGGAAGAGTCCCTCCTCGAGGCCCGCGATGAACACGACGGGAAACTCGAGCCCCTTGGCGCTGTGCATCGTCATCATCAGCACGCGCGCGTCGCGGGTGCCCGCCTCTTCGTCGACATCGGAGAGCAGCGACAACTGGTCGACGAACCCGCCCAGCGAAGCCTCGGGCGCCCTCGACTCGTACTCGCGCGCGGCCGAGACCAGCTCCATCAGGTTCTCGATCCGGCTCTCCGCTTCCTCGCTCCGCTCGTCGCGGAGGTCCTGCAGGTATCCGCTTCGGTCCAGGACCTTGCCGAGCGTGATCGAGACCGAGTCGTGGGAGGCGATCTCGGTGAGCGCGACGAGCAGGTCGCGGAACGTCGTCAACGACGCGAGCGCCCGGCCGGTCAGAAGACGCTGCTCGACTCCATGCACCAGGCGCGCCCACAGCGAATTGCTGGTCGCGACCGGCTGCAAGCCGGCCAGCAAAGGCGGCACGTCGGCCTGCGCCGACAGCTCGATCCCTTCGAGCGTCTCCATCACGCCTTTGCCGATGCCGCGGGCCGGCACGTTGATCACGCGCCTCAGGCTCACGTCGTCGTGCGGGTTCAGCACGAGCTTGAGATAGGCGAGCGAGTCCTTGATCTCCTTTCGCTCGTAGAACCTGACGCCGCCGATGATCTTGTACGGCGTCCCCGACCGCCGCAGCGCGTCCTCGAGCGTCCGCGACTGCGCGTTGGTCCGGTAGAGGATCGCGACGGTGTTTTCCGGGTCGTCGTGCAGCGCCGTCCGTCCAGTCCGGGCGACGAACTCGGCCTCGTCGAGATCGTCGGCGGCGCGGTAGTACAGGATCTTGGCGCCCCCGGCGCGGTCGGTATAGAGACGCTTGTCCTTGCGGTTCCGGTTGCGCGCGATCACGGCCGAGGCGGCATCCAGAATCACCTGGGTCGAGCGATAGTTGCGCTCGAGGCGCACGGTCACGACTTCCGGGAAGTCCTGCTCGAAGTCGAGGATGTTTCTCAGGTCGGCGCCGCGCCACTTGTAGATGGACTGGTCGGGATCGCCGACGACGCACAGGTTGCGGTGACGGGAGGCGAGCCGCTGAACCAGGAGGTACTGCGGCCGGTTCGTGTCCTGGTACTCGTCGACCATCACGTGCTGGAACTTCCAGGCGTAGCGCTCGCGCGCCTTCTCCGATTGTTCGAAGAGCTCGACGGTCCGCAGCAGCAGGTCATCGAAGTCGAGCGCGTTCGCGTTGCGGAGCGCGGCGACGTAGCCCTCGTACAGCCGGCCAATCTGCTGGTCGCGTGGATTCCAGCCGTTCGCAGTGAAGACCTCCGGTCCCTCCATCCGGTTCTTGGCGTGGCTGATGCGGGAGAGCGCCAGGCGCGGCTGCAGCGTGCTGTCGTCCATGCCGAACTGTTTCAACAGCTGCTTGACCACCGCGAGCTGATCCGTCGAATCGTAGATGACGAAGTCGCGCGACAGCCCGATCTCGGGGGCTTCTCGCCGGAGGAGGCGCGCACACAAGGCGTGGAACGTGGAGATCCACATCTGCCGGCAGTCGACGCCGAGCAGTGTCTCCACGCGCGTCCGCATCTCTTCGGCAGCCTTGTTGGTGAAGGTGACGGCCAGCAGCCGATCGGGAGCGGTGAGGCCGTTGCTGACGAGGTGAGCGATGCGATGAGCGATGACGCGCGTCTTGCCGGAACCGGCGCCGGCCAGGATCAGCAGCGGACCTTCGGTCTGCAGCACGGCCTGCTGCTGTTCAGGATTCAGGCTCGAGAGGAGATCCAAGCCCTCATTCTACCGTCGTCCGCCTTCGGCTTCGCCGCGACAAGTTCCGCCTTCGCCTCACGGCTCCGGCGAGAGACGCCTCGTTCGCCGAGCGGCCTTACTCGACGGTGACCGACTTGGCGAGGTTCCTCGGCTGGTCGACGTCGCATCCGCGACGGACGGCGATGTGATACGCGAGCAGCTGCAGCGGAATCGTCATGAGGATCGGCGTGAGCAGCGGCGTCGTTCGCGGCACCGCGATCTGCACGTCGTGCGTCGCGTCGAGCACCGCCGCCATGCGGCTGTCGCCGGCCGTGGTGATGGCGATCACCGAGCCGCCGCGCGCCTTGGCTTCCTGCACGTTGCCGACCATCTTCTCGAAGACGTGGTCGTCCGGCGCCAGCGCCACGACCGGCATGTTCTCGTCGATGAGCGCAATCGGGCCGTGCTTCATCTCGCCGGCCGGGTAGCCCTCGGCGTGGATGTAGGAGATCTCCTTCAGCTTCAGCGCACCCTCGAGCGCGATCGGGTAGTTGATGCCGCGGCCGAGAAACAGAAAATCCTTCCGCGAGTTGAAACGCTCGGCCACCTTGTCGATCGACGTCGACGCCTTCAGTGTCTGCTCGATGAGGTGTGGAAGCTGCAACAGCTCGTCGATGTGCTTGCCGATCTCGGCCGGCGACAGGGTGCGGCGGACCTGCGCCAGGTGCAGGGCCACCAGCTGCAGGGCGACCAGCTGCGACGTGAACGCCTTCGTCGAGGCGACGCCGATCTCCGGTCCGGCATGCGTGTAGACGGTGCCGTCGGCGTATCGCGTCGCCTGGCTGCCGACGACGTTGCAGATGGCGATCGATCTGGCGCCGCGCTTGCGCGCCTCTTTGAGAGCCGCGACCGTGTCGGCGGTCTCGCCCGATTGCGTGATGACGACCGTCAGCTCGTTGCTGCCGACGATCGGGTTGCGATAGCGGTACTCGGATCCGTAGTCGACCTCGACCGGCACCTGGGCAAGCGCCTCGATGAGGTACTTGCCGACGAGCGCGGCGTGCCAGGACGTTCCGCAGGCGATGAGGGTGACCTTCTCGATGGCGCGGAGCGCCTCGTCCGAGATGTTGAGGTCCTCGAGAAAGATGTGACCCTGTTCGAGCGACACGCGGCCGAGGATCGTGTCGCGAGCGGCGGTCGGCTGCTCGTAGATCTCCTTGAGCATGAAGTGCTTGTGGCCGCCCTTCTCCGCCGCGATCGGGTCCCACATCACGCGCTGCGTCGTCTTCGACACCTCGCGGCCCGAGTAGTCGGTGAACTGCACGCCCGACCGCGTGATCACGGCCATCTCCTCGTCGCCGAGGAAGACGACGTCGCGAGTGTGGCTGAGGATGGCGGGAATGTCGGAAGCGACGAAGAACTCGTTCTCGCCGAGGCCCACGACAATCGGCGGGCCGTTGCGGACGGCGACGATCTTCTCGGGATCATCGACCGACACCAGCACGATCGCGAACATGCCGCGCATGTAGAGCAGCGCCCGGCGGACCGCGTTCTCGAGACCGTCATCGCGCATCTCGCGCTCGACCAGGTGCGCGACGATCTCCGTGTCCGTCTCGGTCTTGAACTCGTGCCCCTGTGCCTGCAGGTCGCGCTTGAGGTCGAGATAGTTCTCGATGATGCCGTTGTGCACGACGACGATCCGTCCGGTGCAGTCGCGGTGCGGGTGAGCGTTCTCTTCGGTCGGCCGTCCGTGCGTGGCCCAGCGCGTATGGCCGACGCCGTACAGACCGTCGACCGGTTCGTTCTGGATGGAGCTCTCAAGGTTCGCGAGCTTGCCGGCCGAGCGGCGAAGCGTGATCCCTTCGGGGCTGACGACCGCAACGCCGGCGGAGTCGTAGCCGCGGTACTCCATCCGCCGCAGTCCGTCCAGCAGCACTGGCACCACCGGTTTCGATCCGATGTAGCCGATGATTCCGCACATGAACCCGCTCCCTTCGGCGCTGAATCGCCGGAACTAAGTCTTCTCGGGCGACGCCTTTCGGCGGTCTGCCCATCCCTCGACGTTGACCTGCCGCCCGCGCCCGATACCGAGCGCCCCGGCGGGAACGTCGGCGGTGATGGAGGAGCCCGCGCCAACGTAGGCGCCCTTCCCCACCCTGACCGGCGCAATCAGCTGACTGTCGCTGCCGATGAACGCTCCGTCTTCGATGACCGTCCGGCTCTTCCTCTGCCCATCGTAGTTGCAGGTGATGGTGCCCGCGCCAACGTTCACGTTCTCGCCGATCTCCGCATCCCCGAGGTAGGAGAGGTGGTTCACCTTCGACCTGGCCCCAAGGGACGTCTTCTTCAGCTCGACGAAATTGCCGATCTTGGCACCCTCTCCGAGGTTCGTCTCCGGGCGTAGGTGCGCAAACGGTCCGATCACGACTCCATTTGCAACCTTTGCACCAACGAGCAGGCAGAAGTTGTTGATGGCGACCCGGTCGCCGATTTGCGAATCGACGATCCGGACGTGTGCCTGGATCTCGCAGGCAGAGCCGATACGAGTCTGGCCTTCTATCACGACACCGGGGTGAATCACCGTGTCGGGCCCAATCTGCACGTCCGGGTCGATGTAGGTGGCGGCCGGGTCGACGAGCGTGACGCCGGCGGCCATGAGCTCTTCGTTCTTCTTCTGTCTCACGACGGTGCTCACTTCTGCCAGTTCTGTACGGCTGTTGATGCCACGGATTTCCTGGGCGTCGTCGACCATCAGTGTCTCCACCGTCTTCCGCTTCCGGCGGTAGATGCCCACCAGATCCGTGAGATAGAACTCGCCCTGGGCGTTGTGCGCCGCGATCCCGCGCAACGCGTCGAACAGGGGCGGCAGGTCGAACACGTAGATGCCGCCGTTGATTTCCTTGATCTGGCGCTCTGCCGGCGTCGCGTCGCGCTCCTCGACGATTCGGGCCAGCTGCCCCTTCGTGCGCACGATACGGCCGTAGCCGTACGGCCGATCGACGACTGCCGTCGCAACCGTTGCGGAAGCCGTGGCGGCGCGATGCCCCTCCACCAGGCGGCGTACCGTTTGGGCCGTCAGCAACGGCACATCGCCCGAGAGGAGCAGCAGCGTACCGCTGTGTCCCTTCAAGAAGGGCTCGGCCTGCTGGAGAGCATGGGCGGTTCCGAGCTGCGGCTCCTGTACGGCGAACTGAAGGCCGGGCCACGCGGAGAGATGCCGGCGAAGGAGATCGGCGCGATGGCCGACCACCACGGTCACGGTCCTGGGAGAGAGGGTCGCAGCGGTCGTCAGGACGTGCTCGATCATGCTCCGGCCCGCCAGGCGATGCAGCACCTTCGGCAGCTGCGACTTCATCCGCGTCCCCTGGCCGGCGGCGAGGATCACCACGTGGATGTCAGCGCTCATCGGACGATGTGATTATCGGTCAGAAGGGCTGTCACAGCGGCTGCGCACGCAACGGTCATATGCCAGATTTCTTGGCGTTTTCGATGGCGGCGTAAACGTCGCGTGTCCGCCGGTTGTATCGCCTGGCCAGTTGCGAGATCGCCTCGCGCCGCGACACGCCTCCGATATTGGCCATACAACCGAATTCTTGCGCCAACTCGACGTCCGAGACGGAAACCGCCTCAGGATCGGCTGAAATCGAAGGCCCGACCACGATGGTGAACTCACCCTTCGTCGACTTGAGCAGCCGTCCGATGGCAGCAGCCGATCCTCGCAGGAACTCCTGGTGGGCCTTCGTCAACTCTCTCGCCACGAGCATTGGTCGATCGCCAAATATATCGCTGGCCTCTAAGAGCGTCGCCGCCACTCGCAGCGGAGATTCGAAGAATGAAAACGTGTGAGGCACGGTTGCCAAAGCCGCGAGCCAGGCGGATCTGTCTTTTGCCCTACTTGGGACGAAGCCGTATATGCTGAAGGGAATCAGCGGAAAGCCAGACGCAACAGCCGCTGTCAGAGGCGCGCTCACGCCCGGCACGGGATCCACCCGAATGGCAGCCTCGACGCAGGCCTGGACGAGCTCGGCGCCAGGGTCCGAGATCGCCGGCGTCCCCGCATCGGTCACGAGGCCGACGTCGTTGCCGGCCCTCAGCCTGGTCACCAGCTGGGGTAGACGGCTGCGTGCGTTGTGCTCGTGGTAGCTGATCGTCGGCGTGCCGATCCCGTAATGGGTCAACAGCTTCGCGGTGCGCCGGGTATCCTCGGCCGCGATCACGGTGACCTCCCGCAGGACACGCAACGCGCGCAAGGTGATGTCCTCGAGGTTGCCAATCGGGGTGGAGACGATGTGCAGCGTGCCCGGCATACGGGTGAGCGTTGCAGGCGGCACCAGGCGCACGAGGAAGGCGTTGCGTAGAGCGAACGGAACAGTCGCGGCGCCGGGTGTGCCGAGCGACCGGTTATTGTACCATTGGCAGGATGAGCCCTCCCCGACAGCAGGCACAGGGCGCGAGTAAACACCGGGCATGTACCCATCGGAGCCTTTTCCGCATTTCGTCGACGATTACCTCGCGTACCTCCAAGAGGTGCTGCCGACGCAGGCCAGTCTGGACGGGGTCCATCTGCATGACGACCTCCTCGAGGATCTGAGCCGACCGGCAGTCGAGGCGCACGTCCGCGCGCTCGCCGGTTTCAGCCGCCGGCTACACCAGATAGACCCGGGCCCGCTGCCACCCACGGAGCAGATCGAGCACCGCGTCGTTGCCGCCAACGTCGAAGCGCGCATGTACGAGCTCGAGGCCGTGCGGAGCTGGGAGCGCAATCCGCAGCTCTACGCCGAAACGATGGGCACCAGCCTCGCCAGCCAGGCGCTGTTCGCCTACGCCCCCGAGCCCGATCGTGCGCGGCGCGTGGTGTCGAAGCTCCGGCAGGTGCCGCGGCTGGTACAGGCGGCCCGCGACAACATCAAGGAATGCCCGGGCATCTTCGTGAAGGTCGGTCTCGAGGGCTGGCGGGGCGTCCTCAAGTTCATCGAAAGCGACCTGCCGCGAGCGTTCTCGAAGCTCGACGATCTACACATCCTGGGGGACCTCGCGGACACATCGAGCGAAGCCGCGGCCGCCGTCTCGTCATACATCGCCTACCTGGAGACCGACGTGGCGCCGCGGGCGAAGGCCTCCTTCAGGCTTGGCCGCGAGAAATTCGAGCGACGGCTCAAGCTCGAGGAAGGCATCGGCCAGTCCGCCGATCGGCTCCTGGCGGTCGCGCTGCGCGAGCTCGGCGAGGTGCAGGAAGAATTCCGGACCATCGCCGGCCGGTTGAACGGCGGCGATCCGATAGAAGCCTGGCGGCACGCCAAGGAGCGTCACCCGGAGCCCGGCACGCTCGTGTCGGTGGCGCAGGAGCAGATCAGAGAGCTCGAGACGTTCCTCCGGAGGCAGGCGATCGTCACCCTGCCCGACGGCGAGCCGGTGATCGTCGCGCCGTCACCCGAGTTCTACCGCTGGGGGGTTGCCAGCATGTGGACTCCGGGACCGTTCGAGAGCAAGCCAAGCCGCGCGTACTACTACCTGACCGACGTCGACCGGTCCTGGACCGCCGACCGTCAGAAGGAGCACATGCGCGACTTCAACGAGCCGGCGCTCTGGAACATCTCGATTCACGAGGTCTATCCCGGCCACTTCCTCCACTTCCAGCATCTGCGGCAGGTCGAGTCGAAAGTCCGCAAGTCCACGTTCTTCGCGTCCACCGCGTTCGTGGAAGGGTGGGCGCACTACTGCGAGCACATGATGATGGAGGCCGGCTTCCGCAGGAACGACGCGACCGTACGCCTCGGACAGCTCGCAGAAGCGCTCGTGCGCCTCGCCAGATGCGTTGTGGCCATCCGCCTGCATTGCGAGGATCTGTCGGTCGAGCAGGGCATGCGGTTCTTCCGCGATGAAGCCTTTCTGGAAGAAGCGACAGCCAGGCGCGAAGCCGAACGCGGCACCTTCGATCCGACGTATCTCGTGTACTCGATCGGCAAGCTGCTCATGCTCGGCCTGCGGCGCGACTACAAGGAACAGCAGGGCGGCAAGTATTCGCTGCGAGCCTTCCACGATGCCGTGCTCGCCCAGGGGTGTGCGCCGTTCTGGGCGCATCGCCGGCTCCTGCTGAACGACCAGTCGGATGCGACGCTGGAGTAGTCCGGCGCCGGCAGGCATTCAATCCGCGCAGAGGTAACGCCGACGATGCCGCTCTACGAGTATCAGTGCGAGGCCTGCGGCCAGCGCTTCGAGGTCATCCAGAAGTTTTCCGACCCGGCTGCGGAGACGTGCCGTGTCTGCGGCAAAGGGCCGGTGCAGCGGCTACCCGCGTCGCCCGCGATCCAGTTCAAGGGCACGGGCTGGTACATCACCGACTACTCGCAGAAAGGGAAGCCGCCGGGCTCGGATACCGCTGGCGGCGGCTCGGCGTCCGACAAGGAAGGCAAGTCCGACAAGGAAGGCAAGTCCGACAAGGAAGGCAAGTCCGACAAGGAAGGCAAGGACGCCAAGCCAGCGGCCAAGTCGGACA
>Ga0075418_10007887_pt1 | contig 11964 bp, 11 predicted proteins | sample SoiMetdeltSBSDD2_FD_81776 | JGI IMG/M metagenome (GOLD analysis project Ga0075418, IMG submission 81776) | Bulk soil microbial communities from a Populus tree surrounding site in Tennessee, USA - Soil MetaG P. deltoides SBSDD2 | ecosystem: Environmental > Terrestrial > Soil > Tree plantation...
GCCGGGCGTGCGCAGCACGTGGAGATGGCGGAACCCCTCGCGCTCCAGCCCACGCATCGATCGGTGCAGCTGGCCGCGCTGCTGTCGAATGACGTGGCCACCGAAATTCCGATCCGGACGTGTCGCGTTTCGCTCCGCGCAGACGCGCTCGGGCATGTCGAGCACGATCGCCACGGGCACGACGTGATACCGTCGCGCGAGCTCGATGAGCGGCTTGCGGGCTTCGGGCTGGACGTTGGTCGCGTCCACCACGGTGAGCAGCCCGGCCTCGAGGCGCTTCGCAGCGATGTAATGGAGGACATCGAACGCCGCCGTCGTCGCCGACTGGTTGTTCTCATCGTTGGACACGAGGCCACGGCAGAAGTCCGACGATAGCGTCTCGAACGGACTGAAGTGCGTGCGCGCGAAGGTGGACTTGCCGCACCCGGACGCGCCGATCATCACGACCAGCGACATCTCCGGGATGACGATCGTGCGAGGCGGCAGCGTGGACTCGGAACTGGCGGCGGCTGTTTCAGACATCGGCATCCGTCCGCGTGAACACGGCCATCTGCGACGGCGACCCGACATCGGAGTGCGCCGGCCCGACTGGCACGAATCGAACCGTGTAACCGAATCGGGCGGCGACGCCCGACGCCCAGGCTTCGAATTCGGCGCGCGTCCACTCGAACCGGTGATCGCGATGGCGGAACTGGCCCGCCGGCAGCGTCGGCCACACGACGTTATACTCGGCGTTAGGCGTCGTGAGGACGACAACGCGGGGCCGGGCGAACTCGAACGCCACACGCTCGAACGCCGCGAGACGCGGCCGGTCGAGGTGCTCGATCACTTCCACGACTGCCGCCGCGTCGAAGCCGGTCAGGCGGTCGTCGCGATAGACGAGCGACCCGTGCAGGAGCGTGATACGCTCACGCTGCATTGGCGGCAGGCGATCGAGCCGCAGTCGGTCCGCTGCGATTTCGAGTGAGCGATGGGACACGTCCATGCCAACAATGCGCGCGAACTGGCGCTCCTCGAGCAGCCGCCGCAGGAGCCGGCCTTCGCCGCAACCGAGGTCGACGACCGTCGTCGCCCGGCTCTCGCACAGCACGCCACGCACCATCTCGAGGCGCTGCTCGTGCAGGCTGAGCGGCCGCTCGAGCGTGCTCTCCTCGGCGTCCCGCGCAGCCGCGGAGTCGTCGTCTTCCCCCGCTTCCTCCTCCTCGGACACGAGACGGGCGATCGCATCGCGCACGAGCGAGTGTCGGTGTTTCAGGTACCGCCTCGCGATGAGCGCTCGATCGGGATGCGCCGCGAGCCAGCCCTCACCGTGCCTCAGCAGCTTGTCGACTTCGTCGTCGCCGACCCAGTAGTGCTTCTCATCGTCCAGGACGGGAACGAGCACGTACAGGTGCGTGAGCAGGTCGGACAACCGCTGAATCCCGCTCAGGGTCAACTTGAAGTAGCGGCTGTTTCCCCATTCCGGCGAGCGGCTGTCCAGGGCGTGCGGCTCGGCCGTCACGGCGTAGCCGAGCGGCTCGAACAAACGGCGGAGGAGCGTCTCACCACCGCGGCAGGGAACCACGGAGAGGCTTGCCTCGAGCGGGATCGAGGCCTCGGCCAACGCGGGTCGCTCCTTGCTACGCCCCGCGATCGCGGAGGCGAAGACATTCGAGATCGCGACGCTCAGGAACGATGAGGCGACGTAAGGCCGGTCGTTGACGTACTGGGTGAGCAGGCCGCCTTCGCCTGCCGGCCCGCGGCGGCCGCGCACGAGCCCCACCGGATCGACGTCGAGAATGAGCGCGGCCGTGCACCGCTCGTCGTGCGCTTCCGGGTACACGACGTGCGCGCGGCCGAACGAGAGATCGAAGCTCTGCGCCCGGGCAGGGTTCTTGTGCAGCAGGTACCCCAGGTCGGTCGCGGGGCGATGCGTCGTGGTGATCGTGAGCAGCATGCGCGTGACTCCCGGAAACACGAATCGCGTCGCCGATGCTCTCCGGAGCCTCGCTGGCTCCTCCAAGACGGCCCCGCGCCTAACGGGCGAACAGGCCGGCTCGTGAACATCGGGACGCGACTCCCAAGGAGCCGGAGTCTAAGCGCTCGGGCGATGGTAAGTCAAGCGCGGGAGCTCTTGCCGCTCACTCGCGAGCGACGCCAACTCCTGTTCCTTCGACTTCAGGCTGTCATGTAGTCCCCGACCAACGTGACACGATGCCTAACGGCGCGTGGCGGCAGGAGATCAGCAGATCGACATGCAGCCAGCCCTGGAGGCCGACGACATATCGAATTCCATACTGGCCACTGCGGCGGCGGCCACCGCCAGCGCAACCCCGACCACGGAGACGATCAACACCGCCGTTCGCTTCCCGCTGAAACGCAATTCCCACGCGCGATTCACGTCGGCGAGCGGGACAGCGATGGGGCGTGAGGTGCGTTCGGCGACGCCGACGAGGCTGTCGCGGACAACGAGCGGCCTCTCGATGAACATGTTCTGGCCGCTGGGGGACTCCACCCGGACGAGCGCCTTCTCTCCAAAACGAGGGGCCGGTGCGAGATCGACGGGTTGCCACGATTGGCAAGCAGGAAGGCCGAGCAGCAACGCGAGCGCAGGCAGGCGCGAGATGCGTAGGGCGGTGCGCGAGCGAGTGGGGAATCGGCGGGCGTCCATCGGTACCTCCGCGTTAGGGTGGTGCCGCCGAATTCCGGCGGGCGGTGGTACCAAGGTGTGGCGTGCCTCGGAGTGCGACGATACGTACCGTGACGTAGCGCTGGATGTGGCTACGTGCGACGAAGCGTGCAATCCGTTGGGATCGCACGCTTTGCGGCAGGGCAGGCGCGACTCGAACCACCCCGGCATTTCGAGTGCGATCGATAGCCCGGTTTCAGCCTTCGCCAGCGCCACCGCCGGGGACCGGGCGCGGGGCGCGGGGCGCGAGCAGCTGGTCGGCGAGGAGCGCCGCGAGCACCAGCGCGCCGCCCGCGAGCGTCGCGCGTGCCGGCATTTCGCCCGCACCGAGCCATGACCACAGCGGCCCGAGGACCACCTCGATCAGCAAGAGCAGGCTGATCTCGACGGCGCTCAGGTGCCGGCTTGCGACGACGATCACCATGCACGGGATCCCGAGCTGGAATACGCCCAGCGTCGCAAGGAGCGACAGGTCGCGGGTCGTAGCCTCGAACGGCACCGCGAGCGGCAGCGCCACGAGCGCCGAAAGAGCCGCGCCGATCAGCACGGCCGGCAGCAGGTCGATCGAGGCATGGAATCGCCGCATCGCGTTCACATTGACCGCCGAGGCGAGTGGCACGCCGAGCGCGACCAGCGTGCCCGCGACGTTCGAGCCGCCCGCTGCAAGCCCCCCCCGGAACATGACCGCCATGCCGATCGTCGCGATGGCGATGGCAAACCAGGTGCGGCGCGCGACCCGCTCGTTCAACCAGACCCGTGCGAGCACTGCGGTGAAGAACGGTGCGAGGCTGCCCGCGACCAGCGTGCGCCCGGTGGTGGTGAGGGTCAGCGCAAGCATGAAGCAGGTGAACATCGTCGCCCACAACGCGCCCGACAGGAGCCCGAGCCAACCGGTCCCGCTGCTCTCGCACTGGCACGCGAGTTTGATGATGCGCATGAACGGCCGGGTAACCACTGAACCAACGGACCGCGCCTAACGCTAACGCGGGGCATGTTAGCGAGCTCGAAGGTCGTCAGCCGAAACTCAGTCGTCCACCAACGGGGCGATCTTCGAGTTCCCGCACTCGCGCGAGGATGCGGTCCACGTGCTCGAGCACGTCAGAAGTGTCCGGCCGATCACCCGTGCGGAGATATAGTCCAAGAGCGACCGCGCGCGACCGAAAGCTGCCGGCGATGAATCCCCAGACGCAGGACCGGGTGGCCACGTCACGCCCTTGACCAGACCGACCTGCCCTCCACAACGCTCGACGACTACGCGGCCGTACCTAACGGGCGATAATCGGAAGCCGGCAGCGCCATGAGGCCTAACGTGGGCACTCACCCCTCGCCGAGGTGAACGTGCGCTCGTCCCGCCCGAAGCGCCGCACCGCCGCCGCGAAGCGAGCGCTCCGCCGCAACGGGTCGAACATCGGGTCCGCGAACGTGAGATACGGTCTCTCGCCGGCCCGCGCGGCGGACTCCAGCGCGGAGAGGGCACGCGCCGTGTCGCCGAGCCCGAGGTAAGCGTAGGTAAGCCCCGTTGCCACCGACCACTCCGGGCGCGCCTCCAGCTCGCGTACCGTGGCCGCCGCCGCGGCGCGGTCTCAGGTAGCGGCGAGAACGTACGCGGCCACGCCATTGAAGGGCGGCACGACCACGACGCGAGCCATGGCTCGCGCCTCCTCCGGCGTCGCCGCATGCTGGCGATGCAGCTCCCCGGAGGCCGGAGAGCCGCGACCGGTCGGGGCTCCCGCCGCGCCTAACGCAACTCAGGACACCGGTGTTGCCCGCGATAAGCGCCGCCAACATCGAGCCGCAAGCTATTGCCGCAGGATTGTTGCCGGGTCGAGCCTCAGGGCTCGGCGCGCCGGGAGATATGCAGAGAGCATTGAAACGACGGCCAGCGTGGACGCAACCACGAGAAAGGTGGTCGCGTCGACCGCGACCACTCCCTGGAGCGCCGCCGTCATGGCGCGGGCGAGTATCCACCCGAGGATGATGCCAACGCCCAAGCCGGTCGCGGTCAGCCGGGCCGCTCGCCGGAGCGTCAGACGCAGCACGTCCGCGGCAGTGGCGCCAAATGCCAGACGCACGCCGAATTCCTGCGTACGCTGAGCGATCGTGTATGCCATCAGCCCGTAGATGCCGACCACGGCAAGCAGCATCGCGATACCGCCACACACCGCCATCATCGTGGCGAGCAGGTTCATTCCTCGGCTATTTGCCACGACCGCCTCGCGCAGCGTCCGCAGCTGATCGACCGGCAGGGATGCGTCCACCTCGCGCACCGCCGCGCGCGCTGCGGTGATAACGTCGCTCGGTTCACCGCGCGCACGCACGACCGCTTGTAGGACGCCGGAAGGAGGCGCCTGACGCAGCGGCACGTACACCGCGGTGTAATCCATGCCGTCCCACCAGTTGTACATGTTCACGTCGGCAACGACGCCGACCACGGTGAGCCACGCACCGGAGCTGTCCGCCAGGCGAATGCGCTTGCCGATCGCGCTGCGATCCGGCCAGAAGCGCTTCGCGAACGACTCGCTCACCATGGCAACGGGCTGACGCTCGTCGCGATCCGCGCTGTCGAAGCCACGGCCGGACAGGAGACGGATGCCCATTGTCCGAAGGAAATTCTCGGAGACGCTGCGGTACCCGCTGCGCGGCCAGCGGCCAGGGTCCGCGAGGATGTCACCTCGCCCGGAGTTGCCCCCCACGAATTCATCCTCGACGAGCACCGGCGTTGCCGGACTCCAGCCGTTCGCGGGCAGGATGTTGGCCACCGCCGCCGCCTCGACGCCCGGGACGTGCTCCAGACGATCCACGAGCTCACCGGCGAATCGGCGTCGCGCGGCGGGCTCTCGATATTTCCGTTCGCTGAGCGTCGTCTGCATCATGAGCAGCCGATCCGCGTCGAAGCCACCCGGCTTGTCGATCATTCGCGCAGCGCTTCGGAGCGTGAGACCGGCAGCGATCAGGATACTGAGCGCAAAGGAGATCTCGGCCACTACTAGCCCTTGACGCCCGCGCAGATTCGCAATGCTGCCGACGGTGCCGCGGTCGCTCTCCTTGAGCGCGGATGAAGACATGCCGCGCAGCGCTGTTAGTGCCGGGAAGAGGCTCACCAACAAGCCAATGAGGATCGACAATGCGGGAATGATCCAGACAACCGCCCAGTCGAGTCGGATGTTGTTGAATCCCTCCACCTGTCGCGCGACGTCCGCGGGCACGCTGGCGCGAAGAGCGCCGAGCGCGATGTGCGCACAGATGATGGCAACTGAGGATGCCATGAGACTGAGCACTATCGTCTCTGTCACGAGCTGACGGACTATGCGCGTACGAGTGGCGCCCAGCGCAATGCGGACCGCCAGCTCGCGTCGCCGATCGATGGACCGCGCGAGCAGAACACCGGCAAGGTTGGCACACGCGACCAGCAGTACGAGCCCCGCTGCCGTCTGGAGGATGCCGTTCACAACATACGCGGCGTCTTCGATGAACGCTTCCGATAGCGTGCTGATCGAGATGCTGCGCCCGCGATTGGTCGCCGGATGCAGCGTCTCGATGCGCCGCGCGACGACATTGAGCTCGGCTTGCGCCTCGCGCCGCGTCACGCCCTCGGCAAGCTTTCCCATGACCGCGAGCGAGCGGTTGCTTCGATCGTTCGCGCGCGCGGCCGAAAAAGCCAACGGCGACCACACGTCCGTTGCCATTGGGAAGTCGAGCTTCGCTGGTGCGAGTCCAACTATGACATGCGCGACGTCATCGAGAATCAGCTCTTTCCCGATGACCGCCGAATCGGCCGCGAACCGGTTGCGCCAGAACGCGTCGCTTATGACCACACGCCGGTCGTTGCCGGGCAGTTCCTCATCTGCGGCGAACCACCGTCCGAGCGCCGGTCGGACGCCGAGGAGCTCGAAGAATCCCGGCGATACCTTGAAACCGTTCAGTCGTTCGGGCTCGACGCCGCCGGACAGCGTTGCGTCCCAGCCTTCCCACGCAACCAGACCCTCGACGCCACGCGACTCTCTTTTCCAGTCGAGAAAGTTCGCCGGGGACGCCACGTCGTTCTCCGATGCGCCGACTCGAGTCTCCCTGAGCATCACGAGGCGTTCGTAGTCGCGGAACTGATAGGGTCGCAACAGCAGGCCGTCCATGATGCCCAGCACGGCCGCGTTCACGCCGAGACCGAACGCGAGCGTGAGCCCGACGATGAGCGTCGGACCCGGTTGCGCGCGCATCGCGCGGAGCGCGTAGCGCACGTCCGCCACTAGCGTCGCGAACCAGCCGAAGAGGTCGGTGTTGCGCGTGTCGTCGGAGTGCTTTCCGATGTTCCCGAAGCGTCTCCGCGCCTCGGCGCGCGCGCGCCCGGGACTCATACCTGCCGTGACGAGATCCTCGGCGCGCCGGTCGATGTGAAAGGCCATCTCGCGCTCGATTTCATCAGAGAGCGCGTCCGCCCGAAAGACGTTGCGTAGCCGGGAAAGAAGCGACATCACGCGTACCGCAGGACGCGCTGCACGCCTTCCCGGAGGCGCGCCCAGTCCTCCTCCTCGGTCACGAGTTGCTTGCGTCCGAGGGGCGTGATCGAATAGAACCGCGCTTCGCGATTGGTCTCGGTCTTTCCCCACTCCGCCTTGAGCCATCCCGCCTGCGCCATGCGGTGTAGCGCGGGATACAGCGAACCTTCTTCCACCCGTAGCAGGTCGTCGGAGGCGCGGTGAATGTGGGCGGTGATGGCATAGCCGTGCGTGCGCCCCTGGGCCGCGACCGCTTTGAGAACGAGTAGATCGAGGGTGCCCTGCAAAACGTCGTTCCGAGCCATACCCATAGATAGCTATACATAACTCGCTAGGTCAAGAGCCAATAGTGGAAGCGCGTCTATATGGACCACGCCGACGTCGCGATGGTCAGCGAAGGTGTACGGGCGATTCGCCCCACGGAGCGACGAGCGTGACCGCTGGGAGAAGATCGCGGCACTGCAGGACCAGAAATCGAACGAGATGGGTACCGTGGTGGGTACCTCACTCGGACCCGCTGAGAACGAGAAAGCGCGCAATCCGTTAGGATCGCGCGCTTTGGGAATAGCAGGGGCGGGACTCGAACCCGCGACCCCGGCATTATGAGTGCCGTGCTCTAACCGGCTGAGCTACCCTGCCCTGGGGCCTTGGAGTATAACGCCGTGGCCGCGTTGGTCATAGTCGCCGGCCTCGCCGCCGGCGGCGCGTGGAATCTATTGACCGAACATTCGCGCCACTCGTCATCAGCCCGTACATCCAGTTCGGAGCCCGTCATGACGACGCCCGCCCGGCCGACACCCAAAGTCAATGTCGCCGCGCTCGTCACCGAAATCGTCGAAGAGGCTCGGAAGAATGCCGAGGAACCGGCGCCTTCCAAATCTCGCGTTCTTCCCAGCTACGTCGCCGCGGGTCTCGTGTTCGCCCTCTGCGCATGGGCGTGGATCGCGCCCCCCGCGTGGCTCGTGCCCGGACCGGTCGCCGCCCCCTCGCGCGAGTACCGCAAAGCCAGCGCGCGCGTCGCGCTCGCCCTCCACGCCCAGCGCGTGGACGCTTTCCGCGCTTCGCACGGCTACCTGCCGCGCACGAAACACGACGTCGGGATCGCCAGCGACCAGATCGTATATCAGGTCACCGACAGCGCGAGCTTCGAGCTCAGCTCGCGAGTCGACGGCGAGAACGTCACCTACAGGTCATCCGAGCCACGCGATCGGTACCTCGCCGAGGCAATGACCGCGCTGAGCCGGACCCGCCGATGATGCCCCGCCTAACGAACCCCGCGCACCGCGCCCGCCGGGCGCTCCGGTCCCGTGGCGGCTTCTCGCTCATCGAGCTCATGATGGTCGTGGGGATCCTTGGCCTCCTCGCCGCGCTCGGTATTCCGCGCTACCGCGAAATGAAGCGTCGCGCATACGCGGCGAGCATCGCGTCCGACTTCAATGCGGTGCGGATCGCGGCATATGCCTACTTCGCTGACAACAGCACCTACCCGCCTGACGGGAGCCCGGGTACGCCGCCCGCGGCGCTCCTCCCCTACCTCCCGCAGAACTTCTCCTTCGACAAGGGCAACTACACGCTGGACTACGACGTGTGGCCGTCGCCGCTCAACCCATCGCAGCTCGTCGTCGGCGTGACCGTGACATCACAGGATCAGGAGCTGGTGAATATGGTTGCGCGGAACTCTGCAGCCGGCGGTTTGGGGCTCAACATCGGTAACGGATACACCTACATCGTCGCCGGGCTCTAGGGGGTCGGGCGCGAGCTGCGCAAAACGAAAGAGGCCGCCCGAACAGGCGGCCTTTTTCGCTTTGCCATAGCGGGGGCGGGATTTGAACCCGCGACCTTCGGGTTATGAGCCCGACGAGCTACCAGGCTGCTCCACCCCGCGTCAGTGAACCGAAATGTAGGCCCACACACAGGCAAGTCAAGCCGCGAACCATCACCGTGCCCGCGCCGAGTCCGGCGGAGCGGCAAAACGATAGAGGAGCTCCTTATCCCCCTTCACCATCCCGAACTCCTCGCGCGCAATGCGCTCCTGGACCACCGGATCGGTGAGGATCGCCTTCTTCACGCGAGCAAGCGAGTCCACCTCCCGCTTGAGCGTGTCGATCTGCGCTCGTAGCCTGCTCGCGCGCGCACGTTGCGCCACCAGGTCGTCGGTCCCCCACTCGCCTCCCTGCACCGCGAACACCACCGCGGCAATCACCACTGCCCAGAACAGAATGCGACGAAGCATCGATCGGCGACCCAACCGTCACAGCCCGTAGATCGCGCCGCCCGGGAATTCGGCGGCGTCGCCCAGCTCCTCCTCGATGCGCAGGAGCTGGTTGTATTTCGCGACCCGGTCCGTTCGGGACGCACTGCCGGTCTTGATCTGCCCGGCACCTGTCGCGACCGAGAGATCCGCGATGAACGTGTCCTCGGTCTCTCCGCTGCGATGCGAGATCACCGAGAGGTATCCGGCGGCGCGCGCCATGTCGATCGCTTCCAGCGTCTCCGTCAGCGTGCCGATCTGGTTCACCTTGATGAGGATCGCGTTCGCCACGCCGCTCTCGATGCCGCGCGCGAGGCGCTCGGTGTTGGTGACAAACAGGTCATCCCCCACGAGCTGCACCCGGTCGCCTAACGACTTCGTGAGCTGCGCCCAGCCTTCCCAATCATCCTCGGCGAGCCCATCCTCGATGGAGACGATGGGATACTCGTCCATCCACTTCGCGTACAATTCGATCATGCCGGCGGCGTCTCGCGTGCCGGCGCGGCTCTTCTTGAACGTGTACATGCCGCCCGAATGCAGCTCCGACGCCGCCACGTCGAGCGCGAGCGCGACCTCCTTGCCCGGCGCGTACTTGGCCCCCTCGATCGCCTCGATGATGATCTGAAGCGCCTGTTCGTCATCCTTGAGGTCCGGCGCGAACCCGCCTTCGTCGCCCACGCCCGTCGCCAGCTTTCGCTTCACGAGTACTTTCTTGAGCGAGTGAAACACCTCCGCGCCGACGCGCAGCGCCTCGGCGAACGATTCCACGCCAACCGGCACCACCATGAACTCCTGGAAGTCCACGGTATTGGTGGCGTGGGCGCCGCCGTTCAGGATGTTCATCATCGGAACCGGCAGCGTCCGCGACAACGGCCCGCCGAGATATCGATAGAGCGGGAGTCCCGTTTCAGCGGCTGCCGCACGAGCTGTCGCCATCGACACCGCCAGGATCGCGTTCGCGCCGAGCTTCTCCTTGTTGGGCGTGCCATCGAGCTCGATGAGCGTGCGGTCGATCTCCACCTGGTTGGTCGCGATCAGACCCGTGAGCGCTGGCGCGATCGTCTCTTCGATGTTCTGCACCGCTTTCCGGACGCCTTTCCCCAGGTACCGGCCGGCCTCGCCGTCGCGCAGCTCGCGCGCCTCGTGCTCGCCGGTGGACGCGCCGCTCGGCACGGCAGCGCGGCCGGTCTGTCCACTCGCGAGGGTCACGTCGGCCTCGACGGTCGGGTTGCCTCGGCTATCGAGGATCTCACGCGCGGCGATATCGATGATGGTGGACATGCGGATGGTCTTGGTTGAATAGTTAGGCAGGACCTCGCGGCCCCTGGCGTCACTCGGCTGAGTCACTCAATCGGCCGCCGCCCCTTCACGCAACGGCGCGACGGCAAAATCGCTCTCGACTCCATACAGCTCGCGCATCGCACTGGCCATGCGGTCCCACGCCGCGCGCGAGAGACGATTGCGATCGTCGTACGTCAAGCCCTCGGTGTCGACCGACTCGAGGAAGTGAATGTCCACGATACCCGGGCATACGCGGAATGAATCGCGCGACATCACCTCGAGCGTGCCGTGCACGATGGTCGGTACCATCGGAACGCCCGCGGCAACCGCGAGAACGAACGGGCCCTTCTTGAACGTCCGGAGCGCGTAGCTGCGCCCACGCGTGCCTTCCGGAAAAACGACGACGGACGCGCCCGCACGAATGCGCTCGGCGGCAACGCCGTACGACTCGAATGCCGACTTCCGGTTCTCGCGCTCGATGGGAATCATTCCCGCCGCGCGGGCGGCACGACCGAACAGAGGAATCCGGAACAGCTCGGCCTTGCCTACGAACTTGTAGCGAGGCAACACCGCCGCGAGCGTGAGCACATCGAACCAACTGATGTGATTGCTGACATAGATGCGCGGAGCGCCCGATTGCATTCGCTCCGCGTTATGCAGCCGGACGCGGATGCCGGCCGCCCACACGAGACAGCGTGCCCACCAGCGCGGGGCGTGGTCGTAGATGCTTCCCTCGCGATCCTTCACTCCGAACAGCGCGGCGATGATCACCATTAGCCCGAACACCGGCGTCATGATGAGCAGCGTCAGGAAGACGAGGATCGTACGCATCAGGTTGAAAAGTGGTCGTGGCCGGGTGGCTGGTCAACGAACGTCCCGTGCGAGCGCAGCCGTGCGCGCGGTGTCCTGTCGAGCGGCGTCGCGACGACGCCGACTCGCGTAAGCGGTAAACCAAATTCACGTGCGAACGCGTGCTGGTCGATCGGCGCGCTCGTGGTCACGACGAGCTCGTACTCCTCACCGCTCTTTGCCGCGTCAAACGCCGAGGCACCGCTCATGACCGGTATCGCGTCGAGCTCGATGCACACATCGACAGCGCTCGCAGCGGCGAGGTGCCCCGCGTCGGAGAGCAAGCCGTCGGAGACGTCGATTGCAGCCGTCGCGCCGTGTGCGGCGAGCCAGAGCGCTTCCCTGATCCGTGGCGACGGACGCGCGAAGCGTGCGCGATGCTCGGGGCTCGGTGTACGGCCCGACACCCACGCCTCGAGCGC
>Ga0075418_10007892_pt1 | contig 11961 bp, 14 predicted proteins | sample SoiMetdeltSBSDD2_FD_81776 | JGI IMG/M metagenome (GOLD analysis project Ga0075418, IMG submission 81776) | Bulk soil microbial communities from a Populus tree surrounding site in Tennessee, USA - Soil MetaG P. deltoides SBSDD2 | ecosystem: Environmental > Terrestrial > Soil > Tree plantation...
ACACTTTGCCCCCTCAGGAGGGGGCATGCCTTGGAAGGAGTGTCACGTCATGGACGAGCGACTCCGGTTTGTCGCCCGCCTGCTCGAGGGCGAGAAGATGGCGCCGCTGTGCGCCGAGTTCGGGATCTCGCGCAAGCGCTCTGCGAAGCCGCGCGCGACGGTGGTCGTGAAGTGGGATACGACGCCGGACGAGCCGAAGCGCAATTGATGGAGCGCGGTCTGTTGGGTCGCCGAATCAGGGAGCTGGAAGCCGGAAGCCGTGCTGGCCGGGAAGCCGGGCGCGGACGATCTCGCGCCGATCATCCAGCGCCTGCGGTGTCAGATGGAAACGCTCTCATGATGCCGGGCCGCGCCAAGCCGCCTCCCGTTTGCGAAAACTGCGGCTGGCCGTATGAGGGTAAACCCCGCCCGCATCTGCTCCGACTGCCCTCCCCTGATCGCCGGGCCTCAATGCAGCGGGGCTTCACCGGATTGTTACGGCGTACGTCGCCTACTACATGAGTTCCCGAACCCATCTCGCGCTCGCCAAGGACACGCCAAGCTCGCGACCGGTCACACCGCCGTCAGCCGGTCGCATCGTCGCCATTCGTCAAGTCGGCGGTTTGCATCACCGATACGACCGCATCGCGGCATAGTCTTCCGCCCGGCGGCGATCCCAGCTACGGCCGGCCGCACTACCCGTTCCTTTAACACCTCTGGTTGCCCTGAATTACTGTCGATGTCCTCGGTCTTCAGAGCATGGTCACGCGTACGGCGAGGACTGACACGCTGATGACGGACTTCGAAATGGCGTGCCTTATCCTCAAACGGACTTTTCGATAGGCACACTTGGCTTACCTAGCACTCGGGATCACCTTCGCGACCCCGCGGTCATGCGAAGGAGTGCCGACCGGGCTCCGCCGGATCGGATTCTCTGCAGTGGACTCACGGCGGTGCGAGGTACTAAACGCGTGAAGGTCGATCAGTTCCGCCCGACCGGGCAAACGGCAACCGTGACGAGGGTAAGACCGTTGCGCGTCGCCAATCGCGATCGGTACGAGCGTCATCCGACGGTGCGGTGTGCGCTTAAATATCCGGTGGGGAGTCTCTGCGTGGGTGAATCGCGGACGATCGGAATATTGGCGAGGCACAGCCCAACCTTGCAGGATATCCTTCTCACGTGTACGCGCTCGCGCTTCTGATCGGCACCGTTGCTGGCCTCCGCACCTTCACCGCGCCGACGGCAATCAGCCTGGCCGCCTGGTCGGGGTGGCTGGCCTTGACAGGCAGCTGGCTTGCCTTTCTCGGCTACTCTTGGACGCCGTGGATCTTCATGCTCCTCGCCCTCAGCGAGTTCGTCGGCGATCAGCTACCGTCGACGCCGAGTCGCACGGTGCCGATGCAATTCGGCGCCAGGCTGCTGAGCGGCGCGATCTGCGGTGCGGCGATCGGGTCGCACGACGCAATGCTTGGCGGGCTCCTCGCCGGCATGGTGGGCGCGGTCATCGGCACGCTCGGCGGGCATGCGTTCCGTATGCGCCTAGCCGCAGCGTTCAAGAAGGATCCGCCAGCCGCTTTGATTGAAGACGCCATCGCCATCGGCGGCGCGTGGCTGATCGTCCAGACCTTGTCGTGAGCGCGATCTACGAATCTCCACCAAAGGGACCCGCTCAAGTTTTTTCTAAGTACATTCGAAATGCTCGCTCTCGACTCGCTTAGCCGAAGGGCACCAGCTCGCGAGCCTCACAGGGTAGGCGTCGTTCCGAAGAGTGCTACGGACCGCGTTATTCGCTCTGTCCGCATCCGAGTGCGTCGGAAATGGTCCAATGACCGTTCAGAACGTCGAATTGCGATGATATACAGCAGCGGTGAGACCGGCTTGGCCGGCCTTCGTGAGCTCCGTTTGTGCGTCTGGAAAAGAGTTGTCGGCTCCCGCAATGATCACCCAGGGATCCGCTGCCAAGGCCTTCGCCGTCTTCGCTTCAACCTCTAAGGCAGCCTTGACCTTCGGTTCGTTCGTAGTGGAAGCAATCGTGTTGAGGACCTCTTCGGCGCGATCCGGATATAACGTTCGCAACGTCGCGATACCGATCAGCCGCTCCTGCTCTGTCTTGCCTAGGACACCCGAGATGATCTTGAGCAGATTCTGCTCGTATCGCTCGCGCTCGGATGCGTCGAACTTCGTCTGTTCGAGATTGATCTCACGATCGCGCAAGACCGCATCCGTGTCCGTCTTTGCGGTCGTCGAGGCATACGTCAAGTACGCGACGCCAATCGCCGACACTGCCGTGAGAATTGTCGGAATGATGTTGCCGCCTCGTCCTGCCTTTGAATCAGTGACGGGTGCACTCCGTCCACTAGCGGACCGCGTGTCGGCTGGCGGTGTGACGATTGCTTCGAGTCTCTCAAACCCATTGCCGTATTTCTAAGCGGAGTTGGCCGCGAACGCCAGGTTTGCTATTCGCCGGGGACTCGACCGGAATCTCGAATTTGAGCACTCCTCCATCGAGTCTCGTTTTCGCGACTGTGTTGGTCGTGTTGGGGGTCTCGCTCTGAAAGCCGTACTCGATACGCCAGCCCGCCGGCGCGCCTCCATCCCGCCTCGCCTCAACCACAATGAGCTTACGTACCAGGTATCCACCCTCGAAATGCTTCTTCAGCCACAGAACGCCGTCGATCTCGTAGTCAGGAACGAGAATCGCGACGTCGAAGGCAAATGCGACGGACCGGTGCCTCTCCGTTGAGCTCTTCGTGGGGTCCAAGAAAACGGAGAACAGATGGGGACTGCGCTGAATGCTCGGCGCGCGCTTGCCGTCGGGGCCACGCGGGAAGAGCTCGTTGTAAGTACGTTGGATAGCTGAATTCTCACGAACGACTCGGCGGTGCAGCTGCCACTGTGTCCCGCGCAAAGACGCCACGATCTCAAACCGATACGAGGCCCTCACCGAATCATTGTTCTTTCGATAGGCCTCCTCGACCTCATCGGGTAGCGACACATCGAATACGTCGAGGTACCCATCGGCACGGACGCTGCCAAACAAGAAGCGGGTGAGATTCTGGAAGCCTTCTTCGGAATTGACGATGCCATAATGACCTGAGTGGCTGCGATGCACGTAGGCCCGCGGCGACTCCAGACGGACCCCCCCAACCATGGCAAACGTGGTGGCATTGTCCATCCTGACGAGGCCGTCGCTGGCCTCACCGACTGCCCATGACGACAGCCCCTTGAGAACAAGGTAGTCAGCAGGGTTGGTGCCTACAAGATTGAAGACGCGCTCAGGCGGGAATCCGACGAGTTGGGACACTTCCTTTGTGCCCACAGGTAACCCGAGATAGCCTGCCATGCGCTCACGATTGAAGTTGGTCGCCTCGCCAAGCGCGCTCCAACCTGGCACGTTGCGGACGATGCGCAAATCGATGCCGTCGTGTGGCGTCGCGTACGTGAAAACTTTGTCGACGGCCGCCCGTGATGCCGCAGTATCGATGGTTTGGTTCTGCAGGAACGCTCGGCACACGAGGCCGCCCATCGAATGTGCGACTAGATATACCCTGAAATCCGCCGGGTCGACGCCGTTGTCCAGCGTCTCGTTCTCCCGAAGTGGATGTGCGCCGCCCTTTCTGCACACGAGCGTACGCAGCCGCGCGATCAGCTGACTCAATCCCCTGGCGAATTGCTCGATTGGATGTAGCTGGCCGTCGCCGAAGTCGGCGGAAGCGTCGTCGTAGTACCGCAGGATCGTGATCGACTGGTAGGGCAAGGTGATATCGGAGCGCAGCGGCCTCGTTGGATCGTCTGGATGAGGCGCAGTCAAGTCATTGCCGTTCACGTAGACATCGTCGTAGCGAGCATCGGACGGCACTGGTTCGCCGGGCGTGGCTGTCCAGATGCGTTCGTCTTTGAGTCGGACCAGCGGCGATTCGAAATAGTAACGTCGCATCTTGCCATCCCATACCTGACGGGACTTCGTACTTCCAATGTTGAATCCCATGTACGGGTCAGCCACGGTCTCGTCGATCTCGCCCTGGGTGCCGGCGAAACCGCGGACATAGATGATCGGGTGGTACGGAGCATGTCGATTAGCCATGACACGTGTCCCCTGCCGCTCTGCCCGTCCGACAACGTTTACACATGACTGGTGACGTCGTTGGCATCGAGTGGACGAGCGTGTGGGCGAGAAGCGAGTGCTGTCTCGAGGGCACATCGCATCGCCGAGCCTTCTTTTGAGGCGCGAACTTGGCAGCTCGAACTTGGTTCAATGGGATTAACGATCGGACTGCGGTTCTCGAACACCGTACCACGATGTCAGGATCGCGCGGCCAGCTTAGAGGAGTTCTTCGGCCACAGTGTTGCAGATTCGGGACGACCAGGATTCGCGGCGAGCGAAGCGACGCCGCGACGATGAGCAGGGATTCGGTCAGTCTCGCGACACGCGGAGCGTGTCGCGGAATGACGGGAGTGCGGGCCGAGCAACCACTAAGCGAGCGACTTACGAGCGAGGCGGCTGGGTGTTAGGGACGATTTCCGCATCTGGTTGTTAACCGCGGCATGAGGCTTGGGTCGTGCACCATGCGAGGAGTGACGGTGCAAGGTATCAACGGGCCCTGTGGCGCGCCTGACTTCAACTGGCGTTGGTATTCCGCCTCATCGAAGTAGTGGCGATCGAGCCCCGACTAACAGGGGCGGCCCCGTCGGCCGCGTCACTGCGCGAGCCGGCGCGTTGTCCGCTAAATCGCGTGCCACACGGATGGTGCGGTGACAGGGTGAAAGGTGAGAACCACTCCTCTACTCTCTCGCTGTGGAAATTAAATAATCAGACCTGTTGATTATTCATTTTCTGGGGAAGAGAGGTGGAAAGGGCTCTCACCTTTCACCGTTCTCACCATGCCGCAAGGATAGCAACGGCCTCCACCCATATGCCTGCCAGTTCGTGATGCAACAGCACACGCAACGCCTCAGACCCGCTCAAACTTATGCGTCGGCATTCACCAATAAGTGGAGACATCCTCGAAGCAGCGGTGGGCGAAGGGCGGCCTATCGCGGCGCCTCTTCGCGTAGCAGCGAACCGATCCCTTGGCCACGTCTCTCGTTTCCCGCGACTTACCGTGCATCAAGGGCGATGTACGGCTGCCAGGTGTCAGCGTCGCTGATAACTAGCGTGGCGCGTACATCGTCCGCGAACCCCACAAACGAAAACTCGCAGCGGACAACACCGGTGTTAGTAGTTTCGCTAATGGTGGCGTTTCGGCCGGATGGAAGAGCGAGGCTGGTGCTGACTACCACATTGCCATGGTCATCTTTCGCCATGATCAGAACAAGGGGAATCGTGGCCGTTCCGACGTTCACAATATTACAGGCCTGGCGATCAGTGAACTGAGGCTTAAAGGCACTCCCTGTAAATAGCCTGACCGGACCCGCCACGGGTGTGGCCGGCGTCCCGGGTGTGTCCGGCGTCGTCAGAATGTCGATGATCTGATCGAGCTTGTCGAGGATGGCTGCAAACGGACTGCCCTTTGGCGCGAACGGGCCTTGAGCCACAACAGTGGTTCCCACGAATAGGCCGGCCACGACGAGTATCCCCACCTGCTTGAATCGTCTGGTCTTCATGACGGCCTTCCTCTCTTCATAGTTGCCAGTTTCGCGTTACGGCATCGCTTGGTGCAAGTGCCACTCCAGACGATGAAGACCGTTGCACTTGGCGGTCGATCGCCGTCACGGATTTAGGGCCACATGCGCGGCGAGAAAATACGCGCTCACGCCGGGATATTCCGCAACGCGCCCATCACCCTTCTGTATGTCGGCTATCGCTTTCACTGCTAACTGACGTGTCGTCAAAGAAAAGACGGTGAGAAAGTTAGAGGGTGAGACGCTCTATCCGCCTGTGCTCCTCACAGATTGAGTAATCAGATCGGAGTATTTTCATTCGAAGGAGAAAGGGATATAGACTGCTCTCACCTTTCACTCTCTCACCGTCAGAACAACGCAGCCTCGGAGGACACATTGCCCACATTCGATCTGAAAGCCTTTGCCCGCCGTGGCGCGGAGGCCCGTGTCGCGGAACTAACCGCAGAACTAAATGCGATTTACAGCGCGTTCCCCGACCTAAGACGCGGCTCGGCTCGTTCGGCTATAGCGACGACTGGTGCTGGTGGGAGACGCCGGAGGCGGAAGCCAATGTCAGCGGCTCAGAAGGCGGCAGTGTCGAAGAGAATGAAGGCGTATTGGGCGGCGAGACGCCGCTCCAAGTAGCTGACGCTCATGGCGACAATCTTGCCGTTGTCGAGAACAGTCGGTGGGTTAATAAAGTGCTTTCGACGATTTGCTTTATGCAAGTGCTTATTGTTCTAGCGAAGGCATTTCTTTCGATCAGTCGAATGTATGGGTCCTCTTTGCATGTTTTACTATTGCTCATACATATGCTGCAATTCTGCTTATTCGAAGCCTGAAACATTACTGGTCCGTCTCGTCATCTGATAATCGGAAATCTACATACGAGAGAATCACCGCATCGGGAGGCTTGTTTGTGCGTGGGCTTGTCGCTAGAACGAAATTCAAAAGGATAAAGACGGTCGGCCTCTATTACGAAATGAGTCGCAGTGACCCTACGACGTGGCTGGCGAATGTTTCGGCGGCTTTGGTATTTGTAGCTGTTGTGCCATTTGGGCCGATCTCTTGGTTCACGCTCATATTTGTTGCTGTGGCCGCAGCAATCGTGCAAGTAAACTGGACAGTTGGTTCGCACTGGGTAATTGCATTGAGCGAATTGTCTGAAGATTTCTCGAACATCGGTAACTCACGTGACCATTTCAACATCGATGGGCACGCCCACTTATCTCATTCGTTTTACTTCACCATCAAAAGGAACCAAGAATTGCCGGCATCTGGCATCGGGTTTGGGAAGCTTGGTATGCTCATGATGAATTGCATTGGCACACGCCATTGTGGAGATTCGCAATAATACGCCTGAGGGGGATCCCTTTGCTAATAGCTCCACTAGTAGTTGTCACAACATTGCTTTCGGTGCCAGTACTCATTTCCGGAGTACTGCGCGAGGTCTGGAAACAACGTCGTCATCGGCGCCAGTCCGAACCCGCCGCGAATCGTGAGTAGTCAGCCTGCTGTGGTCCGGACAATCCGTGCCCGTTCTGTCCCACCGTTGAATCGCGACGAATTCTACGCGGCTGACCGGTAGTAGTAGTTGAGGATCCCGCCGACTCGCTGCGCCGGCGAACGGCACCCATCCGTCTTTGGGCAGGAGGGCGTTCGATCAGCTCGTTCGCGAGTCCCTGGTGATTTCGCTCACGATGGTAATGTGTGGCGAATTCGTACAGTGTCTTCCGTAGGTGCCGCTCGCCGAGCGGGACGATCCGGTCAGGCATTCCTCTTTCACCGACCGAACAAACCGCTCAGCCTACGCGTTGCAGTTCGGCGCGCAGGGCGGCGTCCGGACGACACGCACTCCGGCCGTTGCCAACCACTGCTCGGCACCCCGGCTCCACTTCGAATCGCGATCGCACAGCAGAATCCGTCTGTCGGACAACAGTCCCGTCTCTCCAGTCGCCTGCCGTAGACATTGAATGACGAACGCCTCGTTTGGGTACGGCGTGCACCCGATCACCTGAATCCGCCGCGACTGCACGTCCAGCAGGAACGCTACGTAATACGTCACCAATCCTCGGGCCGTCCAGACTTCGGTGGTGAAGAAATCTGCCGCCACGAGTGCTGGCCAATGCGCCTGAAGAAACATGCTCCAGGTCATGGGGCGCTGCCGACCGGGCGGAATGCCTTCCGCGCGCAGGATGCGCGCGATCGTCGAGCGACCGACGCGGTGGCCGAGATTCTTTAACGCGCCCCAAATCCGGGTGTAGCGCCATGTCGGATTCTCCGTCGCCATCCGAATCACCAACGCACGAAGGTGTGCCTGCAAGCCAGCGGGACGGCCGTGGCCAACCCGGTACGTCCACTTGCGTGCCACCCCCGATGCCAGCGCAGGATCGTTTCAGGCGTCACGAGCGTCGCCACCTGCGCGAGCAGGCGACGCCCCAGTCGGTGTCCCAATTCGCCGAGGCGACGCCGCTCGTCGTCCTCGAAACGCAGGCGCCGGCCGCCGAGCCTGGACTTCAGCACTCGATTCTCTTCTCGCAGAAACGCGATCAGATCTGTCTGCTCACGATGAAGCCACGCACATACCGCCACGAGGAACCACTGAAACAGAGCCACGCGCGAAGTCTAGGCGATCGCGTTGATCCAGTTGTGGGACATTACGCCGTTCGCTTTGCTGCTCCTTCGCGGCTACAGTCTGTATGGCGCCACGCATCAGTCGAATCGCACCACGAAACTCGTAGCGATGCACCGGATGCAATTCTAAGTGGCCCGGTGTAGCGTAAGACCAACGCTGTCAAATCGTCCTGCTGTGGCACCTCACTGGTAAACTCACGAACACTCTCAAAAATCAGATCCAAGTAGCCGGCCGGGGACAAATTGCGATCAGCCTCGACACACGCCAGAAGCCGATGCTCACCAAACTCGCCGCCATCACGACTAGTCGCCTCAGTAATGCCGTCGCTCACCGCCACAACCAAATCCCCAGACTGAAGTTGCACTGTTTCCTCTTCGAACGTGGCGTGCCTGAAAGCCCCTAAAATTAGTCCGCCCTTGAAGAATCGAAGTTGACCCTGTTGTCGGATCAGGAACGGTGGAATGTGGCCGGCATTGCAATACGTCAGTTGCCCCCCGCAGGAAAGCGCGCCATATGCAACGGTTGCAAAACGACCTTCAATTGCCCTCCGGAGCAGCACTTGATTGACGTGCGTCAATGTCTCTGCCGGCGTGTTGCCCCCCGGCGCATGACCAGCAAGGATGCCTTGCAGAACCCCCGCCAAGAGCGCAGCTGGCGGACCTTTTCCTGCGACGTCCCCCAACGCAAAACCAAATGCTCCGGCCGGTAGTTCAAAGTAGTCGACGAAGTCACCTCCAATCGCACGGCACGGAACCGACGCAGCCGCTATCTCGAAATTGGTTCCCGCAAATCGAGCCGGTGGCAGCAGGGCTTGTTGAATCGCTGAAGCAATGGAGATGTCATGGGCGAGCAGCGCTCTATCAAGGGTCGCCTTATACAGTCGTGAACTGTCGAATGCGGCGCCAGATTCTCCCGCAAGCTGCAGAGCCAAGGCGCTGAAATCGTAAATACGACGCTCGTGGATAATTTGCTGATTCCGGAAGGTGCACAAGACCACAAAGAATATGCTGAACGGCCTTCCAGTTGGGGCTTGCCGAGAAATCCCCCTGTGTCGGTTCCGCGAACGGTCGCGAAGTGCACAGCACGGTCAGAAAAGATCACCGGCTCTCCTTCCTCTTGAACGGTGCTGTCGGGGAAGGCGGCGAACCACGCGCGGTATACCTCCTCCACCGCGGCGCGACCGGTCACGGTTCCGGAGGTGAGGCTCTCAAGCACGCAGTCTGCAGCGAAGTCGGCCGACGCATCACGCGCGTCACGACGCGCGAACGCTTTTACACGCCGCGTAAACATCGCTCTGATCTGATCGGGTCCCAGACTGACTGTCGTCGGGTTCATTTGCGTCGCCAAATCGTATAGGTAGACAGCGTCCCTGCAGTCCTCTACCGCCCTTAGCGCTCATGATTTCAGCGAGATTATCAACCGGATTCGCCGCACTGAGAAGATCCAGCAATCGCAGCATCAGACGGGCGATTCCGCGGGCACTGGAACCGAAGCGCGGGCCCGAGCCGATGCCACGGGACCTCTGGGTCACAGCGCGCCGACATCACTCCACCCGTTCCGACCGGTCACGACGCGGGTGTCGCTGACGTGATGTCTAAGGACGGTGCTGAAGCGTGGAGGTGGCCGCGCACTTCACATGCGTGTGCCGCTCGATCTTTGTCGTCCGGTTCTTTTCAACGAACCGCCGCTCATGAGGATCGATGGCCTTACCGCATACAGCGCAGACAACAGGCGCAGGCTTCTTGAACCACATCACGTTCTCCCACGAGTCATGCGGCATCGTCTACCGCTCATCGAGGATACATCCGCATTCATGTGGGCCACGAGAGGGCATGAGGCCCCTTGGGGTGATAGCGCGCCGGGGTGACCCGTCGCTTCGAGCCCGTTCACTCGATTCGCTGATCAGTCACGGTTGCTCATGTTGATTAGTGATTCCAGCAATGGCCCGAGCCTTGGAGTGCCGTCTGGCGTCTGCTAGTATCCGGCGCATCGTCAGGTTGCGCTGCCCCGGCGATTCCCAGGAGTGGTCATAAAGCGCCTGGTTTCGATACCTCCCTGTAGTTAGCCACACACACAATCGGAGCCACTCTATGGTCAATCCAGAAGACACGGGTGATCGGGAATGGAATCCGGTGGCTCAGTGGACGACTACGCTGTGCATGGCAGCCGCCCTGATAGTGCTGACGTTTGCTTCAGTGGCGGGCCAATGGCTGAAATATCCGACACCGGGAATCCCGCGAACGCCTGACGGCAAACCCGACCTGTCGGCGCCAACGCCGCGCACGGCAGAAGGCAAGCCTGACCTCTCGGGCTTATGGCGACCGAACGCCGGTGGCTATCAGATGAGTATCACCGCCGATCTGTCGGTGAACGAATTTCTCCCTTGGGCAGCGGCTCTCACGAAGCAGCGCATCGCAGACTTCGACTTTGCGCGGGTAAACCCAGTCGCACTGTGCCTGCCGCCCGGTCCGGCCGTGAGAGCGATGATGGCGATGGTGAAGATCATTCAAACCCGGAGCTTGATCGTCATGCTGTATGAGTCTGGGATTCTTGACCGGCAAGTCTTCATGGACGGCCGCACGCTTCCGGACGATCCGAATCCGACGTGGATGGGCTACTCAGTTGGACGCTGGGACGGCGACACACTCGTGGTCGAGAGCACGGGCTTCAACGACAAAACATGGCTCGATCTCGCCGGTCATCCCCACACCGAGGAACTGCGTGTGACAGAGCGATTCACACGGCGCGATTTCGGACATATGCAACTCCAAATGACGATTGATGACCGAGGAGCCTATACCAGACCCTTTATGGTCCCTGTGGATCTTCAGCTAGTTAGCGACACCGAATTGCTTGAAGAGGTCTGCGCGCAAAACGAGCGAGATGCCGCAAGAATCACAGGTGCGAAGATGTCGGCCATCACATTACCGTCAGATGTCCTGTCGGCATTCCCCGGAACCTATGAGGTCATCGCTGGAGGTCGTTTCGAAGTAGGGAGAGTCTTCGTCGTCACGCTTGCGGGTGATCAGGTGACGCTGCAGCGCCCCGGAGACAAGATTGGATTACCGCTTGCACCAATCGCTGACACTGAGTTCGTTCTGATCGGCGGGGGCGCCGAGATCGAGTTCATTAAGGACGCTAACGGTGCTGCGACTCAACTAATCTTTCGGAGCGTCGAAGGCGAAGCGCAGGCGGTTCGAAGGAACCAGTGAGGGCTCTAGCCCGCGATAACGCAATCGTAGCAATCAACTGGGGCCCGAGGCAGGGGTAGGGTCCCGATGGGTGATAGCGCCCCGGCATGACTCCCGTCCTTTCTTTCCCCGACAGTGACGTTCACTTGATTCGATAATCTCGGTCATCAAGTTGACTGATTCGACGTTGTCCGAGGCAGGGCGTCAGGCCACGACGCAGGCGAGCCGGTATGACGGTCACCTGATGATAGGCACATCAGTCGTCAGGTCCGCATTCCGAGTTGCACTCGTTGTTGGTTTTGCGCTTCTCGCTGAATCACCTTCAACACGGCGTCTCGCTTTCCGCATCACGGCAGCCAATACACTGGCGCGACTGGTTCCCGCTTCCTCGAAGGTGAGATAAGGATTCGTCGGCTGCTGTCGGGCGTCTGCTAGAATCCAGCGCATCTGCAGATTGCGACGAAGGAGATGCACCATGATAACTACGCTCTTTCGTGTTCCAACGCTAGCGGTAATCGCGATTATCTTCTGTGTTCTTCCGGCACGTAGCGCAC
>Ga0075418_10007894_pt1 | contig 11959 bp, 13 predicted proteins | sample SoiMetdeltSBSDD2_FD_81776 | JGI IMG/M metagenome (GOLD analysis project Ga0075418, IMG submission 81776) | Bulk soil microbial communities from a Populus tree surrounding site in Tennessee, USA - Soil MetaG P. deltoides SBSDD2 | ecosystem: Environmental > Terrestrial > Soil > Tree plantation...
CGGCGGCGGGATCGGAGCGGGTGAATACGGCACCCCTGTTCAGGCGTCGCGCGGGACCGTGAGCAACAACGTCATCGAGGCGAACAGCGGCTTCAACGGAGGCGGGATCGCGACGGCGACGACTCGGGTCAAGTTCTACAACAACACGCTGAACAACAACACATCGCCCGGCGGCCTGGGCGGCGGGGCGTACATCCACGTCCCGGCGACCGTGGGCGAGCAGGCGGAGATGGTGAACAACCTGCTCACGTTCGGCCAGGCGAGCGGCGCCGGTCAGGGCGGGGGGATCTATGTCTTCACGGGCGCGAATCCGACCGTGCGGTTCAACGACATCTACGGCAACACCCCGACGAACGTCGGCGGCGCGAAGACCGACGCGGACTACATCGGCGTCAACGGAGGGATCTCGGTCGATCCGCTCTACGTCAACCGGAACGGCACGCCGCCGAACTACCACCTCCTGATCGGCAGCCCCGTGGCCGAGGTGGGAGACAACACGGTCGCGACCTTCGCCACCGATTACGACGGCGCGCCGCGGGTCCAGGACAAGGACTACAACGGCACGTTCGTCGTGGACATGGGCGCCTTCGAGTTCCAGCCGGACTACGACGGCGATGGAACCGCCGATTGGCAGGACACCGACGACGACGGCGACGGCGTCGCGGACGCCTCGGATTGCGCGCCGCTGACGCGAGCGGTCTCGCAGCCCGCGGGAGCCGTGGGGAATTCCCTGCGCGTGGAGAAGAACGGCGACGTCTCCTGGCCGCACTCGCTCCAGGGACACACGTACAACGTCTATAAGGGCACGTTCGGCGGCGGGTCGCCGTTCGCGTACAACGAGTCCTGCCAGGACAACGAGCGGGTGAGCCGCCTCTGGAACGATGCGACGATCCCCGCCGCGGGCACCGGCTTCTACTACCTCGTCAGCGCGAAGAACTCCTGCGGCGAGAGCGCCGCCACCGGCGGCCACGCGGCGCAGAACGCCTGCGCGAGCGCCAACAGGAACAGCGACGCCGACGTCCACCTCGACCCGGCGGACAACTGTCCGACCACGTCGAACGTGACGCAATCGGACGTGGACGGCGACTCGGCCGGCGACGCGTGCGACGTTTGCGCGAGCGTGGCGAACGTCGACCAGGCCGACGGGGACGGGGATGCCGTCGGCGACACCTGCGACAACTGCGTCTCCGTCGCCAATGCCAACCAGGCCAACGCCGATCTCGACGCGCTGGGCGACGCGTGCGATCCGGACGACGACAACGACGGCGCCCTCGACGCCTCGGACAACTGCCCGCTCGTCGCCAATCCCACGCAGACGGACACCGACCTGGACGGCCGCGGCGATGCCTGCGACAACTGCCCGACCGTGTCGAACGCGTCCCAGACGGACGGCGACGGCGACGGCCGCGGCGACGTCTGCGACAACTGCCCCACCGTTTCGAACGCCTCGCAGACGGACGGCGATGCCGACGGCCGCGGCGACGTCTGCGACAACTGCCCGACGGTCTCGAATGCCTCGCAGACCGACGGCGACGCAGACGGTCCCGGCGACGCCTGCGACAACTGCGCGGCCGTGTCGAACGCCAACCAGTGGGATTGCGACGACGACGGTCAGGGGGACGCGTGCGACACGCTGTGCACGCTGACGTTCGTCTCGTCGTCCACCCTCGATGGGCAAGTGGACAGCACCCCGTCCGCGACCGGAGGGGTGACGCCGGTGAAGATCGGCGACGCTCGCGTGGGCGGGTCCCAGGTCACCTACCGGGCGGTGCTCTCGTTCGACACGTCGGCGCTTCCGGACGCCGCGATCGTCACGTCCTCCGGGGCGAACCTCACGACGCTCCGGATCACGCGCCAGTCGCTATCCGGGTCGCCGTCGGCGCTCGGCAGTCTCGTGGCGTACGGGAAGAATGGGTTCCTCGGCGCGGCGTCGTCCGTTCAGACCGACGACTACGCCGCCGCGGCGACCGGGCCGTTCGCCCAGGCGTTCACGATCCCGGCCTCCAACGACGCCAGCTCGACGATCTCGTTCAGCGCGAGCGAGACGGCCGTCGTCAACCTGACCGGATTGACCCAGTTCCGGCTCCAATTCACGTCGCTGAACAACGGCAACACTACCGCGGATCAGCTGTTGATCTACTCGGGGAAGGCGACGAGCAATCAGCCGCAGCTGACGGTCAAGTACACGGCGCCGTAGCGAGTTCACGGCGTCGCGACCCCAGCGCGATTCCCCGGCGGCCCGCGAACCAAAGCCGGCCGCCGGCGCAGCGCTCCGTATCGGAACGCCCGGCGTCGGCTTACGCCCCAAGAAGAATCGGTACGCCGGGCTTGATGTCGTATTACCATTAGCCCTGGAACGTGACCCTTTGGGGAGGCGTCATGAAGCATCTTGCGCTACGAGACAAGAAGGACGTGCGCGCCGTCGGCGCGACGTCGGCCGCCAACGTGTGGGCGGTCCCGGAGAGACTCCTGGTCTTTGTGCGCAAGCTGATGCTCGTGAAGGTCGCACGTTCGCGACGTGGGTCTCGGGCACGGCGCGGTCGGCGTTAGAATTCCGGGAGAGGGTATTTCAAGGAGGTGCGCATGCAGACCAATGCTCGCAGGACAGCCCTGTTCGTTTTCTCGCTTCTGGTCGCGGGTACGATGGCGTTCGCCGCGACACCCGACATTCCCAAGCCCATGCCGGCCGCGCCGGCGCCGGCTGTCGTCGACGAGTGCGGCATCCCGATGTCCGTCGATACCGGGACGTCGGACGATCTTCTCGTTGGGCCGGAATCCCTGGACGCGACCGCCATGGGTGGCTCGACGAAGTGCTGCGATCCGGCGCTCGAGCCGGGAGTGAACGGCAACCCGCTCTGCTTCGAGGGTCACACCTGTTGCGCGAACGGCCAGTGGCAGTGCAACAACGCGGACGGCACGCCGAGCTGTAGCGGCGGCCAGGTCTGCGGATCCACGTGCGGCGGACCGGGCGCCTCGTGCAATTCGGGTGCGGACTGCTGCTCCGGACAGTGCAAGGGCAATCATAGGTGCCGCTGAGTTGAGCGACGTGTGGGGGCGAACCGCCCCCACACGCAGCGCTCCCCGGCTCACGGCACCCCGAGGCTTACCGCTCGCCTACGGATCGCTCTTCGCCCTCGCCGTCGCCCTCCGGCTGATGCTCTGCTGGGCGAACCCCCCCGAGAACGCGTTCGACGATCACTTCGAGCCGATCCGGATGATCATGAAGACCGGAGCGATCCCGGCCAAGGACGCCTGCTTCGAGTGCTACCACCCGCCGGTCTTCTACTGGACGTCGGCGATGATCGGCAAGGCTGCGCGCGCCCTCGGTCTCTCCGACGCCGGGACGATGAAGCTGCTCCAGCTCCTCGTCTGCATCGCCGGGATCCTGACCGTCGCCGTCTGCTACCCGATCGTCCAGCGGTTCCCGCTTCCCGATCGCGCCAAGCTGCTGGCCTTCGGGACGGTGTGCCTCCTCCCGCGGCACATCTACATGAGCGCGATGCACGGGAACGACACGCTGGCCTACCTGCTCGCGGCGCTCGCGGTCTACCTCGCCCTCGTGATGTTCGAGCGGAACGCCCCGCCGGCGATCGTCGTCGCGGTCGGCGCCGTCGTCACCGTCGCGATCTTCACGAAGTACACTTCCGTCGCCTTGCTCCCCGCGATGGCCGTCGCGCTGCTCCGGGCGTGGCGGGGCGCGGCGATCGCCCCGCACAGGCGGCTCCTGATCGCGGCGCTCGGCACCGTCGTCCTGCCGTCGCTCCTGCTCGCCGGTTCGATGGCCGGCAATCTGCAGCGGTACGGGACCGTGTTCCCTTGGAACGTCTCGATCTACGATCCGAGCCTCCACCGTCCACGCGATCCGGGGGGGATCGACTTCTTCTCCTTCAAGCCATGGGAGAAGGTGGACGACCTCGTGCTCGTGCCCGGGGAGCTGCACTCGTTCTGGACGCTGGTCTACAGCGGCATGTGGTTCGACACCGAGCCGTACTTCGTTTCGTATCTCGACGCGAACGAGCCATGGTGGGAGAGGTACTACGCCTGGTACCGGGGAGAAGGACCGTACCCCGGGCGGAACCCGTCGATCTCTCGGCTGACGAGGATCACCGGCGCCGGGTTCATCCTCCTGGGGCTCGTTCCCGCGGCCCTCGTTCTGCTCGGACTCGGGCTCGCGCTGTCGGGAGCGTGGCGACGCTTGCTCCCCGACACGCCGGCGATGTCGGTCGCGCTGAGCCTGCTCGTTTCCCTGCTCGCGTTCAACGTCGCCGGGCTGATCGCGCTCACGCTCAGGCTACCGGTGTACAACGCGATGAAGCCGTCGTATCTGCTCACCGCGACGCCCTCGTTCATGATCAGCTTGGCGCTGGGCGCCGCCTGGTGCGGGAGGAGCGAGACATGGAGGCGAATCCTCGGGGTGGCGTTCGGCATCCTCTTCGCGCTGGCGATCGTGCACATCGTCCACGTCTCGGTCGCGATCCTCGGCGCGTCGTGAGCCGACGGGGGGCGACTCGGATGCGCGGAACGCTCATGGGCCTGGCACTCCTCGTCCAGCTCGGTTGCGGCGCCTGGAACGCGAACCTTCCCAAGGACGACGCGCTGGTCGAGAAGTTTCACGCGAACGAGGCGGAGTTCCGAAGCCTCGTGAGCTATCTCTCCACCCAGGGCGGGCGCCTGCTCAAGCCCGAATATCAGAATCGGGTCAAGGCTCTCGGAGTGGAGCTGTCGATGAATACCTCGATCGACCCGCCGAAGATCGCGTTCCGCGCGGCCAGCAACGGCTGGGCGCTGCAGGGCACCTCGAAGGGGATTCTGTACTCGGCCCAGCCCGTCGCGCCGATTCTTCCGTCGCTCGACGACTGCCGGCTCCAGCCGCATTCCGCCGGCTACCGCACGATCGGGCCGGACTGGTACGTCTACCTGAGTCGGGACTGAGCTCGGCGAGCCCGCCGGCCGTCCGACGGGCTCAAGGATTCGACTACCGAGGAGGCGGGAAACAGATGAAGCAGCCGCCGCAGCGGGAGAACTTGGTCTTCTGTCCCCAGGCGACGTAGTTGTTGCAACAATCGTATCCATACTGTCCCACGACCGTCGTGTAGCTGCCGTTGCTGTAGTAGGTGCAGTTCCCCGCCGGCGCGGCCTGGGTCGAGGGGACCGAGAGGACGGAGACGGCAAAGGTGATCACGCTGAGCACGAATGTCGCGAAGGTCGCGCGGCGGACGGTTGCGGCTGTGGGTCGCATCATGGCGGGCTCCTTTGGAAAAGCCGTGACGATAAGGCGATCCGAACGAAAACACAAGGCAGTTGCCTGGTAGCATCCGCGCCCAAGGAGGATTTCCCATGAGGCTGATCACTGCATTCTCGATCGTCGCGCTCGCCGCCGGATCGTTGATGGCGGCCGAGCCGGTCACGAAGCTCGAGACGGCGCCGCCAGCGACCGCCCCAGCGGTCACGGTCGAGGCGATCCAGGTCGAGGCGCCTGCCGCCGAGGTCGACTCCGACTGCGAAGAGGCCACCTTCACCAGCGCGACCGCGGATGCGACGCTCGAGGCGGCCGTCGCCTCGTCGGACTCGCAGCTCGTGGCGGCAGGCTGCAGGAAGTGCGACGGACGGCCGTGGTGCAAATGCACCTACAACGGCATGCATCGCTACTCCTGCGATCCGTGTTGTTACACCAACGATATCGGCGGGATCATCGTCTGCCTCGATTGACGCGCTAGCGTTACGAGGAAGGCCGGGTGCGGGCGGGGCCGCCCGGTCCCGGCCGTGCCGTCTCGGAGGAAGCCGCTTCTAGCTTGGCGCCCATTCGACCGCGTCCCCGACCGCGATCTCGCCGCCGGCGATCACGAAACAGTCCAGGGCGAGCTTCCCCTCGAACCGCTCATAGATTCCTCGCGTGATCGCCTTCTCCTGGGCGAGCGTGTCGGGATCGAACGAGGTCATCACGCAGCGGAGGCGTAGCTGGGCGACGCCGATCGTCACGTCCGCAATCCGGAGCGCGCCGCCCGGCCAGCTCCGCTCGGCCAGGCCTTCGACGCCCCCGACGACGATGTTCGGCCGTAGACGGCGGTAGTCGTGCCCGAACGCGGCGATCGCGCCGTCGGTCGCGACCAGGAGCGGGAGCACGTCGAACCTCTCGGGACTCTCGTCGCGAACGAGCCGCGCGCCGGGTCCCGCGATCGCCTCCACGTCCGCGGCGACGGCCGGGCTCGTCCACGGGCGGCCGTCCACCCGCGGCTCGCCGTCCCCGCCGAGCGTGCCCCGATGCGAAAGGAACCGCGGGTGCGAGCGGGACGTGACGACGCGACCTCGCCGGTCCTCGACGTGGACGATCCGATCCCCCTCGATCCCCAGCGGTCCGAGCGTCGCGCGGCGCAGCTCCTCGCCCGCCATCGTCTTCACCGGGTAACGCCAGATGTTCGTGACGTGCATGGGGGAGCGGCGCACGCTAGCACGAGGCGCACCATGCGCCCGTATGGCGCAGGACGCGAAGTCGGGAGAGCATGACAGTCTGCGGATCATGGTTTCGGGCGCTCGCGGGGCTGATCGTCGGCCACGCGACCGGCCGGCATGGACGGTCAGCGCCGGCGACGGCGCGACGAGGACGGACTCATGAGCAAGCCGGACGCGATTCCCAAGGGATTCCACACCGTCACCCCCCACCTCGTCGTCAAGGGCGGGGCGGAAGCGTTGCGCTTCTACGCGAAGGCCTTCGGCGCGGAGGAGGCCTACAAGATTCCCGGGCCGGGTGGATCCGTGGTGCACGCCGAGATGCGCGTCGGCGACTCGATGGTGAGATGCTCGGCGAGGAGTCCCCGGAGTACGGAGCGCTGTCCCCCAAGACGCTCGGCGGATCCCCGGTGACGATCATGCTCTACGTCGAGGACGTCGACGGCTGGTACGCGCGCGCGACCAAGGCGGGGTGCGAGACGAAGATGCCCCCGACCGACATGTTCTGGGGGGATCGGTATTGCAAGCTCGCCGACCCCTACGGCCACAACTGGGCGATCGCGACGCACAAGGAGGACGTGTCCCCCGAGGAGATCGGCCGCCGGATGGCGGCCGAGATGAAGTCGTGAGGAAGGCCGGCTTGCCCGTCGCGGGGATCGTCGCGATCGTCGTCGCGGGCGGGCCGGCGGCCGCCGCCACCTTCTACGCGTCACCGACGGGGACCGCGGCCGCCTGCCAGGCGACCAAGCCCTGCTCGCTCAAGAAGTGCATCGCGAAGGTCGGGCCGGGGGATACCTGCGAGGCGGCCAGCGGTGTCTACCAGGATCCGCCCCCCTTGGACGCCTCGGCGAACTGCAAGCCGTCCGCCCCATGCACGCTCAAATCGTCCACTCCACTCGGGGCCGTTCTGGTCGTGGATTCCGAAGGCCCGCCGCTCCTGAGCGTCTTCGGGAACCACTGGACGGTGGACGGGTTCCTCGTGCGCATGAACGTGCAGCGCATGTTCACCGTCGTGCGGTCGGAGCGGGGGTTCGCGTGGAGCAACAATCGCGTCGAGGTCCGGCCCGGCGTCGGCGGGGAGGTGCTCCTGACCGACGGGACGGACGACGTCACGGTGACGGGGAACTGGGTCCATCACCACCCCGGCTGCCAGAACGGAGGAGGCGCGTACGGCCCGTGCGGGCGCCATTCGCGGTGCGACTTCGACACGGGGAACGGCGACGCGTTCCTCTTCATGGGGGACGGGGTCAAGACGCCGACCTCGGGGCTCGTCTTCAGCCGGAACGACTACGGGCACTGGCAGAACCCGCTCCGCGTCCGCAACTTCGCCAAGGTGCTCTACTCCCGCAACCGGTGCACCAACGCGACCAATCACGGCTGCCTCGAGGCCAACGACGTCCAGGGGCTCGTGATGGAGAACAACATCGCGGACATCGACACCGGCGCCGGATGCGAGGACGAGATCCTCCAATCGGCGCTGTTCGACACCTACTGCTTCGCCGACGTCGTTCTCCGCAACAACACGTCGGTCGGCCACGGCATCGGATGGGAGCAGCAGCTCGACTGCCTCGCCCCCAACGCGGGGGCGGACAAGGCGTGCACCGACGGGCTCGCGCCGGAGGTCGGGCGCGACGGCACCTGGTACGACTACCTCCGGATCTACAACAACATCATCTACGACGGAAAGCCGACGAGCGGTGCCGCGGGGATCGAGCTCAATACGGGGCAGGCGAGCGCGTCACCGTCCCCCTGCTGCTACTCCGACTACAACCTGATCCACTCGCCGGCCGGCAAGAAGGTGGGCATCGACCTCGGAAAGCCGTTCGCGACGTTCGCCGCGTGGCAGGCGTACGGCAAGGACGTGCACGGCGTTTCCACGGCGCCGAAGTTCGTGGACTACTGCAATACGTTCGGAACCAAAGGGTGCCACGACTACCGGGCGGCGTCGGTCTCCGCCCCCCAAGTCGACGCGGGTGTGGGAACCTCCGAGCTTCCGTGCCCGGCGGACGACTTCGACGGCAAACCCAGGAGCGACGGCCGCTGCGACATCGGCGCCCACGAGTACCTGAAGACCGGAGGCTCCGCGCCGCGCTGATCGGCCGCGACCCGCTTCGGCTCCTCGAGCAGGGTGAGCTCGAAGGCGAGCGCCGCGAGCGGGATGAGCTCGAACCAGATCCGGTACTCGACGATCCTTCCGAAGGCCAGCATGTTGAGCGCGAAGAGGAGAGCGGTGACCTGCGCCATCACGATCCGTGAATCCTTCCTCGGGAGAATGAAGAGCGCCGCGACGGTCCCCGCGTTCACCATGATCGGGTGAACCATGAACCGGTGCGCGACATGGCCGAGCGCGTGCAGGTTGAAGAGGAGGTTGGACTGCTGCGCGTCGCCGGTCGTCATGGACGCGCCCGGGAGCGGAACGCCGACGGCGGCGTCGATCACGAGCTTGACGACGATGCATAAGCCCGCCGCGAGCCCGAACCGTCCCAGCCGCTGCCGCCAGCTTCCCTCGAGGCACAGCAGCGCGAAGCACAGGACGATCGAGGTCTCCTTGAAGAGGACGCCGATCGCCGGGAGGATCAGGAGCGGCGCCAGGCGGTTCCCGCGGACCAGCACGGTGAACAACGTGAAGATGAACAGCGCCGGGAGATCCCAGGGATAGATCCGCGCGTTGACGGTCGGCAGGTATCCGAAGGCCACGCCGGCGAACGTGGCGAACAGGTAGAACATCGCGTGCCGCCCGGTGAAGGCGATGATCGCGAGCGCCGTCGCGAAGAACCAGACGCCGGTCCAGGCGGCCGCGACGCGGGCCATCCGGCTTTCGGGGATCGGGCCTTCCACCCTCTGCGCCAGGCGGCCGGCGAGGAAGTTCGAAAGGAGCCTCGGGCGCCATTCCTGGCGGAGCTGGGCGTAATCGGACCAAGGGCCCGACAGGGAGTAGAACGAGGTGCGATTGTCCACATGGCGGTTCGCGAGGAGGATCCCGAGATCCACCGCCATGATCGTCAGCGATCCCGCCACGATCAGCGAGCACAACCACCGACGCCAGCTCGACATGCCCACCCGCGATCCCGGGTTCGTGCCCGGAGAGTCCGCGAATCCTACACGGTGGAGACGGGAAAGCGCAATCACACGGGTATGCGATGCCCGAGCTCAGGAGTCGGGCGTATCGTTGGCCCACATCCGCGCGTCCATGGCCATGGCGCGCACTTCCGCGGCGGGGGAGCGGATGTGCGCGCGGGTTACCAGCTCACCCCCGGCGTGGCTCGCAGGTAGCGGTCGTCGGTGAGCTGGTCGAGCATGAACGCGGCGACGTCGGCCCGCGAGATCCGGACGGTCAGGATCCAATTCCCGACGCCGGTGCCGTGCTCGACCACGCCGCGCTTGCGACCGTTGTTCAACGCCCCCGGTCGCACGATGACCCAGTCGAGGGCGCTCTCGCGGATGATGCGCTCCTGGCGGACCTTGTCGGCAAAATAGAAGGGAAGGATGAACACACCGACGAACGCCGTGTAGTACAACCCCATCCGTCCCCAGCTGTCGCCGATCCCGAGCGAGGTCTCGCAGACGAGGCGTCGCACGCCTCGACGCTCCATCGCGCGCACCAGGTTGCGAGTGCCCTCCGAGAGGATGCGCGTCGGCCCGAGCCAGCGCTTGTGCCCCAGCGCGCAGACCACACCGTCCTGGCCCCCCACCGCGCCCTCGACGGATGCGGGATCGAGGACGTCCCCCTTCGCGACGGTCAGCCGCTCGTGCCGCTCGCGGACCTTCGCCGGATTGCGAGCGAACGCGGTGACCCGATGGCCGCGCTCGAGCGCCTGCGCGACGAGCGCGCGCCCGGTCCCCCCCGTCGAGCCGATGACGAGCACCCGCACGCGACGATCCTACGCCGAAGCGCGCCCTCGCGATCGGACGAATCGAGCTAGCGGACCTTCACGCAGCGGCGGCAGCTCCCCGGAACGCGAGCCTGACACCGAGCGCCGCCAGCGCGACGAGCGCGCCAAGGCCGGCGACGCCGAGCACGCGATCCACTGCGCGCACGCCCGTCCATTGGAGATAGTGGACCCGGTACAGCGCGTCGATGCGTCGCGTGTCTCTCCCGCTCTGCTGGAGCGAGAGGCGCGCCCAGTCCAGCTCGACGGCGGCGCCGGTCGTCGTCGCGACCGTCGCGGACGAGGAGTCTTCATGCCGCGCCACGGACGCGATCTCGCCGTAGCGCTGCCGGTCGGATGCGATCGCATCCTCGATCAGCCGCCGGATCGCCGGCTCGTCGGGAAGCGGGCGCGCGGCGCCGGTCGCAGGGTCGAGGTGCTCCGCTCCCGCGGTCGTCCGCACGAGCAGGTGATCCCCCAGCACCGTGCGGAGGAGCCGTATCTCCAGCCACTCCGGCCGCACGGAGGGAACGACCGCCGCGTCGAGCGGGAGCGCGCGCACCCGCAGCCCGCCGTAGGCGGCGTCGTAGCCCGGCTTCACGAAGAACACGAGCCCGGTGAGCGCCCACCCGAACATCGGAAGGGTCAGGACCAGTCCGAGCAGTCGATGGGCGCGGCGCGAGCGGCTCATGGAAGCCGATCATAGCCGCCGCTGGTATCGTGGAGACATGTCGATCCGTCCCGTCAAGCGGCTGATCAAGTCCAAGCCGACCCTCGAAGGCGCGGGCGTGCACCTGCGGCGCGCGTTCGGGTTCGGGAACACATCCGAGTTCGACCCGTTCCTCCTCCTGGACGACTTCCGCAACGAGCGCCCCGAGGACTACCTCGCCGGCTTCCCCTGGCATCCGCACCGCGGGATCGAGACGATCACGTACGTGCTGGCCGGAACCGTCGAGCATGGCGACAGCATGGGGAACCGCGGGACGATCGCCGCGGGGGACGTGCAGTGGATGACCGCGGGAAGCGGAATCGTCCATCAGGAGATGCCGCGCGGCGACGGGGACGGGCGGATGCACGGCTTCCAGCTCTGGGCGAACCTTCCGTCGTCCATGAAGATGACCGCGCCGCGCTACCAGGAGGTCAAGTCGGCGGAGATTCCGGTGATCACCGACGACGACGGGACACAAGCGCGCGTCGTCTGCGGGACGTTCTGGGGGAAAAGAGGTCCCGTGGACGGCATCGCGGCCGACCCCGTCTACCTGGACATCACGGTCCCGCCGGGGAAACGGAAGTCGCTCCCCGTCGAGACCTCGCGCCACGCCTTCGCCTACGTGTTCGACGGGGAGGGGAAGTTCTGCAACGCTTCCGGTCCGCTCGCGGTCCCGACGGAGAGCGTGGGCTGGGCGGACACCGCGCCGCCGTCGGATGCGGAGAACCGATCGCTCGTGCTGTTCGACAGCGGCGACGAGGTCACCGTTCAGGCCGGGGACGACGGCATCCGCTTCCTGCTCTGCTCCGGACAGCCGCTCCGCGAGCCGGTCGCCTGGTACGGGCCGATCGTCATGAACACGCAGGCCGAGCTGCAGCGGGCGTTCGAGGAGCTGGAGCAGGGGACGTTCCTCAAGACGAAAGGCCGGGCCTAG
>Ga0075418_10007896_pt1 | contig 11957 bp, 12 predicted proteins | sample SoiMetdeltSBSDD2_FD_81776 | JGI IMG/M metagenome (GOLD analysis project Ga0075418, IMG submission 81776) | Bulk soil microbial communities from a Populus tree surrounding site in Tennessee, USA - Soil MetaG P. deltoides SBSDD2 | ecosystem: Environmental > Terrestrial > Soil > Tree plantation...
CCTCTGGCCCTTGGGTTCGCCCTCGGCCTGGGCCGCTCCGTCCGGAGGCGCGACGCCGCGATCACCATCCTGGCGCTGTTCGTCACGCTCTACCTTCTCGCGCACACGACGCTGGTCGTGGAGGGCGGCCGCCATACGGCGCCGTTGCTGCCGATGATCATGGCGATCGCCGGATACGGGTTCTTCGGTGGCGGGGTCCGGACCGCGCGCGCGTGACGCTCCCACAGGCTCCTGATCAGGAAGGCCCCGCCTTCTCCAGAACGACCAGCAGGCGCGTGCCGAACAGCAGCGGGAAGCGGTCGAGCAGCCGGTCCAGCGTGCGCATCGATGGAAGCCAGCGCGCGGGGTAGAGCTGGGGGCCGCTGTATCCGCCGGACGCCACGTAGGAGATCGCCGACATCCTCCGCTTCAGGAGCACGGACCAGCCCTGGAGCTGTGTCCGGTGCCGTCGCAGGCCGAAGAGCCGGGTGGCGTTTCCCGCCGCCGCGTAGTACTCGTCTCCGGTCGCCGACCAGCCGTCGGGAGCCTCCCACTGGATGGGGCGGAAGAGCAGCATCGGCTCCGGATGGGCGAGCCCCCACACGAGAAGCCCCAAGGCGCTGACGTACGGATCGAACAGGATGAGGCGCCCCCGCGGCACCAGCACGCGGCGGAACTCGCGCAGAGCCGTGCCCGGGTACTTGAGATGGTGGAAGACGTCGAACAGGATGAGGTGGGAGACGGTGGCGTCGCCGCAGGTCAGCGCGTAGGCGTTCTCCACCCGGTCGATGTGGGGGCTCGGATAGGAGTCCGTCCTCACGCATCCGGGCACGACGTCCCGAAGGTTGCCGATGCCGGAGCCGATCTCGATGATCTCGCCGCGCAGGCCGGGCGCGACCTGTGCGGCGATCGTCCGGTGGAAATCGCGATAGATCTCGCGCAGGAGGGGCTTGCGCTCCCAGAACCTCAGATTGCGCTCGGCCTCCTCCTGATGACGCAAGCGAACGGTCCCCGCCTAGCTCCTGCGCCCGGCGAGGCGGGTGCGGAAATAGGCGATGGTCCGCAGGAGCCCTTTCGTCAGGTCGACGCGCGGCGACCAGCCGAGGAGCTTCCGGGCCAGGCGGATGTCCGGCTGCCGGACCTTGGGATCGTCGGTCGGCAGCGGCCGGTAGACGATTCGGCTCCGCGATCCGGTCAGCTCGATGACCTTGCGGGCCATCTCGTTGAGCGTCAGCTCCTTGGGGTTGCCGAGATTCACGGGGCCGGCGTGGCGCGACATCAGCAGGCGATCGATCCCCTCGACCAGGTCGTCGATGTAGCAGAACGACCGCGTCTGAGTGCCGTCGCCGAACACCGTCAGCGGCCGGCCTCGGAGCGCCTGCGACAGGAAGTTCGGGATCGCCCGTCCATCCCCCAGACGCATCCTGGGCCCGTAGGTGTTGAAGATGCGCACGATCTTCGTGTCCACCGACTGGGCGGTCCTGTAGGCGACCGTCAGCGCCTCCGCGAAGCGCTTCGCCTCGTCGTAGACGCCGCGGGGTCCGACGGGATTGACGTTCCCCCAGTAACTCTCCTTCTGCGGGTGCTCGAGCGGGTCGCCGTAGACCTCGGACGTGGACGCCAGCAGGAACACCGCCTTCTTCGCCATGGCCAGGCCCAGCGCCTTGTGCGTGCCGAGCGAGCCGACCTTGAGCGTCTGGATCGGCAGCTCGAGGTAATCCTTGGGACTGGCGGGGCTGGCGAAGTGGAGGATGTAGTCGACGGGCCCTTCGATGTAGATGTAGCTGGTCACGTCGAGATCGATGAACCGGAACGCCGGGTGCCGGATGTGGGCGATGTTGTCGACGCTCCCGGTCAGCAGGTTGTCGACGCAGAGCACCTCGAACCCGCGGGCAAGGAAGTGATCGCACAGGTGGGAGCCGATGAAGCCGGCTCCCCCGGTGATCAGGACGCGTTCCCTGCGGCGCTTCATACCCCTCGTGCCTCCTCCGGATGGAGAGGGGAGCCTGCCCGGGCCCGGCGGAGGGAGCCCTGTATAGACGATCTCCGCCGTGTTGTCGAGTGGTGGGAGCGGATCGAAGCGTTGCTATAATGCCAGCCCTTCGCCGCGCGCGGCGCGGTCGGACTCGGAGCCCCGAGAACGTGCGGAAGAGCGGCGCCATGCTGATGCTCGGCCCCCGGCTGGCCGCCGGCCTGATCCGCGCTCTCCATCGCCTGATGGCCTGGGAGTCGGTCAACGAGGAGGTCGTGCTCCGGCAGCATGACGAGCGACGGCCTTACGTGCACGCCTTCTTCCACGATCAACTCCTCATGATGACCTACTCGTACCTCGGGCGGCGCTTCGGACGGCGGCTGGCCGTCCTCGCGAGCCGGCACCGGGACGGGGAATACGTGGCGCGCACCCTCGAGAGATTCGGCCACGTTCTGGTGCGCGGCTCGTCCGGACGGGGCGGCGCCGGCGGCCTGCGGCAGATGGTGCGCCATCTGAAGGAGGGCCTCGACGCCGCCTTCGCCACGGACGGACCACGGGGTCCGCGCCACCGGGTCCAGATCGGCGTGATCGAAGCGGCCCGGCTGGCCGGGGCTCCCATCGTGCCGGTCGCCTTCGCGGCCTCTAAAAAAAAAGCCTCCGCTCCTGGGACCAGTTCCAGATCCCGTTTCCATTCGCACGCGGCGTGTTCATCTACGGCGATCCCCTGGTCGTGCCGCCCGACGCCGGCCGTGACCTGATGGAGACCCGCCGGGCGGATCTGGAGTGCCACCTCGAGGAGCTCACCGCGCGCGCCGAATCGCTCGCCGCCCAGCCTGTGCCGCGCCGCCGGACATGAGCGGTGCCGCCGACCCGGCGCGCGTCCTGATCGTCGCCGGCGAGGCGTCCGGGGATCTGTACGGCGGGCTCCTCATGCGTGAGATGTCCGCGGCTCCCGACGCGCTGGTGGGGCCGGACGGGACCGAGGGAGGCGGCATCGAGTTCACCGGGGCCGGCGGTCCCGCGATGCGGGATGCGGGCCTGCGGCCCCTGGCCGACGCGTCCACGCTCGGGGTGACGGGAGTCTTCGAGGTCCTCAGCCGCTTCGCGTCCATCTGGAAGGCCTACCGTCGCGCCAGCGCGGCGCTGCTGGAGCCACTCCAGAGGCCCGACCTGGCGATCCTGATCGACTATCCCGATTTCAACCTCCGCCTCGCGGCGCGCGCGCGCCGGGCCGGGGTGCCGGTCCTCTACTTCATCAGCCCGCAGGTCTGGGCCTGGCGCCGGGGCCGGGTTCGCCGCATGGCGGGCATCGTCGACAGGCTCCTGGTGATCCTGCCGTTCGAGGAGGCGATCTACCGGCAGGCGGGGGTCCCGGTCGAGTTCATCGGGCACCCGCTCCTCGATCTGGTGCGCTCACAGAGGTCGCGGCGCCAGGAGCGGGTCGTCCTGGGCTTCGATCCCGATCGCCCGGTGCTCGCCCTCCTGCCGGGCAGCCGACGCAACGAAATGAAGGCCCACTTGCGGCTGATGCTGGAGGCGGCGGCGCAGCTGACCGCCGAGTTCCGCGACCTTCAATGTCTTCTGACCGTGGCGCCGACCTTCGACCAGCGGGAGATCGCGGCGCGTGTCGCCGCCGAAGCGCCCCGGTCCGTGCGCCCGGTCCTGGTGTCCGAGGACCGGTACGACGCGGTCGCGGCCGCCGACGCGGCCGTCGTCGCTTCGGGGACGGCGACGCTCGAGACCGCCCTCCTCGGCGTGCCGATGGTCGTGGTGTACCGCATGAGCCCGGTCACCTTCGCACTGGCCCGCCGGCTCATGGTCCTCGACGACATCGGCATGCCGAACCTGATTGCCGGGCGCCGCGTGGTCCCCGAGCTCGTGCAGTCCGCCTGCACGGCCCAGGCGATAGCACAGCAGGTGAGGCGCCTCCTGACCGATCGCGCGGCGGCGGAGCAGATGCGGAGGGACCTGGCAGAGGTCCGGGATCGGCTCGGCTCGCGCGGCGCCATCCCCCGTGCGGCGCGCAGCGCCTGGAGTATGATTCACGAGGCGCGTCGCGCGAGAGTGGCCTGATGACCGGGGGTTACGTGGTGCGGAGCATGACCGGTTTCGGCGCCGGCGCCGCCGGGCGGGACGGGCTGCGCGCCGAGGTCGAGATCCGGGGTTTCAACAACCGCTATCTCGACGTGCGCCTCCGGCTCCCACCGGAGGTGGCCGGCCTTGAGGAGGAGTTGCGCCGTCGGGTGCAGGGGTCTGCCGCGCGCGGGCGCGTGGACGCCTCGGTGAAGCTGGCCCAGGAGGTCCCGGACGCCCCGCGCCTGGAGGTCCGCTCCTCCCTGATCGTGGAGTATCTGGAGGCGGCGCGGGCGCTGAAGCGGCTGCATCGGCTGCGCGGCGCAATGGGCGTCGACCAGCTCCTCGCCCTACCGGGCGTCGTGCAGGTGGTTCCGGCCGCACCGCCCGCGGAGGGGCCCGCATCCGAGGCGGTCCGGGAAGCGTTCGGCGGGGCGCTCGAGGCTTTCTCCGCGATGCGCCTGTCCGAGGGCGGGCGGCTGGCCTCCGATCTTCGAGCCCGGCTCGGGGAGATCGAGGCCTCGCTTGCGCGCTTGACCGGCGAGGCCGCGCGGCAGCCGGCGATCGTCGCGGACAGGCTCAAGGAGCGCATCGGCTCGCTCATGAGCTCCGCGGCGCCCGACCCGGCCCGCCTGGCCCAGGAAGTCGCCCTCCTGGCCGACCGGGTGGACGTGAGCGAGGAGATCGTCCGGTTGCGCGGCTACCTGGAGCAGGCGCGCGAGACGCTCGACAGACCGCAGGGGCCCGTCGGCAAGACGCTTGACTTCGTCATGCAGGAAATGAACCGCGAGGCCAACACGGTCTCCTCGAAGTCCGAGGCGCTGCCCGTCTGCCAGGAGGCGCTGAGGATTCGATCCCTCGTGGAGTCGATACGCGAGCAGGTGCAGAACCTTGAGTGACGCGCTGGCCGAGGGGAGCGTCATCGTGGTCTCGGCGCCCTCCGGTTCCGGAAAGACGACGCTCTGCCGGCGGCTCCTGGACGATGTCCCGGGCCTGGAGTTCTCCGTGTCGCACACCACCCGTCCTCCACGCCCGGGAGAGCAGGACGGCCGCGACTACCACTTCGTGTCGGGAGAGGAGTTCGAGAGGCGGCGGGCGGCGGGGGAGTTCATCGAGTGGGCCCGGGTGGCGGACCACCTGTACGGCACGTCGGGGGACGTGGTGCGCCGGACCGTGGCGCGGGGAAGCGATGTCCTGCTCGACGTGGACACCCAGGGGGCGGCTGCCATCCGGCGCGCGATCCCAGAGTCCGTCCTGGTGTTCATCCTGCCGCCGGGCCGTCAGGACCTGAAGGCGCGCCTCGAGGGCCGGGGGAGCGAGACCAAGGAGTCGCTCCAGCGCCGTCTGGACCTGGCGAAGGCCGAAATCGAAAAGGCGGGGCTCTACGACTACCTGATTGTCAACGACGATCTGGAGGCGGCCTACGAACGCCTGCGGGCGGTGGTGCTGGCGTCGCGCTCCCGGCTGGGCCGCCAGAAGAGGCGGCTCCAGGAGATCCTCTCCCGGTTCTAGGACCGGCGCCCGTGCCGCCCGCCCGAGGCTTCCGCTCCCGGCCGTTTTCGGCTAAAATCCCCTCTTTCGGAAGCTCATCCCCGCCGTTCGGGCCGGGATCTCCCGTTAGGAGGCTGGATGGTTCGCCTGGATTCCATCGGCAACAAGTTCGAGTTCATCACCATCGCGGCCGAGCGCTGCAAGCAGCTCCAGCGTGGTGCTAGGCCTCGCATCGAAACGCTCTCCACGAAATTCGTCACCGTGGCGCAGGAAGAGGTCCTCAACGGGGCCATCCCTTACAGCTACGGCCCGTTCCCCGAGGAGGCGCCGGCCCAGACCGAGGTCAGCGAGGTGACCACGGAGGCGTACGTCGCCGAGGACACCGGGCTCGCGGGTGAGTAAGGAGCGCGTCACAACAGCGCGCGGCCCGAGGGGGCCGCGGCCCGCACGGGGAGCCTCCCACGAGGCGACCGGCGGAAGGGCGCGCGTCGCCCTCGGCGTGAGCGGCGGGATCGCCGCCTACAAGTCCGCGGAGATCGTGCGCGGGCTTTCGCGTGAAGGGGTCGAGGTGCAGGTCCTGATGACGGAGAACGCCCTCCGGTTCATCACGCCCCTGACGCTGCAGACCCTGTCCGGGCATCCGGTCCTCTCCAACCCCTGGGACCTGACCCAGGGGGCCGACATCCAGCACATCGCCCTGGCGCGCGGCCTCGACCTCTTCCTGGTCGCGCCCGCGACGGCGGATGTCCTGGCGAAGCTGGCCCACGGTCTCGCCGATGATGCCGTGACCACGTTCCACCTCGCCGTCACGGCACCCGTCGTCGTGGCTCCGGCGATGAACCTCTGGATGTGGGAGCACGCGGCCACGCAATCCAACCTCAAGCTCCTCAAGGAACGCGGCGTGCGCGTCATCGATCCGGGCACAGGAGAGCTGGCCTGCGGCGAGGAGGGGATCGGCCGCATGGCGGAGCCGCAGGAGATCGTGCGCGAAGTCCTGGCGCTGCTCAAAAAAAAAGCCCCCGCGCACTTGAGGGCCGCCGCGTCCTCGTGACTGCTGGACCGACGCGCGAGCCGTTCGATCCCTCCCGCTTCATCTCCAACGCATCCTCCGGACGCATGGGCTATGCCCTGGCCGCCGAGGCGGCCGCCCGGGGCGGGGAGGTCACTCTGATCACCGGTCCGACCCAGCTCGCGCCTCCGACAGGCGTCCAGGTGGTGCGGGTGAAGACCGCCGACGAGATGTTCCGGGCCACGCTCAATCAGGCGCAGGGGGCGGACCTGGTGCTGAAGGCGGCGGCCGTCTCCGACTACCGCCCGGAGGCGAACGCCCGCGGCAAGATCAAGAAGGAGACGCTTCTGCGGAGGGCCGGCAGCAGGAGCACCGCCGACCGGGCCATCTCCTTGCGTCTGCTGCCGACGCCCGACATCCTGGCGGAGCTGGGACGGCGCCGGAAGCCGAACCAAGTGCTGGTGGGCTTCGCGGCCGAATCCGGCGATCTGGAGCGCAACGCCCGGCGCAAGCTGCGCCTCAAGAACCTGGACCTCGTGATCGCCAATCGAATCGGGTCCGAGGGGGAAGGGTTCGAATCGGCGACCAACCGGGCGATCGTCATCGATCGGCGAGGGCGTCGCACGCTGCTGCCGCTCATGTCGAAAGCCGACATGGCCCGCGCGATTCTCGACCTGGCGGAGCCGTTCCTCGATCCCGGGCACCGGCAGGAGTGATGAGGCTCAAGGCCGGCGATCGGGAGGCGATCCGGGAGCGCCTGGAGTGGCTCAGGATCATCGGCCTCGATGAGGTCCGGGCGCGGGAGGTGGGGGCCCGCGATCATCGGCTCCCGGCCGCAGCACCCGCCGGCGACAAGACCCACGCGGAGCCGTCGGTCAGCGCGCTGCAGCAAGCCCTGTTCGGAGAGATCGTCCCGCCCTCCGTTCCCACCGGCGCAGGACGCTCGGGAGACGGGGCGCGCCCGGGCCATCCGCTGGCCTCCGGCCGGCGGCAGCCGGCCGAGTCCCCCGAGGAGTCCCTGCGGCTGATCCGCGAGGAGATCGGCGACTGTCGGAGGTGCCGCCTGTGCGAGAAGCGGACCCAGATAGTGTTCGGTGTCGGCAGCCCCGGGGCCCGGCTGATGTTCATAGGCGAAGGGCCGGGCGCCGACGAGGATAGACAGGGGGAGCCGTTCGTGGGGCGGGCCGGGCAACTGCTCACCCGGATCATCGAATCGATCGGGCTTCGAAGGGAGGACGTCTACATCGCCAACGTCGTCAAGTGCCGCCCGCCCGAGAACCGTACGCCGCTGCCGGACGAGGTGTCCACCTGCTCGCCGTTCCTGTTCCGGCAGATCCTCGCCATCCAGCCGCGCATCATCGTCTGCCTCGGCACACCGGCGGCCCAGGCGGTGCTCGGCACGCGCGAGACCATCACCCGTCTGCGCGGCGCGTTCCGGGAGGTCGAGGGGTTCACGGTCATGCCGACCTTCCACCCCGCGTACCTCCTGCGGAATCCTGCCGCCAAGCGAGAGGTGTGGGAGGACATGAAGCAGGTGCTGGGCCGCCTCCAGGCGGGGTAGTCCCCGGTGCTCGCTACGGTCGCGGTTCCCGGTCCCGCGCGTCGACTGTTCACCTACAGCGTCCCGGAGGCGCTCCGCGAGCGCTGCGTGCGCGGCGTGCGCGTCCTGGTGCCGTTCGGACGCCGGCGGCTGGCTGGCTGCGTCGTCGAGGTCTCGGACCAGCCGCCCTCGGCCGACTCGCCGTACGTGGTCCGGCCGCTGGAGGAGATCCTCGATGACACGCCGCCCCTGGACGAGGGCCTGCTCGATCTGACCCGCTGGGCGGCCGATTACTATGGCGCCTCGTGGGGGGACCTGATCCGCGCAGCGCTCCCCGGGATGCAGATCCCGCTGCGGCGCCTGGTCGCGCCGACCCCGGCCGGCCTCGAGGCGCTCGGCGCGGCGCGGACCGGGGCAGGACCTGCCGGCGCCCACGGCCTGGGAGCGGCGTCTCTCGTCGCCCTCGAGGCGGTGGCGCGGGCGAGTCGCGGGGCGAGGTCCGGATTCGTGCCCATCGGGCAGCTGCGCCGCCGTTCCGGGGCCACGGTAGGCACGTCGGTGCTGCAGCGTCTGGCGCGGGGAGGGTGGCTCGAGATGCGCGGCGTCCCGGCCCGCAAAGGTCTCGGGCGGAGGCTCACGGAATGGGTCCTGCCGGCATCTGAGGCGCCTGCGGGGAGCGAATCCGCCGTCCGCGCCCCCGGGCCCCGCCAGGCCGGTCTCCTGAGGCGCCTGGAAGCGTCGGGAGACGGTGTTCCGGCCGCCGATCTCCTGAAGGCGACTGGTACGACCCGCGCCTCGCTGCGCGCCCTCGAGTCGCGGGGCCTGGTGCGCCTCGAATCGCGCCCGGCGCCGCAGCAGCGTCCGCCCGCGCTCCTGACACCGATCGGCGCGCCGGAGCGCGTCACCCCGACCGCCGAGCAGCAGGCCGCCATCGACGCGATCGAGGCGGGCGTGCGGGAGCGGCGGTTCGAGACCTTCCTGCTCTTCGGGGTCACCAGCAGCGGCAAGACGGAAGTCTACCTGCGCGCCGTCGAGGCGGCCGTGGCGCTCGGGCGCCAGGCGATCTACCTGGTGCCGGAGATCGGCCTGACGCCGCTCCTCGCCCGACGGATGCAGGCGCGCTTCGGCGAGGTGCTGGCGCTCCTGCACTCGGGGCTGACGGTCACGGAGCGCGCCTCGGAGTGGCGGCGCGTGCGGGAAGGACGGGTGAAGGTGGTGCTGGGCGCGCGTTCCGCGGTCTTCGCTCCGCTCCGCGACCCGGGCCTGGTCATCGTCGACGAGGAGCACGACGCCTCCTACAAGCAGGACGAGCATCCGCGCTACAGCGGGCGGGATCTGGCGATCGTGCGCGCGCAGCGCATCGGCGCTCCCGTGGTCCTCGGGTCGGCGACCCCGTCGATGGAGTCGTACCACAATGCGCTGCGGCGGAAGTACCGGCTCCTGACCCTCAGGCATCGGGTCGCGGGGGCCGTCCTGCCGCTGGTCCACCGGGTCGACATGCGACGCGAGTTCGAGGAAACGGGGACCGCGGCGCCGCTCTCGCGCCGCCTCCACGCGGCCCTGCGCGAGCGCCTGGAGCGCAAGGAACAGAGCCTGATCCTGCTCAACCGCCGCGGCTTCTCCACCTTCGTCCTGTGCCGCGCCTGCGGAGAGACCCTCGAATGCCCGCGCTGCAGCATCGCGCTGACCCTGCACCTGCGGGACCGTCGGCTGCGCTGCCACTACTGCCAGGAGAGCCGCGCGGTGCCGGCCTCCTGCCCGGAGTGCGGCAGCGGCCACCTGCACTTCGGCGGGACCGGAACCGAGAAGCTGGAGGAGACGCTGCGGTCGCTCTTCCCGCAGGCGCGCGTGGCTCGCATGGACCGCGACACGGTGCGTGGCCGGGGCGCTGTCGAGGACCTGCTCGGACGCGTCGAGAGAGGGGAGATCGACATCCTGCTCGGCACGCAGATGATCGCCAAGGGCCACGACTTCCCCAACGTGACGCTGGTCGGCGTGCTGGCGGCCGATGCGCTCCTGGGGCTCCCCGACTTCCGCGCCGGCGAGCGGACGTTCCAGCTCCTGGCCCAGATGGCGGGACGCAGCGGCCGGCGGGAACGGCCCGGCGAGGTGATCGTTCAGGCCTATGATCCGGAACACCACGCCGTCCGCGCCGCCTGCGAGCACGACTTCGAGGCCTTCGCGCGCGCCGAGCTCGTTTATCGGAAGACGCTCCGGTATCCGCCCTTCAGCGCCCTGGCCCTCCTGGTCTTCCGGGACCGGATCTACGAACGCGCCCTGGAGCAGGCCTCGAGCATCGCGACCCGCCTGCGCAGCTCACGCCAAGTGGATCTCCAGGTGCTGGGCCCCGCGCCCGCGCCGCTCGAGAGGCTGCGGGGGGTTTATCGCGTGCAGGTGCTGCTGAAGGGGAGCCGGCGGGCCGCGGTCCGGCAGGCGCTGGAGGAAACGGACTCGCTCATCGAGCGCCTCGGCGTCAGGAAGGACTCCGTGACCGTGGACGTCGATCCCGCCTCGACGCTATGACGCGGATCGCCCGCTACTTGACGAATTCCAGTCCGGGACGTCCGCCCGGGGCCTCGACGACCTCGCCGATGACCGCCGCCACAGGATTGCCGCGCTCCAGCAGGCGGGCGACGAGACGGGGCGCTTGCTCTTTGGGGAGCGCGATGAGCAGCCCGCCCGACGTCTGCGGGTCGACCGCCAGCCACTTCTCCTCCTCGCGGAAGGATCCGGAGAAGATCATCTGATCCTGGACGACCTGCAGGTTCGAGCTGGTCACCGAGGTGGCGATCCCCTGCGCGATGAGGTCCAGGCTCTCGTCGTAGCGCGGGATCGCGTCGAAGCGGATGCGGAACAGCGTCCGGCTGCCGCGCGCCATGCCGAGGGCGTGGCCGGCGAACCCGAAGCCGGTGATGTCCGTGCAGGAGTGGGGATCGAACTCCAGCATCGTCTCGCAGGCGACCCGGTTGAGCGTCGCCATCCACTCGACCGCGCGCATCAGCAGGGCGTCGGGGGCCACGCCGCGGCGGTGGCCGGTGATGATGACTCCCGTGCCGATCGGCTTGGTCAGCACCAGGTCGTCGCCCGCTCGGGCGCCTGTGTTCGTCATGACGCGCTTCGGGTCGATGAGGCCTGTCACTGAGAGGCCGTATTTGAGCTCGTCGTCGCGCACCGTGTGCCCGCCGACCAGCGTCGCTCCGGCCTCACGGATCTTGCTGAACCCCCCCTCCAGGATGCGTCGCAACGACGCCTTGTCGATGCCGCGCGACGGGAAGTTGCACAGGTTCATGGCCGTGAGCGGCCGCCCGCCCATGGCGTACACGTCGGAGATCGAGTTGGCGGCGGCGACCTGGCCGCAGAGGTACGGATCGTCCACCACCGGGGTGATGTAGTCGACGGTCTGCACCAGCGCCAGGTCGTCGCTGAGGCGGTACACCCCCGCGTCGTCGCCGGTCTCGAAGCCGACGATCAGGTTCGGGTCGGTCTTGGCCGCCCCGGCGAATTCACGGACGATGTCGCTCAGGTCCACCGGACTGAGCTTGGCCGCTCAACCGCCGGATTTTGCGTGGCTCGTCAGCTTCGCGGCCTGCGGTTCGGTCATCGACGTCGATCTCCCGCCGGACGCCACGTCGCGGCGATCCGGCGCGAAATCGATGCTACAGGGCGCCCGTCCCGGATGTCAACGGGACGCGGGCGGCAACGCAGGATGGCGGCTCGCGCCGGTGCGCGGAACGCTAGAATAGCCCGCTGTCGCTGGTCCCAGCCTCTGGAGGCGTGTTGAGCGGCGAGCGAGTCGAGCCGGGCACGGTCCGCCCCGGTCCCTTGAAGGTGGTGGTCGTCCTCCCGGCCTACAACGCCGAGAAGACGCTCGAGCGCACCTGCGCCGAGATTCC
>Ga0075418_10007897_pt1 | contig 11957 bp, 10 predicted proteins | sample SoiMetdeltSBSDD2_FD_81776 | JGI IMG/M metagenome (GOLD analysis project Ga0075418, IMG submission 81776) | Bulk soil microbial communities from a Populus tree surrounding site in Tennessee, USA - Soil MetaG P. deltoides SBSDD2 | ecosystem: Environmental > Terrestrial > Soil > Tree plantation...
ACAACGGTGACACACCCAAAATTCTGCAGGGTAATCTCGCGCCAGCAGCGATTGCACACTGGTGGATTAGCCTGGAACCGTATCCCTCCAGTCGCAGGAACTGGCTGGTATGCAACCTCGCCTACAGAATTGAGTGGCATAATGTTCTCCACAAGATGCATGCAGGACCGACACGAAGGACACAGATTGCGGCGACGGAGCGCCTCAGCCTGCCTGGTGTGTTCCAGACACGCTCAACATACCAGTCGTGGGCACACCGTGCCTGAAATGTGCCTGCAAAGATGCTGCAAAATACCTGCGATGTTCCCGGTGGTCATTGGGCTGGGACATGGTGGTTATCAGAGTACGTTGGGGCACCCCTTGATACCACGGGCATCTGATCAATAGCGCACGGCGCTCTAGCACACCTCAGGTGCCTCTGCCCCGCTCTCGGCTCATATACACTCGAAGAACGCCAGCAGACCCGCCAGAGTGTGGAACGTTGTTGCCTGCTCTGAGGCGACATGCTCCACGCGACCAACCAGATGTTCTGCAGCCACATTAGTCTCGGGGGGCAACTACACCCCAGAGGTCCGCTGGGGGACAGCGGCAAAACCAATTCTGTATAGTAATATCATGTTCTCTCACGCGCGGGACACGACAGGGGCCCCCGTGGGCCCGTCAGGAGGAATATGCCAGGTAGGAGAGTGGAAAGTCATAAAAAAGATGAAAGATTTTTGTAAGATTTTTCAAAGACCCGCGCCCCGACATCTTCTGCCCGGGGCGTGCCTCTACCCTCGGCCCTCGCGGCTACCACTGGCGACGAGCCACCCTCCGTCCACTTTGTGCCCCATCCTCCGCCTCACTGTGGTACACTACGGAGCGACGAAGGTGGATTGTAGAAATCCCATGCCGCTTGGTGGCGAGGCGGACGACAAGAGGCCGGGAGTCGCATCCTCTTTCCTGTTATCCTTATCGTGAGAGAAGAGATAAGTGATGGCATCCCCTCACTGGCTGTTTGGCCCCTTCCGGCTGGATCCGGATAATGCCTGTCTCTGGCACGGTGTGCAGGCCAGGCCTCTCACTCCGAAAGCCTTCGGCATGCTGCAGTACCTGGTGACACACGCGAACCGTCTGATCACTAAAGACGAGCTTTTCGAGGCGCTCTGGCCCGACACGGTGGTGAGCGAGGCGGCCCTGCGCATCTGTATCAGCGAACTGCGCAAAGCGCTGGGCGAGGAGGCGCGGGCTCCCCAGTTCATTGCGACGGTGGCCCGCCGCGGCTACCGGTTCCTTGCCCCCGTAACCCGGCAGGACTCGCCCGCAGGAGCCGACCCAGACGCTATGGCCCCCGGCCCCCATACGCCCGTGGCCTCTGCCGGCTCCCTCGTCGGCCGGGAGGCGGTGCTCGGTCGCTTGCACGCCGCCTGGGCGTTAGCGCGCCAGGGGGTGCGCCAGGTGTGCTTGGTGACCGGGGAGGCGGGTATTGGCAAGACGGCCGTGGTTGAGGCCTTTGTCGCGCAGGTCGCCAAGGACTCCGCTGTGTGGCTAGCGCAGGGGCAGTGTGTCGAGCACTACGGCACGCACGAAGCCTATCTGCCGGTGCTCGAGGCCCTTGGCCAGCTGGTCCGCGCCCCTGGTAGTGCACACCTGGTCGCGCTGCTGCGGCAGCAGGCACCCACCTGGCTGGTGCAGATGCCCTGGGTGCTTACGGACGCCGATCGTGCGCAGTTCCAACACGAGCTCCAGGGGACCACCCGGGAGCGCATGCTGCGGGAGCTCGCCGAAGTGGTGGAGACCCTCACGGCTCAGACGCCGCTCCTGCTGGTCCTCGAAGATTTGCACTGGGGCGATTATGCCACTCTGGACCTGCTCGCGCTCCTGGCGCGGCGGCGGCCCTCGGCGCACCTGCTGGTCCTGGGGACCTATCGGCCGGTGGACGTCATCGTTGCCGGCCATCCTCTGCAGCAGGTCGTGCAGACCCTTCAGCAGCAGGGGGCCTGCCATGCCCTGAGGTTGGAGTTGCTGACGGTAAGCGAGGTGATCGCGTATCTGCAGGAGCGCTTTGGTGCACACCAGTCCCTTGCGGCCCTAGCGCAGGCGTTACACCAGCGGACGGAAGGCCATCCGCTATTCATCATCAATATGGTGGAAGCCCTGCTACAGCAAGGGGCGGTGCGGCAGGTCGGAGGGTGTTGGGTCATGCCTGGAGGCACAGAGGTCGCCATCGACGTGCCCGACAGTCTGCGACGCTTGATCGAGCAGCAGTTTGAGCGCCTCAGCCCCACTGAGCAACAGATACTGGAAGCGGCGAGTGTGGCAGGGATGGTGTGCACGGTGGCGGCGGTGGCCGCCGGACTCGATACCGAGGAAAGTCCGGTAGACAGCATCTGTGCGGCGCTGGCACGGCGGGGGCAGTTTCTGGAGATGCGAGGCGTTGAGCACTGGCCCGATGGCACGCTAACCACATGCTACCGCTTTCTGCATAGCCTGTATCACGACGTGCTCTACCACCGCACTCCACTGGGGCGGCGTCAGTGGCTGCATCAACGGATTGGGGAGCGGGAGGAGGCGGGGTATGACGCTCGGACCGTCGAGCGCGCGACCGTGCTGGCGGGCCATTTTGCACGCGGGGGGGATGCCCGCCGCGCCATACACTATCTGCGTCAGGCGGGCGACAACGCCTTCGCGCGATCAGCATACCGCGAGGCCGTCGCCTGTTATGAGGACGCCCTCGAGACCGTGTCGCAGCTCCCCGAGAGCCGCGATACACACGAGCAGGCCATCGATCTCCGCCTCGCCCTGCGCAATGTGCTTTGGACCCTGGGAGAACTCGGGCGGCTCTTCGTCACCTTACAGGAAGCCGAAAGGCTCGCCGAGTCCCTGGGAGACCCGCACCGGCTGGGATGGGTCTCGGTCTATCTCCTGGCGCATTTTGCGCAGGTGTGTGACCCAGACCGCGCCCTCGCGGCCGGGCAGCGTGCCCTAGCCATGGCGACTGCCCTGGGAGATAGGAGCCTCACAATAGCGGCGCAACACTACCTGGGTGGGGTCTGCCGCAGCCTGGGGGACTATCGGCGGGCGGTTGAGTGCTTCCAAACGAACGTGGCGTGTCTCGACGGTGAGCTCCTTCAGGAGCACTTAGGTTTGCCGGGGCTGGCGGCGGTGTTCGCCCGTAGTCACCTCGTCGTTTCGCTGGCGGAGTGCGGAGCCTTCGCCGAGGGACGGGTGCCCGCAGAAGAAGGGGTCCAGATAGCCGAGGCGGCCCATCATCCCTATAGCCGGGTCATGGCCTGGTGGGCTGTAGGCTTTCGAGCCCTGCGCCAAGGCAACCTACCGCAGGCGATCCGTGTGCTCAAACAGGCCATGGAGTTCGTGCAGGAGGTGGACCTTCAGCTCCTCGTGCCCATGGTCGCTGCACCCTTGGGGGCGGCTTATACCCTCGCCGGCCGGGCTGTCGACGCTGTGGTGCTGCTGGAGCAGGCCGTCACACAGGCCGTCGCGAGGCAGTACCTGTGGGACCAGACACTCCGGATGGTCTGGCTAGGCGAGGCCTATCTACATGCAGGCCGGCTTGACGAGGCAGAAACCCAGGCGCAGCATGCTCTCGAGTTCTCCAGGACACACCAGGAACGGAGCCATGAAACTTATGCCCTATGGCTCCTCGGTGAGTATGCAGCGCATCGAGGGCTTTTGGAGAGCGAGAAGGCCGAGGCTCACTACCGCCAGGCCCTCGCCCAGGCCGAAGAACTTGGCATGCGCCCACTCCAAGCTCACTGCCACCTCGGCTTGGGCACGCTGTATGCCGCGAACGGCCAGCGGGAGCTGGCTCGTACCGCCCTGGACGCTGCCATCGCGCTGTACCGGGCCATGGAGATGACGTTGTGGCTCCCGCAAGCTGAGGCGACATTGGCGCAAGCAGACGGGCGATGATGGACAGTGGTTGGCTATCTTGAAAAATGCGATCTTCATACATCGTGGTGTCCTATAGGTAGCCGATGGTTTAATCGGGATAAGCCCGATCGAGGCGTTCCAAGCGTGCCAGTGTGGCCTCCACCAGGTGGCGGATGTCGGCTACCTGCGTCACGTCGCATTTGACGCCGAGCGCTGTGCCGCCCTGCACCTGAATCATCTGTGCCGTGTCGTGAATGGTGCCAGCGGCATATGTGGCGAACTCCATACCGGCCTCGGTCTCCACCTCGGTGCGGGACGCCACCACCACCTGTGCCCCCTGCCCTGCCAGACCGAGGCAGGTCGCCCGTCCGATGCCAGGCTACCGCCAGTGACGATCGCCGCTTTGTCACGCAATGTCATAGCTCCTCCTTCGAGCTGGTGCTGCGCCAGTGGGTAGAGCCCATGGCATCCCTTGCGCATAGTACGCTACCTGGATGCTGGCGAGCAAGCGCCTCACGCTCCCTGGCCTGTCTCGCTCCGCGACAATCTCTCGACGTGTGCAGAATATATCTATCGATTTTTTCTATTTGCTATAGGCTTCAAGTACCGTAGGATCCAGATAACTACTGTCTCCTGAGTGCTAACGATAAGGATCAAAGTGAGGGGGTGCACTCTCGGCGATGCTGTGGCACAATAGCGTTGGCATTTTTCTAGACGCTGGAGTGGCTGGAAGCCGAAGTCGATGCGACGGGAGATTCCAGAGGGAGCAGACAGAGAAGCCCTGGTTCGAGATTGCCATGGATGCGGCGACTTGCCGGGTTATGGCCTTGCACGTCAGTGACCGTAGCCGTGTGCGTGGAGAACAATGGTAGGCTCATATCCCAGCAGTGTATCAACGGCAGGTGGTGTGCTACACCCGCCATTAACTAGTGTGGAGGTGTGACACCCATGGGTGAGTTGAGCATTACTCGAATGGCCCAGTCTCGTATTCCAACAGCAGAGGGCACATTTCAGTTATCTCTGTACCTGAACGGTCAGCATACAGAGGAGCATCTGGCATTCGTGCTTGGCGATGTCATCAACCAACCAGAGGTGTTAGTGCGCATCCACTCTGAGTGCTTTACTGGGGACGTGTTGGGTTCCCTGCGCTGCGATTGTGGGGCACAGCTAGCGCAGGCCGTACAACTGATAGGGCAAGAAGGTGCCGGGGTGATTATCTATCTCCGCCAGGAGGGGCGAGGCATTGGCTTAGTGGACAAACTGCGTGCCTATAATCTTCAGGATCAGGGATACGATACCGTCGATGCCAACCTACTCCTTGGACACGGGGAGGACGAGCGGGACTACGCTACCGCAGCCCTCATTCTCAAGGATTTGGGGGTGCCTTCAGTCCGGCTCCTGACGAACAATCCTCTAAAAATCGCCAGTCTCGAAGCCTGCGGTATCTCGGTGGCTGCGCGTGTGCCCCTGCCTCCACGGGTCACCACCGAGAATGCCACCTATTTGCTGACCAAAGTGCTGCGTATGAACCATCTGTTGAACCTCGATGCCTTCGCCGGTGTTTTCCCAAGCGGCTCCAATGGTATCAAGCCAGAACCTCTGCATCCCTTGGCACCGACAACACGGGCTCGTGGACGCTCCGCCAGCGATGGCGAAACGGCACGGGCGCGTCCGGGGGAGATGGCCGGCTGGCCGTCCCTGGGGCCTGATGAAGGGATTGCCGGCCTGGTGCAAAAAGCTGCTGGGCATCACCGCCGCACCGGCCGTCCCTTTGTCACCTTAAGTTATGCGCAAAGTGTGGATGGTTCCATCGCGGCCCGTCCTGGTCAGCCCTTGGCGTTGAGCGGTACGCTGGCCATGACCCTGACGCACCAGTTGCGGGCGGCGCACGACGCTATCCTGGTGGGTATCGGTACCGTACTGGCGGATAATCCCCGTCTCACCGTGCGTCTGGTCGAAGGCAAGAACCCGCAACCCATCGTGGCAGACAGCCGGCTGCGTTTGCCGCTGAGCGCGCACCTCCTGTGTCAGCATCCCCTGTCTCCCTGGATTGCTGCTGGTGAGCCGGCCGATGCCGGCCGCCAACACGTGCTCGAGGCGGCTGGCGCTCGCGTCCTGCGTTTGCCCATGAATGCCCGAGGGCATGTTGACCTGACCGCCCTGCTGGAACGCTTAGGTGCATTGGGTATTAGCAGTGTGATGGTGGAGGGAGGGGCACGCATCATCACGAGTTTCCTGGCGGAGCGACTGGTGGACCATATTGTTCTGACAGTGGCGCCCAGGCTGGTTGGCGGCATACGCGCCGTACGCAGGTTGACCCGCGCCGATCCCGTCCATCTACCACGGCTGCGCAATCTTCGGTACCAACGGCTCGCGGACGATCTGGTGCTGTGGTGCGATCCAGCCTGGGAGGAAGGATGAAACGGCTGGCCTTGTATTTCACTGCACCATACTGTGTGTCTGTGCAGGAGGAGTCCTTATCTGCGCCAGTTCCTGACCAGGTCATGGTGCAGACACTGGTCTCAGCCATTAGCCCGGGTACGGAGCTGTTATTCTACCGCGGCCAGGCACCAACGGACCTGCCGGTGGACGCAACCATTGCTGCCCTGGCCGGTACGGTCGGCTTTCCGCTCAAGTATGGTTATGCTGCAGTTGGACGGGTAGTTGCAGTGGGGGCGCAGGTCACTCCCGAGTGGCAAGGCCGCCTGGTGTTCAGCTTTCATCCCCATGAAAGCCACTTTCTGGCTTCCCTGGATGAGCTGATGCCGGTGCCGCCATCTTTGTCGCCAGAGGAGGCCGCCTTTTTGCCAAATATGGAGACGGCGGTCAACTTTCTCATGGACGGCCAGCCGCTCATCGGGGAACAAGTGGTGCTCTTTGGCCAGGGCGTCGTCGGTTTGCTCACCACCGCATTGCTGGCGCGTTTGCCCCTGGCGAGCCTGGGCACCCTGGACCGCTATGCGTTGCGTCGTCAGACCTCCTTAGCCCTGGGCGCACACACCAGTCTGGACCCCACAGAACCACAAGCGCTGACGCAGTTACACGCGGTGCTTCAGCAGGGACAGCAAGGCGCCGATCTGACGTACGAATTGTCTGGCAACCCGGCAGCCTTAGAGCAGGCCATCGCTGCCACGGGGTTTAGCGGACGGGTAGTGATCGGCTCCTGGTATGGGCAGAAGCGGGCTGAGATCAATCTGGGAGGCCGCTTTCACCGCAGCCGCATACGCCTGATCAGTAGTCAGGTCAGCACGCTAGCCCCAGAGTGGACAGGCCGCTGGAGCAAAGCGCGTCGACTCCAGGTTGCCTGGTGGATGTTGCAGCAGGTGCGACCTGCCCGTCTCATCACACACCGTTTTCCCCTCGCCCAGGCAGCCCAGGCCTATGCCCTGCTCGACCAGCATCCAGAGGAAGCGCTACAAGTACTACTGACGTATGAGGGGTAAAGGGAGGTTATCACTATGTACACTGTGACTATTATACGTGACTTTGTTGCCCAGCATTTCCTCATTGGCGGCGATTGGGGTGCAGAAAACCAGTGGCACTCGCATCATTATAAGGCCGAAGTACGCCTCGAGGGGGCAACCTTAGACCAGCACGGTTACCTGGTCGATATCGTGGATATCGAGACCAACCTGGAAGCGTTGGTGGGCTACTTTCAGGACAAGACGCTGAATGAAATGCCGGAGTTTGCTGGCCTCAACCCCAGTATCGAGCACTTTTCCCGCATCGTCTGTGAGGCTCTCTCAGAGCGCATCAAGGCCCCCACCTTAGAAGCAATCACGGTACGTATGTGGGAACACGAGCAGGCCTGGGCCGCCTACCGCAAAGAGCTGTAGCATGCCTATTCCCCACACCTATAACTTCGCGCGCTATCTCAGTGCTAAGAAAAGTGTTGACGACCGCGCGCTGAATCAGTCTGTCTGGCAGAGCCTGGTCGCTGCACTGCCTCGCGCCACGCCAGAGAAGCCGTTGCAGATCCTCGAGGTTGGAGCAGGTCTTGGCACCATGGTGGAGCGACTTTTCGCTGGCGGTATGCTTACTCATGCGACCTACACCGCCATTGACCTGGAGCCCACGCTCATTGCTGAAGCCCGTCGCCGCCTCCCCCGGTGGGCTGCCGCACAGGGTTTGCAGGTGCTACAGGACACCCAAACACTGCTGCGTGTGCAGCGGCCGGATCAGGCCGTCAGAGTGGAAACGGAGGCCATCGACTTATGGCGTTTCGTCACCCGTGAGCAAGGCCAGCGAACCTGGGACCTGCTTGTTGCCCAGGCATTTCTCGACCTGGTGGATGTGCCCACGACTTTGCCGGCGCTCCTCTCCCTGCTGCGGCCAGGTGGGCTTTTGTATTGCCCCATCACCTTTGACGGTGGCACGGTCTTCCAGCCGGAGCTCGACCCGGAGTTCGATGTGGCCATTGCGGCATGCTATCACCAGACGATGGATCAGCGCCTGATTGCTGGCAAACCGTCCGGAGATAGTCGTACCGGACGCCATCTCTTTGCCCATTTCCAGGCCGCCGGTGCGGAGGTGCTCGCTGCCGGCAGCTCTGACTGGGTGGTCTTCGCCGGCCCCAACGGCTACGCTGCAGACGAGGCCTATTTCCTCCACTTCATCATCCACACCATGCACACCGCCCTTACCGGACATCCACACCTGGATGCGGCGCGCTTTACGGCCTGGATTGCACAGCGCCACGCCCAGGTAGAACAAGGCACACTCGTGTACATCGCGCATCAGTTGGATGTGCTAGGACGTGTGCTCGCGCCTAGTGGGGCGACAAGAGAGTGAAATTAGTGCAGTCGCGAGCGACCTTTTCGGATTTGGCCATGCCACCATGTCCCCTCTCCCTCTGGGAGAGGGAGCTCTGCACCCTCCTGCTGATGACCGAAGAGGTTCCGTGACCATGCACCAGAACAAGAGGTCATATGTCTACAGAGCAGCTCATCCGCGACTTTTATAATGCGATGCACAGTGTCCATACGCAACCCGGCAATGCGTATGATCTAGGCGATCATCTGCACGATTTGACCGTGCACAAACACCTGGATGAGGATCCGCTCATCCAATTTCGCGAGGCCTACCAGTGGGTGCAGCACACGCGGGCCGAGTTCGTCGCCGATGTCGGCTGTGGCTATGGAGGCTTCGCCGTCTTCGTAGCGAGCCAGGCGCCGGCTCTCCACGTCGATGGCTATACGCTCAGCGATGTGCAACAGGCTGTCGCCCAGCAGGTGTTTGCCCGCCTGCACCTGCCGCAGGCGCGCGTGTTGTTGCAGAGCTATGACCGCCTCGTGCGGCACTACGATGCCATTGTCGCCATTGAATCACTCGGCCACGCGCCCAATGTGGGGGCAACCTTACACCATTGGGCCAGGCATCTACGGCCAGGGGGCCTGGTGGTGATCATCGACGAAGTCTTTCGACCCGAGATGTCGCCTGAGCATCTGGAGATCCAACAGTTCATGCAGTTCTGGCGCTTTTCTGTGTTGTTGCAGCGTGCACGTGTGGAAGCCCTCGTGTCTGCGGCCGGCCTGCACCTTGCTGCCTGGGATATCCTGAGTGAGCGCTACCATGTGCCTAATCGGCCTGATGATGTGTGTGACCGGCTCTTACAGACGTATCAGCACGAGGGCGCGCATCCGGGGTATATCGGCGGGATATTACTGGAAAAGTTTTATAATCGAGGGTGGGTCGACTATGTCCTGATGGTGCTGAAACTGCACAGCGCTCGGGGAAGCTATGCAGCCCAGGACTAAACCAGGCCCGATCTCGTTTATTGAGCCTCCGCTGGGTCATCTCTCAGGAGGCTCGATGTACAACCTGGAAATGGTCAAGCGCTTAGAGCGTGACGCCCTTGGCAAGACCTTTTTTCACCCTTTACAGAGCCCTGTGCCTGAGCTTGAGCAGCATTGTCAGGTCTGGCCCACGCAGGGTGTCTTTGTCCTCGACGGACTCTATTTGTCGATTCCGACGTTCAAAGCCTCCCTGCGGCCATTTTTGCCCTATGCCCAACGGATGTATCTCATGCTCCATTATCTGGAGTCGATGAACACCTACTACGCGGCGCAGGCCCAGGCAGCGCTCTGGGCTGGCGAGAAGCTCTGGCTGCAAGCTGTGCAGGGGGTTATTGTCCCCAGCCGGCAACTGCGGGAGTATCTTGCACGACAGGGCATAGACCAAGCGAAGATTACAGTCGCTATCCCGGGGATGGCAAAGGTGCCAGCGGATTGTTTACCTGAGCCCAAGATACGGGCTGAAGACGACCCGATAACGCTGGTGACGGTCGGCACCCTGTCGCGAGGCAAAGGGCAGCTCGATGTGGTACGCATGTTAGCCCAGATGCCGGCAACGAAAGTTCGGCTGCATCTGATTGGTGACTGTGAACAGAACGCCAGTTACACAGAGGAAATTCGTACGCTCATACAGTGCTCGCACCTGCAAGAGGCCGTCATTGTCCATGGTAGCATGCCGCAACAGGCGCTCTTTGAGCTGTTGCCCCAGTGCGATCTGTATCTCTCTGCGTCGAGCTATGAGAGTTACTCTATGGCCACCGCTGAAGCCGTAGCGTACGGGTTACCGGTATTAGCGTATGCCACCGGAGCTATTGGTGATTGGATTGAGGAAGGTGTTAGTGGCGTGCTGATTGAACTCGGGCAGTCCGAGCAATTTTCCCAGGCACTCCGCCGGCTACTCACAGAGCGTCATATACTCAACCAGTTCCGACATAATGCCTGGGCGCGCACTGCGCACCTGGTCTTCAACTCCTGGGATGAGACGTACCAAGATTTCCTACAGGCATTGGAGAAATAATCGCATAGCCGAGGTCGTGAACGTGTAGCAGCGCACGGCGACAGAAGTCGTAGCTCCCACCGCCGTCTGGCGCTTTGTCGGCAACTATCTACTGGTGGAGACCTTCGTCGCGCTCTTCGCGGCTGCTGCCGGTTTCGGCATCGCTGCGGTCGGCACCATGATGTGCGGTGCTAAAATGCTTTTCCTATCCACCAAGGGGACCCCTGGAATATGCCGGTCTCTATGATAGGCGCACCGGGCCGACGCTTCCTTGTTTGTGCGTATCATTTTTGATACGCTCTTGTTATGGAACCTGCCAAGAAACTTCTCGCGCGGTTTTACCGAAATACACAGGGGAATGAGCCGGTCCGCGAGTGGTTGAAAAGCCTGACGCCCACAGAGCGCCAGGTCATTGGTAAAGATATTCAGAAGGTTGAGTTTGGCTGGCCGCTCGGGTTGCCGGTCTGTCGACCACTCGGAGACGGCTTGTGGGAAGTCCGTAGTGATCTCCCTTCATGGCGCACGGCGCGGGTGATCTTCTGCATTGTCGCAGGGCAGATGATCTTACTGCACGGCTTCATCAAGAAAACCCCGCAGACGCCCAGGCGTGATCTGAACATCGCCCGAGTACGCAAGGCAGAGACGACACAGGCTAGAGAGGAGACGCAGCCATGAGCACACAGCCCAATCCTCACATTGGGTCATCCTTTGATGCATTTTTGGCCGAGGAAGGCATACTCGAAGCCTGTGAAGAGCAGGCCATTAAGGAGCTAGTGGCGGAACAGATCGCACGTGCCATGCAGGAGCAGGGGCTCACCCGAACGGCCATGGCGGCGCGTATGCGGACGAGCCGTGCGGCCTTGAACCGGCTCTTGGATCCTACGAATGCCTCGGTCACCCTGCAGACACTGCAAAAAGCGGCGCAGGTTATTGGCAAGCGCTTACGTCTGGAACTCGTGGACAGTGCCGAGTAAAGTCGCCATGATTTATGTCAGTTCCTGTAACAGCGCCCTGGCCTCCTGGAGGTCGGCGGTGTCGAAGCCCTCGGTGAACCAGCCGTAGATTGGCGCCAGCAGGGCATGTGCTTCGGCGCGCTTGCCCTGTTGCTGCCAGAGGCGGCTAAGGCTCATGGCGGCCCGCAGCTCCCACGATTTTGCCTCCTGGCGGCGGGCGACGTCCAGGGCCTGTTGGAAACAGGCTTCCGCCTCCGCCTGCGATGTCCCCGTCTGCCGCAGGAGCAAGACGCCCCGGAGGCGACAGACTTCCGCTTCCCACCAGCGTTCCTCGTGCTGCTC